>Ga0164241_10000139_pt1 | contig 173416 bp, 161 predicted proteins | sample OricomyardsoilBY_FD_108780 | JGI IMG/M metagenome (GOLD analysis project Ga0164241, IMG submission 108780) | Backyard soil microbial communities from Emeryville, California, USA - Original compost - Back yard soil (BY) | ecosystem: Environmental > Terrestrial > Soil > Unclassified | place... | reverse complement strand
GTTCAAGTTCTTTTTCAGCGGCGTGCGGTCGGGGCGGGGGGGGGGGGGCAGGGGGGGTCGCGCCCCCCCCCCGGGGGGGGGGGGGGGGGGCCGGGGGGGCCGGAGGGGGCAAGCTGGGCTTAGGCCGCATCGGCCCCCTCAGTCGCTTCGCGACAGCTCCCCCGCATCGCGGGGGAGCATCTTCTCTTCCAGAACGAAAAACGGCGCCGGGAGGGCAGTCCCGGCGCCGTGGATCGCGTCCTGTGAGGTCTCACAGGTGGGGGCGGAGACCCCTCTAGGGCGCGATCGCCTCGGCCCCGGGGCGGCGGGGGTCCGCCCCACCGAGATAGAGACCTTTTTCGATCATGATCGACTGGGCGGAGCCCATGGTCTCGTCCGAGGTTACGGGGTGGCCCATCGCTTTCAGCAGGGCCACGGTGTCGGGATTGAAGTTCGGCTCGACCTCCAGCTCGTCGCTGGCGTTCTGGAAGATGCGCGGCTGGTGGGTGGCCTCGGCCACGTTCAGCTTGAAGTCGACGACGTTGACGATGACCTGCAGCACCGTGTCGATGATCGTGCTGCCGCCCGGCGTGCCGGTGATCAGCCACGGCTTGCCGTCCTTGAAGATCATGGTCGGCATCATGGTCGAGAGCACGCGCTTGCCCGGCTGCAGGGCGTTGGGCGGCAACGGCCGGCCGCTCTTTTGGGCCCGCCATGCAGCAGCGTGCGAGTAGTTGTTCATCTGGTTGTTCAGCACGAAGCCCGCGCCGGCCACCATCACGCCCGAGCCGAAGTCCGCGCCCAGGGTGAAGGTGTTGGAGACGGCGTTGCCCTCGGCGTCCGCCACCGAGAAATGGGTGGTGTTGTGACTCTCGAACGCCCAGGGATCGCCGACGCCCAGTTCCTTGGCGGGCTTGGCCTTGTTCGGGTCGATCAGCTTGGCGCGCTCGATACCGTAGGCCTTGGACGTGAAGCCCTTCAGCGGCACCTTCACGAAGTCGGTGTCGCCGAGGAACCGCGCCCGATCGGCATAGCCCAGCTTCATGGCCTCGGCCATCAGGTGCAGCGACTTGGCCGAGCCGGGACCCGAAGCCTTCAGGTCGAACTGCTCCAGGATGTTCAGCATCTCGAGCAGGGTGGCGCCGCCGGCGCTGGCGGGCGGCGAGGTCCTCACGGTCAGGCCGCGATAGGTCCCCTCCAGCGGCTGGCGGACCACGGCCTTGTAGGACGCCAGGTCCTCGGCGGTGATCAGGCCGCCATGGGCCTTCATGTCGGCGGCGAAGCGCTGGGCGATCTCGCCCTTGTAGAAGGCATCCGCACCGCCATCGGCGATCTGGCGCAGCGACCAGGCCAGGTCCGGCTGCTTGAGAATCTCCCCGGCGCGATAGAGCGCGCCGCCGGGCTTGTAGAACGCCGCCTTGCCGGCCGCGCTCTCGGACAGGCGCTGCTTGCCCCAGCTGAACACGAAGGCCTCGTCGGGCGACAGGGCCACGCCCTCGCTGGCCAGCTTGAAGGCCGGCTCGACGATCTGCTTCCACGGCAAGCGGCCGTACTTTTGGTGGGCGAGGAAGAGGCCCGCCACCGTGCCGGGGACGGTCGGCGCGCGGTAGCCGCGGGAGGCGACGTCGTCCATCTCCTTGCCGTTCGCGTCGACGAAAGTCTCGAGCTTGGCGGCCTTGGGCGCGATGCCCCGATAGTCGATGAAGACCGTCTCGTTGGTCTTGGCCATGTAGACCATCATGAAGCCGTCGCCGCCGATATTGCCGGCGCGCGGCAGGGTCACGGCCAGGGCGAAGGCGGTGGCGACCGCAGCGTCCACGGCGTTGCCGCCCTGGCGCAGGATCTCGACCCCGACCTTGGTGGCGATGGCGTTCTGGCTGACCACCATCCCCTTCTCGCCCACGACCGGCGAGTGGATGCTGGGATACTCCAGCAGCTGCTTGCTCTGGGCGAAGGCCCCGGTCGAAGCGATCGGCGTGAGGGCGAGCGCCAGGGCCGAGGCGGCCGTAGCGAACAGGCGGAAGGGTTTCAAGGTCGAGCCTCGCAAAACGATACGCGCGAAGAGAAACGGGGCGGCTCCGGAGAACCGCCCCGCTGTGGGATGCCTAGAACTTCTTGGACAGGTTCATGTACCAGTAGCGGCCCGTCGCGTTGTGCAGGCTGCCGAGGTAGCCGAAGTTGGACGAGGCGATCGGCGGATCCTTGTCGAACACGTTGCGCGCGCCGATGCGGACCGTCGAGCCGTCGAACATGCCGTCCTTGAAGGCGTGCTGGGCGTACAGGCTGACCGTGGTCCACTCCTTCACGGGGAAGTACTGGCCGTTCACCTGGGCCGGGCCGGTGTCGTAGGTCTCGCCGACATACTGCACGAAGGCGCCCGCGCCCCAGTTCTTGTAGCGCCAGGTGATGTTGCCCGTGGCGCGGAACTCGGGGAAGCCGTCCATCTTGATCTGGTTGCCCGCCGAGAAGATCGTCAGGCCCGGCAGTTCGCCGGCCGCGACGGCCGTCTGCAGCAGCGACTCCAGCGGGCTGGCCGACTGGTCGTACTTCAGCATCTTGGCGACGTTGAGCGAGACGCCGAAGTCGCCCCACGGGGTGTCGTCCAGATCGTAGTCGACGCTGAAGTCGACGCCCTGGACCATGCGCGGCTGCAGGTTCTGATAGGTGTCGTTGATGTAGGCGATGTTGCCCACCGCGACGCCGCCGACCGGCGCGTCGCGCACGACGTTCGGGTTCGAGGAGCCGTGCAGGCGCAGATAGTAGTCGTAGGCGATGGCGTTGTAGCCGCCGACGACGCCGATGACGCCCTTCTCGCGGATCGACCAGAAGTCGGTCGTCAGGGTCAGCTTGCCGTACTGGGCCGGGATGAAGTCGGGCTGATAGACGAAGCCGACCGTGGCGTTGTCGGCCTCTTCCGGCTTCAGGTTCTTGTTGCCGCTGCGCGACTCGATCGTGCTGACGCTGGCGCAGGTGGTGCCGTTGATGCGGCACGAACCGTAGTCGATGCGGCTGTTCGAGACCGTCGCGCCGTCGCTGTAGAACTGCGGCAGGTTCGGCGCGCGGAAGCTCTGCGAGACCGAGCCGCGGAACGCCAGGCCGTGGCCGACCTTCCAGTAGATCGCGCCCTTGGGCTTATAGACGCTGCCGAAGTCCGAATAGTCCTCGCCGCGGGCGGCGATCTGCAGGCTGATCTCCTCGACGAACGGGATGTTCATCTCGGGCGAAATGACCGGCACCGCCAGTTCGAAGAAGGCCGAGGTGACCGAGCGGCTGCCGTGCACGTCCGGCGAGCCCGAGGCGCCCAGCACGTCGGTGCCGTAGGTCACGCCGGTGACGCTGTTGGTGTACTTGATCTTGCCGTCCAGGCGGTCGTCGCGATCGTCGTCATAGGTCTCGCGGCGCCACTCGACGCCGGCCGCGAAGCCGACATCGCCGCCCGGCAGGCGGAACAGGTCCTTCTTGGAGACCTTGAAGTCGGCCAGGGCCAGCGAGGTCTCGCTGATGCGATAGACGTTGACCAGGAACGAGTTGATCGTGTCGCGATTGTTCACCGACGTGTCGCCCAGCGAGTAGTTCTCGAGGTTGCCGCCGTTGAACGGGTTGTAGGCCGACGCGTCGGTGCGGTTCAGCGCCTGCTGGAACAGGGTGTTGCTGATCGCATTGTGCGTCATGTCCTTGGTGCGGGCCTTGGAATACAGCATCGCCGAATCCCACTTCCAGCCGTTCCAGCTGCCCTTCAGGCCGCCCAGCAGGCGATAGCTGTCGTCCGTCACCGTGTAGGTGCGCGGGCCGGTGTCGACCACGCGGTAGGTGGTGATGTTCATCGCCGCGCCGCCGGTCGGCACGCCGGTCAGGTTGGCCAGGCGGTTGACGCTGCCGACGGGACCGAAGGGGTTCCAGTAGGCGTTGGCCGCGATGGTGATCGGGGCCGTGGTCAGCGGGGCCGACTGTTCGCGGCTGCCGGTGAACAGGGCGTGGTAGTAGCCCGCCTCGCCATAGGCGGTGATGTCGCCGAAGTCGTGCTCGACGGTCGAGAACAGGTTGGTCCGCTCGACGCCGCCCTTCAGGGTGCGGTCGGGGTTCTCGTCATAGCGCAGGGCGCGGTCGGCCGCGCCCGTGATGGTGCCCGACTTGATGCAGAGGCCGCCGGCCAGGACGGTGCTGGAGCAGCCCGCCGCCGTGTTGCTGACGGGCTCGATGTGGAACACGCCCGAGGTGGTCAGGGCCGTCGTGCCCTGGCGCACCGCCGTGGTCGCCGGGATCAGGGTGAACGAACCCCACGGGCTGGAGGTCGAGCGGCTGTCGAAGGTGGTGTTGTCCACCCACGGGGTGTTGGCGATCTGGGCGCGGTGATCCTCGGTGGCCGAGTAGTCGCGCTCGGTGGCGTTCAGGCGGCTGCGGCCGGTGTAGTTGCCAAAGAAGGTCAGGCGCGTGCCGTCTTCCAGACGCGTGCCGGCCTTCACGTTGAACGAGCCTTCGCGGTAGCTGGTGCCTTCCGAGCCGCCGTACTGGGCTTCCATCTTCAGGCCACGGAACTTGGTGTCGAGCACGGTGTTGACCACGCCCGCCACCGCGTCGGTGCCGTAGATGGCGGCGGCGCCGTCGCGCAGGACTTCCACGCGCTTGACGCCCGCGACCGGGAACGAGTTGGTGTTGACGGTCTGGACCGGCACCAGGTTCTCGGTCTGGCTGCCCGGCGCCAGCACGGCGCGGCGGCCGTTCAGCAGGGCCAAGGTGTTGCCGGTGCCCAGGCTGCGCAGGTTCAGCGAGGCCACGTCGCCGCGCGCGTCGTTCAGGTTGCCCGTGGTGCGGGCTTCCTGGAACTGCACGTCGCCGGCTTGCGGGATGGCGCGGAACAGTTCGTCGCCCGACACCGCACCCGTGGCGATGATGTCGTTCTCGCCGATCACCGTCACCGGCAGGGCCTCCGTCGTGCGGGCGCCTTCGATCTGCGAGCCCACGACCACGATGGCTTCGACGGTCTGGGCCTCTTCGTCAGTCGCGCCGGCCCGTGCGCTGAAGGACTGGGGGCCTTGGGCCGATGCTTGGCGCAAAGTGATGGTCTTGCCGTCGTCCGAGGCGACGACCAGGCCAGCGGCCTTGGTCAGGCGCGCCAGGGCGTCGGCGTCGGCCACGTCGCCGGTCACCGCCGGCGTGCTCTTGCCCGAGGCGGCCTCGAACGGGAACAGCACCTGCTTGCCCGATTGCTTGGCGAAGGTCTGCAGCGCGTTCACCGCGTCGCCGGCCGGAATGTTGAAGCTGTGGCGGGCCTCTTGCGCCAGGGCCGGACCGGCCAGGACGAGCACGGCGGCGGACGCCAGCAGGAAGCCGCGCATGGTGCGGCTGCGAGTGTCGATCGACATTTTTCTTGGTAACCCCTCGGGGCGTCATCCATCCCCATGGGAAGACGCCTTCAACTGGACCGACGCGAGGGCGTCACACTTCCGCCAGTCGCCCCGAAACTTTTTCAGCCCATTTTTTCGGGCGCGGCCTTTTCGGCGACCGAGCGGCGCGACAGGCGGATGGCTCCGTCCGCGCCGGCGGCGGCGCGCACCGGGAAGGTATTGGTCACGGCGCTGACGAAGCTGCCGGGCTCGGTCGTCTGGAAATAGCCGGCCAGGCGCAGGCCGGCGATCGACGGATCGGCGATGCGGATCTGCTGCTTGTTGTAGCGGTTGAACTCGGCCACGGCCTGCTCCAGCGACTGGCCGTTCAGGGCGATCGCGCCCTGGCGCCAGGCCAGGGCCCGGTCGATCTCGCTGTCCGACACGGCGCGCGAGCGGCTGCCGGCCGAGCTGTAGATGGCGGCCACGCCGGCGGTCAGGCGCTGCTCGTCTTTATGCTCCGAAGGCGCGGCGTCCAGGTCGACCGTCCCGCGCTTGACCGTCACGGCCGCGCCGTCCGAGCGCAGGCGCACGGCCATCTCGGTCGTCCCGTCGGCCTGCATCACCGCGTCGGCGGCCTTGACCACGAATGGGCGGACATCCTTGGCGGCCTCGAACACGGCCTCGCCCCGGATCAGCTTCACCTCGCGCACGCCCTTGCGGTAGCGCACCACGACCTTGCTGTTGGTGTTCAGCTCGATGCGGCTGTTGTCGCTGAGGACCACCACCCGGCGCTCGCCGATGGCGGTGGCGTAGGCGGTGCCGCCGTCGAACGTCATCGTACCGGCGACGACCAGGGCGACGGCGGCCGCGGCGGCCATGCCGCGGGCCCACGGCGCGCGCGCCAGGGGCAGGGTCGGGCGGCGATCGGCCAGCAGGTCGCGATCCGGACGCTCCAGGCCTGGACGCAAGGCGCGCAGACGCTCCAGCCGCGCCCAGGCGGCGGCCTCGCGCTCGTAAGCGGCTTCATGCTCGTGGCTGTCGTCGCGCCAGGCCTCGAAGGCGACGCGATCGGCGGCCGAGCACGAAGGATCGTCAAGCCGGACCACCCATTGGGCGGCCGCCTGCCTCACCGCTTCGCGTCGTGATCCCGTTTCGCGCTCCATGAGCGTCCTTCGTCGACCTTACTCTTGCGTCCGATACGACGTCCCAGCTTGTCGGAACAGTACCGAAGGCCCTTCACCAGATGCTTCTCAACAGTAGAGACGGACAGCCCGAGCCGAACCGCTATATCCTCAGGCGAGAGGCTGTAAACTTTTCTCAACGTGAAGACGCGTCGGCATTGAGTCGGAAGTTCGGCGATCGCGTCCGCCAGCAGCCGAAGTTCCTCACGTGATTCGAGCAGCATGTGGGCGCTGGGCGTCTCGTCGATCGGCTCGATGCGGTCGAAGTCGGCGACGGCGGTGATGGTCAGCACCTTGCGGCGGCGCAGCGCGTCCAGTGCGCAGTTGCGCAGGATGCGGGTGGCGAAAGCGCCCGGATTGCCGATCTCGCGCCAGGTCTTGCAGGCGATCGCGCGGGCGAAGGTCTCGTGGACCAGGTCCTCGGGATCGGTCCGGCCGTCACGACAGAACTGCCGCGCATAGGCCAGCAGGTCCGCCTCCAGCGGCAGGATTTCGCGCCTGAACCAGGCGCGCCTGTCTTCGTCGTCTTGCGCCATCGACGCCCCCTCGACGCGCAGCCAAGCGGATTAGCGCCCCGAACGCAACCCGGCAGCCTGCGCCGCCGGGTCGCGAGAGGCGCGTGCCTAATCGTCGATCACGTTGTGACGCGTGTCCTTCAGGAACAGACCGCCGATAACCGCGGTCACCGACGCGACGATCACGGGGTACCAGAGACCCGAATAGACATTGCCGGTCGCCGCCACGATCGCGAAGGCCGTGGTCGGCAGGAAGCCGCCGAACCAGCCGTTGCCGATATGGTAGGGCAGCGACATGGCCGTGTAGCGGATCCGCGTGGGGAACATCTCGACCAGCATGGCCGCGATCGGGCCGTAGACCATGGTCACGTAGAGCACCAGCAGGGCCAGCAGGCCGATGACCTTGGGCTTGTCGACCAGCTTGCTGTCGGCCTTGGCCGGATAGCCGGCGGCCTTCAGCTGGTCGGCCAGGTCGGTCTCCCAGGCCTTGCGGGCGGCGGCGAAGGCCTTGCCGGTCGCGCCTTTCGCGTCGAAGCCCTGCAGGGTGACGCTGCCCACCTGGACCGAGGTCGGCGAGCCGGCCGAGCCTTCGTGGACGCCGTAGCTGACCCCGGCCTTGGCCAGATAGGCCTTGGCCACGTCGCAGGCGGTGTTGAACTTGGCCTTGCCGACGGGATCGAACTGGAAGGCGCAGGTGGCCGGATCGGCCGACACCGTCACCGGGGACGAGGCCTCGGCATGGGCCAGGACCGGGTTGGCATAGGTGGTGATGGCCTTGAAGATCGGGAAATAGGTCGCCGCCGCCAGCACGCAGCCGGCGATGATGATCCACTTGCGGCCGATCTTGTCCGACAGCCAGCCGAAGAACACGAAGAACGGCGTGCCGATCAGCAGGCCCGTGGCGATCAGGGTGTTGGCCAGCGCCCCGTCGACCTTCAGCGTCTTCTCCAGGAAGAACTGGGCGTAGAACTGGCCAGTGTACCAGACCACCGCCTGGCCCATGGTCAGGCCGATCAGCGCCAGCACCACGACCTTGAGGTTCTTCCACTCGCCGAAGGCTTCGGCGAGCGGCTTCTTGGTCCCCTTCCCTTCGGCGATCATCTTCTGGAAGGTCGGGCTCTCGTGCAGCTTCAGGCGGATCCACAGCGACACGCCCAGCAGCAGCAGCGAGACCAGGAACGGGATGCGCCAGCCCCAGACCTTGAACTGCTCCTCGCCCAGCTGAGTGCGGACAATCAGGATGACCAGCAGCGACAGGAACAGGCCCACCGTCGCCGTGGTCTGGATCCAGCTGGTGTAGAAGCCCCGCTTGCCCTCCGGCGCGTGCTCGGCGACGTAGGTCGCGGCCCCGCCATATTCGCCGCCCAGGGCCAGGCCCTGGACCAGGCGCATGACGATCAGCAGGATCGGCGCGGCGACGCCGATCTGCTCGTACGACGGCAGCAGGCCGACCACGAAGGTCGAGACGCCCATCAGCAGCATGGTGATCAGGAAGGTGTTCTTGCGGCCCCAGATGTCGCCCAGGCGTCCGAAGATCACCGCCCCCAGCGGCCGGATCGCGAAGCCCGCGGCGAAGGCCAGCAGGGCCAGGATGAAGCCGGTGGTCTCGTTGACGCCCGAGAAGAAGTGGCCGGTGATGATCACCGCCAGCGAGCCGTAGAGGTAGAAGTCGTACCACTCGAACACGGTGCCGAGCGACGACGCTCCGATCACCAGCGCGTCGCGGCCTTTTGTAGGCGCGGCTTGGCTGTCAGCCCCCATTACGCTTGTCCCTTCCCTCACATCGCCGCGTGTCCCCCGCGGTCATTCCCGAGCCTAGCTCAGAGAACGGGATTCTTAGATCAAGCTTTTCCGGTAGCGCTACCACGAATTCGAGAAGGCCCGCCCCGTGGTCGACTTCGGCGCGCGTCCTCGGCTAGGGTCCGCCCGAACCTTCGGTAGAGATCCCCCATGACCCAGATCGTCCGCCGCGCCCTGATCGGCGCCGCCCTCGCCCTGCTGGCCTCGACGTCTGCCTTCGCGGCCGGCAAGCCGCGCGTGGCGATCGAGACCGACAAGGGGACCATCGTCGTCGAGCTGGAGGACAAGAAGGCCCCGATCACCTCGGCCAACTTCCTGACCTATGTCGACCGCCACCGCTTCGACGGCGGCCAGTTCTTCCGCGCCAACCGGGCCAAGGGCGCGCCGGGCGCCGGCTCGATCCAGGGCCAGCCCAAGCCCTATTCCCGCCGCGCCCCGCCGATCGCCCATGAGAGCACGCTGAAGACCGGCCTCAAGCACACCGCCGGCGCCATCTCGATGGGTCGCGATGCGCCAGGCAGCGCCACCGCCGACTTCTTCATCTGCGCCAGCGCCCAGCCCTATCTCGACGCCAAGCCGGGCAAGTCCGACGCGGCCCAGGGCTACGCCGTGTTCGGCAAGGTCGTGCAGGGCATGGACGTCGTGAAGAAAATCCTCGCCGGCCGCACCGACGGCCCGACCAACGTGCCGTCGATGAAGGGCCAGATCCTGAACCCGGCCGTGAAGATCATCTCGATGAAGCGGGTCGGTTGACGACGCAGGCGCGCTGGGCTTTTCATGGCCTCAGCGCGCTTCTGGAGCGCCGCCTGTCCGCGGCAAGGGAGATCCTCCCATCCAGCCTGACCTTCCAGGTATCTTACGAGCCTTCTTCCGGCCTTTCGTAAGCGGACGTTCGGCCATTGGAAGGAAGGTTTCCCATGAGCCGCGAGCTCACGACGAAGACGCACATCGAGACCCTGCGCAAGGACGCCAAGCGCTGGCTGAAGGCCTTGCGCGCCGGTGATCCGGCAGCCGTCCAGCGCTTGAAGACTGCCTGGCCCAAGGCTCCGGCCGAGCCAGGCTTACGCGATGTTCAGCATGCGCTTTCCCTCGAATACGGCCAGGACAGCTGGGTCGCCCTGAAGGCCGCGATCGACGACCTGGCCATCGAACGCCAGAGCCGCAGCCAGAGGATCGAGCAGATCCTGCGCCACGGCTGGGACGGCGACCCGGCCATCGCCCGGCGGATCCTCAAGCGCCATCCGGACCTGACCCGCGACAGCCTGTTCACGGCGGCGGCCTGCGGCGATCTCGAAACCGTCGAGCGGCATCTGGCCCGCGATCCCGAGGCCGTCCGCCGCGTCGATCCCTCGCGCGGCTGGACGGCCCTGGCCCACGTCGCCTATGGACGCCTGGACGAGGTCAACGGCCTGGCCATGGCTCGCCGGCTCCTGGACGCCGGCTCGGACCCGAACTTCGGCTTCACCGACGACTGGGAGACCCCGTTCAAGGTGCTCACCGGCCCGATCGGTCTGGGCGAAGGCGCCAAGTCCAGCCATCCGCAGGCCGAGGCCATGGTGGCGCTGCTGGTGGCGGCCGGAGCCGACGCCTACGACTCCCAGTCGCTCTACAACGTCTCGATCGTCGGCCACGACACCCACTGGTACGACGTGTTGTGGCGCCAGGCCGAGGCGGCGGGCAAGCTCGACGACTGGCGCGTGAAGGGTCCGAGCCGGCTGGGCGACCACTTGGGCTGCTCGACCCTGAACTACCTGCTGGGCAACGCCGTCGGTCAGAACCATCTGGATCGCGTCCAGTGGCTGCTGGAGCGCGGGGCCGACGCCAACACGCCCCACGCCTACGAGAAGCGCCCGGTGCTGGCTGTCGCGCGCCTCTCCGGCTTCACGGCGGTGGCCGAGCTGCTGGAGGCCCACGGCGCAACACCGGTCGCCTTGGACGGCGCCGACGCCCTGCAGGCCCTGGCCGCGCGCGGCGACGAGGCCGGCGCCCGCGCCCTGGTCGCCGCCCAGCCGGACATCGTCCGTTGGCCGAAACCCCTGCTCTCCGCCGCCGAGCACGGCAACGCCCCGGCGGTGGCCCTGCTTCTGGCCTTGGGGGCCGACGGCAAGGCGGCCGACCACGAGGGGATCACGCCACTGCACCGGGCCGTGCAGTCCGGTTCTCTGGAAGCGGTCGAGCACCTGCTGGCGGCCGGCGCCGATGTCGATATCCGCGAGCGTCGCTGGGGCGGTACGCCGCTCAGCTGGGCGGTCGTGCTAGGCCAGCCGCACCTGGCCGACAAGCTGGCCCCGATCAGCCGCGACGTCCGCGCCCTGGCCAGTCAGGCGAGGCTGGAGCGTCTGGCCGCCGTGCTCGACGCCGAGCCGGCGTTGGTCAACCAGGTCAGGCCGGGCGACGACCCGACGCCGCTGTTCTGCTTGCCCGACGACGAGGACGACGCCGTGGCGGTCGCTCGGCTGCTCCTGGCGCGCGGCGCAGACCCGAAGCGACGCAACGACAAGGGCGACACCGCCGCCGACGCCGCCCGCAAGCGCGGTCTGGACGAGGCGGCCGAAGTCCTGGGCTAGGCCACCGTCTTGAACGGCGCCGTCACCGGTTCCGGCGGCGGCGCCGGGCAGTTCTGGGCCAGGAACTCGCCGTGGCTGGGCAGGCTCGCCACCTGGCTGGCCAGCATCGGCTTGGACTGGTCCAGGGTCTGGGCGATGACCTCGTAGGGCACGGTGTCGACCAGTTGCTGGTAGCGCTGGGGCCGGACGCCCATGCCCTCCATGATCGACTGCCAGGACGGGTTGCGGAACATCTCGTCGACGCCCTCGCGCAGCAGGCCCGAGGCCTTGAAGAGCTCGATCTTGGCCTTCAGGGCGTCGGAGATCGGGGCCTCGCGGACGGCGCGCCAGAACGGCGTGTCGTCGCGCTGGGTCGTGCAGTAGTGCAGCACGACGAAATCGCGGATCTCCTCGTAATCGGCCGTCATGCGCCGATTGTACTCGGCGGCCAGGGCCGGGCTGAAGTCGCGGTCGGGGAAGAACCGCAGCAGGAAGTCCATGCCGCGATAGATCAGGTGCAGGGCGGTCGATTCCAGCGGCTCGATGAAGCCGCCGGCCAGGCCCACGGCCACCACGTTCTTCTCCCACAGACGCTGGCGCATGCCGGTCTTGAAGGGGATGAACATTGGCTCCATCAGCATGGGGCCCTGGACGTTGCGCACCAGGACGGCGCGGGCCTCGTCGTCGCTGATGTGCCTGGAGCTGAACACGTAGCCGTTGCCGGCCCGGTGTTGCAGCGGGATGCGCCAGCGCCAGCCGGCGTCCTCGGCCGCCGAGATGGTGAAGGGGTGCGGGTCGCCGACGTTTTCGGTCTGCACCACCACCGCGCGGTCGCACAGCAGCATGTCCGACCAGTCGTTGAACGGCACGTCCAGGGTCTTGCCGATCAACAGGGCGCGGAAGCCCGAGCAGTCGATGAAGAGGTCGCCCTCGACTTCCTGGCCGTTCTTCATCACCACCTTGGCGACCGAGCCGTCCGGGTGGGTGACCACGTCGGTGACGATGCCCTCGATGCGCTTGACGCCGCGGGTCTCGGCGAAGTCGCGCAGGTATTTGGCGATCAGGCGCGCGTCGATGTGCAGGGCGTAGCTGGCCCCGGCGATCAGGGACCGCTGGGCCTTGAACGGCAGCATGAACTTCCACTGGTCGGCCATCACCGTGCCGGGCGCGAAGTCCTGCAGCTCGGACGGATGGCCGTTGGCCTTGGCCCGCAGCCAGCACTGGTAGAACTCGTGCGGACCGATCGGCCCGCCGATGGCGCCGAACGGGTGGTAGTAGGTGTCGCCCTTCTGCTTCCAGTTCTCGAAGCGGATGCCCAGCTTGAAGCTGGCCTGGGTGGCCTGGATGAACTCGCGCTCGTCGATGCCCAGGCTGGCGATCAGTTGCAGGAACGGCGGGATGGTCGACTCGCCGACGCCGATCGTGCCGATCTCCTCGCTCTCGATCAGCTCGACGTCGCAGCTGCCATCCTTGAAGTAGTGGCTGAGCATCGCCGCCGAGATCCAGCCGGCCGAACCGCCGCCGACGATGACGATCTTCTTGATGGCCTTGGGGTTCTTCGGGGTCATGGCGTGTCCCTACTGCGCCGCCATCGGCGCGGGCCGGCAGTACTGGTCGAGGAAGGCCTCATGCGGCGGGGCGTTGGCCACCACTTCGCGGACCGCCTTGCGCATCTCGGCCAGGGGCGCGCTCAGAGTCTTGGGATCGATGCCGTCCAGCGACGGATCGACCGTCTCGGGCAACAGCTCGAAGCCGGCATAGATCGCCATCCAGCTGGGCGGGGCGAACATCTCCCAGCGATAGCGGACGAAGTGGCCGCGCGCGCGGAAGAGATCGACCTTGTGCTGTAGCGCCTCGGGCAAGACCACCGCGTTGCAGTCGCGCCAGAAGGCCGTGTCGCCGCGCTTGTTGGCCCAGTAGTGCAGGATGATGAAGTCGCGCACGCGCTCCATCTCACGCTTCGACCAGTCGTTGAACTCGTCAACCACCTCGGGCGCGAAATCCTTGTCCGGGAACAGGGCCTTGATCTTCTCGATGCCGGTCTCGATCAGGGCGATCGAGGTGCTTTCCAGCGGCTCCAGGAAGCCGGACGCCAGGCCCAGGGCGATGACGTTCTTGTTCCAGACCTGCTTGCGGCGGCCGGGGTTGAAGCGGATCAGGCGCGGCTCGTGCAGCAGCGGATCGGGGATCGCCGCCTTCAGCTCGGCCAGGGCGTCCTCGTCGCTGATGTGGCGCGAGGAGAAGACATAGCCGTTGCCGTAGCGGTGCTGCAGCGGGATGCGCCAGCGCCAGCCGGTGGTGTGGGCGGTGACGTCCGTATAGGGCATGGGGTCACCCACGCCCTCGCTCTGCACCGCATAGGCGCGGTCGCAGAACAGGACATCATTCCAGTGCTCGTAGCCGGTCTGCAGCGCCTCCTCGATCAGCAGGCCCCGGAAGCCCGAGCAGTCGATGAAGAGGTCGCCCTCGATCGTCTCGCCGGTGTGCAGGTCGAGCGAGGTCACGAAACCCGTCTCGGGATGTAGATTGACCTTGGTGACCTTGGCGTCGACGCGGCGCACGCCGTTCTCCTCGGCCACCCGGCGCATCAGCTGCGCGAACAGGCTGGCGTCGAAATGCAGGGCCCAGTCGAAGATCGACAGGGTCGAGGTCGGGTTGCGCGTCGGGGCCATGAACTTGCCGGCCTCGGCCAAGGACGCGCCCAGGGAGTAGTCGGCGATGTTCGTCGGCTCGCCCGCCTGGGCCAGCTTGCGCCAATAGTGGTGGAACGGAACGCCCTTCAGGTCCTGGCCGAAATGGCCGAACGGATGGGTGAACGACTGGCCCTCGCGGACCCAGCCGTTGAAGCGTATGCCCAGCTTGCAGGTCGCCTGGGTGGCCCGCATCACCTCGATGTCGGTCAGGCCCAGCTGGTTGTAGAAGGCGCGGATGGTGGGGATGGTCGCCTCGCCCACCCCGATCGTGCCGATCTCGGAGCTTTCGACGAGGGTGATCTCCAGCGGACCGCCCTGGAAATGCCGCCGCAGCGCGGCCGCCGCCATCCAGCCGGCGGTGCCGCCGCCGACGATCACGAGCTTGCGGATACGGTTGTCCTGCATGGCCTACTCCCCTGGGCGAACGCTTCCGGCTCTTTGTCCGGTTGGCTCCAGGCTATCGGCTCGCGCGTGAGCCGGACAGGCCTGGGCTCTCAAAAAAGTAGCCGCCGTGGAGGTTCCACGGCGGCTGCAGGAGGTGAGAGGGATACTTACCAGCGAGCGCGGATGCCCAGCGTGTAGCGGGGCTCGAACTCGTTTTGGTTGGCGTACTGGGTCTGACCCTTGGCGAAGCGGAAGTAGTAGTCCTCGATCTCGCCGGTGACGTTCGACCCGTTGAAGTAGACGGTGACGTTGTCGCGAACGTTGTAGCTGACGTTCACGTCCACATAGCCCGTGGCCTTCTGCATGATCGGGATCACGTAGGAGATCTTCGGGTCCACGGGATCGCCGCCCGCGCCCATCGTGCCGGAGAGGCGCGCGGTGCGGTAGTTGTAGGCGACGCGGGCCTGCAGCTTGCTGTCCTGATACCAGCCGACCAGGTTGAACTGGTGCTTGGAGTTGTCGAAGAACGGGATCTCGTTCTTCTCCAGGTCCAGACGGCTCTCGTGGCTGGGCGAGTAGGTGTAGTTAGAGTCCACGCCGAAGTTCGACAGCAGGCCCATGTCCGGCAGGATGTCGCTGAAGGCCAGCTTGGCGCCGACTTCCAGACCCTTCACCGAACCGCCATTGCCCTGGATGGGCAGAGAGACGTTGACCGTGCGGCGGATGACGCCGTCCTGGTCGGGGAAGCGGCCGGTCGTCTGGCCACCGGTCACGAAGCTGTCGATCTTCAGCTTGAAGGCCGAGATGTTCAGCATCGAGGCGCGACCGAAGTAGTACTCGACAGCGCCGTCGAAGTTCGACGCCCGCCACGGGTTCAGGTTCGGGTTGCCGTCGGCGTTGGCGCTGGTGACGCAACGCACGTTCGGCAGGGCCGCGCCGCAGTCGGCGGTGTTGATCTTCAGACCGCCGCCATAGCTGCCCAGGTCCAGCGGTTGCATGGTCTTGGCGTAGGCCGCGCGCAGCTTGATGCGGTCATTGACGTCGTAGACCGCGTTCACCGACGGCAGCCAGTCGGTGTACTTGCGCTTGGTGACGTTGTCGCCCGCGTCGGCGTTGGTGTCGCCGTAGTTGCGGGTGTCGCCCGTCAGGTTCTGCTTCACCGTCAGCTGGGTCTCGATCACGTGCACGCCGACATTGCCGTGCAGGTTGCCGATCTCGAAGTCAGCCGCGCCGTAGGCGTTCTGCTCCTTCAGCGTCACGTCGTACGTCTGGCCCGGGACCTGGACGCGGATCGAGCCGCCGAACACCTTGTCGTGGAAGGCTTTGACGTTGTCGAAGTCATGCGGGTCGATGGTCCAGAAGCCCGGCATGCCCGAGGTGACGCCGCCCAGGTCGTCGACCCAGATCACGTTGTTGTAGGTCGAGAGCTTGGTCGGCTTGTTGACCGTGTAGCCCTGGAACACCGGCAGGCCCGTGACCGGATCGGGCACGAACTCGCCCGCCTGGCACTGGTTCTGGTTCATGACGACGTCGATGGCTTTCCACTGGGCCTCGCAGCCGCCGGCCGGAACCGGTTGGCCATTGGCCTGCACCGCGCCGGGGACGCCGCCGTAGAAGCCCGAGAACAGGTGGAACTGCTCGACGCTGACCGAGCGGTCGCTGAAGCGGACGCCGGCGTCGACCTTGGTGATGAAGCCCAGCAGCTTGTCGTCGAACTTGTAGTGGCCGTCGGCGCGGAACACGTTCATGTCCGAGTCGACTTCGTTGTTGCCTTCCGACGAGAAGGCGCCGATGGCGTAGCTGTCCTTGTTCGCCATGTAGTCTTTGAGCGTCTTGCCCGCGCCCAGACCACCGGTGATCGGACGATCGAAGCCGCTCCACACCGGGTGATCGCCGGCGATGTTGTAGACCAGCTGCGGGTTCTGGCCGTAGCCCTGCGGGTTCGGGTTCAGATAGCAGCCGCCGGCGCTGCCCGAGATCGCGTTGCTGCGCTGGGTAGCCGGATACTGGTCGCAGATCGCCTTCGGATAGAACGGACCACGCGTGCGGTCGTTGGCGTCGCGGAACAGGTTGAAGCGGTTGGCGCCGTACTGCCAGTTGCTCAGGTCGCCCTGGGCCTGGCCGTTCATGCTGAGGCGGTGGCCGTCGGCGCGGATGGCGCGCGTCTCGAAGGTGAACGGACCGCCGTTGTCGTAGTTGAGCTCGAGGTTGTAGTTCTTCGAGGTCGACTTGGTGACGCGGTTGACGGTGAACGAATTGATCCACCAGGCGTCGATATTGTACTCGTCGACGGCCAGCCACGGACGGTTGTTGGACGGGCTGACGACGCCCTTGTCGAACACGGTGGGCTGGTTCCAGACGCCGAAGGCGCCGCCGTCCCAACGGTTCGAGATGTTGATGCCGGCGCCGCGGTTGTACTCGTCCAGCTTGGCGTAGAAGCCTTCGGCGATCAGGGTGAAGCCTTCGCCGATGTGGGCTTCGAAGGCCGCGTTCACGCCGAGGCGCTTACGCTCGACCACGCGGTTGAAGCTCTCGTAGCCGTGCGGCGAGACCCAGTTGTTGGTGGCCGAGCCACCCCAGTCGTTGTTGCCCGACAGGCCGACGGCGCCCGACGAGTTGTTGCCCAGGTTCGACTTGCTGCCGGCGGCCGAGATCATCAGGCCGACGTTTTCGTTGCGCCAGTTGACGACGCCGTTCAGCAGGAAGTCGTCCTTCTTGGTGCGGTCGCCGCGCTGGGCTTCGGCCGCGCCCGTCATGCTCAGGCCTTCGCCGAACTGGAACGGACGGCGGGTGCGCAGGTCGATGGTGCCCGAGATGCCCGACAGGGCGTTCTTGGAGTTGGTCGACTTGTAGACCAGCACCTGGTTCATCAGCTGCGAGGGCACGTCCAGTAGGTTCGGCTGGGCTTGGCCCAGGTTGCCGGCGCTGAGGTACTGTTCGCCGTTCAGCAGGGTGATGACCTGGGCCAGACCCCGGATGTTGACCGTGGCGCCTTCACCGGCGTTGCGCTGGATCTGGATGCCCGAGATGCGCTGCAGCGAGTCGGCGATGGTGACGTCCGGCAGCTTGCCGATGTCTTCCGCCGAGATGGCGTCGACGATCCCGACCTCGCGGCGCTTGACGTCCACCGATTTGATCTGCGAGCCGCGGACGCCGGTGACGACGATTTCCTCGACCTGGGTCCCGTCGGCTTGCTGGGCGAAGGCCCCGCTCGCCAGGGCCAATTGCGATGCGCCGGCGACCAGCGCCAACGTCAGGCCGCGCTTGAGCACGGCTTTCCTGGTTTCCTGTGACATTCCTCGCTCCCCAAAAATAAGTCGTTCTTATTGGCCGCCCGCCCGCTCCCCGCGCCGCCGCTCGTGTCGGCGGCTTTCGGAAAGCGTTTGAGGCTTTGCGGACCTGTCCGGCGCATGTCTTGCGATCGGACAAAATCCTCGGCGGCCTCGGCGCCCGGACACTCGATTCCGGCCCCGCGCCTTCATCGAACGCTGTCACATTCTCCAAATGTCCCGAGCAAGTCAACAAGAATGTCAACGTTGTCATTCTTGCGGGACAAGGGTTTCCGACGGGTAGCTGCACAACCTGGAGCCTACATGCAGGCGCCACCCCCCCGGTCAAGCTTCCCGCGAAAACACGCATTTTCCTTGTTTTAGCTGAACTTTTTCAAAAGCAGACACCGGTGTCGCCCGCCACCTTACAGGGTTGTCACAATGCTTCGCCAACGCCCGTAACGGGGCCGAGAAAGCCCCGGTGACGCTGCGTCAAGGCTCAAAAATGTCCTGAAATTGTCCTGTCGATCGTGAATTTTTGACCCATTTCTGTCCTGATGACATGACATCCAGGACAGCATGGACTATGGCTGTGGACGTTCGTCGCCTTGCGGACGCCGCCTTTCACTGTTGGGGTGCGGCTCACAAGCTTGGCGGTTGGGGGTTTGGGGACCGATGACGACGATCACAGACGTGGCCGAACGGGCGGGCGTTTCGCCCAAGACCGTCTCCCGCGTCCTCAACGATCACGACAGCGTCAGCGCCAAGACGCGCGACCGTGTCCGTGCGGCCATGGCCGACCTGGACTATCAGCCCAGCGCCGTGGCCCGCAGCCTGCGCTCGCAGGGATCGGGTTCGGTCGGCGTGCTGATGGGCGACCCGTCGGGCGGCTACCACACCCGCGTCCACCACGCCCTGCTGCTGGCCTGCGTCGAGACCGGCCGCCACCTGTCGGTCGACCTTTCCGAAGGCCCGATCCCCGGCTGGGCCGACCGCGTCCGCGCGTTTGTCCGGGACAGCGGCATCCGCGAGATGATCCTGCTGCCGCCCGAGTGCGACTTCGGCCCCATGAAGGAGCTGATGCGCGAGCTGGACGTGCGCTGCGTGATGATCACGCCCACCACGCCCGACCCGCACTTCCCGGCCATCGGCATGGACGACCGCGCCGCCGCGCGCGAGGTGGTCGAGCACCTGTTCTCGCTGGGCCACACCCGCATCGGCCACATCGCCGGCCACCCCGACCACGCCGCCAGCACCCACCGCCGCAACGGCTTCTTCGAGGCCTACGCCGCACGCGGCCTGCCGCGCCCGCCGCCCGAGCTGATCGTCGGGGGCGAGTTCACCTTCAAGACCGGCCTCGACGCGGCCCGCCAGCTGCTGGACATCGACAACCCGCCGACCGCGATCTTCGCCGCCAATGACGACATGGCCGCCGCCACCTGCATGGAAGTGCAGCGCCGGGGCCTGCGGATCCCCGACGACGTCTCGGTGGTCGGCTTCGACGACGCGCCGATCGCCGGCGTCATCTGGCCGACCCTGACCACGATCCGCCAGCCGTTCGACCAGATGGCCCTGCGCGCGATGCAGACCTTCGCCGCCTGGAACGCCAACGAGGGCGCCGGCAAGACCAACACCCCATTCCTCGCGCAGCACAGCCTGGTGGTGCGCGAGTCCACCGGTCCAGCGCGGAGCGGCTCGCCGCCCAAGCGCAAGACTTGAACCCTCCCCCGACCCGGCCCGAGAGCCGCGCGGGGCGCACGAAGACCACGACGGAGGAAACATGACTCGGACGACCTGGCGGAGCTTGCAGCTCGCCCTGCTGATCGGCGCCTCGATCCCAGCGCTGACCGTCGCTCCCGCGATGGCTCAGGCCGCCAAGAAGCCGGCCGCTGCTCCGGCCCATCCGTGGCTGAACGCCAAGCTCTCCGCCGACGCCCGCGCCGACCTGGCCGTCAAGGCGATGACCAACGACGAGAAGTTCACGGTCATCTTCGGCTATTTCGGCGCCGACCTGAAGCCGAAGTACACGCGCCACAAGGACTCGCACGACGCCTCGGCCGGCTATGTCGCCGGCGTGCCGCGTCTGGGCATCCCCGGCCAATGGCAGACCGACGCCGGCGTCGGCGTCGCCACCCAGGGCAGCCACCAGGACCTGCGCGGCCGCACCGCCCTGCCCTCCGGCATCGCCACCACCGCCACCTGGAACCCCGAGCTGGCCTTCAAGGGCGGCGCGATGATCGGCAAGGAGGCTCGCGACTCGGGCTTCAACGTCCAGCTGGCCGGCGGCGTGAACCTGATGCGCGAGCCGCGCAACGGCCGGAACTTCGAATATGGCGGTGAAGACCCGCTGCTGGCCGGGACCATGGTCGCCGCCCAGATCAAGGGCATCCAGTCCAACCACATCATCTCGACGATCAAGCACTACGCGCTGAACGGCCAGGAGACCGGCCGCTTCGTGGTCAGCAGCAATATCGACGACGCGGCCGCCCGCACCTCCGACCTCCTGGCTTTCCAGTTCGCCATCGAGCAGTCGGACCCGCATTCGGTGATGTGCGCCTACAACCGCGTCAACGGCGACTGGGCCTGCGAGAACGACTGGCTGCTGAACACCGTCCTGAAGAAGGACTGGGGTTACAAGGGCTACGTGATGTCGGACTGGGGCGCCGACCACTCGTCGGCCAAGGCCGCCAACGCCGGCCTGGACCAGGAGTCCGCCGGCGAGGCCTTCGACAACCAGCCCTTCTTCGGCGCGCCGCTGAAGGCTGATCTGGCCTCGGGCAAGGTCAGCCAGGCCCGCATCGACGACATGGCCCGCCGCGTGCTGCGCGCCATGTTCGCCAGCGGTCTGGTCGAGCATCCGGTCGTCAATCCGGCCCCGATCAACCTGCCGGCCGCCACCCTGGCCGCCCACGCCAAGATCACCCAGGCCGACGCCGAGGAAGGCATCGTCCTGCTGAAGAACGACGGCGACCTGCTGCCCCTGGCCAAGACGGCCAAGACCATCGCCGTGATCGGCGGCCACGCCGATGTCGGCGTGCTGTCGGGCGGCGGCTCCTCGCAGGTCTATCCGGTCGGCGGCCGCGCGGTGAAGGGTCTGGAGCCCGCCACTTGGCCGGGCCCGGTGATCTACTACCCGTCCTCGCCGCTGAAGGCGCTGCAGGCTCACTATCCGAACGCCAAGATCGTCTATGACGACGGCACCGATCCGGCGCGCGCCGCCAAGCTGGCCGCCGAGAGCGAACTGGCCGTGGTCTTCGCCGACCAGTGGACCACCGAGTCCTGGGACGTCCAGGACCTGAACCTGCCCAAGAAGCAGGACGCCACGATCGACGCGGTGGCCTCGGCCAACAAGAAGACCGTCGTGGTGCTGCAGACCGGCGGTCCGGTGGTGATGCCGTGGCTCGACAAGGTCGGCGCCGTGGTCGAGGCCTGGTTCCCGGGCACGGCTGGCGGCGAGGCCATCGCCCGCGTCCTGTCCGGCGAGATCGACGCCACGGGCCGCCTGCCCGTCAGCTTCCCCAAGAGCGTGGCCGACCTGCCGCGTCCCAAGCTGGACGGCGTCGGCAAGGCCGAGGGCGAGCTGTTCGACGCCGACTACACCATCGAAGGCGCCGCCGTCGGCTACAAGTGGTACGACCTGAAGAAGATCGAGCCGCTGTTCCCGTTCGGCTACGGCCTGTCCTACACCAAGTTCGCCTATTCGAACCTGACCGCCACGGCGGCCGGCGACAAGGTCACGGTCAGCTTCGACGTCAAGAACGTCGGGGCCCGCGCCGGCAAGGACGTGCCGCAGGTCTATGTCGGCCCGAAGGCCGGCGGCTGGGAGGCGCCCAAGCGCCTGGCCGGCTTCAAGAAGGTCGCCCTGGCTCCCGGCGCGACGCAGCGCGTGACCGTCACGGTCGACCCGCGCCTGCTGGCCACCTGGGACGGCAAGGCCCACGGCTGGTCGATCGCGGCCGGCCAATACGACATCGCCCTGGGCGCTTCGTCCCGGGCCCTGACCTCCACCGCCCAGGTCACCCTGGCGGCCCGGAGCCTGCCGGTTTCGCCGGCAGGCAAGTGAGGGGTGCGGGGCTCTACTAGCCTACCCCTTGCCCCGCATCCGTCAGTCTCTTCCCTTCTCGGGGCGTCGTTCGCGACGCCCCCCTTTTTTATGCGGCGCTAACCCCCTCCACCGCCGTTCGGCGGTCCCCCTCCCCCAAGAGGGGGAGGAGAGCTCTCCACTCTCCGCCCCGTTTGGGGGCGGACAGACCTGCGCAGCAGGTCAGGTGGGGGCCTGTGCTGAGCTTCAGTTGATCTGCCGCTCGCGCCCTTCCCAGTACGGCGCCCGCAGCTCCCGGCGCAGGATCTTCCCCGACGCATTCCTCGGCAGCGCCGCCACGAAATCCACGCTCTTGGGCACCTTGAACCCCGCGATCCGCGTCCGCGCGAACGCGATGATATCCGCCGCGTCCGGCGTCACGCCCGGCTTGGCCGCCACCACCGCCTTCACCGCCTCGCCCCACGTCTCGTCGGGCACGCCGATCACCGCCACCTCGGCCACGTGCGGATGGCCGTAGACGGCGCTCTCGACCTCGGCCGGATAGATGTTCTCGCCGCCCGAGATGATCATGTCCTTCACCCGGTCGTGGATGAAGAGGTAGCCGTCCTCGTCCAGGTAGCCGGCGTCGCCGGTGCGCAGCCAGCCGTCGGCGTCGATGGTCTTGCGCGTCGCCTCGTCCAGCTTCCAGTAGCCGGCCATGTTGGCCAGGGACCGCACCGCCACCTCGCCCACCGCGCCGGTCGGGACGCGCTGGCCGGCCTCGTCGATGACCTTGATCTCGACGCCCGGCATCGGCAGGCCCGCCGCGCGCATGCGCTTGTTACCGGCCGGGTCGTGGTCCTCGGGCGGCAGATAGACCACGGTGCCCGTGGTCTCGGTCATGCCGTACTGCTGGACGAAGCCGCAGCCGAACACCTCCATGCATTCGCGCAGCAGATCGAGCGGGATAGGCGCGGCACCGTAGAGGATGTGGGTCATCCGCGAATAGTCGACCTCGCGGGCGCGGGGCTGGCGCACGACGATCTGCAAGGCCGCCGGCACCATGAACATCTTCGAGACGTGATCGTGCTCGATATAGTCCAGCACCTTGAACGGATCGAACTCGCGCGCCACCACGCCCTTGGCGCCGTTCAGCAGGCCCACCAGGCCCCAGCCCGTGCCGCCGATATGGGCCACCGGCATGGCCACCAGGCTGACGTCGTCGGGCCCCCACTGGTTCCAGTCCAGCGGGTCCTTGGCGGCGGCGCGGCGCATGGCCAGCAGGTTGTCGTGGGTCAGCATCGCGCCCTTCGGCCGGCCCGTGGTCCCCGAAGTGTAGAGCTGGATGGCGATGTCCGAGGTCTCGATCGGCTTGTGGGCGTCCGTGTCGCTCTGGGCGTCACGCCAGGCCGTGAAGGTGACGTGCTCGCCCGCGCCTTCCGCCTCCATGCCCACGACCACCGGACGGTGAGTCAGCTCGGCGGCCACCGCCTCGACATGGCCGATCAGCTCGGGGCCGACGAAGACCATCTTCGCCTCGCTGTCGGCGACGATGTAGGCGATCTCGGCCGCCGCCAGCCGCCAGCCGATCGGCGTGGTCACCACTCCGGCCTTGGCGGCCCCGATCAAGAGCTCGAAATAGTGGTCGCTGTTCTTGCCGACATAGGCGATGCGGTCGCCGGTCGACAGGCCCGCCGCGATCAGGGCGTTGGCCACTTGGTTCGTATGCCGGTCGAAGGCGGCGAAGCTGCTGTCGCGTCCCTCGAAGCTGAAGGCCGTCGCCTCGGGCCGCGCCTCCGCGTGATAGCGGGCGACGTCGCCCAGGGTCTGCATGCGGTCGAAATCGATCGCCTCGGCCATCGCGCCTGACTCCCTCTGTCTCCGCTCTGGTGGCGGGTCAAACGGATGTTGGGCCAGGGTTACGTCTGCGGCAAGCTATCCGTAACGATAGGGGCTCACCGCCAGGCGCGCACGCCGATCACCACCGCCGTGCTCCCGGCCCGCTCGCCGGCAACCACGGCGGGTCCGAACGCCCGCTCGCGCACCAGGCCGACATAGGGCGCGAACTCGCGGGTGATCTCGTAGCGCAGGCGCAGGCCGCCCTCCAGCCTGGCCCAGCCGGCCTCGGCGACGTCGGCCTCGACGCGCGGCTGCAGGATCAGCTTCTGGGTCAGGCGCAGGTCATAGGACGCCTCCGTGCGCGCGGAAACCTTGCCCTGGTCGGAGAGATAGGCCGTGCCCTGGAGCTCGAACCAGTACGGCGCCAGCCCCTCGAAGCCGACCGCCGCGTAAGACCGGCCCTTGGGTGCGAGGTCATAGCGCACCCCGGCCTGAAGATCGAAATAGGGCCCGACCGGCCAGGCCTTCAGCACCTCGGCCTCGCCCTTCTCCCAGCCTTCGCCATCGGTGCGCTCGCCGCGCGCCTTGACCACCCACTTGGAGGCGTCGTTGCCCCACCAGGCCTCGCCCTCGAACGCCTGGCCGTCGGCGCCGTCGCGCGAGCGGTATTCCAGGGTGTCGGCGCGGACGGTCCAGGCGGTCCCGCCGCCGTGCTCCTTCATCAGCTGGGCGCGGGCGGCGGCCATGGCCTGCGGGCTGTAGAAGCGCTCGGCGGCGTGGTCGGTCGGGATCGCCGGCGGCTTGGTCTCGGCGACGGGCGTGGCCGGCGCCATCGCGCCCATGTCGTGGCCGGCGTGCGGATCAGCGGCCTGGGCCGGCGGCGCCGGCGGCTGGTGATGCTCGTGCTGGATCATCATGCGAACGGCCGCACGGTCACGACGTTGAACATCCCCGCATGCATGTGCAGCAGCAGGTGGCAGTGGAAGGCCCAGTCACCGGGCTCGCTGGCCGTCAGGTCGAAGGCCACCTTGCCGCCCGGCGCGACATTGACCGTGTGCTTCAGCGGCTGGCGCTCCTGGCCGTTGACCAGCTCGAAGAAGTGGCCGTGCAGGTGGATCGGGTGGGCCATCATGGTGTCGTTGATCAAGGTCACGCGCACCCGCTCGCCCCGCTGGAAGGCGATCGGCTTCTTGATCGGCCCGAACGCCTCGCCGTCGAACGCCCACATGAAGCGCTCCATATTGCCGGTCAGGTGGATCTCCATCTCCCGCCCCGGCGGACGCGCGTCGGTCGGCGGATACGGGTTGGCGAGGTCGGCGTAGCGCAGCACCTTGTGGCCGACGTCCTCCAGCCCTTGCGGCGGCTGACCCATGCGGTCCATCGCCATCGGTGCGATGGTCTGGACGCCCGGCGTCAGCGGCACGTTCGGCGCATTGGCTTGGGAGCGCATCGACATGTCCATGCCCGGCATGTCCATACCGTGATGCATGGCGCCCATGCCCCCCATCTCCATGCCCATGTCCTTCATCGTCGCCAACGGCCGTGCGCGCAGCGGCGGCACGGGCGCGGACATGCCCAGGCGCGGGGCCAGGGTGGCGCGGGCCATGCCGGAGCGGTCCGAGGCCTCGGCGACCAGGGTGAAGGCCTTGTCCTCCGTAGGCCGGACGATGATGTCGAAGGTCTCGGCCGGGGCGATCTGGAACTCGTCGACACCGACCGGGACCACCGGCTGGCCGTCGGTCGCCACGACCTCCAGGGACAGGCCCGGGATGCGGACGTTGAAGATCGTCATGGCCGCGGAATTGATGAACCGCAGCCTCACCCGCTCGCCGGGGGTGAACAACCCCGTCCAGTTGTCGCCCGGCCCGTGGCCATTGACGAGATAGGTGTAGACCGAGCCCGTGACGTCGGCGATGTCGGTCGGGTCCATCCGCATCTTGGCCCAGTCGACACGGTCCTTCAGCGACTGGTCCTGGCCTTTCAGCAGGCCGCCGACCGTCTGCTTCTGCATGTTGAAGTGGCCGGCATTGACCTTCAGCTTCCGGAACAGCTCGTGCGGATGCAGGAAGCTCCAGTCCGACAGCACAACCACGTGCTCGCGGTCGTAAGCGATCGGGTCCTCGCCGGCCGGGTCGATGATCATCGGGCCGTAGTGGCCGATCTGCTCCTGCAGGCCCGAATGGCTGTGCCACCAGTAGGTGCCCGCCTGCCGGACCGGGAACTCGTAGGTGAAGGTCTCGCCTGGCTTGATGCCCGGGAAGCTGACGCCCGGCACGCCGTCCATCTGGAACGGCAGCAGCAGGCCATGCCAGTGGATCGAGGTGTCCTCATCCAGGTTGTTCGTCACCGACAACCGGACGTTCTGCCCCTCCTTCAGCCGGATCAGCGGACCGGGGATCGTGCCGTTGACGACATTGGCGTGGCCGGTGCGGCCGTCGATCTTCGCCATGGTGTGGCCGACGGTGAGCTTGATCTCGTCACCGGACAGCGCGGCCGGCGACCGCGTCCCTTCGCTGGCCAGCGCCCATTCGGGCAGCAGGCCGGCCGCGCCAAGTCCAAGAGCGCCGCGCAGCAGGGTCCGTCGATCGATCATCCGCGTTCCGTATTCCAACCTTCAGCGCACTTGGGTATCACCCGAGACATGTCCAAGAGCACCCCCGCCACGATCGCACTGACCAAGGCCGGCGTCGCGTTCGACCTGCATACGTACGACTACGACCCCGGCTCGGAACGCGTCGGCCTGCAAGCCGCCGAGGCCCTGGGCGAAGACCCCGGCCGCGTGCTCAAGACCCTGATCGTCATGCTGGACGGCAAGCCCGCCTGCGCCATCCTGCCCTCGGACAAGGAGGTCAGCATGAAGAAGCTGGCCGCCGCCCTGAAGGGCAAGTCGGCCGCCATGGCCCCCGTCCCCGACGCCGAGCGGATCACCGGCTACAAGGTCGGCGGCGTCAGCCCCTTCGGCCAGAAGAAGCGCCTGCCGACAGTGCTGGAGGAAGCCGCCCTGGCCGAGCCCTACGTCTTCCTCAACGGCGGCCAACGCGGCCTGCAGGTGAAGCTGGCCCCGGCCGATGCGGTGAAGGCCCTGGGCGCGGTGACGGCGGCGATCGTCTCGGAATAGCCGATGTCCTGGCTCCAGATCGCGGCCTTGGTGGTCCTTGTCGTGTCCGGCGTCGTCGGCGAGGCGTCCCGGCTGGCCGCACGGCAGGAGGCCCAATACCTCAAGGCCAAGCGCGCCGACGACCCGCGCCTGGACGCGCCCGAAACCACCCTGCACCCTGCGCCGGACCTTGATCTGATGTGGGGCTCGGGCAAGGGCCTGCCCGCGACGCTGGGCGCCATGACCCGCCTGCATCGCGCCGCCATGACGATCGCGTTCGTCGCCGGCGCCGTCCTGCTGCTGACCTTGGTTTTCGGGAAGTGACGCCGCCGGCTTGAAATACCGCGCGGTTCTCGCCTATAAGCCGCGCCTCCTGGCCCGGTTGGGTAGCTCAGATGGTTAGAGCGGTGGATTCATAACCCACAGGTCGGCGGTTCGATCCCGCCTCCAACCACCAGGATTTGACCGGCTCTGAGGCCGGCGCTCTACTCCCGACATGACCGACAAGACCTTCAAAGGCGGCTGCCTGTGCGGCGCTATGCGCTGGGAGGCCGATCGTGCGCCGGACCTGATGGGCGTGTGCTGCTGCGCTGATTGCCGCAAGGCGTCGGGCGGGGGCTTCATCCCGTTCATGGGCTTTGCGGCCGCGGCCCTGACGATCAGCGGCCCGGCGCGGTCGTACCGCAGCCGGGCCTTCCGAGGGGGTGAGGCCACCCGCAATTCGTGCCCCACCTGCGGGGGCCTCGTCTTCGGCGGCGAGCATGGGCTGAGCGACAGCCACACGATCTACGCCGGAAGCCTGGACGACCCGAACCTGTTCAAGCCGTCCATCGCCCTCTTCAACCGCGACCGTCCGGACTGGGTGATCCTGCCGGACGGCCTGACGGTGTTCGAGACGATGCCGGACTAGACGCCGGCTTCTAGACGAAGGCGCCCGCGTCGTGGTGGTCGGTCGGCTGGCCAACCAGGGCCACCGCCTCGGCCGGGGCCTTGGCGGCGACCAGGGCGCCGCCATAGGTGGCCTTGCCGTCATAGGCGTTGGTCAGGAAGGCCTTGGTCGACTCGGCATAGGCGCCGACGCCCGCGTTCATGCCGGCGTACATGATGAAGCCGGCGACCGCGGCCTTGGCCCCGAGCGCGTCGTGGCCATAGGCGGTGAAGTAGCTCTGCTGCGAGACCAGGTAGTCGACCGCCGCATTGACGTTGATCCCCGCCGCCGCGGCCTTGGTGTTGCCGATGATCGCGTCATAGGCCTTCACCACCGCGTCGCGGAACGACAGGCTGTCATAGGCCGTCTTGAACGACGCCGCGCCCGTGCCGCTCATGGCCTGGTTGACCGCGAACTCGATGTATTTGTTGCCGGTGTTGTAGATCGCGTAGGCGTAGTCGGTCAGGTCGCTGGTGTTGGTGGCGCTGTCGATCAGGTCGTTCAGCGCCGTCTGGGTCGGCGTCTTGCCGGTGAAGAAGTTCATCGCCTGCAGCGCCAGGGCCGAGGTGTCGATCGAGTAGCCGACCAGCTTGTCGATGAAGACCGCCTTGGTGATCTTGTTGGCGATGACGTCGGCCTGCAGCTTGGCCAGCTCGTTCATCTCGGCATAGAAGGCGTTCAGCACCTTCTCGCCGTTCGGGCCGGTCAGATATTCCGACAGCGCCTTGGACGAGGTGGCCGAGATGCCGGCCAGGGCCTTGTAGGCGTCCTTGATCTGGGCGTCGGTCAGGTGGATCGGATCGCTCACCGTCCCGCCGCCCGTACCGCCGCCGCCCGTCCCCGTACCGAAGGCCACGCTGAGCGGCGTATCCAGCGGATACTTGGTCAGGGCGTCCTTCAGGGTCTGGACGCCGATATTGATCAGGGCCGGATTGGCCTCGACCAGGGCCAGGGCCGCGTCGACATCGGGCGTCAGCACGCCGAAGCTCTTCAGCAGCGGCCGCAGGTCGACGAACTTGAAGCTGGCCTGGATGATGCCGCTGTCGACCAGCTGGATCAGGAATTGGAAGTCGCGAAGTGTCGGTTCGGCCATGACGGGATCCCTCCGGGACCCACTCGCCGCACCACGCGCCACCCTTGGTCCCCGAACGTCGTTCTACGGCGACGACGCCCGGGGCCGACATCCCCCGAACTGGGGGTAGCCAGGGGGTCCTAGCCGCCGGGCAGGGTGCCGGGACGGATATAGGCGAACATGTGCGGCACCCAGTCGGGCTTGCCCAGCGGGACCCCCTGGTTACGCAGGATCGCGTAGGCGGCCATCAGGTGGAAATAGAACTGCGGCAGGCTCCAGTCGCGCACCAGCTGCTCGCCGGTCAGGTCGAAGACGATGCCGTTGGGCATCTTCATCTCGATCGTCTTCTCGGCCGCGCCGGCGAAGGCGGAAGGCTGCGTCGCCTCGATCCGCGCCACGGCGTCGGCCAGCTGGGCCTTCAGGCCGGCGAAGTCCGTCGCATCTTCCGACGAGGCGAAGGCGTCGGCGCCGGTCAGGTGGCGCAGCAGCTCGCTGGCCTGGACGCAGCACAGGCGCACCTGGGTCGACAGCGGGAACATGTCGGGCGCCAGCCGCGCGCCGAGCAGGTCGCCGCCGTGGGCCTCGGCCTTGGTCAGCTGGCCGCTGAGACCCTTCAGCATCTGGGCGTAGGTCGGGATGGCGAGAGCGTGCAGGTCCATGGGCGTCCTCCGAGTTTGGGCGGGAGGTAAGCCGACCTGACGGCGGGACGCCAGGGGTGATGCGCCCTTAAGCCTCGGGTCCCAGTCGCGCCACGACCCTAAAGCGTTCGCAACACACGTCCATGTCGTCGGCGAACCCGCCGTTGCGCTCGAAATAGGCCTGGTGCCCGTCGCGCCACCAGGCCAGCGACAGGTCCCCCTCGCCCTCGTCGCGCGCGAAGGCCGCGTCGACATCGGCGAAGCGGCGGCGGATCAGTTCGACGGTCTCGATCACCGCCCGGGGCTCGCCGGCGCTGTCGCAGACGACCATCTGCTTGCCGACCGTGGTCAGCGCGCCGTCGCGGGCGGCCCAGCACGTCGCGGTCTTCTGGCCGGACAGGACCAGCGCCAGCAGCTCGTCCGCCAGCTCGGCGCTGTCGCCGAAGCTGAAGCGCTCCAGACCTTGGATATCCATGCTCATGCCTCCACTCACGCCCCAGGCCCAAACCTTGCGACGAGATCGTATGCCTCGCCTGGGAAGACCTGCCGCACCCTAGTGACGTGCTGCCCCTCGCGCCAAGTCCTGCGATCGACGACCAGGCAGGCGGTCCCTTCGTCGAGGGCCAGCAGCCGGGCGTCCTCGGCGTCGGCGTTTATGGCGCTGATGCGGCTCTCGGCCTCGGTCCAGGCGACGTGTTCCAGCAGCCAGGCGCCGGGCGGGACCGCTGCGAAGTCGGCGGCGGCGATCTCGGGCGCGGCCTTCAGGGCGACAAGGCGGCGCTCCAGGGCGAAGGGCCGGCCGCCGGCGTCGTGGACGCCGTCCAGCTCCAGCAGCTTGCCGCCCGCCGCCAGCTCGATCTCGTCCTCGCCGTCGGCGTCCCGCACCGTCCGCGACATCAGGCGGAAGACGTAGGTCTCGCCGCGCGCGACGATCTCGGACTGGATGTCGGGGATGTTCAGCACCGGCGCGTGGACGCGGGGCCGGGCCACGAACGAGCCGGCCCGCTTGCGGCGCACGATCAGCCCGGCCTCGACCAGGGCGGTCATGGCCTTGTTCACGGTCATCCGCGAACAGCCGTACTGGGCCATCAGCTCGGCCTCGGTCGGGGCGCGGTGGCCGGGGGCCCACTCGCCGGACCGGATGCGGGCCTCGATCTCGGAGCGGATGCGCTGGTGTAGCGGACCGGTCACGCCAGCAGGGCCTTGAGGGTCTGGACGTAGCGCGCGGTGATCGCCTCACGGGCATGGTGGCGGCCGTCGGAGACCAGCTGCTTGCCATGCCGCCAGACGGTGTCGATGCCGCCGCCGGCGAAGACCAGGCTGTCGATCAGGGTGTCGCCCGAACGGCCGACGATGTTGGGATGGTTGGCGTCCAGCGTGATGAAGTCCGCCGCAGCGCCACGCCGCAGACCACCGCGCCCGACGCCCAGGGCCTGGCTGCCTCCGGTCACCGCCGCGCGCCACAGGTCGCCGCCGGTCGAACGGCGCGGGCCGCCCGCCAGTACGTTGCGGGCCCGACGGGTCAGGCGCTGGGCGTATTCCATCGTCCGCAGCTCCTGGGCGGCGTCGATGACGATGTTGGAGTCCGTGCCGATCCCGAAGCTTCCGCCGGCGGCCAGGTAGTCCGGGGTCGGGAAGATCCCGTCGCCGAGGTCGGCTTCCGTCACCGGGCACAGGCCGGCGGTCGCGCCGCTCTTGGCCAGGCGCTCGGTCTCGGTGGCGTTGATGTGGGTGGCATGGATCAGGCACCATTGCTTGCCCACCTCGGTGTGGTTCATCAGCCAGCGGACGGGGCGCGCGCCGGTGGCGGCCAGGCAGTCGTCGACCTCCTTGGTCTGCTCGGCCACGTGCATGTGGATCGGACCGCCGGCGGCCAGCGGGATGATGGCGTCCAGCTCCTCGGCGGTGACCGCGCGCAGACTGTGGGGCGCGATCCCGACCACCGCCTCGGGCAGCGGCGCGACGATCTCGCGGCACGCCTCGACCAGCCGGGCGAAGCCGTCGACATCGTGGATGAAGCGCTTCTGGCCGTCCGTGGGCGGCAGGCCGCCGAAGTTCGAATGGGCGTAGAACACCGGCAGCAGGGTCAGGCCGATGCCGGTCTCCTCGGCCGCCGCCGCCATCCGCACGGCCATCTCGGCCGGATTGTCGTAGAAGCCGCCATCGGGCGCGTGGTGCAGGTAGTGGAATTCGCCCACCCGCGTGAAGCCGCCCTCCAGCATCTCGACCTGGCCCATGGCGGCGATGGCCTGGGCCATGTCGGGGTCCAGCCGCTCCAGGAAGCGGTACATGACCTCGCGCCAGGTCCAGAAGTTGTCGCCGGTCTCGCCGCGCGTCTCGGCCAGCCCCGCCATGGCGCGCTGGAAGGCGTGGCTGTGGACGTTGGCGAGGCCCGGCAAGGCGGGACCGAGGCGCTGGGCGTCGCCGGCCGAGGTGTCCGTGTCGATCCGGGCGATGCGGCCGTCGGTGATCGTGAACTTGACGCCCCGCGCCCAGCCGTCCGCCAGCAGCGCACTCTCGCACCAGACGACCGTGGAAGACTCGGAATTGTGCGCGTCGGTCACTGGACAAGCCTCATCGTTCGCAAATATGTCTATACATATTGAAGCGGCCCGCAAGAGACGGTCCGCGCTGGCGGAGGCAGGCTCATGCGCTGTGATCGGGTGTGGATCAACGCCCGTCTCGCGACCCTCGCCCCGGACGCCGAGGGCCTGGGGATCGTCGAGGACGGCGTCGTCGCCAGCCTGGACGGCCGCATCGCCTATGCTGGTCCGGCCACGCCGATCGAGGCCGCCGAGACCATCGACTGCGAAGGCCGCTGGATCACCCCCGGCCTCGTCGATCCGCACACCCACCTGGTCTTCGCCGGCGACCGCGCCCACGAGTTCGAACTGCGCCTGGCCGGCGCCTCCTACGAGGAGATCGCCCGGGCCGGCGGCGGCATCGTCTCGACCATGCGGGCGACCCGCGCGGCCTCGGAAGAGGAACTGGTCGCCGCCACCCTGCCCCGCCTGGACGCCCTGATCGCCGAGGGCGTCACCACGGTCGAGATCAAGTCCGGCTATGGCCTGTCCCTCGACGACGAGATCAAGAGCCTGCGCGCCGCCCGCACCCTGGCCGACATCCGCCGCGTCGGGGTCAGCACGACCTTCCTGGGCGCCCACGCCCTGCCGCCGGAATATCGCGACGACAAGGACGGCTACATCGCCCTGGTCTGCGAGAAGATGATCCCGGCCATCGCCGCGCGTGGCCTGGCCGATGCGGTGGACGGCTTCTGCGAAGGCATCGGTTTCTCGCCCGACCAGATCCGCCGCGTGTTCGACGCCGCCAAGGCCCACGGCCTGCCCGTCAAGCTGCATGCCGAGCAGCTGTCGAACCTCAACGGCGCCGCGCTGGCCGCCGAATATGGCGCGCTATCGGCCGACCACCTGGAGCACCTCGACGAGGCCGGGATCGCGGCGATGGCCGCCTCGGGTACGGTCGCAACCCTGCTTCCCGGCGCCTACTACTTCACCCGCGAACACAAGGCCCCGCCGATCGCCGCCTTGCGCGAAGCGGGCGTGCCGATGGCCCTGGCCACCGACTGCAACCCCGGCACCTCGCCCCTGACCTCGCCGCTGCTGGTTATGAACATGGCCGCCACGCTCTTCCGGATAACCGTCGAGGAATCCCTGGCCGGCGTCACGCGCGAGGCCGCGCGGGCGCTGGGGCTGCTGCACGATCGCGGGACGCTGGAGGCCGGCAAGGCCTGCGATCTCGCCATCTGGGACGTCGAGCGTCCCGCCGAACTTGTCTATCGCATGGGCTTCAACCCGCTCCATGCGCGCGTGTGGAGAGGCCAGTGACCAAGCTTGTTCTGAACCCCGGCGACGTGCCGCTGGCCGACTGGAAGGCGATCTATCGCGGCGCGACCGCGACCCTGGCCGAGAGCGCCTGGCCGGTGATCGCCGAGAGCGCGGCGGCCGTCGAACGCATCCTGGCCAAGGGCGAGCCGGTCTACGGCATCAATACGGGCTTTGGGAAACTGGCCAGCGTCCGCATCGGCGACGAAGACCTGGAGACCCTGCAGCGCAATATCGTCCTGTCGCACGCGGCCGGCGTCGGCGAGCCCTCGCCGGTCCCCGTCATCCGCCTGATGATGGCCCTGAAGCTGGCCAGCCTGGCGCAGGGCGCCTCGGGCGTGCGGGTCGAGACCGTGCGGATGCTGGAGGAGATGCTGCGTCAGGACCTGATCCCGGTCATCCCGTGCCAGGGCTCGGTCGGCGCCTCGGGTGATCTGGCCCCGCTGTCGCACATGGCCGCGACCATGATCGGGGTCGGCGAGATCTTCGTCGACGGCGAGCGCAAGCCGGCCGCCAAGGCGCTGAAGAAGGCAGGCCTGGAGCCCCTGACGCTTGGCCCCAAGGAGGGCCTGGCGCTGCTCAACGGCACCCAGTTCTCGACCGCCAACGCCCTGGCCGGGCTGTTCGAGGCCGAGCTGCTGTTCCAGTCGGCCCTGGTCACCGGCGCGCTCTCCACGGAAGCGGCCAAGGGCTCGGACACCCCGTTCGATCCGCGCATCCACGCCCTGCGCCGCCATGCCGGCCAGATCGAGACCGCCGCCGCCCTGCGCGACCTGATGGCGACCTCGGAAATCCGCGCCTCGCACCTGAAGGAGGACGAGCGGGTCCAGGACCCCTACTGCCTGCGCTGCCAGCCGCAGGTGATGGGCGCGGCGCTGGACGTGCTGCGCCAGGCGGCGACCACCCTGGCGACCGAGGCCAACGGCGTCTCGGATAATCCGCTGATCTTCCCGGAAGCCGATGAAGCCCTCTCCGGCGGCAACTTCCACGCCGAGCCGGTGGCCTTCGCCGCCGACATGATCGCCCTGGCCGTCTGCGAGATCGGCTCGATCGCCGAGCGCCGCATCGCCATGCTGGTCGACCCGGCGCTGTCGGGCCTGCCGGCCTTCCTGACGCCCAAGCCGGGGCTGAACTCCGGCTTCATGATCCCGCAGGTCACGGCCGCCGCCCTGGTCTCGGAGAACAAGCAGAAGGCCTATCCGGCCAGCGTCGACTCCATCCCGACCTCGGCCAACCAGGAAGACCACGTCTCGATGGCCGCCCACGGCGCGCGCCGCCTGATGGGCATGGTCGAGAACGCCACGGCGGTGCTGGGCATCGAGCTGCTGGCGGCGGCGCAGGGCTGTGATTTCCACGCCCCGCTGCGGTCGAGCAAGGCGCTGGAGGCGGTGCGCAAGCTGATCCGCGCCGAGGTCCCGCACCTGGACGACGACCGCCACTTCCACCCGGACATGGAGGCGGCGAACGTGCTGGTGCGCTCGGGGGCGGTGATCGAAGCGGTCGGCGACCTGCCGGGGGTCACGGCGTGAACTGGCTGCAGGTCACGCGCGGCGACGCCCCGCTGATCGTCAGCCTGCCCCATACCGGCACGGACATCCCTCCCGACATCGAAGCCCACCTCGTCTCCCCCTGGCTGGCCCGCAAGGACGCCGACTGGTGGGTCGATCGGCTCTACGCCTTCGCCGAAGGCTTGGACGCGACGATCGTGCGGACGGCGATCTCGCGGACAGTCATCGACGTCAATCGCGACCCGTCGGGCGCCTCGCTCTATCCGGGTCAGGCGACCACGGAGCTGTGCCCCACCACGACCTTCGACGGCGAGCCGCTGTATCGCGACGGCGGTCCTGACGCGGCCGAGATCGACCGGCGGCGGACGCTGTATTTCGAGCCCTACCACACCGCCCTGCGCGCCGAGATCGATCGCCTGCGCGCGATCCATCCGACCGTGGTGCTGTACGAAGCTCACTCGATCCGCTCGCTTGTGCCGCGCCTGTTCGACGGCGAGCTGCCGCAGTTCAATCTCGGGACCAACAGCGGCGCCAGCTGCGACGACGCCCTGACCGCCGCCGTCGAGGCCGCGTGCGACGCCTCGGGGCGCTCGCGGGTGACCAACGGCCGCTTCAAGGGCGGCTGGACCACTCGGCACTACGGCCAGCCTTCGACCGGCGTCCACGCTCTCCAGATGGAGCTGGCTTGCCGGGGCTACATGGACGACCTGGCCGAGCCGCCGACACAAGACACCTGGCCCACGCCCTTCCACGCCGACCGCGCCGAGCCGCTGCGCGCGGTGCTGGAGGACGTCCTCAACGCTTGCCTGCAATTCGCGAGAGCCCAATGACCCGCCGCGACAACACCCGCGTCATCCGCCCCGCCACCGGGACCGAGCTCACCGCCAAGTCGTGGCTGACCGAAGCCCCGCTGCGGATGCTGATGAACAACCTGCACCCCGACGTCGCCGAGCGGCCCGAGGAGCTGGTCGTCTATGGCGGCATCGGCCGGGCGGCCCGCGACTGGGAAAGCTTCGACAAGATCGTCGAGACCCTGCGCCGGCTTGAGGACGACGAGACCCTGCTGGTGCAGTCCGGCAAGCCCGTCGGCGTCTTCCGCACCCATGCCGACGCCCCACGCGTGCTGATCGCCAACTCCAACCTGGTCCCCCGCTGGGCCAATTGGGAGCACTTCAACGAGCTCGATAAGAAGGGCCTGGCCATGTACGGCCAGATGACCGCCGGCTCGTGGATCTATATCGGCGCCCAGGGCATCGTGCAGGGCACCTACGAGACCTTCGTCGAGATGGGCCGTCAGCACTATGCCGGCGACCTGTCGGGCAAGTGGCTGCTGACGGCGGGCCTGGGCGGCATGGGCGGCGCCCAGCCGCTGGCGGCGGTGATGGCCGGGGCCTCGTGCCTGGCCATCGAGTGCCAGCCTTCGCGGATCGAGATGCGCCTGCGCACCGGCTATCTCGACAAGTCCACCGACAGCGTCGACGAGGCCCTGGCCTGGATCGAAGAGTCCTGCGCCGCCAAGACCCCGATCTCGGTCGGCCTGCTGGGCAACGCCGCAGAGCTGCTGCCGGAGCTGTTCAGGCGCGGCGTCCGCCCCGACCTGCTGACCGACCAGACCAGCGCCCACGACCCGATCAACGGCTACCTGCCGGCCAGCTGGAGCCTGGACCAGTGGGCCGACGCCAAGGAGCGCGCCCCCGCCAGCGTCGACAAGGCCGCCCGCGCCTCGATGGCCGTCCACGTCCAGGCCATGCTCGACTTCCAGGCCGCCGGCGTCCCGACCGTCGACTACGGCAACAACATCCGCCAGATGGCGCTGGAGGAAGGCGTCGCCAACGCCTTCGACTTCCCCGGCTTCGTGCCGGCCTATATCCGCCCGCTGTTCTGCCGGGGCGTCGGGCCGTTCCGCTGGGCGGCGCTTTCCGGTGATCCGGAGGACATCGCCAAGACCGACGCCAAGGTCAAAGAGCTGATCCCGGACAATCCGCACCTGCACAACTGGCTCGACATGGCCGGCCAGAAGATCAAGTTCCAGGGCCTGCCGGCGCGCATCTGCTGGGTCGGCCTCGGCGATCGTCATCGTCTCGGCCTGGCCTTCAACGAGATGGTCGCCAGCGGCGAGCTGAAGGCCCCGATCGTCATCGGCCGCGATCACCTCGACAGCGGCTCGGTCGCCTCGCCCAACCGCGAGACCGAGGCCATGCAAGACGGCTCGGACGCCGTGTCGGACTGGCCGCTGCTCAACGCCCTGCTCAACACCGCTTCGGGCGCGACCTGGGTGTCACTGCACCACGGCGGCGGGGTCGGCATGGGCTTCTCGCAGCATGCGGGGATGGTGATCGTCTGCGACGGCACCGAGGCCGCCGCCAAGCGCATCGCGCGGGTGCTGTGGAACGACCCGGCCAGCGGCGTCATGCGCCACGCGGATGCGGGCTACGACATCGCCCTCGACTGCGCGCGGGAGAAGGGCCTGGACCTGCCGGGGATCCTCTAGCGCGCCAGCAGCCCCGCCGCCTCGGCGGGGCTCTTCTTGCCCGTATCGCGGTCGACGGCGTAGTTGGCCGCCTGCATCGCCTTGACGTCGATGCTGCCGGAGAGCGGCGTCAGGGCGTCCAGCAACCGCTGGTCCCCGGCCCGCTTCGGCGAGACCAGGATCACCGCGTCGTACGGCGGCAGCGCGCCCTTCGGGTCGCCCAGCAGCACCAGGTCGTCGGCCGCGATCCGGCCGTCCGACGAGAAGGCCGAGATCACGTCGGCTTCGCGGCTCTCCAGCGCGCGGTACATGAAGGTCGGCTGGAACTGGCGCTTTGACTTGAAGCTCAGGCCATAGGCCTTCACCACCGCCGCCCATTCCGGCCGCGAGAAGAACTCCAGGTCGCCGCCCATGGTCAGCTGCGGGGCCTTGGCCGCCAGGTCGGCCAGGGTCTTCACGCCCAGCGCCTCGGCGCGGTCGCGGCGCATGGCCAGGGCGTAGGCGTTCTCGAAGCCCAGAGGGGCCAGCAGCACGACGCCGTCGCGGGCCTTCAGGTCCTTGCGCAGGGTATCGAGCACCACCTGTCGGCCAGGATTGTCCGTCCGGTTCAGGATGTTGGCCCACAGGGTGCCGGAATAGTCGACATAGGCGTCGATCTCACCGCTGGCGAGGGCGCGATAGGCGATCACCGAGCCGAGGTTCACGCGGCGCTGCACGGTCGCGCCGCCAGCCTCCAGCTTGCCGGCCATCAGCTCGGCCAGGATGTACTGCTCGGAGAAGTTCTTGGCCCCGATCACATAGGCCGGCTTGCCGTGCGACAGCGCCGCGCCGGCCAGGGGTCCCAGCGCCGCTAGCAGGCCAATCAGAAGACCCACGCCGCCGGCCCACAACCGCTTGGGCTCCCGCCGCGCCACCCCACCCTCGATCAGGCCCAGCAGGCCATCGACGATCAGCGCCAGGCCCGCCGAGGCCGCGCAGCCGACCAGCACCGCCACCCAGTCCTCGGTCTGCAGGCCGGAGAAGATGTAGTCGCCCAGCGAGGTCTGACCGACCGGGGTCGAAAGCGTCGCCGCCCCGATCGTCCAGACGGCGGCGGTGCGCACGCCGGCCATGATCACCGGCGCGGCCAGAGGCAGCTCGACCCGCCACAGCCGCTGGCGATCGGTCATGCCCACGCCCCGCGCAGCCTCGACCACGGCCGGGTCGACACCGGAGACGCCCGCCGCCGCGTTCCGTAGGATCGGCAGCATCGAATAGAGCGTCAGCGCCAGCAGCGACGGCAGGAATCCCAGGGCCGGGAAGCCGTGCCCCAGTACCTTCACGGCCAGGCCGGAGAGCAGCAGCAGTACCGGGTAGAACAGCGCCAGCAGCGCCAGGCTCGGGATGGTCTGTACGAGGCCGGCGGCGCCCAGCGAAATCCACTTCAGGCGCGGGTTGCGGGCGGCGGCGATGCCCAGCGGCAGGGCGATGGCCAGGCCCAGCGCAAGCGCGGACGCCGACAGCGTGACGTGCCAGCCCAGGCGCTCGGGAAGGGCGGCCAGGGCGGCGGAAAGACGATCAGCCACGGGCCAGCTCCGCGAGACGTTCGGCCTGCCTGCGGGGCGCGGCGATCAGGTCAGCGACGACGGGGTCGGGATGGCCCGCGAGAAGCTCCCGAGGCGGCGCATGGGCCCGGAGCTTGCCGCCGGCCATCACCACCACCTCGTCGGCCAGCAGCAGGGCCTCGCCGACGTCGTGGGTGACCATCACGGTCGTCAGACCCAGCCGCTCGTGCAGCGCCCGGACATCGTCGGCCAGGGCCGCGCGGGTCACCGGGTCCAGCGCCCCGAACGGCTCGTCCATCAGCAGGATCGAGGGCCGCGCCGCCAGGGCCCGGGCGACGCCCACCCGCTGCCGCTGACCGCCCGACAGCTGCGACGGCGCTCTGCCGGCGACTTCACGCGGCAGGGCCACGAGGTCGAGCAGTTCGTCGGTCCGCGTCGCGATCTCCTCGGCCGACCAGCCCAGCAGGTCCGGCGTGACGCCGATGTTCTGGCCCACGGTCATGTGCGGGAAGAGGCCGATCTCCTGGAAGACGTAGCCGATGCCGCGCCGCAACTCCGGGCCCGGCTTGCCGGCGATGTCCGCGCCGTCCAGCAACACGCGGCCTGTGCTCGGCGTCGAGAGCCCGTTCATCAGCTTCAGAAGCGTGGTCTTGCCCGCCCCCGAACCGCCGACCAGAGCGACGAAGCGGCCCTTGGCGATCGTCAGAGAGGTCGGCGCCAGCACCGCCTGCCCACCGTAAGTCTTGCTGACCTGATCGAGGACGATGGCTTCGGTCATGCGGACTCCGGACGGCGAGAATCAACCTTCGCCCCTTCCAAGCGTTGACTCAACGAAGAGGTGCGACAAGGCGGCGCGCGACAGGTCGCCCGGTTCGCACAGGCCGAGTCAATCACGACCATGGGGTCATGGTTAAGGAGCGTCTCATGCCCGTTGCGTCGCAAGCCCGTCCGTTCGATCCGCGTCCCGTCCGCCGACCCATGCGTCAGTGGCCGCTGGGCTTCGCGGTCCTGCTGGCCTCGGTGCTGAATGCGGTCGTCTGGGGCGGCCTGTTCGCCGTCGCCAAGACGTTCCTCCGCCTCTGAGTTTTGTTCAGTAAGCGTAGCGTTTCCATCTTCTCCCCTGAAGCAAACTGGGCCGCGTCCTCCCCGGACGCGGCCCTTCTTTTTGCTCGGAAAGAAGACGGCGGAAGGCCGATCAGATCGGCATCCGCATGATCTCTTGATACGCCGAGATCACCTGGTCGCGCACGGCCATCACCGTTTCCAGGCTAGCTTGCGCGGAGCTGATCGCGGTGACAACGTCGACCAGTTCGGCCTTGCCGGCCACCTGGTCGGCGATCTTGTGCTCGGCGACCTTCGAGGTCTTGGTCGCGCCTTCCATGGCCGACTTCAGCATGTCGCCGAAGTCCATGCCCTTGGGCTTTTCGGAGCCGCCGATCCCGCCGATGGAGCCGACGCCCATGGCGCCTTGCGAAGCGTAGGCCTTGGCGGCCGCCAGTGCGGTGATCATGGCCTAGCCCCTACTTCTTCAGGATGTCGAGGGTGCGCGATTCCATCGACCGCGCGGTCTCGATCACGTTGAGGTTGGCTTCGTAGGCGCGCTGCGCCTCCTTCATGTCCAGCGCCTCGACCAGCGTGTTGACGTTGGGCAGCTTGACGTAACCCTTGGCGTCGGCGGCCGGGTTGCCAGGTTCGTACTCGGTCTTGAAGTCGGTCTGGTCAGGATCGACGCGCAGCATCTGCACGCCCTCGGCGCCCTGGACCTTGGTCGGCTTGAACACCGGCACCTGACGACGGTAGGGGTCGCCGCCGGGCGTGCGCGCGGTCGAGTTGGCGTTGGCCAGGTTTTCCGCGATGACCCGCATGCGGCCCTGCTGGGCGCGAAGAGCCGAGGAGGCCACGGCCATGGTCGCCAGCGAGTTGGATTTGATCTCGGGCATCGCTTAGTCCCCTAGCCGTTCGGCTTGCGCGCCGCCTGGCGCAGCATGTCCATGGACTTCTGGTAGAAGCTGATCGCCGCGTCGTAGTTCATCCGCGCGTCGGTCATCTTGAGCATCTGGTCCTCGAGCGAGACGGCGTTGCCGTCCAGCGTGACTTCCGAGTCGACGCCCGCCGTCGCCCGCCAGGCGCTGGGAGCGTTGGTCGGCGCCATGTGGCCCGCCGAGGTCTCCATCATCTGGACGCCCGAGGTCGGCGCGGCGCGACCGCCGCGATAGACCGCGCCCGAACCCTGGTTCATCAGCGAGGCCTGGAAGCTGTAGGCTTTCAGATCGTGAGGGCGGTAGCCGGGCGTGTCGGCGTTGGCGACATTCTGGGCGACAAGCTTCTGGCGCTCGGTCAGATAACCGAGGCGGCTCTTGAGCATGCCGAAGAGGGGAATGTCGTCCGGACCCATGGCGATCATGGTGAAGAAACAGGGTTAATTCGGCATTAAGAACCCTCAGGCACACCAGGGTCGTAGGTAGGTTTTGCCTGCGCCAAGTTGTCTCGCTTTTGGGCGGTCATGATCGACATCATCGAATTCATCCGCGCCCTCGCCGCCCTGGCCGTCACCCTGGGTTTGATCGGCCTGGCCGCCTGGGCCATGCGCAAATACGGCCCGGACGCCATCGGCCGCGTGATCGCCGCTCGTCAGGACCGTCGCCTGCGGATCGTCGAGAGCCTGGCGCTGGACCCTACCCGCCGCCTCGTGGTCGTCAGCCTGGACGGCGAAGAGCGCATGGTGCTGTTGGGCGACGGCAAGCTGCTGGACTGGATCCCGCAGCCGCGCCCGCCCGTCGTCGAAGTCCCCGCCCCTCCCGTCAACGCCCCGGAGCCCGTGGCCTGATGTTCCGCGACCTGTTCAAGACCGTGACGGGGGCAAAGGCCGAGGACGTCCGCCGCGCCCTGGCCATCTCGGCGATCGCCGCCCTCGCCTTCGGGGTGCTGCCGTCTGCGGCCCTGGCCCAATCGGCGGTGAACATCAATCTGGGCACCGGCGCTGGCCTGACCGACCGGGTCGTCCAGCTGGTCGGCCTGATGACGGTGCTGTCGCTGGCCCCGTCGATCGTGATCATGACCACCTCGTTCGTGCGGATCGTGGTGGTGCTGGGCCTGCTGCGCACCGCCATCGGCATCCAGCAGAGCCCGCCCAACCCGGTGATCATCAGCCTGGCGCTGTTCCTGACCGCCATCGTCATGGGCCCGACCTTCGAGAAGTCCTACGACGCCGGCATCAAGCCGCTGCTGGACCACCAGATCGAGCTGCCGGAAGCCTTCGACCAGGCCAGCGGGCCGGTGAAGCAGTTCATGCTCAAGCAGGTCGGCCGTGAGGACCTGGCCCTGTTCGTCCGCCTGTCCAAGGTCCCGAAGAACCAGAAGGCCGAGGACCTGCCGATGCAGGTGGTCACGCCCGCCTTCATGATCTCGGAATTGAAGCGCGCGTTCGAGATCGGCTTCCTGCTGTTCATCCCATTCCTGGTCATCGACCTGGTCGTGGCCAGCGTGCTGATGAGCATGGGCATGATGATGTTGCCGCCCGCCACCATCAGCCTGCCATTCAAGTTGATCTTCTTCGTGCTAGTGGACGGCTGGCGACTCGTCGCGGGCAGCCTCGTGGAGAGCTTCCAGCGCGGCGGCGGCGGTTAGGCCTGTTTAGCTAGAAGACGTACGACATGACTGTTTTTGTCCTGGGCTCGATCAATCTGGACGCCGTGGCGCGGGTCGACGACCTGCCTCGACCCGGCGAGACCGTGGCGGGCACCTCTCTCGAACTGTTCCTGGGCGGCAAGGGCGCCAACCAGGCGGTGGCCGCCGCCCGCATGGGCGCAGCCACCCGGCTGATGGGCGCCGTCGGCGGCGACGACAGCGGCCTCAGCCTCAAGACCAAGCTGGCCGGCTACGGCGTGCAGGTCGCCGACGTCATGGAGCTGGAAGGCGTCCCCACGGGCCAGGCCCACGTCTGGGTCGCCAACAACGCCGAGAACATGATCGTCGTCACCGCCGGGGCCAACGCCATGGTCACCGCCCAGCACGTCGCCGCCACGGCGATCGAGGGCCAGCGGGTGCTGCTCTGCCAGCTGGAGACCCCGGCCACGGCGATCGAGAGCCTGTTCCGCCTCGGTGCGGCCAAGGGTGCCCTGCGCGTGCTGAACGCCGCCCCGGCCCTGCCCCAGGGCGCGGCCCTGTTCCCGCTGACCGACATCCTGATCCTCAACCAGACCGAACTGGCCAGCTACGCCAAGCTGGACCGCGAGCCCTCGCGCCTGGAAGAGGTCTCGGTCGCGGCCCGCAAGCTGATGAGCCGCCCGGACCAGACGATCATCGTCACCCTGGGCTCGACCGGCGTCGCCGCCGTGCGCCGCGACGAGGCCTTCCTGGTCGAGGGCAAGAAGGTCAAGGCCATCGACACCGTCGGGGCCGGCGACTGCTTCTGCGGCAGCCTGGCCGCGGCCCTGGCCAGCGGCATGGACCTGCGCGAGGCGGTCGAACTGGCCAATGCGGCGGCGGCTCTGTCGGTGCAGAAGGCGGGGGCGGCGCCATCGATGCCGAGCCGGCGCGAGGTCGAGGCGTTCCTGGAAGGTTAGTCAGCCTCGCTCCGCCTCGGCTGTGCGCATGAGGGCCGTGTCCAGCGGCGTCACCTCGCGCCAGCCGCAGGCCGTGCGGAAAGCGCCTGTGTCGATGACCACGGGATAGGACAGGTCCAGCGCCGCCAACGGACCATCCGGCGGCGCGGGCGCCTCGACCACCGCGCCGCTCCAGCCCAGCACCGTGGCGAAGCGGTCGATCCAGGCGCGATGATCCGGCGCCTCGGGCAGGCCAAGATTGAAGGTCCGGCCGCTCGCCGCCGGATGCAGGACAGCGGTCGCCAGGGCGTCGGCGACATCCTCGACATAGCCGTAGCTGGTCCGCCAGGCCGCCCAGGCCGGATCGACGCTCAGGCGCTCGGCGCCGGCCAGCATCGGCTTCAGCAACCAGCGGAAACGGCGTTGCCGGTCGCCCGGCCCGAACACCATCGGCAGGCGCAGGATCACATGGCCGGGCCGCGCCCGCACCGCCGCCTCCAGCGGGATCTTGTCATAGGCGTCCAGCCAGGCGTCGTCGGCGTCGGCCGGCCGGTTCGCGCGATACGGATAGCGCGTGGTCCGCAGCGGCGCATCCTCGGTCAGCAACGGGATCAGGTCCGGCGCAGCCTTGCGGTGCAGGCCCTCGTAGTTGCGATAGACGTCGCAGGAACTGGCCATGACCCAGCGCTCGACCTCGCCGTCCAGGGCGTCGAGCAGCGGCAGGGTGTCGGCTTCGGCGTAGGCCAGGAGATCGACGACCTGCGTCACCCGCCGCTCGCGGACCAGCGCCCGGACGGACGCGGCATCGCGGCGGTCGACGCCCAGGCCCCGGCTGGCTGCGACGACTTCGCGGCCCGCGGCCTGCAGGGCGCGGACGACATGGGGGCCGATGAACCCCGTCGCGCCAAGCACGAGCACCGTCATGGCGCGAGCGTCGATCGCTTGCGTGCAGCCGTCAATGTTTCGGGAAAAGGTTAGGCCGCCCGGATGCCCGAGAAGCCTTCCGTCGCCGCGCCGACCACGGCGTCGTAGCCGAGGATCATGTCGACGTCCTTGCCGTTGCTGGCCAGCGGCAGGCGCAGCCACAGGATTGACATGTGCGGGGCGCCGCGCCAGGCCAGGCTGTGGACGCCGACGCCTGGGCGACGCTCGTCGACCACCTTGTCCAGCTCCTTGCGCCAGTAATCGAAGGCGTCCTTGTTGTAGACGTCGCCGATCATGCGGCCGGTGATCTCGCGGCCATAGACGCCGTAGAGGCCGGTGCCGGCCAGGCGCAGGCGGTAGTCGCGGGGCTGGTTGACGACGTCGATCAGGGACACCGTCGGCAGCAGGCGCTTCATGCTCGTAGGATGCAGGTCGACGCGCGCAGGGAGGCTCGCCCCCCGGCGGAGGGACGCCCAGTAGGCGAACATCTCCTGGTGAGCGCGGGCCGCCGTGGCGGATGCGCTCAGTTGCGCGGACATCTTCAGAGTCCTTAACAAGCTATTGGAATCACTTCGATTCACTATCGCTTAAGGAACGAATCGGCGGCAAGTGAAAAACATGTCGCGCGACAAGATTCCCGGGGAGAGTCAATCACCAAGAAGTACGCCCGCCGTCCGGGTTCGGACGACGGGCGCAATGATCTTCGGCAGGGCCTTACGGCCAAGCTTTTGTTCCGACTCGGCTATTTCGCCTTGCGGGCGGGTTTGCGACCGCCCTGGCCCAGGCCCATCTGCTTGGCCAGGTTCGAACGCGCCTCGGCGTAGTTCGGGGCCACCATCGGGTAATCCTTGGGCAGGTTCCACTTCGCCCGGTACTCTTCCGGGGTCATGTCGTACTTGGTGCGCAGGTGGCGCTTCAGCGACTTGAACTTGCGACCGTCCTCCAGGCAGATCAGGAAGTCGGGGGTGATCGACTTCTTGACCGCGACCGCCGGTTCCTTCGGAGCCGGGGCGGGCTCGACCGCCGGCGCGCCGACGCTGGCGAGCGCAGTGTGAACCTGGTGGATCAGCGCCGGCAGGTCCGCCGTGGAAACCACGTTGTTGCCGACATAGGCCGAGACAATACCTGCAGTCATCTCGATCAGATCGGATTGATCTTCCATCATGGCCTCGCCCGTCGACAAATCTTTTTGTTGATGCGGCTGATTCCTGGATCAGTCGAGGGCTGCATACAAAGATTGGATGCGCCCGGCAATACGGCCTCTACAAAGAGATCGTGCGTAATCTTGCAGTGTTCATGGACTGGACATGACCCGCTAGAGGTTGTGTCCCGCATATTGAGTTCCTGAACGACGTCCAGCGAACACGTTGAGATACCAAAGATATCCCGAATTTAACGACCGAAGTCGCGCGACAGCGCTAGCATGGCTGCCCGCTGCGGCGCCGAGTATTCGTCGACAGCGGCTTCGTCGCCGTCGCGGATAGCCTTCAGCAGGGCCGGCGTCAGGGCCGAGGTCAGCGACCAGTTCCAGTAGCGCAGCACGGTCTGGGCGCGGTCGACGGCGATGGAGTCGTAGACCGTCAGCACCCGCTCCAGGGCGTGGTCGGTCTGGCCGCTGCGGTCGACGTCCTGGCGGCGCAGGCCGCGCCACAGCAGGCGCACGTTGTTGCGCGGCAGGCCGGTGGCCTTGCAGAGGATGGCCAGGGGCTCGCCGCCCGGATCGGTGAAGATCTTGGCGCCGGTCATCGGCTTCAGACCCGAGAGATACGAGATCTCCTCGGCGATCTCGCGGGTGATGCCGGCCTCGCCGGCGGCGACGGCGGCGTCCAGGCTCTCGAACGGGCTCTTGGCGATGGCGGCGCGGTTGCGCTGGCGGCGCTCGATGAACTGCAGGGCCTTGCGCGACAGCGGGTCCTGCCAGCCCTCGGCCGAGGCCAGGGCGAAGACGTCGCCGACCGCGTCCTGCAGGATCTCGCGCGACACCGCAAAGCGCTGGAGGATGGTCTTGCGCGCCTCGGCGTCGGCCCACCAGAACATGACGTAGGCGTGGCTGGGGCGCAGCTCGGGCCGGCGCAGCAGCAGCGGGATCAGGTACTGGGCGTCGCGGGTGGCGGCGACGATGTTCTCGACGCCCTGGTGGCTGAACTTGACCAGCTCGTTGCGCAGCAGGGCCTCGATGACCGGCGACTCGCCCATGTCGATCAGGGCGTCGGCCACCACCTCGCTGACCCCGCGCCGCTGGGCGATCAGCCGGCGGTGATCGATGGTCGACTGATAGAGGCAGGAGATCAGGTCGGCGTCCGACAGCTTCTCGCACTCGAGCAGCAGGGCGCGGGCCACCGGCAGCTCGTCGCGCAGCAGCAGGCGCACCAGGACACCAGGGATCTCGACCAGCATGGCCAGGCGACGGGCGACCTTCTCGCGCTCGCCGACATTGGCGTCGCGCAGCATCTCGACCAGCAGGTCGGCGGTCATCGAGCGCTCGAAGGCGTTGATCCGGCTGGTCGGCAGGCAGACCACGTCCGCCAGGCGCTTGAGCAGGGCCGTGCGCGAGCGCGGCGCGGCCCGCGGGGCCTCCGGCTCTTGGAACGACGACAGGGACGCGGGCTCGCTCATCGGACTGACAAGATCAGATCGTGCTTAACGACCGATGAGCGAGAGGCGCGACAAACTCACCGGAATTCGGGTTCTTCCCAGTCCGGCCAGATGTCCGGGAGGTCGGTCGAGACCTTGTTCGGGTAGACGGGGCTGCGCTTTTCCAGGAACGAGGTCACGCCCTCCTTGGCGTCGCCCGAGGCGCCGCGCGACTGGATGGCCCGGCTGTCGGCCTTGTGGGCTTCCATCGGATGGGTCGCGCCGGCCATGCGCCACAGCAGCTGGCGGGTCAGGGCGACCGAGACGGGGGCGGTGTTGTCGGCGATCTCGCGGGCGAGCGCCCGGGCGGCGGGCAGCAGGTCGTCGGGCGCGTGCAGCGAGCGGACGAGGCCCTTCTCCAGCGCTTCCGACGCCGGGAACACGCGGCCGGTATAGCACCACTCCAGCGCCGTCTGCAGGCCCACGAGGCGCGGCAGGAACCAGCTGGACGCGGCCTCGGGATTGATGCCCCGGCGCGCGAAGACGAAGCCGAACTTGGCCTCGGTCGAGGCCAGGCGGATGTCCATCGGCAGTTGCATGGTCACGCCCACGCCGACCGCCGCGCCGTTGATGGCGCCGATGATCGGTTTCAGGCTCTCGTACATCCGCAGGGTCACGCGGCCGCCGCCGTCGCGATAGATGTCGCCGACCTTGCCCTCTTCGCGCTCCAGCGCCTGGGGATTGCTCCGGTCGAAGGTGGCCCCGCCGGCGCCCAGGTCGGCCCCCGCGCAGAACGCCCGACCCGCGCCGGTGATGATCACCACCTTCACCGCGTCGTCGGCGTCGGTGACGCCCAGCACCTCCAGCATGTCCTTCATCATCCGGGCGGTGAAGGCGTTCATCCGCTCCGGACGGTTCAGGGTGATCGTCGCGATCCCGTCCTCGACGGCGTAGAGCAGGGTCTCGTAGGTGGGCTGCGACATGGGTTCTCTCCGCTTTTCAGCCAGTCAAACATGCGTATGAATTGAGGGCAATCGCCGAAAGCGCCCCCTCCGTCTCGATGCGTATCCGCATCGATCCACCTCCCCCGTTTCACGGGTGAGGAGATGCACTCGCTCTTCTCCTGCCCCGCTTGCGGGGGAGGTGGCGCGGCGCCAATAGGCGACGTGACGGAGGGGGCGCTCGGCCGCTACCCCCGCTTCACGCCCAGCTTGCTGATCGCGTGCACGAAGTTGTTCGGGGCGATCTCGATGTTCCCCGTCCACTTCAGGTCCGGGAACCGCGCCAGGATCTGGCGATAGGCTTCCTCCAGCTGGATCTGGGCCACGCGTTTGCCGATACAGGTGTGGGGGCCGTAGCCGAAGGCGATGTGCTTGTTCGCGTTGGCTCGTGTGACGTCCAGCGTGTCCGGCTCGGGGAACATCTCCGGATCGCGGTTGGCGGCGCCGTAGTACATCACGACCTTCTCGCCCTCGCGGATCAGCTGGCCGTCGACCTCGACATCGGCGGTGGCCGTGCGGCGCATGTAGATCACCGGGCTGACCATGCGGATAAACTCGTCGACCGCGCCGCCCAACAGCGACGGATCGTCGATCAGCTTCTGCTTCTGGTCGGGAAACTCGGTCAGCAGCTTCATCGCGCCCGACAGGGTGTTGCGCGTCGTGTCGTTGCCGGCGAACACGATCAGCAGCCACGAGCCGTCGAGATATTCGTCGGCCAGCAACGAGCCGTCGACCTGAGCCCGCGCAATGGCGGTCATCAGGTCTTCCTTCGGGTCCTCACGACGCTTCAGCAGCATGCGACGGCCGTACTCGAACATCTCCTCGACGCCGTTGTTGAAGTCCTGGACGAACTGCATCAGCTCCAGGGTCGGGGCGATCGGGGCGGCGGCGTTCTGCACCGCCAGGTCCTGGGCGCGCTCCAGATAGTGCATCCAGCCCAGGAACTTCTGCCGGTCCTCGGGCGGCACGCCCAGGATCTCGCACAGGGTGAACAGCGGCAGGATCGAGCTGAAGTGCTCGACCATGTCGATCTCGGCGCCGCCTTCCAGCAGCGGCTCCATCTCGTCGAGCAGCCGGGTGACCTCGGCCCGCACCCGCTCGGTCAGGCCGCGCAGATAGGCCGGCGTGAAGTACGGCATGTGCTCGCGACGCAGCTGCAGGTGATGCGGCGCGTCGAGATTGATCATGGTGTCCATCGACGCCCGGAACAGCAGGGCGTGGCGTTTGTCGGGCGGCCCCATCGACATCAGGATGCCCCCGCGCTGGGACGAGAAGGTCGCCGGGTCGCCGTTGACCCGCTGGACGTCCTCGTACTTGGTCAGGGCCCAGAAGCCGGGACCGTCGAACGGCTCGGGATGCCACATCACCGGCGCGTCGGTGCGCATCCGCGCGAAGTCGGCCCAGGGCTGGCCCTTGGTGAAGCGGAAGATGTCGGCGAGGTCGACGCCGCTGAGCGTGGGGTAAGTCGGCGGCGCTCCAGGGCCGGCGATGCCGTCCACGACCGTCTGGCTGATCAAGTCCACGAGCGCCTCCCAGAGCACTGTTCTTTGAGGCGACGATAACCCGGAAACGCGACGGAGGAACGGCGCCGCGACGGCAACTTGCGCGATCCCGGAACCTGGGCGCATGCTCCAAACTTAACGCCGATCACGCGGAGACACGCGCGACGGCGAAAGGGAGAGAGCGATGGCGGGGATCATCGAGGCCGACTACGTCATCGTGGGCGCGGGCTCGGCCGGCTGCGTGCTGGCGGCGAGGCTATCCGAGGGCGGCAAGTTCAAGGTCGTGCTGCTGGAGGCCGGCGGCGACGACCGCCCGACCAAGAACCTTTCCCAGTTCGCCTCGAACCTGATGATCCACATCCCGGTCGGCTACTCGTCGACCCTGAAGGATCCCAAGGTCAACTGGCTGTACCAGACCGAGCCGGACCCCGGCACGGGCGGCCGCACCCACGTCTGGCCGCGCGGCAAGGTGCTGGGCGGCTCGTCCTCGATCAACGGCCTGCTCTACATCCGCGGCCAGCACGCCGACTATGACGGCTGGCGGCAGCTGGGCTGCGAGGGCTGGGGCTGGGACGACGTCGCCCCCTACTTCCGCCGCGCCGAGCACCAGGAGCGCGGCGGCTGCGACTGGCACGCCACGGGCGGGCCGCTGAACGTCTCGGACGTCACCACCAAGCACCCGGTGTCGGACGCGGTGATCGAGGCCTGCGAGCAGGCCGGCATCCCGCGCAACGACGACGTCAACGGTGGCGAGCAGGAAGGCGCGACCTACTACCAGCTGACGGTCAAGAACGGCCAGCGCTGCTCGGCGGCGGTGGCCTATCTGCATCCGGCGATGAACCGCCCGAACCTGACGGTCGAGACCAACGCCCTGGCCGGCAAGGTCCTGTTCGAGGGCAAGCGCGCGGTCGGCGTCGAGTTCACCCAGAACGGCGTCAAGCGCGTGGCCAAGGCCCGCGGCGAGGTCATCCTGGCCGGCGGCGCGATCAACTCGCCGCAGCTCCTGCAACTGTCGGGCGTGGGTCCGGCCGAGCTGTTGCTCCGCAACGGTGTCCCCGTGATCCAGGACCTGCCCGGCGTCGGCGAGAACCTGCAGGACCACTATGTGATGAGCGTGCGCTATCGGCTGAAGCCCGGCGTCGTCTCGGTCAACGAACAGTCCAAGGGCGGCCGCCTGGCCGGCGAGGCGCTGCGCTACCTGTTCCAGCGCAAGGGCCTCTTGACCCTGTCGGCGGCGCACATCGCCGCCTTCTGCAAGTCGCGCCCGGACCTCTCCGGACCCGACATCCAGTTCCACATCCTGCCCGCGACCATGGACCTGGAGAAGCTGGTCAACGAGCAGAAGATGGAGCTGGAGAACCAGCCCGGCCTGACCATCGCCCCTTGCCAGCTGCGCCCCGAGAGCCGCGGCCACGTGCGGATCAAGTCGAGCGATCCGTCGGTCTATCCGACCATCTTCGCCAACTACCTGGCCGATCCTCTGGACCAGGAAGTCGCGGTCGCCGGCCTGAAGTGGGGCCGCAAGATCGGCGAGGCTCCGGCCCTGTCGCCCTACATCGAAAGCGAGATCAATCCGGGCCAGGAAGTCCGCACCGACGAGCAGTTCCTCGACTACGCCCGTCTGTCCGGCTCGACGATCTACCACCCGGTCGGCACCTGCCAGATGGGCCACGGGCCGATGGCCGTGGTCGACGCCCAGCTGCGGGTGCGTGGGATCGAGGGCCTGCGGGTCGTCGACGCCTCGGTCATGCCGCGCCTCGTCTCCGGCAACACCAACGCCCCCACGATCATGATCGCCGAAAAGGCCAGCGACATGATCCGCGAAGCGGCGCGGGAAGTGGTGGCCGCCTGATCCCCCCCCGCTCATCCCCGCGAAAGCGGGGACCCATACTGACGCGCCGCTTGGGTCCCCGCTTTCGCGGGGATGAGCGGAGAAAATAACGAGGTATCGAGATGCACCCCTACCTCCACGCCCAGTCCCAAGGCGACAAGCCTGCCTACATCATGGCCGGCTCCGGCGAGGTCGTGACCTACGCCCAGCTGGACCAGCGCTCGAACCAGGGGGCGCACCTGTTCCGCTCGCTGGGCCTCCAGCAAGGCGACGTCATCGCCATCCTGATGGAGAACAACGCGCGCTTCTTCGAGGTCGCCTGGGCGGCCCAGCGCGCGGGGCTCTACTTCGTCTGCGTCTCGACCAAGCTGACAGCGGCCGAGGTCGAGTACATCCTGCGGGACTGTGGGGCGAAGGTGTTCATCACCTCCACAGCCATGGGTCCGTTGATCGACGAGATTCCGGCGTTGGTCCCGGGCTTGACCCTGTTCGCGGTCGGCGGCCCGCACGGCGCCTATGCCGGCTTCGAGGAGGCCCGCGCCGGCCAGCCGACCACGCCGATCGCCGACGAGAGCGCGGGCTCAGACATGCTCTATTCGTCCGGCACCACCGGCCGGCCCAAGGGTGTGAAGCCGGCCCTCGGCGGCGGCCCGATCGACGCCCCCAACGCCTTGCAGATGATGGCCCAGGGCCTGTTCGGCTTCAGTGGCGACAGCATCTACATCTCGCCCGCCCCGCTTTACCACGCCGCCCCGCTGCGCTGGTGCATGACCGTCCACAAGCTGGGCGGCACGGTGATCGTGCTGGAGAGGTTCGATCCCGAGACGGCCCTCGCTTTGATCGAGCAGCACAAGGTCAATTGCGGCCAGTTCGTCCCGACCCACTTCGTGCGGATGCTGAAACTGCCGGAGGAAGTCCGGGCCAAGTACGACGTCTCCAGCATGAAGTCGGCGATCCACGCCGCCGCCCCCTGCCCCATTCCAGTCAAGGAGCAGATGATCGCCTGGTGGGGCCCGGTGATCTACGAGTACTACGCCGGCACCGAGGGCAACGGCTTCTGCTGGATCAATTCCGACAACTGGCTGGCCCACAAGGGCAGCGTCGGCCAGGCCGTGCTGGGCGAACTGCGCATCTGCGACGAGGCCGGCGACGCCCTGCCGCCACGCACGGAAGGCACGGTCTACTTCGCCAACGGCCCGGCGGTGAACTACCACAACGCCCCCGACAAGACCGCCGAGAGCTACAACAAGCACGGCTGGACCACGCTGGGCGACGTCGGCTGGGCCGACGAAGAGGGCTACCTCTACCTGACCGACCGCAAGAGCTTCATGATCATCTCCGGCGGGGTGAACATCTATCCGCAGGAGATCGAGAACCTGCTGATCACCCACCCCAAGGTCGCCGACGCCGCCGTGGTCGGCGCCCCGTGCGAGGAGATGGGCGAGAAGGTCGTGGCCGTCATTCAGCCCATGGACCACGCCGAGGACCAGACCGCCCTCGCCGCCGAACTCCTGGCCTTCGCCCGCGCCAATCTCAGCCACGTGAAGTCCCCGCGCCGGATCGACTTCATGGCCGAGCTGCCGCGGCATCCGACGGGCAAGCTCTACAAGCGGCTGATCCGCGATGCGTACTGGGGCAAGGGCGAGAGCCGGATCGTCTAGATAACCTCATAGATTGCCAGAAACTTACAATGCGCCCTATGGTTACGCATGGGGCGCAAGAGAATCGCGGTGATCGGCGGAGGAGCCAAGGCGGCGGCGATCGCGGCCAAGGCGGCCAGCCTGCGCGACAGGGCGGGGATCGAGATCGAGGTCGTGGTCTTCGAGCGCGCGCGGATCGGCGCGAACTGGAGCGGCGACCACGGCTATACCGACGGCCTCCAGGCGTTGTGCACGCCGGCGGACCGGGACATCGGCTTCCCCTATGCGACCTGGAGCTTCGGCCCATCGGTCGCCGAGGACATGCAGGCGCGTTTCTCCTGGCCCGCTTTCCTGATCGCGACGGACGACTACCAGGGCTGGATCGACCAGGGGCGGCCGCGGCCAACCCATCGCCAGTTCGCCGCCTATCTGGACTTCTGCATCAAGCGCGCCGACGCCCGGGTCATCAACGGCGATGTGGTCGCCCTTGATGTCGCTTCCGGCCAGTGGACAATCACCCACGACGACCGCCTCACCCAAACCCGCAAGCCCGAGCCGGGCTTCGACGGCCTGGTCGTGACCGGCGCGGGCCCCGCCAAGCGACTGAGCAAATTCACCGATCTTCGCCTGTTCGACGGCCACTCGTTCTGGAGCGCGCTGGACGGCATTCCCGCCACGGCCGGCGCCGATCCCGGCATGCCGGTCGTGATCATCGGCGCGGGCGGGACGGCCGCGGCGTGCGCCGGCTGGCTGGCGCGGGCGCGTGTCACCAATCCGATCATCATCCTGAGCCGGCGCTCCACCCTGTTCGCGCGGACCGACAGCGCCTTCGAGAACCGCGCCTTCCTGGACAGCGAGAACTGGGCGTTGCTCAGCGTGGAGGATCGTCGACAGTTCACGGATCGGCTGACGCGGAGCGCCGTGTGGCAGAGCGTGCTCGAGGACCTCAGCCGCGCGCCCAACGTCACCGTGCAGGCCGGCGACGCCAAGGCGATCCGGAACGAACCCCCGGGCGACCCCGACGGCGAACTCTTCGTCGAATATACGACCTCGGCCGCGCCGGAGGTCACGCGGTCCATGTCCGCCGCCCTCGTCATCGACGCCACCGGCTTCGATCCCTGGTGGTTCGACGCCCTGCTGCCGTCCAATTTGAAGACGCTCGTCCAGGGCGATCGCCTGGACATGATGAGTCGCATGGATGGCGCCCTGGCCCTGCCTCTGCCCGGACCATCGCTGCATGCGCCGCCCGTTTCGCAGGTCGCCAGCCCTGCCTTTTCATCGCTGATGGCGCTGGGCGCGATGTCCGACGCCGTCCTTTTCCCCTACGTAACGCAGCTAACTTGAAGTCAACACATTCATATGTACATATGAACGCCCTCAAGGAGTCCCCCATGACGACCGCCGCTGCCGACAACATGGTGCTTCGCACCATCTACATGCCATTGGACGTGGATCGGCGGCTTCGAGAAATCGCGTTCTCGCAGAACATCAGCAAGGGTGAGTTGATGCGCAAACTCATCCTCGACGGCATCGCAAACATCGCCGGCTCGAACCAGGAGACCCTGGCCGAGAAGGTCGAACGCCTCGCCGCCGCCAAGGCGGCCAGTGAGGCCAAGGTCGCGGCGTCCATCGCCGCGAAGGCCGCCGCCAAGCCGCGCGCCGCGGGCGGCGCCCCGGCCAAGACCTCGGGACGGACCAGGACGCCCGCCCCGAAGACGGCCAGGATCGCCACCCCCGCTCGCGTGCTGGAGCCCGCCGAATAAGCGCCTTCGAGGTCTCGGCGCCGACTTAAGCTTGGCCAGGCTGACAAACGCGGCGTGACAGCCCACCTTGGGGTCATGCTCACGTCCTTCAGCCTGCCTGCCCTGCTCGACCGCCTGCCCAAGACCGCCACCGCGCCGTTCTGTCCGGCGGAAGTCCGGGGCGCGGTCGCCGTGCCCGACGGCTTGCCGGCCTGGAAGCGGATGCTGCGGGTCGCGGGGCCGGGGCTGCTGGTCAGCGTCGGCTACATGGACCCTGGCAACTGGGCGACCGACATCGAGGCCGGCTCGCGGTACGGTACGTCCCTGCTGTTCGTCGTCGTGCTGTCCAGCCTGGCGGCGATCGTGCTGCAGACCCTGTCGATGCGGCTGGGCCTGGTCACCGGCAAGGACCTGGCCCGCATGTCGCGCGAGCGGTTCGGGCCGCGCACGGTCAAGGTCCAATGGCTGCTGGCCGAGCTGGCCATCATCGCCTGCGACATCGCCGAGGTGCTGGGCTCGGCCCTGGCCTTCAAGCTCTTGCTGGGCATACCGCTGTGGGCCGGCGTGCTGCTGACCGCGCTGGACACGGTCATCGTGCTGGGCCTGAAGGGCAAGGGCTTCCGACAGCTGGAAGCGATCATCCTGGGCCTGATCTCGACGGTCGGGATCTGCTTCCTGGTGCAGCTAATCCTGGCTCCGCCCAATGCCGGCGACGTGGCGCGGGGGCTCGTGCCGTCGCTGGACGCCCTGTACCTCGCGATCGGCATCCTGGGCGCGACGATCATGCCGCATAACCTGTATCTGCACTCGGCGATCGTGCAGACGCGGGTGACGCCGGCCGACGAGCCCGGCAAGCGCGCCGCCATCCGCCTGTCGACCATCGACACCGTCGTCTCGCTGGTCCTCGCCTTGTTCATCAACGCCGCCATCCTGGTGCTGGCGGCCTCGGCCTTCCACGGCACGGGCCTGACCGAGGTGGCCGGCATCGAGGAGGCGCACAAGCTGCTCGCGCCCGTCACCGGCGGGGTGCTGGCGGGCGTCCTCTTCGCCATCGCCCTGTTCGCCTCGGGCCAGAGCTCGACCTTCACCGGAACCATCGCCGGCCAGGTGATCCTGGAAGGGTTCCTGGATTTGAAGATCCCCTGCTGGCAGCGGCGGCTGATCACCCGGGGCCTGGCCATCGTCCCGGCCCTGATCGGGGTTCTGACCCTGGGCGAGCACTCGGTCGGCAAGCTGCTGGTGCTGACCCAGGTGGTGCTGTCGGCCCAGCTGCCGTTCGCCATCTGGCCGCTGCTGCGCTTCACCGACGACAAGGCGCTGATGGGGCCGTTCGCCAACGGCTGGATCACCAGGATCGTGGCCTGGTTCCTGTTCGTGGTGATCTCGGCGGCGAACGTCTGGCTGGTGGTTTCGACCTTCTCCGGTTGACCTGAGCCGCCCGGACTGGTCTCTATCCAAACAAGTGTTTGGGAGAGAAATGTCATGAAGGAAGTCGCCTACGCCGACGTCGCCAGCCTGATCGGCCAGGAGATCGGCGTGTCCGATTGGGTCGAGGTCACCCAGGAGCGCGTCAACCTGTTCGCCGAGGCCACCGGCGACCACCAGTGGATCCACGTCGACGTCGAGCGCGCCACCCGCGAGATCGGCGGCCCGATCGCCCACGGCTACCTGACCCTGTCGCTGATCCCGATGCTGGGCGCCGACATCCTGCGCGTCACCGGCGTCACGCGCGGTATCAACTATGGCTGCGACAAGGTCCGCTTCACCGGCATGGTCCGGGTCGGCAAGCGCGTGCGCATGCGCCAGAAGCTGCTCTCGGCCGAGCCCAAGTCGGGCGGCCTGCAGATGAAGAACGAGTGCACCATCGAGATCGAGGGCGAGGAGCGCCCGGCCTGCGTGGCCGAGACGATCTCGGTGATCTACGGGGCCTGATCGGCCTCTGGCCGAAAACGAGGTTTAGCTGTCATTTCCCCTGGCGGCCGTTCGCGATAGCGGGCGGGACCACCGCCAGGGGATTTGCATGCTCGAGCTCCGTCCCAACTGCGAACTCTGCGACGTCGATCTGCCGCCGGACGCCCTGAACGCCCGCATCTGCAGCTACGAGTGTACCTACTGCGCCGCCTGCGCCGACGAGGTGCTGAAGAACGTCTGCCCGACCTGCGGCGGTGGCCTGGCCCCTCGCCCGATCCGGCCGAGGCAGGCCTATCACCATCCGCATATTTCACTCGGCCTGGGCTTCCACCCCGCCAGCGACTCCCGCAAACACACGCGCTGGAGCCAGGACCAGATCGCCGCCATGACCGCCCGGCTGAAGGACGTCCCTCCACAGGAGCGCTGAGCGATGGCCAAGCAGCACGACTACACCAGCCTGATCGAATGGACCGGCGACCGGGGCGACGGCACCCGCACCTATCGCGGCTACGACCGCACCTGGACCATCGCCACGCCGGGCAAGCCGCCCGTCCCCTGCTCCAACGACCCACTGTTGGGCGGCGACCCGACCCTGCACAATCCGGAAGACCTGCTGCTGTCCTCGCTCAGCGCCTGCCACATGCTGTGGTACCTGCACCTGGCCTCGTCCGCCGGGATCGTCGTGCGCGGCTACCAGGACCAGCCGCTCGGCGTCGGCGAGAGCACGCCCGACGGCGCCGGCCGCTTCCTCTCCGCGACGCTCAAGCCGCACATCAAGGTCGAGCGCGGCGCGGACCTGGCCAAGGCCGACGCCATCCACCACGAGATCCACAAGGTCTGCTTCATCGCCCGCTCGGTGAACTTCCCGGTCGCCTATGCGGCGACCTACGAAGAGGTGGACGCCTAGCGGCGGGAGGGCGCATTAAACATCCCTCTTGCACAGGGATGATCCATGACCTCCAAAGCCCGCGCCGTCCTGCTGTCGCTTCTGCTCTGCGGCGTCGCCGCGCCCGTGCTGGCGCAGACGGCTCCGCCGCCCATCCCGGCGATCCTGAAGACGCCCGAGGCGCGGGACATCCACTCCTACGCCCAGCCGCTGGTCGCGCGGGTGACGCATGTGGATCTCGACCTGACCGCCGACTTCAAGGCCGAGCAGATGAAGGGCAAGGCCTCGCTCGACATCGCCGCCGCGCTGGACGCGAAAGAGGTCGTGCTCGACACCAAGGGGCTGGTGATCCACGGCGTCACCGACGCTTCGGGCAAGGCCCTGCCCTGGACCGTCGGCAAGGCCGATCCGATCCTGGGCGCGCCGCTGACCGTCACCCTGAACGGCGCCAAGCGGATCGTGGTCAGCTATGACAGCGCCCCCGGCGGCGCGGCCCTGCAATGGCTGACCCCGTCCCAGACCGCCGGCAAGAAGAGCCCCTACCTGTTCAGCCAGGGCGAGGCGATCCTCAACCGTAGCTGGATCCCCACCCAGGACAGCCCCGGCATCCGCCAGACCTGGACCGCCCGGATCGTCGCGCCCAAGGGGCTGAAGGCGGTGATGAGCGCCCAGATGCTCACTCCCAACGGCGAACCGCTGGCCGACGGCAGCCGCGCCTATCGTTTCAAGATGGACAAGCCGGTGGCCTCGTACCTGATCGCCGTGGCGATCGGCGACCTGACCTTCACGCCGCTGGGCAAGCGGACCGGCGTCTATACCGAGCCGTCGGTGATGAAGAAGACCGCCAATGAGCTGGTCGATGTCGAGAAGATGGTCGCGGCGGCCGAGAGCCTCTACGGCCCCTACGCCTGGGGCCGCTACGACCTGCTGGTGCTGCCGCCGTCGTTCCCGTTCGGCGGCATGGAGAACCCGCGCCTGACCTTCGCCACCCCGACCATCATCGCCGGCGACCGCTCGCTGGTGAGCCTGGTGGCGCACGAGCTGGCCCACTCGTGGTCGGGCAACCTGGTCAACAACGCCACCTGGTCGGACTTCTGGCTGAACGAGGGCTTCACCGATTATTTCGAGAACCGGATCATGGAGCGGCTGTACGGCAAGCCGCGCGCCGACATGCTGGCCGACCTGGGCTGGAGCGACCTGCAGGCCGCCATCGCCGACGCGGGCGGACCGACCGGCGCCGACACCCGCCTGCATCTCGACCTGACCGGCCGCGATCCCGACGACGGCATGACCGACATCGCCTACCAGAAGGGCGCGACCTTCCTGCGCACCATCGAGAAGGCCGTCGGCCGGCCGCGCTGGGACGCCTATCTGAAGAGCTACTTCGCCCGCCACGCCTTCCAGAGCCAGACCACGGCCGGCTTCGTCGCCGACCTGCGGCAGAACCTGCTCAAGGGCGACGCCAAGCTGGAAGCCCAGATCGGCATCGACAAGTGGGTCTATGAGGTCGGACTGCCGGACAACGCGGTGCACGTGAAGTCGGCAGCCTTCCCGGCGGTGGACGCCCTGGCCGAGGCCTATGCCAAGGGCGGCCCTGCCCCGCTCGCCAAGTGGAACGCCTGGAGCACGCCCGAGCGCACCCGCTTCGTCGCCAGCCTGCCGCGCAAGCTGTCCGACGAGCGCCTGGCGACCTTGGACAAGGCGCTGGGGCTGTCGGCCCAGGGCAACAGCGAGATCCGCTTCGTCTGGCTGGAGCTGGCGGTGGCCAATCGCTACCAGCCGGCGGTGAGCTCGCTGGAGGCCTTCCTGACCGACCAGGGCCGCCGCAAGTTCGTGGCGCCGCTGTTCAAGGACCTGATGGCGCAAGGGGATTGGGGTCAGCCGATCGCCAAGCGGATCTATGCGAAGACGCGGCCGCTGTATCACGCGGTGACGAGGCAGACGGTCGATACGATCGTGAAGTAGGCAAAACAAAACGGCCGCCGGATTGCTCCGGCGGCCGCTTTCGTCAGTCATAGGCGGGCGTTCACTTCTTGATCGCGTCGCCGATCTTGTCCTGGACCTGGCCGACCTTGTTCTGGATGTCGCCCTTGGCCTTCTGGGCCACGCCCTCGGCTTCGAGACGTTCGTTGCCGGTGGCCTTGCCGACGGCTTCCTTGACGGCGCCGGCGCCCTTGTCGATAGCGCCTTCGACACGATTGGTGCTCATGGCTCGCTCCTGTGTTGGGGGATGTTGAAGTCCCCACAAGAACGGGCCGTGCGCCGATCGCGTTCCGAAAAACCCGCTAGTGCGAGGCCCCCATCGCCGTCGCAGACGTCGCCACGGCCGGGATCGCCCCTGGGATGCTCGGCTCGGGCTTGGAGAGCCGCGCCTGGGTGACCGGCGCGCCCGGGACCTTGTCCAGAAGGGCCAGGGTCTCGCGGATGAACTTGGCGTGGGTGACGATGCCGATCTCCAGGCGCTCGCCCGACAGTTCGACCTGCTGGGTCAAGAGGCCGGCAACGAACTGGACCTCCTGGCTCTCGCTGGCCCCCGGCCGGCGGCGCGCGCCCTCGGCCATGAACACCGGCCCACCCGAATTGCCGGGGAACACCGAGAAGTCCATCAGGAAGGTCGGGAAGTTGGCCGCCGGCGCCAGCGGGTACGAGGCCACGCGGCCTGAACGCAGGATCGGGAAGCCGGCAGGGTTGGCGGAAAGACCGCGCGGGAAGCCCAGCGCCATCATCTCGTCGCCGGGGCCCAGCGCGTACTTGTTGAAGGTGTCGTCCTGGGCCAGGTACTTGATCGGGATGGCCGCCTTGACGAACTCGGGCGGGGCCTCGACCACCATGACCGCGACGTCGCGGGTCGGGTGCTTGACCCACAGCGGATGGTCGCCGTCACGGATCTTCAGGGTCTCGGGATCGAAGCGCCAGACGCCGTCGCCGCCTTCGATGCGGTAGCCGATCTTGGCCGAGAACGAGGGCATCTTGTCGAACACGTGGGCGGCGGTGACCAGGATGGTCCGCGGCTTGCCGTCGGGGGTGGGGTCGGAGATGAGGAAGCCCGTGCCGACCGTGCGCGTGCCATCGCCCAGCGGCTGCTCAAGCTGGACCGTCGCCTTGATCAGGTCGACGGATAGATCCCAGGCCATATCGCCCCCATGGTTACGCTTACTATCCCGACACTAGAGTGAGTTTGACCACAGGATTCTTGCGCCGCAAGTTGTCGTTCTGCCGCAGTCGCGCGTTAGAGACCGATGGGGGAAATTCTAGCCATGAACCGGCGTCAGATGGTGACGAGCGCGGCCGCCGCGCTTACCTCATCCCCCACAGTCCTCCCTGGAATAGCTTTCGGATCCGCCATGTCCTCAGACGCTGCACGCCTCACGCCGCCGGTCGCGCACAAGATCCCCAAGACGATCGAGCAACTGGGTCGCACCCGCGTCGACGACTATGCCTGGATGAAGGACGACAACTGGCAGAAGGTCCTGCGCGATCCCAGCCTGATCAAGGCCGACGTCAAGGCGCACCTGACCGAAGAGAACGCCTACACCAAGGCCATGCTCGCCTCGACCGAAGCGCTGCAGGCCACGATGTTCGACGAGATGAAAGGTCGCATCAAGGAGGACGACGCTTCCGTCCCCGCGAAAGACGGCCCTTTCGAGTACTACACCCGCTTCGAGAAGGGCGCGCAGCATCCGATCCACGCCCGCAAGCCGGTGGGCGGTGGGGCTGAGCAGATCCTGCTGGACGAGGAGACCGAGTCGAAGGGCAAGGCCTTCTACCAGGTCGGGGCCGCCAGCCACTCGCCGGACCACAAGCTCTATGCCTATGCCGTCGATGAGCAGGGCTCGGAGGTCTACCGCGTCCACGTGAAGGACCTGGCGACCGGCAAGGTGCTGGAAAGCCCCGTCGAGAGCACCACCGGCGACTTCTGCTTCTCGCCCGACAGCCAGTGGCTGTACTGGACCTTCCGGGACGACAACGGCCGCCCGGCCAAGATCTATCGCCGCCCGGCCAAGGGCGCGGCCCAGGACGACGTGCTGATCTATGACGAGCCGGACGAAGGCTTCTTCATCGGCGTCGGTGTCACCGCGTCCGAGAAGTATGTCGTCATCTCGTGCGGCAACCAGGAGACCAGCGAGGCGCTGATCATCCCCGCCGCCACGCCGACGGCCACGCCGGTCGTCTTCCACCCGCGCGAGGTGGGCGTTCGCTACGAGTCCGAGCACTGGAACGACCACTGGGTGATCCGCACCAACGCCGACGGCGCGGTCGACTGGAAGCTGGTCACGGCGCCGGAAGGCGCGACCGACAAGGCCAACTGGAAGGACTGGATCGCCCACCAGCCGGGCCGGCTGATCTCCGGGACCATGGCCTTCAAGGCCTGGTTCGTGCGGCTGGAGAAGGTCGACGCCCTGAACCAGGTGGTCGTGACGGCCGCGAATGGCGACCACCACACCATCGGCTTCGACGAGCAGGCCTACGCGCTGAGCCTTGAAGGCGGCTACGAGTACGACACCGACAACGTCCGCTTCGTCTACAACTCGATGACCACGCCCCGGCAGTGGTTCGACTACGACATGGCCTCGCGCCAGCGGACCCTGCGCAAGACGCAGGAAATCCCCTCCGGCCACGATCCGGCCCAGTACGAGACCCGCCGCCTGAACGCCAAGGCCAGCGACGGGACCGACGTGCCGGTGTTCATCCTGATGAAGAAGGGCACCAAGCTGGACGGCTCGGCCCCGCTGCTGCTGTACGGCTACGGCAGCTACGGCATCGCCATGGAGCCCAGCTTCTCGATCCGGAACCTGTCGCTGGTGGATCGCGGCTGGATCTGGGCCACGGCCTGCCCGCGCGGCGGCTCGGAAAAGGGCTGGGGCTGGTTCCTGGACGGCAAGAAGTTCAAGAAGAAGAACACCTTCACCGACTTCATCGCCTGCGCCGAGCATCTGCACGCGGCCGGTTACGGCAAGCCCGCCAACACGGTGGCCTATGGCGGCTCGGCCGGCGGCCTGCTGATGGGCGCGATCACCAACATGCGGCCGGACCTGTTCGCCGGGATCATCGCCGCGGTGCCGTTCGTCGACGTGGTCAACACCATGAGCGACACGTCCTTGCCCCTGACCCCGCCGGAATGGCCCGAATGGGGCAATCCGCTGGAGGACAAGGAGGCCTACGACTACATCGCCAGCTACTCGCCGTACGACAACGTCACGGCCAAGCCCTATCCGGCCGTGCTGGCCACCGGCGGCCTCTCCGATCCCCGCGTCACCTATTGGGAGCCTGAGAAGTGGGTGGCCAAGCTGCGGCCGGCCACGACCAGCGGCAATCCGGTGCTGTTGAAGATCAACATGGACGCCGGCCACGGCGGGGCCTCGGGGCGCTTCGATTTCCTGAAAGAGATCGCGCTCGACTACGCCTTCGCCGTGTGGGCGGTCGACAAGGGCTGGACCAAGGCTTAACGGCTCTCCTCCCCCTGCGGGGGAGGAGAAAGAAGACGTAATGACTGTACTTGTCCGCCCCTCGATCGACGCCGACATCGACAGCGTCACCGCCGTCTATGCCTGGAATGTCCTGAACGGCCTGGGCACCTTCGAGGAAGTCCCGCCGGACGCGGCCGAGATGGCCGTCCGCCGGCGGGCCATCCTGGATCGCGGCCTGCCCTATTTCGTCGCCGAACTGGACGGCGAGGTGGTCGGCTATTGCTACGCCGGCCCGTTCCGCCTGCGCGCGGCCTATCGCTATGCGGTCGAGGACAGCGTCTATGTCTCGCCCAAGGCCGTGGGCAGGGGCGTCGGCCGCGCCCTGCTGGAGGCCCTGATCTCCCATTGTGAAGCTTTGGGCCTGCGACAAATGTGCGCAGTGATCGGCGACAGCGGCAACACCGCCTCGATCGGCCTGCATGCCGCCTTGGGCTTTGAAAAGAAGGGCGTTTTCCCGGACATGGGCCACAAGTTCGGCCGCTGGGTCGATCTGGTCTGGATGCAGCGCTCGCTGAACGGTGGCGGCGAAACCCAGCCCGACGCGCCCGGTCTGTCGCTCAGCGGCGTCTAAAATACCAAGGTTCGAAACAAGGCTTAACCTGTCTTCGGCTAGGGTCCCGGCTTGAGGGAAGGTCGAGGACAGGTGTTGGCCGCTTCGAAAACTGAGCGCACGCGGCCGCAGAAGGTCGCGCTGATGCAGGCCTATGTGCCGATCGTGAGCGGCTACCTGTTCGCGACCTCGATCTACTATGCGCTGATCTGTCTATCCCACCCGTTCTACGAGAAGGGCCTGGCGCTGATCGTGCTGGAAGGCCTGTCGATCACCGCCTGTCTCTACGCCGTCTGCGCCTGGGCCCTGCTGCGCCGGGGCCGGATCATGGGCCTGCCGCTGGAAGCGCTGGCCCTGGGCATGAACGCCCTCTTCCTGATCAACACCGTGGCCTACCAGACCCTGCACTTCGAGGCGGAGAAGCTGGTCTATTTCGTGCTGATGGCTCTGGTCTTCGCGACCTCGGCCCCCAGCCGGCGCGTGGCGCTGATCAGCGCGACCGCGGCGATCGCCGGGCTGCTGTGGATGACCCGCTACGTCCCGCCCGAGAGCGTCAACCAGTTCCTGTATGTCGGCCTGGCCGGCGCCTTCGCGGCGGCCGGCATGTCGGCCCTGATGCGCGGCGTCGTCGGCCGCGAGGTGCGCGCGCGCCTGGCCAGCGAAGACCTGAACGCCGAGCTGCAGCGTGAGCTGACCGAGAACCGCCGCCTGAAGACCGAGGCCCAGGACCTGGCGCTGGTAGCCGAGGCCGCCAACCGCGCCAAGACCGAATTCCTGGCCACCATGAGCCATGAGATCCGCACGCCGCTGAACGGCGTCCTCGGCATGGCCCAGATCATGGCCGCCGGTGACCTCGCCACCGACCAGCGCCAGCGCCTGGACACCATCAGCGCCTCGGGCCAGTCGCTGCTGGGCGTGATCAACGCCATCCTCGACATCTCGAAGATCGAGGCCGGCAAGATGGACATCCTGCCCGCCCCGTTCGACCTCTGCGCCCACCTGGACGCCCTGCGCCAGCTCTATGGCGGCCTGGCGCGCGACAAGGACCTGGAGTTCAGCCTGGAGGTCGCGCCGGGCGCGGCCGGCTGGCGCCTGGGCGACGCCGAGCGCCTGCGCCAGCTGCTGTCGAACCTGATCTCCAACGCCGTGAAGTTCACCGAGGCCGGCGCGGTGCGGGTGATCGTCGAGGGCGACGCGGCGACCCTGACCGCTCGCGTGGTCGACACCGGTGTCGGCATCCCCGAGGACCAGCGCGACCGCCTGTTCGTCAAGTTCGCCCAGCTGGACAGCTCCAGCACCCGCAGGGCCGGCGGCTCGGGCCTCGGCCTGGCGATCTGCAAGACCCTGGCCGAGCTGATGGGCGGCTCGATCACCTTCTCGGCCCCGGCGGAGGGCGGCTCGTGCTTCACCGTCGTCCTGCCGATGGCCCAGGCCCAGCCCGTCGCCGCCCCGGTCCTGGATATCGCCACGCCGGAGCTCGAGGAGGAGGCCGGCGCGCCGCGGATCCTGGTGGTCGACGACAACCAGACCAACCGCGCCGTGCTGCTGACCCTGCTCAGCCACCTGGGCGTCGACGGCTGCTTCGCGGTCGATGGCCGCGACGCCGTGGCGCGCTGGGAGAAGGAACACTGGGACGCGATCCTGATGGACGTGCACATGCCGGTCATGGACGGCGTCGAGGCCAGCAAGGCCATCCGCGAGGGCGAGCGCCGCACCGGCCGCCCGCGCACCCCGATCATCGCCGTCACCGCCAGCGTCCTGACCCACGAACGCACGCTCTATGCCGACGCCGGCATGGACGCCCTGGTGCCCAAGCCCGTCGAAGTGCCGCGCCTGGTCGAGACCCTGGCGCGGGTGCTGGCGGTGGATGAAGGCTCTGAAGCTGAAGAGCGGGGCGTGGCCTAGGGGGTCCGAAACCTCGTCCTTCGACAAGCTCAGGATGAGGTCTCTACTGAACCGACCTTGATCCTCATCCTGAGCCTGTCGAAGGACGAGGATCACGCACGAACGAAAAAGGGGACGCCCCTAGGCACCCCCTTCATCGTTCCAGCAGGCTGATTGAGCGATCAGCCCTTGCGACCGCGCGGAGCCTTGCCCTTGCGACCGCCTTGACCCAGGCCCAGGGCCTTGGCCATGGCCGAGCGGGCCTCGCTATAGGCCGGAGCCGTGGTCGGATAGTCGTTCGGCAGCCCCCATTTGGCCTTGTACTCGGCCACGGTCATGCCGTGCGTGGTCAAGTGACGCTTCAGCGTCTTGTAGGGCTTGCCGTCTTCGAAGCTGATGAGAGCTTCCGGCGTAATGCTCTTGCGGATTTGAGCCGGAGTCGCCTTGGTCACGGTCTCGACCGTGGGCGCCGGCGGCGCGCCAATACCGGCCAGAGCATCGTGCGTGGCGCGGATCAACGCAGGAAGTTCCGAAACCGGCGTAACGTTATTGGCCACATAGTTGGCCACGATTTCGGCAGTGAGCTCGATTAGGGTAGCTTTATCTTCCACGATCACAACTCCATTCCCCTTCGATCCGCAATTACACGGTCGCCTGAGAAAAACAAGTAGTTCATGGGCAAATTCTGGCCAGATTCGTGAAGACCCGTAACAATTCACTGTCGTTGAGCACGCTCAACAACGCTAATTTTCGCCAACTATAGCGCTGACAACGCTGTTATCACGCATCGATTCGCGGGGCTAAACCCCGACGCGCGCACCTCTATCTCGCAACCGCGAACTCGACTTGGCGGAGTTCAGGCAATGCCCGCGCCAATACCGCGAGGTCCTGCGTGCTCGACGCTCGAAATGGCGCCGCTTGCCTCTGGGCGTGCAAGAACAGCGCTCCGCCGACACGATCGTTGCGCGCGTCGACTTGCCAATCGATTGTATTGGCGTGCGGAGGGCGTTCGACGACTGAGCCCTCCGCGACGAACGTCATCCGAGGGGACATCGAGGACGACGGCATCACCCAAATCCTGGGCTGGAAAAGGACGTGGCCGGGATTCTGCGCCGCTAAGTCAGCGGTCAGGAGATCGGTCTCGCGATCGCTCGGCGAATGCAGAAGAACAGAAGCTGACCGCAAACTGTAAATCGCCCTGCAAACCGATGGTCCCGGGCGGGAGGCGCTGTGCGCTAAGTCTTTGAAAGTGTGTGGCTGGGGAACTAGGACTCGAACCTAGAATGACGGTACCAAAAACCGCAGTGTTACCATTACACCATTCCCCAGCAGGAACGGCGAAACCCCTCAGGGCTCGGCGAGGCGGTGGAAATAGCTCACGACTCGGACGGATGCAACATCCCATTTCAGAACTTTTTTCGGGCCGTCACACGAACCTCAAAAAAGGCGCTTGCGCCCTCCGAAACCGCCCCCTATAAGGCCGGCCTCCAAGTCGGAGTGTGGCTCAGTCTGGTAGAGCACTGCGTTCGGGACGCAGGGGTCGCAGGTTCAAATCCTGCCACTCCGACCATTTCCTCCCCGCCAACCAGAGGCGGGAAAACAGCCCAAAATTCATAAGTTTAGGCGCCGCGAAAGCGGCGCCTGACTTGCGACTCACCGGAACCGTTCCGCGTTGCGCGCTGTTCATTTGGTCGCAACCCGAACAGTGGTTAACTTGCCGCCTGTCTCGCTCACAGGACTTCCGATGAAGCAGTTCTTCCTGACCGTCGCCGGCGTCTTCGTCGGCCTTCTGCTGTTCGTGGTCGGGGTGCCCTTCCTGCTCATCGTGATGGCCGCCGGCGCGGCCCGGCCCGCGCCCGTCCCCGCCCACACCGTGCTGCAGCTGGACCTGCGCGGCGGCCTGTCAGACCAGGCCCCGAAGAACCCCTTCGCCGCGTTCGGCAGCAGCGGGGACTCGGTGATGTCGATCATCGAGACGCTGCGGCGGGCCGAGAAGGACGACAAGGTCAAGGCGGTGCTGGTGCGCCTGCCCGAGGGCGGCATGACCCCCGCTTCGGCCGACGAGCTGCGCCTGGCCTTCAAGCATTTCCGCGAGACCGGCCAGAAGCCGATCTACGCCCACAGCCAGGGCCTCTATCCGTCCGGCATGGTCACCTCGACCTATATGCTGGGCGCGGCCTCCAGCGAGTTCTGGATGCAGCCGGATTCGAGCCTGCAGGCGGTCGGCATCTCGTCGGAGTCGATGTTCTTCAAGCGCTTCTTCGACAAGTACGGCGTCAAGGCCGAGTACGAGCAGCGCTACGAGTACAAGAACGCGGTGAACCCCTATCTCTATAGCGACTACACCCCGGCCCACCGGGAATCGACGCTGTCGTGGATGGGCTCGGTCTACCGCACGGCCCTGACCAACGCGGCGGTCGATCGCAAGCGCGACGCAGCCCAGCTGACCAAGACCCTCGAGGCGGGCCCGTACAGCGCCCAGGAGGCCCAACAGAAGGGCCTGATCGACAAGGTCGGCCAGGTCGGCGACATCCAGGCCTTCGCCCTCGACAAGGCCGGCAAGGGGGCCAAGCTGGTCGACTTCGGCGACTATGCGTCCCGCTCCAAGCCGCCGACCGTCAAGACCGGCCCGGCCATCGCCGTGATCGGGGCCGAGGGCGCGATCGTCACCGGCGCCGACGGCGGCGGCTCGCCGTTCAGCGGCGACAGCAACGTCTATTCGGACAACGTGGCCCAGGCCTTCAAGACGGCGGCCGACGACAAGGACGTCAAGGCGATCGTCTTCCGCGTCTCCTCGCCCGGCGGTTCGGACACGGCCTCGGAACAGATCCTGGCCTCGGTGAAGGCCGCCCAGGCGGCCGGCAAGCCCGTGGTGGTCAGCATGGGGACCTATGCGGCCTCGGGCGGCTACTGGATCTCCAGCCAGGCCAATTCGATCGTCGCCCAGCCCTCGACCCTGACGGGCTCGATCGGCGTCTATGGCGGCAAGTTCGCCATCGGCGACGCCCTGGCCCGCTTCGGCGTCGACACCAAGCCCCTGCATGTCGGCGGCGACTATTCGGAAGCCTTCGGCCAGGGCCAGGGCTTCACCCCCGACCAGCGCGCCAAGTTCGCCGGCTGGATGGACCGCATCTATGCCGGCTTCGTCGCCCGCGTGGCCGAGGGCCGCCACCTGCCGCCCGAGCGCGTGCGCGAGATCGCCAAGGGCCGCGTCTGGACCGGCGAGCAGGCCAAGCAGCTGGGCCTGGTGGACGAGCTGGGCGGCTTCTACGACGCCGTCGACAAGGCCAAGTCGCTGGCCAAGCTGAAGGGCGATGTGCGCCTCAAGCGCATGGACGGCGGGACGTCGCCGTTCGAGGCCTTCGAGCGCTTCCTGGGCGTCTCTGAGACCTCGGCCAAGACCCTGGCGGCCGCCGCCTGGGTGCTGGGCGATCCGCGCTCCCAGGCGATCCTGGACGAGATGGCCAAGGCCCGCCTGCGAGCCGCCCCGGGCGGGGCCTCGGTGCTGGCGGATACGCCGGTGCGGTAGGCGCTCTTACAGCCTGTAGGCATGAAGCCCCGGCGCTAGCAGCGTCGGGGCTTTTTGTTTGCGCCCTGCCCTTACCCGCTCATCCCCGTGAAAGCGGGGACCCAAGCCGAGGCAGCGGAGAATGGCTCGGCCGCGCCACTGTCTTGAACGTCAGCTTGGGTCCCCGCCTTCGCGGGGATGAGCGGTGTTTGGAGCGCCCTTGGGCAGCCCCCTCCCCCCGGACACACCAAAAGCCGCCGACCTCACGGCCGGCGGCTCATGGCGGACACCGCCCAAAAGAAAACGCCGGTGCTTTCGCACCGGCGTTTCCCATCGATAGCCTAAGCGGTCGATTAGAACGAGTAGCGGACGCCCACATAGGCGCGACGCGACGTGTTCCACGAGTTGGCTTCGCCGAACTTGTACTGGCCGCTGCCAGCGCGGTTGGCGACGACACCCGTCGGCGACTGCTTGTCCAGGACGTTGAAGACGTCGAGGAAGAACTCGGCCTCACCGACCGGGAGCTTCTGGACGTACTTCAGACGCGCATCCAGGGTGTAGTAGGACGGGTTCTTACCCGAACCCACGAAGCCCGGCAGGACGTACGTGTCGGTCACGCCACCAACGGTGGTCGCACCACCCATCGGCGGGAGGTAACGGCTCGAGATGACGTCGGCCGGCGTGTAGTACGAGCCGCTATTCCAGTTGAACACGCTCGAAGCCTGCAGGCCGAACGGGAAGTCGTACGAACCGTAAGCCTTGATCTGGTGCTTGATGTTGCCGGCCTGACGGCCCCAGATGTTCGGCGCGCGCGGATCGAGCGCAACCCAGTCACCTTGGAAGTCGGCGTTGCCGTCCGAGTTCGAGTTACCGTACGCCTTGTTGTGGGTGTACGACACTTGGCCGAACCAGTTGGTGGTCTTGTACTTGGTGACCACGAACTCGTAGCCCGTGTACTCACGCTTGCCGCCAGCCAGGGTGCCGATCACGTAGTTCGTGGTCGGAGCCGAGCTGAAGCCGAAGTACGAGTACGGCAGGTAGAAGGGCGAGCCCGGATAGGCAGCGCCGTTGGCGCCGCAGGTCGCCTGCGTGCAGGTCGGATCCGAGTACAGCGTCAGATCGTAGTCTTCCATGATGTTCTTGCTGATCCGGCGCGACCAGGTGGCCGAAACGCCGATGCTCGAACCGATCGTGGTCGAGGCGCCGATCATGTACTCGTCGGTGTACGGCGTCTTGGTCGCCGGCGAGAACTGAGCGTCGCCCGGGCCGCGGGTACGGAAGGTGATCCACTCGTTGCCGACGCGGATTTGCTCGTTGTTCACCGGACCGGTCAGCGCACCAGCGAAGTCGCTCATGTCGTTGCGGATCGGATCGTAGTAACGGCCGGCGTAGGCGAAGACCTTGGTGCGGCCGTTGCCGAACACGTCATAGGTCGTGCTCAGGCGCGGGGCGATCGCCCAGTCGAACTTGGCGATACGGCTGCCGTCCGAGGCGAAGTGACGCCACTTCTCACCACGCACGCCGGCGTTGATCGTCAGTTGGTCGATCGTCCAGGTGTCCTGGAAGTACAGGGTCTCACCCTTGCTCGACACGGTGTACGGACCGTCGGCCGCGCGGACCGTGCGGTAGACGTTCACGTTGCCGTACGGGTTGCCGGCGGTGTCGTTGAACTTCAGGGCGTTCAGTTCGGCCGACGAGATCACGCCGTTGCCGTTGGTGTCCAGCAGGGCGCGGGCGTTGGCGTTGGCGTTCAGGGCCGGCAGGACGAAGCCGTTGGTGTCCGTCGAGGTGATCGCGCGAGCGGTCCAGCCAGCGCCGATGTACTGGGCGTAGGTGGTGCCCAGATAGGCCGGAGCCAGCGAGGCGTAGGTCACGCCGCCCGGGACCGAGTCGGTCTGGAAGTACGTGTTCTCGGTGTTGACGTAGCCACCCTTGAAGGTGTGCGTGCCCAGCTTGGTGTCGAGGAAGTATTCGAAGTTCAGGCCGTATTCCTTGCGGTCACGGTGCTCTTCGAAGTTGATGCCGCGGCCGCCCAGCGAACGCTGCTCGATGGTCGAGTTGGCGGTGGTGGCGTAGGTGACGTTGTCGCGGATGGTGTTGTCGACCGCGATGTCGGTCAGCTCCGACTTGTGCTTGAAGCCATAGGCGTTCACGCGCAGGTCGTTCCAGGTGTGGGTGTAGTCGATCTTGTAGTTCTCGCCGCCTTGCTTGCGACCGTAGTCGCGGCGGTTGATGATCGTGGCGTCGCGCTGGCCGCTGATCTTGGTCGGATCGTTGAAGAACGTACCGGTCAGACGGTCGTTGTCGGTGATCTGCCAGGTGGCCTTGAAGAACGCGTACTTCTCATCGCGCGCCACTTGGCGGATCGTAGCGCCGGTCGTGGTGTTCAGCACTTCGTCCGAGCGGTGCTTCTTCTGGTACGAACCGAAGACCCACAGCTTGTCCTTGATGATCGGGCCACCGAGGGTGAAGGCCGTGTCGTAGGTCTTGAAGCCGCCCGAAGTGCTGTGCTTGTCCTTGCCGACCAGGTCCTTGTTCTGCAGGTAGTAGTTCAGCGAGCCGTGCCACTCGTTCGAACCCGACTTGGTGACGACGCGCGACACCAGGCCCGAACCGCCAGCGTATTCAGCCGGCACGCCGCCGACGATCACTTGCTGTTCTTGGATGATTTCCGAGTTGAAGTTGCCGCCGAACGTGCCGGTGACCGGGTCGGTCACGTCGACGCCGTCGAGGTAGTACAGGTTGTCCGACGAAGCGCCGATGGCGCCGCCGACGTCCGAGTAGTTCACGCCCGAGCGCGACGACGGGTTGCCGCCGGTCGAGGGCTTCACGCCCGGAACCAGCTGCAGGTAGCTCTGATAGCTACGGCCGGTGGGGAGCGATTCCACCGTTTGCAGGGTCAGGGTGGTGCCGACGGTGGCCGAGGTGACGTCGACGGCGGCCAGCGAACGGCCGGTGATGACGACTTCTTCGATCGTGTTGCCTTCGGCGGCCAGGGCGTAACCGACCGACAGGTCCTTACCCGAGACGACGGCGACGTGGTCGGCGCTGAAGTTGCTGAAGCCACCGGCCGAGACGGTCACGGTGTAGTTGGTCGACGGGTCGAGACCGCCGACGCGGACGCGGCCTTCGGCGTCGGTCGTGGCCGTCTTGGGCGACAGCGAGTCCGGCGACTTGATCACGACCGTGGCGCCCGCGAGCGGGGCGCCGTTCGGGCCGGTGACGGCGACGCGCAGGGCGCCGGTCTGCGATTGGGCCATGGCGACCCCGGCGACGCAGGCGCTCAGCGCAATGCCGAGCGCGACGCGGCTCACGCCCTTCGTGAGGCGCGCGCGTGCGCTACCCTTGTTGAATTCCATGCTCTTCAAATCCCCTCTGAGCGTGGCGCGGGCGGCAAGTACGGACAAACCCCTCTAGAAACTTTGTCCGACCTGGAGCGGAAAAACCGCCAAACGGCGCCACGAGATCACTGGTGTCCCGGAAACATTTCTCCGGTTGCACGGACGTTAGGGGGCCGCGCCGCTGAGGGTCAATTGTCATTGCAAATTTGTAATTCACATCGCTCGAAGCTGTCGCAAAATCGCCACAGGGTCGCCGCTTTTCCGGAGACCATTGCTCGACCTGAATACCGAAGCTTCGGACTCTCGCGCAAAAACTTCGTCAGGCTTTTGTTTTAGCGAGGCTATTTCGACCTCGAAGAACGCCGTTCACGTCGTTATCATTTCGAACGGAAACGCGCCAAAAAATTACAGCGCGGAATTGACAGACACAAAATCATGCCCGGAATAACGGGGTTCTACACAAATCCTTTTAATAAACGCCTCTATGGCGACACATTTTCTTCACGATTGCCGTCCGTGTGCGCACGTTGACCGACACCACTGACCATTGCCTAGGCGCCCTCCCCTCGTGAGAATACCGGCGCGGCGGATTGCGCCGTTATCCGAGCTCCAAAGAACCGATGAGTGATTTCCGACGCGTCACAGACTCCCTTACGGTCAGCCCGCAGGTGACCGAGGCCGACATGGCCCGGGCCGCGGCCGAGGGATTCGTCCTGGTGATCAATAATCGCCCCGACGGCGAGGACCCCAGCCAGCCGTCCAGCGCCACGATCGAGGCGGCGGCGCGCGCGGCGGGGCTGGACTATCTGCACGTGCCGGTGCGCGGCGGCCCCACGCAGGAGCAGGTCGACGCCGTCCGTGCGGCCACCGAGGCGGCCAACGGTCCGGTGCTGGCCTTCTGCCGCTCGGGCACCCGCTCGATCGTCACCTGGTCGATCGGCCAGGCGCTGGCGGGCGAGGATCGCGAGACCCTGGTCAACCAGGGCCGGGACGCGGGCTACGACCTCTCCGGCGTACTGCCCGCCTAAAGGGATCTAGAAAGCGGCCGACTCGCGGGCCGCCATCGGCGTCGGTTCGGGCTGGCAGCTGGCCAGAACGAACTGCGCCATGATGATACACAGGATGGCGAAGGCCGCGCGCTGGAGCCGTTTTGAGACAAAAATCGCCGCGTCCGCCGTCATGGCCGGTCTCCCCAGGGTTACTGAAGGCCTGAAGCGCAAGACCGGCGCCGCCGGATGGAGTCTTCCGATGATCCCCTTCGTCCGCGAGCTGGAATTCGAATACGGCCGCTGCGACCAGGTCTCGCCGCTGATCCGGCGGGTGATCGCCCGCAATCCGGGGCCGTTCACCTACACCGGCACCGGCGTCTACATCGTCGGCCGGGGCGAGGTGGCGGTGATCGACCCCGGCCCGGACCTGGCCGAGCACTTCGAGGCCCTGAAGGCCGCTCTGGCCGGCGAGCGCGTGACCCATGTCCTGGTCACCCACCATCACCTGGACCACTCCCCCCTCGCCCATCCGCTGGCCGAAGCGTTCGGGGCCAAGGTCTACGGCCTGCCCGCCCCGGCCCCACACGCCAGCGATGCGCCGGCCCTGGAGGAAGGCGGCGACGACCGCTTCCGCCCCGACGTGACCTTGAGCGACGGCGACGTGCTGTCTGGCCCCGGCTGGACGCTGGAGGCGGTGACCACGCCCGGCCACACCTCCAATCACATCTGCTTCGCGCTGAAGGAAGAGAACGCCCTCTTCGCCGGCGACCACATCATGGGCTGGTCGACCACGGTGATCACCCCGCCCGACGGCGACATGGGCGACTACTTCGCCAGCCTGTCCAAGGTGCGGGCGCGCAATTTCGACGTCCTGTGGCCCACCCACGGCGCGCCGGTCCGCGAGGTTGGCCCTTTCATCGACGCCTATGTCGCCCACCGCCGGGCCCGCGAGGCCCAGATCGTCGAGGCGCTCGGCGCGGGTCTGACGACCATCAAGGCTATGGTCCCCAGCCTCTACGCCGCCGTCGACCCGCGCCTGCATCCAGCCGCGGCGCATTCGGTGTTCGCGCATATGGTCCAGCTGGTCCGTGAGGGGCGGGTCACGACCTCGGGCGCGCCGGGCCTGGACGCGGAATACCGGCTGGCGTGAGCCGTCAGGGAAGGCGCAGCGAAATCCGGCCGGCGCGCGGCCTCAGCAACAGCGGCGACTCGCGCCAGCTCACGGCCAGCTCGACCACCGCCGGCGCGAGTAGGCTGGGCAGCTCGCCCTCGGGACCCCAGCCGAAGGTGCGCAGGGCGAAGCTCACCTGATCGTCGTCGAACCGAGGGTCGGACAGGAAGTACGGCGTCCGACTTCCGCCGCCGACCAGAGGTTCGTAGGCGTGCCCAAGCAAGGCGCTCCAGCGGCCTTCGCGCCAGACATGCCACAGCCCGTCGATGGTCCGAGCGTTGGCGTCCAGCCTTCGCCCGCGCAGGACGATCCGGCCGTCCGCCGCCTCGACGACCTCGTCCAGGTCCGCGACATGCAGCCCCGTCGCCGCCCCGTCCAGCCACAGGCCGTAGGGCGGATTGCTCAGCAGGCCCTCGACCTCGACCGTCCCGCGCAGGTCGTCCGGCAGCAGCAACCGGGCCTCCAGCGTCCGGCCGCTGACCAGCACGCGCGTCAGGCGCTCCGGCGGCTCCGCGGCATCCTCCAACCGCAGGCCGCGCACGAGGCGCAGCGCCACGGACCGCGCGGCCTGGCGACACGCCGCGCGCAGGCTAGCCTCGTCCATCGTCTTCGGCGCCGGGTCCAGCGTGTGGATGACCTGGGCGTCGGGGTCATAGACCTGCAGGGTCTCACCCTGCCGCGTCAGGGTCGGCGCCACCCGCAGACGGCCGACGTCGTTTACGCCGCCGCAGACGCTGCCCAGCATCGCCCCATCGGCCAGCAGCATCGTCCAGTAGATCGGCCCGCCCATGCCGATCTCGCCCACCCCGCCGACCTGGCGATCGACGCCCACGGGCTGGGTGATGAGGCTCTCCGGCGTCACTGGATGCGACCGCCAGGCGCTCGACATCCCACGCGGCGCGAACAGGCGGCGAAGGACCTCGATCACGGCTGGCTCGGCCCCAACGTCTTGACCAGCAGCAGCGTCGTCAGGCCGCTGTCCCACTCCGCGTCCGGATAGGTGTCGACCTCCCGATAGCCACGTCGCGCATAGAACGCTCGCGAGCGGGTGTTGAAGGTGTCCGTCTCCAGCCGCGCCTGGGCAAAGCCCGCGCCGGCGATCTCGGCCTCGGCCTTGTCCATCAGCAGATGGCCGATCCCCTTCCGGGCATGGCTGGCGCGCACATGCAGCGCGTTCACGAAATCCCCGTCCCAGTCCACGAAGCCCACGACCTGGCCGTCGCGCTCGGCGACCCAGAAGCGGGCGCCGTGTTCGGCGACATAGGCGGCCGGCCGGTCCTCCTCACGAAAGGCCCGCGCCGCCTCGGGCGTCAGCTGGGGCAGCCAGGTGCTCTCGTAGGTGTCGTGCAGCACGGCCTCCAGCGCGGCCACGTCTGACGGCTGGGCGCGGCGCAGTTGGACTTCGGCGGGCCTGCGGACCGTGATGGCGACCCAGAGCTGGCTCCCGCCGCCGTAGTTGCCGCCCTCGTATTCCTCGACGGATACGAGGTCCCAACCGCGATAGATGGCCTCGATCTCGGCGGCGGAGGGATAGTTGTAGTAGCGCCCGAACCGGTCGCGGCCCTCGGCGTCGCCGGTCTTGAAGTTGGCGAAGTGCAGGCCGCCGGGCTTCAGGGCGCGGAACACGCGGGACAGCACGTCGGGCAGCGCCGTCCGGGGCGCGTGCAGCAAGGTCGCGTGGGCCCAGACGGCGTCATAGGCCTCGACCGCGTCCAGCTCGTCGAAGCGCATGGCGCGCACCGGACGGCCGAGCCGCTTGCCGGCTTCCAGGGCCATCGCCTCGACGCCGTCGGTGGGATCGATGTCGAAGCCTCGCGCCAGCATGGCCTCGCTGTCGCGGCCATCGCCACAGCCCAGCTCCAGAACCCGAGCGCCCGGCGCGAGACGGGCCAGGAACTCGTCCAGATGCTGGCTGGCCCGCCCGCGCCCGTTGACGGCGTAGACCGGCGCCTCGTCGGCGTAGAACCGAAGCGTCGCCGCGTCGTGCTCGGGCGGCGATGTCATGACCTATTGGCCGGCCTGCACCGCCGTCGCCAGTTCCCCGATGCGGGCGCAGTTGCGGCCCTGGTCGGGGCCGGCGTCGCGGCCGATCGAGCGCATGTCGAGGCGCGAGCCCTTGGCGTCCGGACGCACCCGCACGACCAGGTCGTCGGTCAGGCCATACCAGAAGCTGCGGCCCGTCGCCTCCAGGCGGCCGTCCATCGGATCGTCGGTGACCAGGGTCATGCCGGAGGCCAGCACGGCGGCCTTGATCGACTCGTAGACGTCGCCGGGCGCGCGCTCGCTGACCAGCGGACGGGCCGCCGGGCAGGTCTCGGCGTTGATCTCGGCCAGGCGTCGGCCGGCATAGGCGGCCGAGCCGACGGGCAGGCTGGGGTCGTCGTCGACGATTTCGGCCGAACCGCCGCGCGCGGCCATGGCCGCGTCCGAGAAGCCCAGCGGAGTCTTCCAGTCGGTGGCCACGTCGTGGATCGGCGGGGACTGGCCGCCCAGCGCCTTGGCCGCGAACATCACCCCGAAGGTGGCCGCCGTGATCACCAGGGCCAGCACCGCGCCCTTCCACAGCTTGGCGAAGCCGGCGCTGAGCGCGATGATCAAGCCGATCAAGCCGGTGGCGACGCTGATGAAGGCCAGGCGCGGCGCCCAGTCCAGGGTCATGGACGTGTAGCCCAGCGGCAGGCTGATCATGCCCAGCTTGACGCCCAAGGCGCCGCCGCCGGCCAGGATGGCGGGGGCCAGGGCGATCAGCAGGGCCAGGTCCAGATAGAGCCGCGCCCAACGGGGCGGCTTGCCCGACGCCGTGGCGGCTTCGGTCTTGGCGGCGGTCTTCATGGATTTGCCGCGCTTGCCCGGCGTGATCGGCATGGCGAACGGCAGGGCCTCGCCCGCGTCGGCGAGGACGGGCCTGGCCGTCTCCGGAGGCTCGCGCAGGCGCAGCGGCTGTTCGGGCTCGGCCTTGACCGGTGCGGGCTCGGGCGGCTTGGGCTCGGGCGCGATCACCTCGGCGACAGCCTCGGGCGGCTTCTCGGCCGGCGCGGCGGCGGCGATGGCCGTGGCCTCGGCGATAATCGCGTCGGCGGCGGAGACCTGCTGGATCTCCGGCTCCGGCGCCGGATCGGCGACGACCTCGGGCTCGGGCTCCGGCGCGTGCAGGACGGTCTCGGCCGCAACCTCCTCAACCGGCTCGGGCGCGTAGATCACCGCCGCGTGGCTGCCGTCGGCGGCGGCCAGGATCGGCGCGGGCTCGGGTTCGGGCTCGGGCGGCGGCGGAGGCGGGCTCGGCTGCAGCGGCGTTTCCGGCAGCTTGTAGCCTTCGTCGGCCAGACGCTTGCGGATCACCTTCTTGTCGATCTTGCCGGTCGCGCCCAGCGGGATGTCGTCGACGAAGATCACGTCGTCGGGCATCCACCACTTGGCGATCTTGCCTTGCAGGTAGTCGATGATCTCCTGCTTGGTCGCCTCCTCGCCGGGCTTCAGCTTGATCAGCAGCACGGGCCGCTCGTCCCACTTGGGATGCGGCTGGCCGACCACCGCCGCCAGCGCCACCTTCGGATGGCCGACGGCGATGTTCTCGATCTCGATCGTGCTGATCCACTCGCCGCCGGACTTGACGACGTCCTTGGCGCGATCGGTGATCTGCATGAAGCCGTGCTCGTCGATCGTGGCGATGTCGCCCGTGTCGAAGAAGCCGTCCTGGTCGAGGATATTGCCGCCCGCGCCCCGGAAGTACTCCGCCGCGATGATCGGGCCGCGGATCTTCAGGTGGCCGAAGGCATGGCCGTCGTGCGGCAGCAGCTTGCCGTCGTCGTCTGTCAGGCACAGCTCCACGCCCAGCGGCGGCCGGCCCTGCTTCAGGCGGTAGGGCATCTGCTGGTCGTAGGGCAGCTTCTCCAACTCGTCAGTCATGACCGAGAGCGTCCCGACCGGCGAGGTCTCGGTCATGCCCCAGGCGTGGACCACCTCGACGTCGTACTTCTCCTGGAAGGCGCGGATGATGGTCTCGGGACAGGCCGCCCCGCCGATCACCACCTTCTTCAGCACCGGCAGCTTGGCGCCCGTGGCCTCCAGGTGCTGCAGCAACATCTGCCAGACGGTGGGCACGGCGGCCGAGAACGTGACCCCTTCGGTGTCCAGCAGCTCGAAGATCGAGGCGCCGTCCATCTTGGCGCCCGGCATGACGATCTTGGCGCCCGCGCCGGGACCGCTGAACGCCACGCCCCAGGCGTTGGCGTGGAACATCGGCACCACCGGCAGGATCACGTCGCGCTGCGACACGCCCATCACGTCGGGCTGCATGGTGATGAAGGTGTGCAGGAAGTTCGAGCGGTGCGAGTACATCACCCCCTTGGGGTCGCCCGTCGTGCCCGAGGTGTAGCAGAGGCCCGCCGCCGTACCCTCGTCGAAGCCGCCCCAGGCGCAATCGGCGCCGTGCTGCTCCATCAGGTCCTCATAGGCGATCAGGCCCTTGAAGTGCGGGGCCTCGCCGGCCAGCGGGAAGTCGGCCGGCATGTGGCCGCGATCGGTGAACACCACCACGTGCTCGACATGCGGCAGGCGCGGCAGGATGGCGGCGATGATCGGCAGGAAGGTCAGGTCGGTGAAGATCAGCCGGTCGCCGGCGTGGTCGGCGATCCAGGCGATCTGCTCGGGGAACAGGCGCGGGTTCAGGGTGTGGCAGACCGCCCCGATGCCCATGATCCCGTACCAGGCTTCCATGTGGCGGCCGGTGTTCCAGGCCAGGGTGCCGACGCGGTCGCCCGGCTTGATCCCCAGGGCCAGCAGGGCGTTGGAGACGCGCTTGGCCTGGTCGCGGATCTCGCGATAGGTCGTGCGCACGATCGGCCCCTCGACCGACCGGCTGACCACCTCGCGCCCGCCATGCCACTGGGCGGCGTGGTCGATGATCTTGTCCAGGGTCAGGGCCCCGTGCTGCATCAAACCCTGCATCTGAACTCTACTCTCCCGACCGCTTATCGTTGTTCACGCAAGGCTATCGGTGTGCGGCGCAACACGCAACGCGGCGCGCCCCCACAAGGGAAAAGACCACCTTCACAGAACGGCGATCTTCGTCGGGTACCCGACGACACCGCGCCAATCGGTCGCAGGGCCGATTCAGAGACTCTTGGTTGCGATCGGAAGATAGTTCCGCTCTGGGCGAACAAGGTTCGTCGATAGGAGACGATGGTTTGGGCTGGCTGGCCGACACCCTGGCGGATGAGAGACTGGACGAGGTGGGCGCCGATATCCGGCGGCTCGGCGTCTCGCGTCTCATCTCCGGCTGTCTGGCCGCCGGGATCGTCGGGCTGGGCCTGGGCGCCCTCACCGCCTTCGCCTGGCTGGCCGGCTTCGTGCTCGCCGAGGGCCTGGCCACCCTGGCCACCCGCAATTTCGGCAAGGGCCGCCCGGCCTCGCGCGGCGACCGCGCCGCCTTCATCCTGGCCTCGATCCCGGTCAATGGCAGCTGGGCCGCCCTGGCCAGCCTGCTGTGGCTGCACGGCTCCGACAAGCTGAAGATCGCCGCCGTCGCCATCTGGTGCGGCCAGCTGGTCTTCGCCCAGCAATATCGCCACCAGCCTCTGGTCCTGCTGGTCCTCAGCGGGGTGATCCCGGCGGCCAGCCTGATCATCTTCCCGTTCTTCTTCATGCCCGGCGCCGACATGACGACCCAGGCCATGCGCTGGTCGCTGGTGCTGCTGATCGCCGTCACCGTCAATGTCGCCCTGCGCAACCGCGCCGCCGCCCAGCGGATGGACGAGCTGACCCGCGGCCTGCGCGAAGAGCGCGAACGCGCCCTGGAAGCCGCCCGCGCCAAGTCGACCTTCATCGCCGTCACCAGCCACGAGCTGCGCACGCCGATGAACGGCCTGCTGGGCATGGCCCACGCCCTGGAGCGCTCGGACCTCAACCCCGCTCAGCGCGAACAGGTCGCCCTGATGCTGAAGTCGGGCGACAGCCTGATGCAGCTGCTGAACGACGTGCTGGACATGTCGCGCATCGAGGCCGGCCGCGTCGAGCTGGCCCCGGAAGCCATAGACCCGCGCGCCATCGTCGCCGACGTGGTCGACACCTGGCGCGACGCGGCGGTGTTCAAGAACCTGTCGCTGTTCGCCGATTTCGGGGCCGAGGTGCCGGTCTGGATCAGCGCCGACCCGCTGCGCATCCGCCAGATCCTGACCAACCTGGTGTCCAACGCCGTCAAGTTCACGCCCGCCGGCCATGTCCGGGTCAGCGTCGGGGCCGACCGCGCCGGCGACGCCTGGATGCTGCGCTTCTCGGTCAGCGACACCGGCCCCGGCGTGCCGGCCGCCGCCGCCGACCGGGTGTTCGACAGCTTCACCCAGGCCGACGAGACCATCTCGCGCAGCCATGGCGGCGCCGGGCTGGGCTTGACCATCTCGCGCGCCCTGGCCCGCCAGCTGGGCGGCGATCTGGAACTGCGCCCCGCGGCAGTCGGCGCCTGTTTCGTGCTCAGCATCCGCGCCGAGGAGACCGCCGCGCCCGCGCCGGTCGTCGAGTCCGAAGAGCAGGACGACGAGAACCTCGACCAGATCCGCGTGCTGATGGCCGAGGACAACGCGGTCAACCAGCTGGTCGTGCGCACCATGCTGGAGCCGACCGGCGTGGCCCTGACCGTCGTCGAGAACGGCCAGGAGGCCCTCAAGGCCATGAGCCAGGGCCGCTACGACTGCGTGCTGATGGACATCAACATGCCGGTGATGGACGGCATCACCGCCCTGGAAGCGATCCGCAACGGCGCGGCCGGTGATCCCGGCCTGCCCGTCATCGCCCTGACCGCCTCAGCCATGGCCGGCGACCGCGAGCGGTTCCTCGGCATGGGCTTCGACGACCACCTGGGCAAGCCGGTCAAGCCGATGGACCTGATCACGGCGATCATCCGGGCGGTGAACCCCGAGCCGCCGAATGAGGGGCTGAGGGCGGCCTAGCCCATCGTCTCCGCCAGCGCCCGGGCTTCGTCCTCGAAGGCGTTGACGGTGTCGACCTTGCGCCAGGTGATCTCGCCCGTATCCCGCGACAGCTGGTTCTCCAGCACCGCCACGTCGGCGTCCGAGGCGTCGTTGACGCGGGCCGCCACGCGCTCGCGCAGCACCTCGGGCGGCGCCTCCAGCCAGACGCCCAGGAAGCCGACGTCGGCGCTCTTGGCCAAGGCCTCGGCGCGGGCGCGCTCCTCGGGTTTCAGGAACACCGCGTCCAGCACCACCGAGCGGCGGGCCTTCAGGCACAGCTCGGCGTCAGAGAACAGCTGGTCGTAGACCTTGGCGCTCATCTCCGGCGTATAGGCCTCGCGCGGCAGGCGCTCCAGCGACGCCGCGCCCCACAGGCGCTTGCGGATCTCGTCGGTGCGCAGGACCACCGCGCCGGGGGCCGAGCCCAGGCCCGGCGCGCAGACCCGCGAGAAGGTCGACTTGCCCGAACCCGACAGGCCGCCGGCCGCCACCAGGCTGACCGGCTTGGGCGCTAGATGCTCCAGAGCGGTGTTGAGGTAGGCCCGCGCGGCCTCGTCGTCGCCGGTATAGGCCCAGACGTGGGTGCGCACGGCGGCGCGGACCGACAGCATCAGCGGCAAGGCCGCCAGGCCGGTCCACAGACCCTCGCCGAACGTGCGGGCGGCCTCGTCCAGATAGGCGTTCAGCACCCGGCCGGCGGCGTCGCGGCGACGGCGGAAGTCCAGGTCCATCAGCAGGAAGGCCAGATCGTACTGCACATCGATGTCCGACAGGGTGTCGTTGAACTCGATGCAGTCGAACAGGATCGGCTGACCGTTCTCGATCAGGATGTTCCCGAGATGCAGGTCGCCGTGGCAGTGGCGGGCGAAGCCGTCCTTGGCGCGGCCGTCCAGCAGCGGACCCAGGCGCTCCAGCGCGATGTCGGTCTCGTGCACCAGGCGCTCGACCGCCTGCTTGCCCAGCCGCGCGGACAGGCCCCGCAGCAGGTTGGCGTTCGAGCGGATCGTGTAGCCCAGGGCCGAGACGCCGCCGCCTTGCGGACGCAAGGACGAGCCGGCGTGGAAGCGCGCCACGGTGCGGCCCAGCGAATCCTCCAGCGCGTCGTCGATCGCCCAGGGCTGGGTGGCCAGCACGCCGTTCTGGTCGAAGCGGCGCATTTCCAGCAGGTACTCGACGATCTCGCCCTCGCCGTCGATCTCCAGCCCGCCGTCGGCGGTGCGGTTCAGTTGGCGGACTTCGCGATAGATGTCCGGCGCGGCGGCGCGGTTGAACGAGAGTTCGCGCTCCAGCGCCCAGCGGCGCAGCTCCAGCGTCGAATAGTCCAGGAAACCGAAGTCGACCGGACGCTTCACCTTGAAAGCCGAGTCGCCGAGCAGGAACACGCGGGCGCAGGAGGTCTCGATCGTGTTTTCCGACCGTTCCTCGAACCAGGCGGCGACTTCCTGCTCGCGCGCGGCTTCCGCGTCCTTGATCACGCTTGGCGTCCCATCTTTCCGCGCCTCGAAAACGGCGTCTGGGCTGCATAACCGAAACGTGCGCCCACGTCCTCTCGCGCAGGCCTTGCCGGACTCGAAATTTCGCGGTTAGATTGTATCCTAGTCATCGATTGCGAGTGTCACATGCTGGTCGGCGCGGGACTGAAACGATCCGGGCACAAGCGCGAGGAGATCCTCGCCTCGGCCAGATCGCTGTTCTTGAAGGAAGGCTATTCCGACACCGGCATGGAGGTCGTCGCCCGTGCGGCCGGCGTCTCGACCGCGACGCTGTACGCCTATTTCCCCAGCAAGGCCGACCTGTTCAAGGCGATCGTGCTGGAGACGGTCAGCGGCGTCGGCGCCCCGGTGCGCGAGGCCGTCCGCGTCAAGGGCGACGCCCGCGTGCGCCTGACGGCCCTGGCCATCGCCTACGCCACCTTCCTGTCGCGCTCCGACACCCGGGCCATGTTCCGCATGGTCACAGCCGAGCGCCGCCGCTTCGAGGACGTCGCCGAATATTTCCTGCAAAGCGCCCGCGACGAACTGGGCGGGGCGGCGATCTCGGTGATCAACGACCTGGCCAAGGCCGGCGAGCTGAAGATCGACAAGGCCTCCTGGGCCGCCGGCCAGCTGATGGGCATGCTCGACCACGTCACCCTGGTCCTGGGCCTGGCCGCCGGCGACGAAGTGCTGTCGAGACGACCGATCAAAGACATCGCCGAGGACGCGGTGGAGACGTTCCTGGCGCGGTATGGGGTGCGCTGAGGCCGCCCCTCACTTCACCTTATAGGCCAGCTTGACGGTGAAGTTCGATTTCGTGGCCATGGCGCCGCGGGTCTTGAGGCGGACGTGGGTCACCGAGGCCTGGGTCGCGGCGGTCGGCGCGAAGGTCCAGGTCGCTCCATTGTCGGACGAGAACTCGACGTCGTCGGACGTGCTCGTGCCGGACACGTAAGAGAACGTCAGGCCCGAGGCGGGGCTGCCTTCAGTGAAGGCGGCGAAGACGCTGGTCGTGCCGTCGCCGTCCAGGGCGACGGTGGTGTTGGGCGGGGTGGCGACCACGACGGCGACAGCGTTGTTGTCCTGGGCGGCGATATCGGGATTGCCGACCGTCACCGTCATGCGGCGCTTGGCGCCGGGGATCGACTTGGGGAACGAGGCGCCGTTCTGGTCGTCCCAGGTGGTGGCGGCCACGGTCGAGATGGTCGGGGCGACGCCGCCGATCGTCAGGGTGACGGTGACGTCGGTGTTGACGTTCCCCGTCTCGGTCTTCCCGAGGATGCAGACCCCGATGCTGATCCCCGTGCAGATGCTCCACTCCCACTTCACGCGGAACGTCCCGGTATAGACACCGGCCAGGGGGGCGGCCGTGGTCAGGCGGGGCTTGACGTAGATCGGGATGCTGGTCGGCGCGCTGCCCGTCAGGCCCAGCACATCGACCGTGGTGCCGTTGACGTAATAGGCCGTCGTTCCCGACAGCTGCGGCGAGCCGGACGAAGTCGCAGCCAGCAGGAAGTCGACGGTGCTGGTCCCGTTGGTGTGGAGCAGCTTGTAGGTCGTGTTGCTGATCGTCGCCTTGATGAAGTTGGCGCCCAGCAGGGTCAGGACCGGGCTGCCGGTCGGGCAGCCGAAGCCGCCGGGGATGCTGGCATAGGGGACCACGTCGCCATACACCGCGTTGGGCGACTGGGCGGGCAGCGTCCCCGAGGAGGTCGCCCCCGCCGTGCACGAGGCCGCCGACGCGCCGGTCGCGGCGAACAGCAGCACGAACGCCGCCGCCAGGAATGTGAAGATCGGGCCCAGCCGCATCGAGGAACCTTCGGATTTCGCCGGAAATCCTAGGTCGCGGCGGTTAATCGCACTTCAAGGATGTTGCCGCTCCGAACGCTCAACCCATAGACTTTAGTCTAGGGAAACAGCCTTTTCGTGGTCCAGCCGGCTTCGACACGGTCGAACACCAGCCGTTCGTGCAGGCGGAACGGGCGATCGCGCCAGAACTCTATGGCGACGGGGACGATGCGGTAGCCGGACCAGTGCGGCGGGCGCGGCACCTTGCCGAGGCCAAACTTCAGACCCATCTCGGCGACCCGCTTCTCCAGGGCCAGGCGGTCGGGCAGCGGCCGCGACTGGTCGCTGGCCCAGGCGCCGATCTGGCTGGCGCGCGCGCGGCTGGCGAAATAGGCGTCCGCCTCGGCCTCAGAGGTCGGCTCGACCGTTCCCCGGATGCGCACCTGACGGCGCAGGGACTTCCAATGGAACAGCAGCGCGGCCTTGGGATGGCCGTTCAGCTCCACGCCCTTGGCGCTGTGGGTGTTGGTGTAGAAGACGAAGCCGCGCGCATCGAAGTCCTTCAGCAGCACCATCCGTGAGTCCGGCATGCCGTCGGCGTCGACCGTCGAGACCGTCATGGCGTTGGGGTCGTTGGGCTCCTTCTTGCCCGCCTCCTCCAGCCACTCGGCGAACAGGGCGAACGGGTCCTCTTCCGACAGCAGGGTCGGCGGGACCGCCTCGGTCACCTGGCGGACATAGTCGTCCTCGCTGGGCGAGGCGGGGATCAGGGTCGGGTCGGCGCTCATACTCTGGATATAGGCCCGTCGCGCGCGCGGGGCCACTCCGGGCCATTGCCTAAAGTCTTAACTTAACCCGTCGTTGACCATCCGGCGCCAGGGTCGGACCATGACGACCCGTACGCTCGCCCTGACGCTTTCGGCTGCCCGCGCCCTGCTGGGCGTCGGTCCGAACGCGGACGAGCGCGAGCTGCGCACCGCCTATCGCGAGGCGGCCAAGCGGGCCCATCCCGACCGTCCGACCGGCGACGCGGCCCTGTTCCGCGACGTGCTGGCGGCCTATCGGCTGCTGCAGGACACGCCGGTCGTGCAGCACAATTTCCCGCCGGCGGTGGCGCAGGCCGCGCCGATCACCGACCGTGTCTTCCTTGAGATCGACATCGCCACGGCCGTGACCGGCGGCGCCGAGGAGCTGGCCATCGACGGCCGCCGCCTGCGGCTGAAGCTGCCGGCGGGCCTGCGCGACGGCGACAAGGTCCGGGTCGAAGGCGTGACCTTCGAGGTCCGCCTGCGGGCCCAGGACGGCGCCCTGGTGCGCGGCGACGACATCTGGCTGACCGGCAAGGTCGATCCGCGCGTGCTGTCCGAAGGCGGCCGCGTGGACGCCGACACCCCGCTGGGGCCGCGCCCGGCGTGGATCTCGACCAAGGCGGCGGCTCGGGGGCTGGTGAGGCTGCCCGGACAAGGTCTGCCGGCGCGGGCGGCGCATAAGGCCGGGGATCTGTTCCTGCGGCTTGAGGCGGCCGAGGCGGGTGGCGAGAGCCCCGCGCGGTCGCTGCTGAAGCGGTTCGCGGCAGCCTGGGCGGCTTAAAAATCTAGCGCGACAAATGACTCTCCTCCCCCGTCTGGGGGAGGTGGATCGCCGCGAAGCGCGGCGAGACGGAGGGGGCTTGTACGGCCTAGGCCGGCGCAGGCCCCTCCACCGCCGTCCGGCGGTCCCCCTCCCCCAAGAGGGGGAGGAGAGGAACACTCGCGGCGCCGCCTCACTTAATTCAGTCGCGCACGATCTTTTTTCGCGAACCGCTCTTGCAATTAAATTGCGCACGATTAAATCGCTCACATCATTCCAAGCCAAGGAGGCACCCATGACCACGCTCTACACCACCCGCGCCACTGTCGTTGGCGGCCGTGAAGGCCACGCCCGCACCGAGGACGGCCTGCTGGACGTCCAGCTGTCGATGCCCAAGGCCCTGGGCGGCAAGGAGACCGGCACGAACCCCGAGCAACTGTTCGCCGCCGGCTACGCCGCCTGCTTCCAGAGCGCCATGGCCCACGTCGCCCGCACCCAGAAGATCGCCCTCACCGGCTCGACCGTGACCGGCCAGGTCGGCCTCGCCACGCAGGAAGTCGGCTTCCGTCTGGAAGTCGCGCTGGAAGTCGAAACCCAGGGCCTCAGCCAGGCCGACGCCGAGGCGCTGGTTGCGACCGCTCACCAAGTCTGCCCCTATTCGAACGCCACCCGCGGCAATGTCGACGTGGCTATCACCGTGAAGGCGGCCTAAACCCGAACCATCATGAGCCAGAAGAAGCCCGCGTCACCCGACTCACCGATCGAGGCCCTGCGTCTCGACAACCAGCTGTGCTTCGCCCTGTACGGCGCGGCCAACCGGATGACGCGGCTCTACCGGCCCATGCTGGACGCCCTGGGACTGACCTATCCGCAGTATCTGGCCATGCTGGTGCTGTGGGAGGCCAGTCCCCGGACGGTCGGGGCCCTGGGCGACGCCCTGGACCTCGATTCCAGCACCCTGACCCCGCTGCTCAAGCGCCTGGAGGCCGGCGGCCTCGTGGCGCGTCATCGCGATCCGGAAGACGAGCGGCGGGTCATCGTGGAACTGACGGACAAGGGCCGCGCCCTGCGCGAGCAGGCGGCCCTGATTCCTGAAAAACTGTTCTGCGCGCTGGACATGCCGCTGGAGACGATGGGCGCGCTGCGCGATCGTCTGAAGACGGTGGCGAGCTAAGGTCTCTTAAGCCTGCGGCGGGCGCGGCGGCTGCGCGGCCTGCTGGCGGGCGCGATGGGCGGCGTGGTCGGCGTCGCTGGTCTGGCGCAGGGCCCGCAGGTCCTCGCTGATCCGGAAGATGGCGACATAGAACTCGCAGAAGGCGCGCCACAGCAGCACCAGGGCGCCGGCGACCAGCAGACCGGCGATCAGCACCGGGAAGGCCAGCAGCAGCGAGCTGATGCCCGGCTCCTTCAGGGCCAGGCCGACGGCGGCGCCAGCGACCGAGAAGCCGAACAGGGCCACGACGCCCAGGCCAGCCCAGTAGATGAAGTGAATCACCGGCCCGGTGACCAGGCGGTCGAACGTCAGCAAATCCCACAGCAGCGAGTTGGACTTGGTCTTTTTGGCCGGAGGCATACGGAACCCCAAATCGGCGGAAAACGCCCCTTTGTGAAGGCATCGCTATCAGTGACGAGCCCGCTCGGCAATGCCGGGCGGGCTCGCAGTGTCATCAGCCTTGGACGCCGCGCGGTTACTGCGGCTTGGCGCCGGCGACCGTGGCGTCGATCTGGGCCTTGGTGGCCGTGGTCGAGACGCTGCCGTCCGCGCCCGCGCTCAGGCTGTTGCCCGGCAGGGCGAACTTCACGCCGCCATTGGTGACGATGACGTTGGTCGAGCCGTCGGCGCCGGTGCTGGTGCCGGTGATCTGGCCGACCGAGACGCCCGCGGCGTCCTTCACGGCCGAACCGACCTTGAAGCTGGCCACGCTGGCCGAGGTCGGCGTGCCGGCCGCGTCAGCCGGATTGGCCGAGGGCGGGGTGGTGGTCTGGGTCGTGGTCGAAGCCGACGGCGTCATGGTCGTCGTCGTGCTCTGGGTCGGCGTGGTGGTGGTCGTCGACTGAGTCGGCGCGGCGGTCGAAGCGGCCGGCGGCATGGCGCCGGTGGTCGGCGCGGCCGGGGTCGTGGTGGTGGTCGTGCTCTGGGCGAAAGCGGCGCCGGCGAACGTCAGGGACGCGGCGGCGGCGAGCAGGGCGATCTTGTTGGTCATGTGAACTCTCCGTCGAAGGGCCCCTCCCTTGCCGAAACTAACGTGACCTTGCGGACACGGTTCCGTCGGCGAGTCGACGTGGCTCTCTACCGGCGGGCGATAAGGGCGGCGATATAGGCCTCCATCAGCCGCACCAGCTCGTCCTCCAGGCGCTCTGGATCGAGCGCCAGATCGGTCTCGATGGTCGCCGCGCGCAGCAGGCCGATGACCGCGTGGGTCAGCACGAAGCCGGCCTCGGGCGACAACGGGAAGCCAAAAGCCGTCTTGCCGGCGATGGTGTCGAAGAAGATCAGGTGATGGCGCATCACCACGTCGTCCTCACCCTGCTGGGTCAGGGCGTCCAGCAGGGCGCGGCGGGTGGCGGGCGCGCCTTCGAAGGCCGTGGCCAGGGTGCGGACGATCAGGCGCACCGCGCCCAACTCGGGCCCGGCCATAACGATCTCGGCGATGCGGTCGCGGGCGGCGGCGGCCCGGCGCTGGGCCAAGGCGGCCAGGATCGCCTGCTTGCCGGCGAAGTACTGATAGAGCGTGCCGACGCTGACCCCGGCCCGCTCGGCGATGTGGTTGGTGGTCAGGGCCTCGACGCCATCGGCCTCGAGAAGTTGAAAGGCCGCCTCCAGAATCGCGTCCACGGTCGCCTCGGAGCGCGGCTGGCGCGGCGTTCGCCTCGTCTTTTCAGTCACTTGCGGCTTGGCCTCCGGGATGCGGGCAAGGCGAGTAGCGCGAGGGTCCCATCAGCCTAACCTAGAGCCGAAGACTAGGATCCGTCTCGGTTCCGCTACGCCAGGAGTTCCCCATGAACGCCGCCCTCGAAAAGGTCCGGGCCAAGGTCGCGTCGCAGAAGACCGCCCTGCCCGCGCTGTATGGCGACGTCGATTTCGACAGCACACCGGAACGCTTCACCGATGATCCGAAGGTCAGTGTCGCGCCGCGCCTGCGCAACCTAGATCCCGACAAGGTGGCGCTGATCAAGGCCTACACCATGCTGGGCGACTTGGTGGCCGACGCCTATGCGGCGCTGATGCCGAAATACGGCTTCCGGCCGCTGATCCAGATGCTGACCAAGGCCTGCGACGAGGGCGTCGCCGCGGTGGCCGACGCCCCGCCCGAGCTGATCGCCTTCATCGCCGACATGGAGGCCACGCCCGCCTGGGTCGACATGGACCTGGTGCGCGAGGGCCAGCGGCTGGACCGCAACGCCGCCGCCAATCTGGGCCCGTTCGCGATCCGGGGCGCGTTCATCGCCACCTTCATGAACAAGTACGCCGCCCTGCCGATGGCCCTGACCGGGACGCTGTCCAACGACACCGCCGCCCGGCGGGTCAACGAGACGGCGACCTTCTTCACCACCACCCTGCTGCCCGGCTCGCTGGAACGCCACGGGGCCGGATTCAAGGCCGCCGCCATGGTGCGGCTGATGCACTCGATGGTGCGGTTCAACGCCCTCAAGCGCTCGGACACCTGGGACGTCGGCGTCTATGGGATCCCGATCCCGCAGGTCGACCAGATGCCCGCCGGGCTGATCCCGATCTTCCTGATGAGCTACAAGATCGTCACCCAGGGCCGGAAGACCTTCACGCCCGAAGAGCGCGCCCGGGTCGAGCTGGCCCGCTACCGCTGCTTCCTGCTGGGCCTGCCCGAGGACCTGCTGGCCGACACCCCGCAGGGCGTCGTGGACACCATGAACGCCCGCTCGGGCACCCTACGCGCCGGCTTCGACGACGCCACCTGCGGCGAGCTGGTCCGCGCCACGCTGGACGCCTACCTGCCGCCGGACGAGAGCCCGGAGAACAAGCTGTTCGACAAGGTCGAGCGCCGGTTCTCCAAGGTGTTCTTCCTGCGCAACTTCCTGAACGGCGACGTGGCGGCGGCCAAACACATGGGCGTCGAGATCGGCCCGCGCGACTTCATGATGTTCGGCCTGGTGGCCCTGCTGGTGACCAGCCAGCTGATGGCCTACCGCCTGGCGCGGAATGTGCCGGGGGTGAGCGACCTGGCTGATAGGCGGCTGGTGGGGAAGCTGAAGAAGCAGCTCGCGCGGTATGGGCACGCGGAGTTCACGAGCGACGCGGAGAAGTACCGGCCGGCGGGGAAGCCGGTAACGGCCTAAGCGCCCCCTCCGTCACGTCGCCTATCGGCGCCGCGCCACCTCCCCCGCAAGCGGGGCAGGAGGGAGTGTCTTCTCCTCCCCCGTGAAACGGGGGAGGTGGATCGCTGCGGATACGCAGCGAGACGGAGGGGGCGCTCTACGGCCTAGAAATCCAGCTCCATCCGCGCCCCAGCGACCCGCGCCGTGTAGTCCCGATCCCCGTTCGGTAGCGGCGTTGCGTCCCGATAGGCCAACACCCCGCCGTTGAAATTGAACCGCAGATACTCGACCGGCTGCCAGATCAGCGCCGCCAGCCAGGCGTCCTGCTTTCCGCCGACGACGCCCCGGTCGTTGAGGTCGAGATAGTCGTAGCGGACGTTCAGCTGCAGCGCTCCGACGCCGCCCGCGCCCAGGGGCGTCTTCGGCTTGGCGCGCTCGAAGATGCCGCTCTTGTAGCCGCGCGTGTCGTCGGTGAGGAAATAGCCGACCTCCGCATAGCCGCCGAAGAACCGCGCGCCAGGGCCCGCCTTCAGCGCGCTCTCCAGCCAGTGGGTCTCGGCCGCGCCGTGCCAGCGGCCACGCACGAAGGCGGCTTCGACGCCGTAGTGGGTCTCTTCCCGCACGGGCAAGGCGGCCGTACCGATCAGGCGGCTGTTGGTGGTGTGCAGATAGGGCCGCTGGCGATAGCGGGTCGCGGTGTCGCCCACGCGCTTCAAGTTCCGCCAGTGGGCCGAGCCGCCGAAGTGCAGCTGGGTCTTGCCCAACTTCGGCGCGTAGACCACCCGGCCGTCCAGGCCATAGCTGTTGTTCTCATCACCGCCGGCCGGGCCGTCGCTGGCGTTGGCGAGGGCGGTGATGTCGTCGGCGAACAGGCCCGCCTGCAGCACCCACGGCCCCCTCTCGTACTGAGCCGACAGCCCCAGGCGCCGCTCGAAGGCGAAGGCGTCGGTGAAGGCCGCCCGCTCCATGAACGAGCCGGAGGTGTCGCCGGTCAGCTCGTCCAGCGACTGGAACTGGTTCTGGTTCCCCAGGGCCAGCAGCCAGGGGCCGGTCTTGTAGGTGACGAAGGTGTCGACCAGGTCGACGACGTTGTCCGACAGCTCGAGCTCCAACTTGTAGCCGATGCCGGCGCCCAGACTGCCCTCCCCGCCCAGGCGGATGCGGCGCATCTCGGTCGACGTTCCCAGACCCCGGTCGGCCAAGGCGCGCGGCGCATCGACCAGGCCGATATCGGTCTGGATGCGGCCCTTGGCCTTGAAGCTGCGTCCGCCGCTGGCCGAGATCACCGGCGAGCCCTTCCACGTGATCTCGCTGACTGCCGGCTTGGCCGGAGCCGGCGCGACTGGCGGCGGTGCGGAGACGGCGTTCAGCCGCCCCTCCATCCGCTGGAGTTGGGCGCGCAGGGTCGCGATCTCGGCGCGCAGGGCGGCGACATCGTCGGGGCTGAGTGTCTCTTGAGCAAAGACGGGGGAAGCAAGCAGGCAGGCGCCCGCCGCGCCGAGCGCGACGAGGGTCGTGATCTTGGGATGCAAAGCAGCACCATGGGAAAGAGCACCTGCCCCTCCCTCATGCGACATTTCGGTGAAGGTTTCGCGACAGCGACCGAAGCTTCGGTCCGTCGGCTTGCGTTCAACGGCGGCGCAACTGAACCTCCGGTGGATCGGAGACGCGTCATGCCCCTGAAATCGACCCTGTTGATCGCAGCCTTGCTGCTGCCGGGCGTGGCCTGCGCGGAGCCGACGACGGAGCCGAACTACATCGTCTCGCGCGAGCAGTCCTCGCCGTCCGACGAGGAGCAGCAGGTCGCCATCGTGTCGGCCGTCTTCGCCGACCGGGTCGCCAAGCCGCTGTTCTGGGTGATCGAGCGCCGCGTCGCGACGCGCCACTTCGCCGATCGCAAGGAACGTCACGAATGGGCCGACAGCCGGACCTGCCCCGCGGTCACGGCGGCGGCGACGGCGGTCGGCAAGCTTCCGGCCGCTCGTCTGGTCGCGCCCGGCGGCAAGGCCAGCGGCCCCACGCCGTTCCATGTCGCGGTCACCACCGTGCGCGGACAGGCCGCCACGGCGCCGGGCGGCGTCTCCAGGGTCAGCCTCAGCGACTGGAACGGTCCGGTGACGCGCTGGTGGGCGCAGGCGGAGAAAGGCCTGGCCAAATGCTGGAAAGCCGAGGCGCCGCAACATCGCGGCGAGCCGGTGCGGACCCAGATCCGCTCGGCCGAGGACGCCAGGATGTGGTCCCGCTAGGAACCGTCCCTAGACCATCCCCACCGTCTTCAGCCGGGCGCGCGGGTGGATCTCGTTCTGGCTCATCACCACGGTCTGGCCGCGGAAGCGTTCGATGATCGAGCGGACATAGGGGCGCACGCCCGGGCTGGTCAGCAGCACGGCGGCCTCGCCGGCCAGGGCGGCGCGTTCGAAGGCGTCGCGGACGCCGCGGATGAAGTCCTGCAGGCGCGAGGGCGGCAGGGCCAGCTGCTTGTCGTCGCCGGGGCCGATCAGGGCTTCGGCGAAGGCCTGCTCCCAGTCGGCCGACAGGGTGATGATCGGCAGGGCGCCGTCGTCGCCGCGATTGGCCCAGCACAGCTGGCGGGCCAGACGGGCGCGGACCTGCTCGACCAATTGGGTGACCGAGCTGGTGTGCGGAGCGGCCTCGCCGATGCCTTCCAGGATCTGCGGCAGGTCGCGGATCGAGACCCGCTCGCGCAGCAGCGACTGCAGCACGCGCTGCACCGTGGTGGCCGTGGCCGTGCCCGGGATCAGGTCGGCGACCAGTTTCTGCTGCGCTTCCGGCAGCTCCTTCAGGAGCTTCTGGACCTCGGAGTAGGACAGCAGGTCCGCCATGTTCTCCTTGAGGATCTCGGTCAGGTGCGTGGTCAGCACCGTGGCCGGATCGACGACCGTATAGCCGCGGAAGGTGGCTTCTTCGCGCAGGTCGTCGGCGATCCAGGTGGCCGGAAGGCCGAAGGCGGGCTCGCGCACGTGCTCGCCCGGCAGCTCGACCTGGCCGCCGCGCGGGTCCATGGCCATCAGGTTGCCCAGGCGCACTTCGCCGGCGCCGGCTTCCATTTCCTTGATGCGGATGGCGTAGCCCTGGTTGGCCAGGCGCATGTTGTCGAGGATCCGGACCGGCGGCATGATGAAGCCGAACTCGCCGGCCAGGGTCTTGCGCAGGGCGCGGATCTGGTCGGTCAGCTTGCGGCCGTCCAGGTCGTTGATCAGGGTCAGCAGGCCGTAGCCCAGCTCGATCTTGACGTCGTCGATGGCCAGCGAGGCGCTGATCGGCTCTTCCTCGGCCTCGGTCGGTCCAGCGGCCTGTTCGAGCAGCGATGGATCGATCGGCTTGGGCTTCTTGGCGTCCTGGATGCGCTTGTAGGCCAGGGCCCCGGCGCCCAGCGACAGGGCCGCAAACGGAATGATCGGCATGCCCGGGATCAGGGCGATGATGCCGGCCGAAGCCGAGACCATGCCCAGGCCTGCCGGGTTCATGCCCAGCTGGGTCATCAGGGCCTTGTCGGCCGAGCCTTCAACGCCGGCCTTCGACACCACCATACCGGCGGCGATCGAGATGATCAGGGCCGGGATCTGGCTGACCAGGCCGTCGCCGATGGTCATGATCGTGTACGAGGACGCGGCCTCGCCGATCGGGATCTTGTGCTGCACGACACCGATGATGATGCCGCCGACGATGTTGATGCCGGTGATGATCAGGCCGGCGATCGCGTCGCCCTTCACGAACTTGCTGGCGCCGTCCATGGCCCCGAAGAACGTGCTTTCCTGCTCCAGCTCCTTGCGGCGCAGCTTGGCGCCCTCCTGGTCGATCAGGCCGGTCGACAGGTCGGCGTCGATGGCCATCTGCTTTCCGGGCATGGAGTCCAGGGTGAAGCGGGCGGCGACTTCGGCGATCCGGCCCGAACCCTTGGTGACGACCATGAAGTTCACCACCACCAGGATGATGAAGATGATCACCCCGATGACGAAGTTGCCCTGCATCATCAGGTGACCGAAGGCCTCGATGACCGCGCCGGCCCCGCCGGTGCCTTCCTGGCCGTGGCCGAGGATCAGGCGGGTCGAGGCGACGTTCAGGCCCAGGCGATACAGGGTCGCGACCAGCAGCACGGTCGGGAACGAGGTGAATTCCAGCGGGCGCTTGATCAGCACCGCCGTCATCAGGATCAGCACCGAGCCGGTCAGCGAAATGGCCAGCAGCAGGTCCAGCAGGACCGGCGGAACCGGCAGGATCAGCAGGACGATGATGCCCACGACACCCAGCGCCAGGCCCATTTCGCCGCGCAGGAAACCATCCAGCAGCGAACGGGCGCTGGGGACGGATCTTGCGGCTGTCGGGGCGGCGGCGTCGGCCATGCTGAACCTTGAACCGTTGATGGATAAGCTAGACCAGCGCTTGGAGCGATTTGCGGTCCGCCGCCATCTCCTTAACCAAAATTAGCCATGTTCGGCGCCGGACGGATGGTCGCGGCGCCGAGCCATGAAGTCGCACCCTCAGGCTGCAGCGCCCACGCCACCTTGCGGCGGCGGGACCGGCACGCCAGCGTCGCCGTATTCCTTCAGCTTGTTGCGCAGCGTGCGGATCGAGATGCCCAGGATGTTGGCGGCGTGCGTACGGTTGCCCAAGCAATGCTCCAGCGTGTCGATGATCAGCTTCTGTTCGACCTCGGCGACGGTCGAGCCGACGAAGGTGCGCGAGACGGCGTCGGCGGCCATCGAGGCGCCGCGGGCGACCGCGACGTCCGGGGCCGGCGCCAGTTGCTGGCCGTCCGGCAGGCGGATGGCGAATTCCTCGATCTCGTCGCCGGTCGACAGCAGCACCGCGCGGTGCATGGCGTTTTCCAGCTCGCGGACGTTGCCCGGCCAGCGGTGGGCGATCAGGCGGCGCCTGGCCTCGGCCGAGATCGGCTTTTCCGGCACGCCATTGGCGGCCGAGTACTTCTTCACGAAGAACTCGCACAGGCTGAGCACGTCGCCCGGGCGCTCGCGCAGCGGCGGCAGGCGCAGGTTCACGACGTTCAGGCGGTAGAGCAGGTCTTCGCGGAAGACGCCGTCCTTCACCGACTGGGCCAGGTCGCGGTTGGACGTGGCCAGGATGCGGATGTTGACCTTGACGGGCTTGGAGCCGCCGACGCGGTCGATCTCGCGCTCCTGGATGGCGCGCAGCAGCTTGGCCTGCAGGCGCACGTCCATTTCCGAGATTTCGTCCAGCAGCAGGGTGCCGCCGTCGGCTTCCTCGAACTTGCCGATGCGGCGGGCCATGGCGCCGGTGAAGGCGCCCTTCTCGTGGCCGAACAGCTCGCTTTCCAGCAGGTTCTCGGGGATGGCGGCGCAGTTGACCGAGATGAACGGCGCCTTGGCCCGGCGCGACTTGCCGTGGACGTAGCGGGCCATGACCTCCTTACCCGAACCGCTTTCGCCGGTGATCAGGATCGAGGCTTCGGACGGGGCGACCTGGTCGGCCAGCTTCAGCACCGACTCCATGGCCGGGTCGCGGACGACCATCGGCTTTTCGTCGTCGGTGACGGCGGCCAGGACGGCGGCGATCAGCTCGGCGTCCGGCGGCAGCGGGATGAATTCCTTGGCGCCGGCCTTGATGGCGGCGGCCGCGCGGATCGGATCGGCGTCGACGCCGCAGGCCACCACCGGCACCCGCATCCGCTCGGCCTCGTTCGCCGCGATGAAGCTGGCGATGTCGAGCGAGTAGTCGACCATCAGCAGGTCGGCGCCCTGCCCCGCGCGCAGGGCATTGGTCGCCTGCTCCGTCGTTTCGACGTGCGAGACCTTGGCCCCGGCGTTCATCGCCATTTTCACGGCGACCGAGAGCTGTCCGTTCAGTTTTCCGACGACGAGAAGCCGCATTTCTTACTCTCCTGGACCCGGGCGTTAGCCCTGGTCGCCGTCCTTGATGATTTCCGTCATGGTCACGCCCAGGCGTTCGTCGACGACGACGACCTCGCCCCGGGCGACCAGGCGGTTGTTGACGTAGATGTCGATCGCTTCGCCGACCTTGCGGTCCAGCTCCAGGATCGAGCCTTGGTTCAGTTGCAGCAGCTGCGCGACCGACATGTGGGCGCGGCCCAGCACGGCCGAGATGTTGACCGGCACGTCGAAGACCGGCGCGAGATCCGACGCCGTCTTGTCGCTGAGCTCGACCGGCATCTCGGAGGCCAGCATGCTGCCTCCGAATTCGTCGAGCGGGAGATTGTCTTCGGCCATCTTAGGTCAGCCTTTTCAGGAGAACATGGGTTCAGCGTGGAGGCCTTCGGCGGCGATCGCCGCCTCCAGCGCTTCGGCGACGCGTTGGGCGGCGCCGTCTGGATCGAAGGCCGCGCGGCCGTCGCCCCAGTCGAAAGTAAAGGCCGCGGGGGCCATGGCGCCGTCGGCGCGGGCGACGATCTGGCCCTGGTAGCCGATCTGGGTCGCCACGTTCTCCAGCGCCTGCTGGGTGCGCTCTTCAAGCTCGGGCGAAACCCGGACGAAGATGCGCGGTTGAGCCTCGACCTCGCGGGCCAGGCCCTCGAGGGCCGCCGCGATCGGGGCCTCGGGGAAGTGGGTCAGGGCCGCGTCGGCGATCTTGCGGGCGCAGGCCAGGGCCAGCATGGCCGAGCCTTCGCGGTGCGCATGGGCCACTTCATTCAGCGAACCGAACGCCTCGCGGATGGCGTGGGCCACGTCGTTCAGGGCGTGGGCGGCTTCCTGCTCGGCCCGGGCCACGGCCGAGCGCTCGCCTTCCTGATAGGCCTGGGCCTTGGCCGCCTCGACCTCCTCGATGGTGAAGCTCTTCTTCACCTTCGGCGGGGTGTAGGCGACGCCGCCGCGGTCGTCGAAGACCGTGTCGAAGCCAAATCTGCGGTGAGGGGTGTCGCTGTTCATGCCATCCTCCTCAGTAGATCAGCTCGTCGTCGCCGCCGCTGCCGGCCAGCATGATCTCGCCCTTGGCGGCCAGGTCCTTGGCGACCTGCACCATGCCAACCTGCGCGGCGTCGACGTCCTTCAGGCGCACGGGGCCCATGCTCTCCATGTCCTCGCGCATGATCTTGGCGGCGCGTTCCGACATGTTCGAGAAGAACATGTCGCGCAGCTTGTCCGAGGCGCCCTTCAGGGCCAGGGCCAGCTGTTCCTTCGGCGTGCCGCGCAGCAGGGTCTGGATGCCGCCCGGGTCCAGCTTCGAAAGGTCCTCGAACACGAACATCAGGGCGCGGATCCGCTCGGCGGCCTCGCGGTTGCGCTCTTCCAGGGCCGCGATGAAGCGGGCTTCGGTCTGGCGATCGAAGTTGTTGAAGATCTCGGCCATCATCTCGTGGCTGTCGCGCTTGGACGTGCGCGCCAGGTTCGACATGAATTCGGTGCGCAGGGTCATCTCGATCTTGTCGAGGATCTCGCGCTGCACCGGCTCCATCCGCAGCATGCGGGTGACGCATTCCAGGGCGAAGTCTTCCGGCAGGCAGGCCAGCACGCGGGCGGCGTGGTCGGACTTCACCTTGGACAGCACCACCGCGACGGTCTGCGGGTATTCGTTCTTCAGATAGTTGGCCAGGACGGCTTCGTTCACGTTGCCCAGCTTGTCCCACATGGTTCGACCCGCGGGACCGCGGATCTCTTCCATCAGGGCGTCGACCTTCTCCTGGGGCATGAACGACATCAGCAGGCGCTGGGTCTGTTCGTACGAACCCATGATCGCGCCGGTCGAGCTCATGCCCGAGACGAACTCGACCAGCAGGTCTTCGACGACGCTGGCCGAGATCGTGCCGAGGCCGGCCATGGCCTGTGAGACTTCCTTGATCTCCTCGTCGTCCAGGGATTCCCAGATCTTGGTGTGGTCTTCACCGAGCGCGAGCAGAACGATCGCGGCCTTTTCCGGCCCCGAGAGGTTCTTGATATCGGTGACGGCGGCTTTCATGGCCATCAGTTCGACTCGTGCAGCCAGTTACGGAGGATCGCGACCGACTCTTCCGGGTGCTTTTCGACGAACTCGGACACCCGCTTGATCGACGAGGCCTTAACCTGGCCCTCGATCTTGGCGATGTCGATGCGCGAGTCCATGTCGCTGGCGCCGACCGGGCCGGCGATGGCGATCGGCTCACCCGACTGGTCGATCACGACCTGCTGCTGGGTGCCGTCCGACAGGGTGACCAGACGCGTCACCGGCTGACCCGGACCGGCCAGGGCGATCTGGCCCGGCGCGGGAGTCGACAGGTTCTTGATGAACGGGCGGACCGCGAACAGCAGGACCAGCAGGGCCACGACGCCCAGGATGCCCAGTTCGGCGAAGCGCATGATGTCGTTCTTGTCGAAGCCGGCCAGCAGGCCCTGCTTCTCCAGGCCCTGGTCCTCGGGCTGCGGGAACTTGATGTTGGTGACCTTGACCTGGTCGCCGCGCTGGGCGTCGAAGCCCACGGCGGTCTTCACCAGCTCTTCGATCTGGGCGATCTCCTGGGCCGTGCGCGGGGTATAGGCGCCCGGCTTGCCGTCCTTGCCCGCCGGGGCGGTGATGCCGTCGATGGCCACGGCCACGGCGACCTTGCGGATCGTGCCCGGCTCGCGGACGGTCGTGGTGACCGACTTGGAGATCTCGTAGTTGGTGACGCTCTCGTTCTGGTTCGAGCGCGAGCCCACCGGCTGGAAGCCGTTGGCGCCGCCCTGGCCGGGGACGTTCGAGGTGGCGGTGACGCCCGAGGTGTCGTCGTTCTTGTTTTCCTGGCTGCCGGCTTCGTTCGTGCTTTCCGAGCGGACGACCTGGCCATCCGGGTCGAACTTCTCTTCCTGGGTGGTGACGCGGTTCAGGTCGAGGTCGGCGGTGACGTTGACGCGGGCCTTGCCCGGGCCGAGCACGCCTTCGATCATGTCCTTGACGGTCTTGGCGATGCGGGCCTCGGCCTCGGTGCGGCGGTCCTCGGCCTCCTTGCCGGCCAGGCTGTCGTCCGACGGGGCCGACAGGGTCTTGCCGTGCTGGTCGATGACCGCGACCTTCTCGGCCTTCATGTTCGGGACCGACGACGAGACCAGGTTCTGGATGGCGCGGACCATTTCCGACGAGGGCTCGCGGGCCCCGACGCCGATGGTCACGGCGGCCGACGGTTGCTCGGCGTCTTCCTCGAACAGCTGGCGCTTGGGCAGCACCAGGTGGACGCGGACGCTGTTGACGCCCTGCATGGCCTTGATGGTGCGTTCCAGTTCGCCCTGCAGGGCGCGTTGACGGTTCAGTTGCTGGACGAAGTCGGTCTGACCCAGCGCGTTGTTGCCGTCGAAGATTTCGTAGCCGATCGAGCCCGAACTCACGAGGCCCTTGCCGGCGACCATCAGACGGGCGCTGGCGACCTTGTCACGCGCCACCATGATCGTCGAGCCGTCGCCCTTGGTCTCGTACTTGATGCCGGCCTGGTCGAGCGCCTGGGTGACGCTGGAGGCTTCCTTCAGGTCCAGGTTGGAATACAGCAGCTCATTGGGCTCCTTGCCCATGAACATGACGAGGGCCACCAGGACCGCCACGACACCGGCGCCAACGCCCAGCATCGCGGCCAGACGGCCGACGCCAAACTGCTTGATTGAACCCAGAAAGCTTTCCACGAAGCCTCACCCTTGATCCCACAGCCCTCCGCGAGGGAGGGACCGACACGCGAACGAGAACCGCCCGTCGGTAGGCAAGATTTACCCGGTACAAGGTAAACGAGGTGTTTATATTTGGCTCGTGGAGGCCCTTCCCGTGGCGCCAAAACGTCGCGGCCGCCCCCTTTCGGGAGCGGCCGCTGAACGTCTTCGAACCCTTGTGGCGCAAGGCCCGCGGGGTTTTCAGGGCGTGTAAGGGGTGGTCACATTAACGCACCCCTCGCGCGCCTTAACGGTACTGCTGGATCCGCGTCGTCCGCAGACCCGCCAGGCCGTGCCGGTCGATCGATTGCTGCCAGCTGAGGAACTCATCGTTCGTCAGCTTGTAGCGATCGCAAGCCTCGTCGAGCGAGAGCAGACCCCCGCGGACGGCGGCCACGACTTCGGCTTTACGACGGATCACCCAACGTTGGGTTTCCGGCGGCGGAAGATCCGACAGGGTAAGAGGCGCACCGGTCGGACCGATAACGTACTTTTCACCCCGGCTGTTCGTGCGCTGCTGTTGCAACATGGCTTTACGCCTTTCCCACAACCATCACTGTTGAGGCCTCACTATAGGCGCCGCCTAATAACAGCGGCTTAATCCCAATAGTAAAAGATGCCTGAACAGAGCGGCTCCTTTAGCAGTCCGTAGTGTTTCGATATGAAACACAAGAATTAAAGAGCGTTAATCCCTATGATTAGCGCTTAATATTCAGAAGCTCTTCAAGCATCTGATCGGCGGTCGTGATGATCTTCGACGACGCCGAGTAGGCGCGTTGCGTGGTGATCAGGCCCGTAAACTCAGTCGACAGATCGACCGTCGAAGCTTCCAAGGTCGAGGGCGCCAGCGCGCCGGCCCCACCCTGGCCCGGAGCCTTCAGGCTGTACGTGCCGCTTTCGTTGGTGACGCGGTAGGCGTTGCCGTTGACGCCCTTCAGGCCGTTCGGGTTCGAGAAGGTGGCGACGGCGACCTGGGCGATCCGGCGGGTGACGCCGTTGTCGAAGATGGCCGAGACGTAGCCGTCGTCATCCACTTCGATGTTGGTCAGGTTACCGAAGGCCGTACCGTTGGTGTTGACCGACTGGACGACCGACTGGCTGTTGTACTGGGTCAGACCGCCGGCGGCGTTGGCCAGGTCGATCTGGACGTCCTGGGTGTCGATGCCCAGGCCGTCGGCCCAGATCGGCGGCTGCGGCAGTTGCGCGGCCGGCGGGGCCGGCTGGACCACCAGCGGCGTGCCCGAGGCCTGGACCGAGATCGAGGTCGGGCTGGTGCCGCCGAACAGGTTGCCCGTGTCCTTCAGCTTGCCGTCGGTGGTGAATTCGATGACGCCGGAGCTGATCAGGCCGTTGGCGTTGTTGGCCAGGTCGCCCGGCTTGGCGCGCAGTTCGGCGTACCACTGGTTCGGGCCGGGGCCCTTCAGCAGCGACAGGGTGACGGTGCGCTGACCGCCCTTGGAGTCCGACAGCGGGACCTGGATCTCGAAGTCCGGCTTCACGCCCTTGGTGTTGTCCAGGGCGTAGTCCGACATCGACCACGAGGCCGGGTCGTACAGCTTGCCCATCTTGGCCTCGGCGTCGGTGGCGATGCCCAGGTCGACCAGGTTGACCTTGTCGCCGGCGGCGTTGATCGCCGTGTCGGTGGTGTTGCCGGCCGGGGTGGTGGCGCCCTTGTAGTCGATCGACGAGCTGACCAGCGCGCCGGTCGAGTCGTAGCCGACCTTGCCGGTGGCGACGATCACGCCGTTTTCCTTGATGTCGACCAGGTATTCGTTGTTGCCGGCGACCGGATTGGCCACGCCCGTCGAGCTGTAGACGACGTCGAAGTTGTGGTTGACCAGGTTGTCGTCCTGGACGTTGGTCTTCGACGGCGAGCCGGCGGTGCCGACCTTGAACGACACGGCGGCCGCGACCGGCTGTTCCGAGCGCAGGTTGGCGTTGACGCCGACGCGGGTCGTCTTCTCGGCGGTGCCGCCGACGCTGCCGACGTTGATCGACGACAGCTGCATCAGGTCCGACGGGTCGGGCGTGATCATGCCGCTGACCGGATCGGCCAGCCAGCCTTGCAGATAGAGGCCCGCGTCGTTGCGCAGGTAGCCCAGGTTATCCAGCTGGAACGAACCGGCGCGGGTGAACGAGCGGGTGTCGGTCGCCGTCAGGTTTTCCGGCTTTTCCGTGGTGACGAAGAAGCCCGAGCCCGAGATCGACAGGTCGAGGTTCGAGGTCGTCGACTGCGTCAGGCCCTGCTGGCTGACGTATTGGTGCGTCTGGGCCTTCACGCCGCCGGCGCTGTAGGCCTGGTTCTTCGAGCCGGACGTGACCAGGGTCGAGAAGTTGGCGCTGGAGCGCTTGTAACCGACCGTATTGACGTTGGCGATGTTGTCCGAGATCGCGGCCAGAGCCGACGAATTGGCGATCAGGCCGGAGACGCCGGCGAGCATGGCGCTGTTGATGCTCATGACTGAATTCCTACTTCTGAATGGGGTTCGAAGGGTTCAGCGCTGTTTGCGTTTGGGTCCGGGGGAAGACCGTCTTCCGGGGACCGCGTCGGCGTCTTTCTGACGCCCGTTCGAAGGGGTGGAAGGCCTTAGGCGGCCTTGTCTTCTGTCTTGTCGTCGGAGTTCGCGGCCACGGCGGTGACGCCGATGACGTTGTCGATGGGGACCGGCTTGCCGTCGATGATGACCTGCGGCTGGCCGGTGGAGTTGTCGACCGCCGTGACCACGCCTTCGGTGCGGCCCTTGACGTTCGTCGCCTTGAGTTCCTTGCCGTCGGCGCCCTTGGCGGTGACGGCGATGGTGTAGACGCCGCCGTTGTCCATCTGGGCGCCGCTGTCGTCCTTGCCGTCCCAGGTGATGGTGTGGTCGCCGCTCTTCTGGTCGTCGGGGTGCAGCGTGCGGATCACCTTGCCCGCGGCGTTCTTCACTTCGACGGTCAGCGAGGTCGAGGCGCCCGGCTGGGTCCACGAGAAGGTCGCCTTGCCGTCCTTGAGGGTCGAGTTGTCGGTGGTCGCGGTGACCTGCTTGCCGATCATGTTGACGCCTTCCGACAGGCCCGTGCCGGTGTTCATGCCGACCAGGGCGGCCAGCAGGTCGTTGGTGACCAGCTGCTGCTCGACGCCCGTCATCTGGGTGATCTGGCTGGTCATCTGGGTCGTGTCGGTGGGCGACAGCGGATCCTGGTTCTTCAGCTGGACCGTCAGCAGCTTCAGGAACGTCTGCTCGTTGTTGGCGAGCGACGTGCGCGAGTTGTTGATCTTGTCGAGGACCGAAGAGGTGTTCTGAGACGAGACGGCGGCAGCCATGGCTCGGTCCTTCCTAGATGCGGATGTCGAGACCGCTGTCGGCGGTCGTCTTCAGACCGGGCAGCAGTTCGGGGGTGATCAGGATGTCTTCTTCGCCGTTCAGGGCCGACTGGAACGCGCGGCCCGAGAAGGCGCGCTGTCCCTGGTCGCCGAAGTCCTGGAAGGCGAGGAAGGGGTTGGAATTCTGGCCGCTGTTCTGGCTGGAGACGTCGAACGACAGGCCGTTGTCCGAGACGGTGAAGCCGGCGTCGGCCAGGGCCTGGCGCAGTTCGCTGGCCTTGCCGCGCAGCTCCTGGGCGGCGTGGACCGTGTCGAACTTCATCGAGGCGGTCATCGCGCCGTCGCGGCCGATCTCGATGCGCACATCGACCTTGCCCAGGTTGTCCGGGGTCAGGGTGACGTCGAAGCGGGTGGCCTTGTCGCCGGCCTTCTTGATGATCTCGGCCGACAGGGCCGCGACCGTTTCCGGTGCGCCGCGCGCGCCCGCCGGGGCAGCCGCGGCGGCGACGGCGCTGGCGGCCGGGGCCTGAGCGGCCGGCGCCTGGACGGCCATGGCGTTGGTGTCGACCGTGGCGACGGCGCTGGCGGCCGGGGCGTCAACCGCGGCGATCGTCGTGGCGGCCTTGTCCGAGCCCTTGGAGTCGGTGGTCGTCTCACCCTTGCCGGCGGAGCCCGCCGCGACGGCGGTGACGGCCTGGGCGGTCTCGACGGCCACGGCGTCGGCGGCCTTGGCCTGGGCCGACAGCGGCGTCAGGCCGGGCTTCTGGGTTTCGGTCGGCTTGGCCGAGGTCTGGGCGGCTTCCGGCGCGGCGGCTTCGGTCGCAGCGGCGTCCGTGGCCACGTCGGCGGCGTCCGCAGCGACGGTTTCGGCGACGACCGGAGCCTCGACGACCGGCGCGTCCACCACAGGGGCGGCCAGCGGCGCGGCCGGGGCTTGAGCCACCGGCGCTTGCGGGGCGGCCGGTTGAGCGATGGCGGCCTTCGGCGCTTCGGCGGTCTTGGCGGCGTCGGCGGCCTTGGGCGCGGTCAGGTCGTCGGTCGAGACCGGCGCGGCGTCGTCGCTGGCCAGGGCGGCCAGGGCCTCGAGGGCGGCGGCGTCGACGGCCTGGCCTTCCGGCGCGGCGGCGACCGGCGCGGCCGTCTGGGCCTGAGCCTGGGCGGCGACCGGCTGTTGCGTCTGGGCCTGGACCGGCTGAGCGGTCTGGGCGGCGGCCGGCTGGGCCGCGACCGGCGCGGTCTGGGCGGCCTGCACGGCGGCGGCGAAGTCGGAGGCCTGGTCGGCGACGGTCGCCGTCGCGTCCACGGCCGGGGCGGTGTCGGTCGTCGCTTCGGCCTGGACCGGAGCCTGGACCGGCGCGGTCATGGCGGCGATCAGGGTGGCGGCGGCTTGAGCGGCGGCGTCGGCAGCGTCGACCGCCCCATCCTTCTTGGCCGCGTCCTTCTGGGCGTCCTTCTGGTCGGCGTCCTTGTCCGAGGCCTTGCCGTCGGCGGCGTCGCTCTTGGCGTCCTTGCTCGCGTCGGCCTTGTCCGAAGCCTTCGCATCGGCCTTGGCGTCGGCGGCGTCCGCCTTGTCGGTCTTGGCTTCGTGTGCGTCGTCGGCCTTGTCGGCGCGATCGGCGCGCTTGGCGTCGGACTTGCTGTCGGTCTTGGCCGGCTTGTCGGCGGCCTTCGTATCACGGGCGTCGCGAGCGTCACGAGCATCCCGGGCGTCGTCGCGAGCGTCGCTCTTCGACTCCGTACGCGACGGGGCGCGGGGCGCGGGAGCTTCGTCGTTCTTGCCGGCGATGGCCAGCAGGGCGTCGAAGCCGTTGTCCGACGCCTTGGCGCTCACGGCCGGGGTCGGCGCGGGGGGCAGAGCGGCGGTGGGTGCGGCGATCGCGGTCATTCGCAGTCGTTGCTCGGTTGCTGGCGGTCCGTGACGAACACGCCTTGGTCGACCTCCTCTGAGCAACGGTCGGGCCAACTCGCCAAAACCACCTCAAGCCTTTGTTTTATTTCATCTTAATGGCTTGTTTACGAAGAAAAATCGCTCCCCGTGCGGCGCTTTTTGCCGAGTCCTTCCGGTCGTGAAGGACGGGAGTTGCCGCGTCGCCCCGTCGCAAGGGCACCTCTGGGCCAGTTGGCGCCGTCCTTGCGCATCACCTCTCGTCGAACTTCCGACCACCGGAAACTTTCGCAATGAGATTCAATAGCTTGGCAAATTTCGGGAACTCAATTCCCTCCGCGACCCGGCAAGTTTCGCCGGGCAACGACGCGTCGTGCGTTGCGCGGATTGCCGAGTTTGAAGGAGCCTACGCATGTCGCTGAATGCGATCATGAACACGGCGACGTCCGGCATGATGGCCGCGCAGACGGGTCTGCGCGTCACCTCGGACAACATCGCCAACGTCAACACCACGGGCTACGTCCGCAAGACGATCGCCCAGTCGAACCTGCTGTCCAACGGCATGGGCGTCGGCGTCAGCATCGACGCCATCAAGCGCGCGACCGACCGCTTCCTGCAGTCGGCCAGCCTGAACGCCGCCTCGGACAGCGGCCGCACCTCGGTTGTGGCCGACACCCTGAACCGCGCCCAGCAGCTGTTCGGCGACCCCAGCACCGACGGCAGCTTATTCTCGACCCTGGACGACATCTACGCCGCCTTCTCGTCGGCGCAGGACGATCCGTCCTCGTCGCTGCTGCGCACCCAGTCGCTGACGCGCGTGGACGACTTCCTGAGCGAGTCCAGCCGGATCACCTCGTCGCTGTCCAAGCTGGGCAAGGACGCCGACACCCGCATCTCGGCCGATGTCGACCGCGTCAACGACCTGCTCAGCCAGATCGACGGCCTGAACACCGACATCACCCGCGCCAAGGTCGCCGGGGCCGACGCCACCGGCGCCGAGAACGTCCAGAGCGGCCTGGTCGACGAACTCAGCAAGATGATGAACGTGCAGATCACGCCCCGTCAGCTGGGCGGGGTCTATGTGCGTTCGACCGAAGGCCTGCCGCTGGCCGGCGACGGCGCGGCCAAGCTGACCTACCAGACCTCGGCCACGGCCACCGGCTACCTGACCGTCCAGCTGGCCAACGGCTCCGTGCAGCCCACGCCCCTGAACATCTCCAGCGGTGAGATCAAGGGCCTGATGGATGTGCGCAACGTCGAGCTGGTCAATCTGTCCGACCAGCTGGGCGAGTTCACCTCGCGCGCCGCCGAAGAGATCAACCGCGCCTCCAACGCCGCCTCGTCGGTGCCCGCCCCGACCACCATGACCGGTCGCAACACCGGCCTGGACGAGCAGGCGGCGATGACCGGCTTCACCGGCAAGACCACCATCGCCCTGACCGACAGCAGCGGCGTCATCCAGCGCCGGATCGACATCGACTTCGACGCCGGGACGATGAGCGTCGACGGCGGCGGCGGCCCGACCTTCGACCCGACCAACTTCATGGCCCAGCTGAACACCGCCATGGGCGGCATGGGCACGGCCGGCTTCTCGGGCGGGGCCCTGACCCTGAACGGCAGCAGCGGCATGGGCGTGGCCATCCAGGACGACGCGACCAACCCGTCGCTCAAGGCCGGCAAGGGCTTCAGCCACTATTTCGGCCTGAACGACATCGTCCGCACCAACGGCTATTCGCCGTACGAGACGGGCCTGACGGCGGCCGATCCGCACGGCTTCACCTCGGGCTCGATGACCATCCGCCTGACCGACGTCGAAGGCGGCCGCATCCGCGACATCGTCGTCGACCCGCCCCCGGGCGGCACGATGCAGGACATGCTGGACGCGCTGAACTCGCGCGCCTCGGGCGTGGGCCTCTACGGCCAGTTCTCACTGAATCCCAAGGGCCAGATCAGCTTCACGTCGAACGGGACGACGCCGGTGTCGATGTCGATCCAGGCCGACACCACCCAGCGCGGCGTCGGCGGCCCGTCGGTCAGCCAGCTGTTCGGCCTGGGCCCGGCCGAGCGCAGCACGCGCGGCGAGAAGTTCTTCGTCAATCAGGCGATGAACGAGAACCCCAAGCTGCTGCCTTTCGCCCAGCTGGACCTGACCCAAGGCGTCGGCGGCAACCCGGCCCTGGCCATCGGCGACGGCCGCGGGGCCCTGGCCCTGGCCAAGTCGGGCGACACCACCGCCGGCTTCTCGGCCGCCGGCGACGCCTCGGCCATGACCATGACCGTGTCGCGCTACGCCTCCGACTTCAGCGGCGCGATCGCCCGCAAGTCCTCGACCGCCGCCAGCCGCAAGGACGCCGCCGACGCGGTGTCCAGCGAAGTCGACAGCCAGCGCCAGTCGGAAGAGGGCGTGAACCTCGACGAAGAACTGATCAACCTGACCACCTACCAGCAAGCCTTCAACGCCTCGGCCCGCCTGATCCAGGCGACCAAGGACATGTTCGACGTGCTCACCGGAATCCTGGGGTAAGCCATGACCCGCGTCTCGACCGTTCAGAACTACAACATCATGACGTCCAACCTGATGGCGGCCCAGATCCGCCAGAACGAGGTGGGCGCCCAGGTCTCGAGCCAGAAGGTCGCCACCGACCTGAAGGGCTACGCCAAGAACGCCGAGGTCCTGACCGCCATGCGCGGGACCCAGACCAGGATCAACGGCCTGCTGGACCAGTCCAAGCAGGTCGGCAACCGGCTGGAGATGCAGGACACCGGCCTGGGCCGCGTCTCCGACGCCACCGGCAGCGCGCGCGAGGCCATCGCCAACGCCCTGGCCGCCGGCAACGCCAGCACCCTGATGCAGCAGCTGCGGGCCAATTTCAGCGACGTGATCCAGGGGCTGAACACCAAGTCGAACGGGCTCTACGTCTTCTCCGGCGCCCAGACCGAGACGGCCACCACCTCGGCCACCACCATGGCCGACCTGACCGCCGCGCCGGCCACGTCCGACCTGTTCCACAACGACCAGTACATCACCACCAACCGCATCGACGAGCAGACCAACGCCAAGACCGGCGTGCTGGGCGACGCGATCGGCACGGACGTGTTCGACGCCTTCAAGCAGGTCCAGGCCTATGTCGACGCCAACGGCGACTTCACCGGCAAGCTGGACGACACCCAGACCGCGTTCCTGACCGGCCTGCTGACCGTGTTCGATTCCGCCCAGAAGGGCGTGGTCGACCTGCAGGGCAAGAACGGCGTCACCCAGAAGCGCTTCGAGAGCGCCAGCAAGGACCTCTCGAACCAGGCCGACACCCTGACCGGCATGGTCGGCGACATCACCGACGTCGACATGGCCGACGCCGTGACCCGCCTGGAAGCCGCCAAGCTGGCCGTCCAGGCCTCGGCCCAGGTGTTCACCAGCCTGCAGGCCTCGTCGCTGCTGAACGTGCTGAAGTAGGGGGCGGCGACAAGCCGCCCTCCCCTCACCTCGCAAAAGCGCCGCCTAACCGCTATATGGCGGCGGATGAACGCCGACCTGCTGACCCCGACCGCCCCGAACGACGCCGACGCCCTCATCGCGCGCGCGGTCGAACAGGTGCGCGCGGCTGTCGGTCTGCCGGAGGGCACGCGGATCGTCGCGGCCATGTCCGGCGGCGTGGATTCCACCGTCACCGCCGCCCTGCTGGCCAAGGCCGGCTATGACGTCGTCGGCGTGACCCTGCAGCTTTACGACCACGGCGCGGCGATCACCAAGAAGGGCGCCTGCTGCGCCGGCCAGGACATCCTGGACGCCCGCATGGCCGCCGAGCGCATCGGCATCCCGCACTATGTGCTGGACTACGAAAGCCGCTTCCGCGAGCAGGTCATCGAGGATTTCGCCGACGCCTATCTGCGCGGCGAGACCCCGATCCCGTGCGTGCGCTGCAACCAGACCGTCAAGTTCCGCGACCTGCTGGACGTGGCCCGCGACCTGGGCGCCGAGGCCATGGCCACCGGGCACTATGTGCAGCGCGCTTTCTCGGGCGGCGGCAACCGTCCGCAGCTGCGGCGCGCGGCCGATCCCGCCAAGGACCAGAGCTACTTCCTGTTCGCCACCACGCGCGATCAGCTGGACTTCCTGCGCTTCCCGCTGGGCGGCATGGACAAGCCGACCGTGCGCGCCGTCGCCTTCGGTCTGGGCCTGGCCATCGCCGACAAGCCCGACAGCCAGGACATCTGCTTCGTGCCTGAGGGCAAGTACACCACGGTGATCGATCGCATCCGCCCGCAAGGCGCCGAAGCGGGCGACGTCGTGCACCTGGACGGCCGCGTGCTGGGCCGCCACGAAGGCGTGACCCGCTACACCATCGGCCAGCGCCGGGGCCTGAACATCGCCGTCGGCGACCCGCTGTTCGTGGTCAAGATCGACGCCGACAAGCGCCAGGTCATCGTCGGTCCCCGGGAGGCTTTGCTGACCGCCGCCCTCACCCTCAAGGAAGGCAGCTGGCTGGGCGGCCAGGACAGCCTGGAAGCGGCGGCCGAGGACGGTCAGCCGGTGCTGGCGCGCGTGCGCTCGACCCGTGAACCGGTCGCCGGCCGCCTGTCGATCCGTGATGGTCAGGTCTCGGTCGTGTTCGACGGCGCCGAGGAAGGCGTGGCCCCCGGCCAGGCCTGCGTGCTGTACGATCCGGCCGATCCGGAACGCGTGCTGGGCGGCGGCTTCATCGCCGGCACGACCCGGACAATGGACCTCGTCGAGGCCTGACGGCGATCTCGGGCGTTGGATCCTCCATGACCCGCGTCCGCGTCATCGATCTCGAGACCGCCGGCTCCGGCCCGCATGACGTCTGCGAGATCGGCTGGCAGGACGTCGTACAGGATGCGGACGGCCGCTGGCGGATCGACGATGCGGGACGCGGCGCGTTGTTGGTGAATCCCGGCCGGCCGATCACGCCCGAGACCATGGCCATTCACCACATCATCGACGCCGACGTGGCCGGCGCGCCGTTCTGGAAGGATGTCGCGCCACTCGCGCTACGGCCCGAAGGCGGCGTCCAGGCTCTGGCCGCCCACCGCGCGGCGTTCGAGCAGCGCTTCTGCACGCCGAAACTGACCGGCGGCGCGGCGTGGATCTGCACCTGGAAATGCGCTTTGCGGCTATGGCCGCAGCTACAGGGCTTCTCCAACCAGATGCTGCGCTATCAGCGCAACCCCGAAGGCCTGGTCCGCGAGCTGGGCCTGCCCGCCCACCGCGCCCTGCCCGACGCCTATGTCACCGCCCATCATCTGCGCGACATGCTGAACGCGGCCTCGCTGGCGCAGCTGCTGGCCTGGAGCGCCGAGCCGGGCCTCCTGCCCCGCGTGCCCACCGGTCCCGAACGCGGCAAATCCTGGGACCGCCTGCCCGGCGAGACCCTGCGCGGCCTGGCCCAGGATCGAGACATCAACATCCGCTTCAGCGCCGAGACCGAACTGCGCCGCCGCGGCGAGACCGCCGCCGAGCCGCAGGCTCCGCCGCCCGCCCAGCAGACCCTGCTCTAGGCCCCAGACAGCAAAAACCCCCGCCGGCGAACCGGCGGGGGTTTTGTTGTCGTCAAGCTGACGAAGCGATGCTTACGCGCCGCCCGGGAAACGGAAGGGGACCTTCACCGAACCGGTCTTGGCGCCCATCGGCAGCTTTTCGGCGATGCACATGGCGGCCTTGTCGAAGCCCTTGCCGGCGGCGCTGTTGTCGACGACCTTGCAGTCCGACAGCTTGCCGGCGTCGGCGTTGCATTCCAGCATGACCTGGGCGGCGTCACGGGTGTTCGCGAACTGCTGCAGGCAGCGGCCCATCTGGTCTTCGAAGCCGCCGGCGGCCGACGCGGCCTGAGCGACGAAGAAGCTGCCAGCGATACCGGCGGCGAGCGCGATCGAGAGTTTCATGTGTGGTCCTGCCCCTTGCGGCGTTTCAATCTGATGTGACTGTTTTACGCAGGCAGGAACCAAGGAATGGCTAAGGTTCGCGGTTAATCATTTCCAAAAATGGTGAATGACCGCAGGCGGATGAAAACCAAGGTTTCGGTATGTGGCGCGGAGGGACGGGCGCGAGGAGATGGGCATGACGCAGACGACTAAGCACCGCATCTACGCCATGGCCTTCGCCAGCGTGTATCCCGCCTATGTCGCCAAGGCCGAGAAGAAGGGCCGCACCCAGGAAGAGGTGGATCAGATCATCCTGTGGCTGACGGGTTTCACGCCTGAAGCCTTCGCGGCCCAGCTGGCCGAGAAGAAGGACATGGAGACCTTCTTCGCCGAGGCTCCGGCCATGAACCCCGCCCGGGCGGAGATCAAAGGGACGGTCTGCGGCGTCCGCGTCGAGGACGTCGCCGAGCCGCTGATGCGCGAGATCCGCTACCTGGACAAGCTGATCGACGAGCTGGCCAAGGGCAAGGCGATGGAGAAGATCCTGCGGGGCTAGCCGACCTCGTCGAAGCTCAGGCCGATGCGGAACAGGCAGTAGCCCGTTTCGTCGACCAGCCGGGCCACGTCGGGATTGGTGTCCGCGCGCTCGCGGGCGCGGGTGAAGCGCCAGTCTTCCTCGCGGCCGTCCGCCGGGAACGGCGCGCCATCGGCGGTCACGAGGCGGTAGTCGGGCTTGGTAAGGTGAACGTGGAAGCGGTAGCGGCTCATTCCGCCGCGATCTTGGCCGCTTCCAGGGCCTCGCCCACGGTCAGGCCGCGCTCGGGCGGCGCGCTGCGTTCCAGGTCGCGGCGCTGGACCACCTCGCCGCAGGCCTCGCAGGCCAGCACGGGGTGGAAGGCGCAGCCGCAGCCCTTGTGGTTGAACAGCACCGGCGACTGGTCGCGACCATAGACATAGCGGTCGCCCCACTCCGACATGGTCAGCAGCACCGGCGACAGGGCCAGGCCCTTCTCGGTCAGCCAGTACTCATGCCGCGGCGGACGTTCGGAATAGCGACGGGTCTCCATGACGCCATGGGCGACCAGGGTCTTCAGCCGGGCGGCCAGGACATTGCGGGCCACGCCCAGCCGTTCCTGCCACTGCTCGAAGCGTTTCACCCCGGCGAAGGCGTCGCGCAGGATCAGCAGCGTCCACGGATCGCCCACGACTTCCAGCGTGGCGGCGACCGAGCAACGTTCGTTCGTATAGTCAGCTGTGCGACCCATTCGGCGAGGTTGCGGCGTTCCGCGAGGGAAAGCAAGAGAGCGTTGCGTTTGAATATGAACCATAGTAGGTTTTTTATCGCAATTGACTCTCTCGGTTATTGCAGGACTGGCGAGGCGCGGCGATCTCGATCCGCAGCGCCTCGCCCCTTTCCCATCACATCCTCGCAACCCACTTGCGCATGAGCAGGCGATCAGGGCCTATCTCGCCCAAAATACCGCTTCAGGGAGCTAAACCATGTCCGCGTCCGATCCCGTCGTCATCGTCTCCTACGCCCGCACGCCGATGGGCGGCTTCCAGGGCGCTCTGGGCGGGGTGAAGGCCACCGAGCTGGGCGCGACGGCGGTCAAGGCGGCCATCGAGCGGGCCGGCGTGGCGGGCGACAAGGTCGAGCAGATCTTCATGGGCTGCGTGCTGCCGGCCGGCCTGGGCCAAGCCCCGGCCCGTCAGGCGGCGCTGGGCGCGGGCCTGCCGCTCTCCGTCGAGGCCACCACCGTCAACAAGATGTGCGGCAGCGGCATGCAGGCCGCTATCCTGGCCCACGACGCGCTCAAGGCCGGCTCGGTCGACCTCGTCGTGGCCGGCGGCATGGAGAGCATGACCGGCGCGCCCTACCTGATGTCCAAGCACCGCGGCGGGGCCCGCATCGGCCACGACCAGATGTGGGACAGCATGTATCTGGACGGGCTGGAGGACGCCTACACCACCGGCAAGCTGATGGGCGCCTTCGCCCAGGAGACCGCCGACCAGTACCAGTTCACCCGCGAGGCCATGGACGACTACGCCACCAAGGGCCTGATGAAGGCCAAGGCCGCCATCGAGAGCGGCGCGTTCAAGGCCGAAATCGTCCCGGTCACCGTCGTCACCCGCAAGGGGACCGAGGTGGTCGACACCGACGAGCAGCCCGGCAAGGCCGACCCGGCCAAGATCCCGACCCTGCGTCCGGCCTTCAGCCGCGACGGCTCGGTCACCGCCGCCAACAGCTCCTCGATCAGCGACGGCGCCGCCGCCCTCGTCATGACCCGCGAGAGCGTCGCCAAGGACCTTGGCCTGCCGATCCTGGCCCGCGTCGTCAGCCACGCCGCCCACGCCCACGAGCCGGGCCTGTTCACCACCGCCCCGGTCCCGGCCATGCAGAAGGCGCTGAAGAAGGCCGGCTGGACCATCGACGACGTCGACCTGTTCGAGATCAACGAAGCCTTCGCCGTGGTGCCGATGATCGCCCAGCAGGAACTGGGCTTCGACAGCGACAAGCTGAACGTCAACGGCGGGGCGTGTGCGCTGGGTCACCCGATCGGCGCGTCGGGCGCGCGCATCCTGTGCACGCTGATCAACGCGCTGCAGTCGCGCGGCAAGACGAAGGGGCTGGCCAGCCTCTGCATCGGCGGCGGCGAAGCCACCGCGATGGCGATCGAGCTGGTTTAGCCTATCTAAGATGCTCCCCCGCGATGCGGGGGAGCTGCCGCGGAGCGACTGAGGGGGCTAATGCGGCCTAGGCTGAGCTGGCCCCCTCCGGCCCTCCGGGCCACCTCCCCCGCATCGCGGGGGAGGATCAGATCGCTATGAGGCGCGTTCACCCAGCATGACCGACACCTTCCGCCACAACCCCGAACTCAGCCGCTACGAGCTGGAGGTCGATGGCCTGCTGGCCGTGGCCGACTATCAGCGCTCCGGGCACCGGCTGGTGATCCCGCACGTCGAGGCCGACATGGCCCTGCGTGGGACCGGCGCCGCCGGACGGCTGATGACCAAGGTCGCCGAGACGGCCCGCGCCGAGGGCATGCGGATCACCCCGCTGTGCTCCTACGCCGCCGCCTGGCTGAAGCGGAACGACCCGGACCTGATCGCCTAACCCCTCTCCCGCTGCTCGGCCACGAACGCCACGCGGTCCAGCACGTCCTGCTCGGCCGCCGGGCCCGCGCCATAGACGAAGTGGCGGCTGTCGATCGGCTTGCCGCTGACCTTGTCGACCAGCACCGGCTCGGCCGGTAGTCCCGTCTCGACGTCGAACAGGGCGCTGGCCACGCCGTCGGGGAAAAAGTGGCGGTTGCCGAACGCCATCAGCGCGGTCAGCACCGGCTGGAAATCGCGCCCCAACTCGGTCAGCACATATTCGTAGCGCGGCGGCCGTTCGCTGTAGCGGCGCTTCTCCAGCAGACCGCTTTCGACCAGCCCCGCCAGGCGCTTGGTCAGGATGTTGGGCGCGACGCCCAGGCTCTTCTCGAACTGGTCGAACCGGCTCAGCCCCTGGGACGCGTCGCGCAGGATCAGGAACGACCACGGGTCGCCAACCCGCTCCAGCGTTCGCCCCACAGGGCACTGCTTGTACCGCGAGCTGCTCGCGGCGGACGACAGGACGGGTGTTTGCGAAGCGGCCATGGAAATAATTTGGGAAGTCACTTGCGATTTGCAAGTTACCTCATAGCTAGGGGTCACGCCGGACCGTTGGGGCCTCGGCAAGAGCACTGAGGAACCACACCATGACCACTTCGAACAAGGGCGCCGCCCTGATCACCGGCGCCTCGACCGGCATCGGCGCCACCTATGCCGACCGCCTGGCCAAGCGCGGCTACGACCTGATCCTGGTCGCCCGCGACGAAGCCCGCCTCAACGCCCTGGCCGATCGCCTGCGCGCCGAGACCGGCGTCAAGGTCGAGGTCATCAAGGCCGACCTGACCGACAAAACCGACCTCTCGAAGCTGGAACAACGCCTGGCGACCGACACCGGCATCGCCGCGCTGATCAACAACGCCGGCGTCGCCGGTTCGAACGACTTCGTCGGCTCCGATCCGGACGCCTTCGAGAAGATGATCCAGCTGAACATCACGGCCGTCACCCGCCTGGCCTCGGCGGCGGCCCGCAACTTCGTGCCGCGCAATACGGGCGCGATCGTCAACCTGGCCTCGGTGGTCGGGCTGATGCCGGAGCTGAACATGCCGGTCTACGGCGCGACCAAGGCCTTCGTGACCTATCTGACCCAGGGCCTTCGCGTGCAGTTCGGCGAGTCCGCCGTGCGCCTGCAAGCCGTGCTGCCGGGCGCCACGCGCACCGAGATCTGGGAGCGCTCGGGCTCGGACATCAATGCGATGGACCCCGGCATGATCATGGGCGTCGACGACATGGTCGACGCGGCGCTGGCGGGCTTCGATCAAGGCGAGCTGGTGACGATCCCGTCGCTGCCCGACGCGGCCGACTGGGAGGGCGCCCTGGCCGCAAAAGCCAAGCTCTACCCCAACCTCTCGCGCAGCGAGCCAGCGGCTCGCCTCCGCTAAACCTATAGAGAGCGGAAAGCTCGTCGGCGCGGCGCTCACTCCCGCGCCGACGAGTCCGCCCTGAGGCCTTTCACTGAGTTGATGCCGCCCAGTGAAAGACCTCGGGAACGCGAAACTAGCTGAGCACCATCACCACGACGCGGCGGTTCTGGGCCCGGCCCTCACGCGTTTCGTTGGGGGCGACCGGAGCGTCCTGGCCGTACGAGATCGTCGCCATGCGGTTCAGGGCGACGCCGTGCACGCTGAGGAACTTGCGCACGGTTTCCGCGCGCTTCTCGCCGAGCTCGTCGTTGTATTCCTTCGAGCCCGAATTGTCGGTGTGGCCCTGGATTTCCAGGTACACGTTCTTGTTGTCGGTCTTCAGCTTCTCGGTGAATTCCGACAGGCGCTGCTCGGCTTCCGGCGAGAGGTTCGCGGCGTTGACCGGGAACTTCACGGAGTCGTCGCTCAGCACCAGGGCGTACTGGAACTTGCCCTCGGCCAGCTTGCCGGCGGCGATAGCGCGGTCCAGCGCGTCCTTGGAGGTCTTGTCCAGTTCACCGATCTGGGTGTCATGAGCGCTGACCCGCTCATTGACGGCGCCAACCTGCTGGTTGACGAACTTCTTGGTCGCGCAGCCGCTGACCGACAGGCCGCCCATCACCAGGGCGGCGGCGACCATCATGGTCTTGGTGCTTGCTATCATTGTTTGGGTCTCGTCCGTAGAATGGGGTTGCGAAACGTCCTGCAACGCTCGCTGGCTACGAAACCGACAGCCAAACTTGGCCAAAGATGGGCGCGATTCCGGCGCTTCCGAGCCAAGCTAGACCATTGATACAGCTCGGCAATTCGGTGACTTCTATACCGCGCGCAAGTACCCGCCCTTGCGTTTGGTTCCCGACAAAATTTATTCGTCCGAAGCCGTCGAAAGCCACGCTTCGAAGGCCCGCAGAGCCGGAGTCGGGGCCCGCGATTTCAGCCAGGTCAGCCAGTATCGACCGGCGCTGACCTGAGTCTCGAAGGGCCGGATCAGCCGTCCATCCTGCAGATGCCGCTCGAACATCATCGGCGGCGCCAGGGCCACGCCGGCGCCTTGCAGGGCCGCCTCGACCATCACCCACGAGCTGTCGAACACCGGCCCCCGGATCGGCGGCGGCGACAGGCCCGCGGCGGCGAACCAGTCGGGCCAGTCGGCCGCGCGGTAGCTGCGCAGCAGGGTCTCGCCGAACAGGTCGGAGGGCCCGGCCAGCCGCTCGGCCACCGCCGGCGAGCACAGCGGGCTCATCGGGGCCTCGAACAGCGGCGCGGCCTCGGTGCCATGCCAGGCCCCGTCGCCAAAGCGCACCGCGCAGTCCAGGCCCTCGCCCGCCAGGTCGGTGCGGTTGTTGTTGGTGAAGATCCGCAGGTCCACGAACGGATGGGCCTCCCTGAAGGCGGGAAGGCGCGGCAACAGCCAGCCGACCGCGAAGGTGCCCACGACCCCGACGCTCAACACCTCCAGCACCCGGCCGCCCTCGAACCGGGCCAGCACGTCGCCCAGCTTGTCGAACGAGTCCCGCACGCTGGGCAGCAGGGCCAGGCCCTCGTCGGTGAGCGCGAGCCCGCGCGGCAGGCGGCGGAACAGGGCCGCGCCCAGGCGGGCCTCCAGCCCCTTCACCTGGTGGCTGACGGCGGCCTGGGTCACGCACAGCTCGATCGCCGCCCGGGTGAACGACAGGTGCCGGGCGGAAGCCTCGAAGGCGCGCAGGGCGTTGAGGGGCAGTTGGGCGCGGCTCATTAAGGATGACCCAAATTCAGCTAGGGGCTCCACCAAGGTATCGTCGTTTGCGGCGAAGGCCAGCCCCCGGCAGGTTCGGCGGGCAAGGAGACCCCCGCAATGCTTCATCGTCGCAAGTTCCTGACGGCCCTGATGGCCGCGCCCGCCCTCACGCCTGTACTCATGCCCGCGCTTTCCCAAGCCGCCGTATTCGCCAGCGCTCCCGCCTCCGCCCTTAGCTCACGTATTAACGAATTGGAGCAGCGTAGCGGCGGCCGCCTGGGCGTGGCGGTGCTGGACACCCAGGACGGCCGCCGCTTCGCCTGGCGCGGCGACCAGCGCCTCCGCATGTGCAGCACGTTCAAGGCGCCACTGGCGGCCGCCATTCTCCGCCGCGTCGACCAGGGCCGCGAGCGCCTGGACCGCAGGATCGCCTACGGTCCCGAGGTGCTGATGGGCAACTCCCCGGTGGTCGAGAAACACCTCGGCAAAGGCATGACCGTCGCCGCCCTGTGCGAGGCGACGATCACCTGGAGCGACAACGCCTCCGCCAACCTGCTGCTGGACGCCCTGGAAGGCCCCGCCGCCCTGACCCGCTTCCTCCGCGCCATCGGCGACCAGACCACCCGCTGCGACCGCCGCGAACCCGAGCTCAACACCGGCGCCGACGACGACCCGCGCGACACCACCACGCCCACGGCCATCGTCGAGACCTGGAAAACCCTGCTGACCACCGACGCCCTCTCGCCCACCTCCCGCCAGCAGCTGACCGCCTGGCTCGTGGCCAACCGCACCGGCGGCAAACGCCTGCGCGCCGGCCTGCCGCGCGGCTGGAAGGTCGGCGACAAGACCGGCAACAACGGCAAGGACACCACCAACGACATCGCCGTGATCTGGCCGCCGGGGAGGAAGCCGGTGTTCATCTCGGCGTTCCACGACAAGGGCTCGGCAGATGATGACGTGCGTAGCGCCGTGCTGGCGGATGTGGCGCGGGCGGTCGTGACGGCGGGGTTCGGGGCTTAGCGGCGTGGCTTGAGCGCCCCCTCCGTCACGATGCGTATCCGCATCGCGCCACCTCCCCCGTTTCACGGGTGAGGAGTTTCTTCTCCTCCCCCGCCTGCGGGGGAGGTGGATCGCCGCGAATACGCGGCGAGACGGAGGGGGCGCTGCACAGCCCTTGTTACCGCTACCTTATCTGCTAGCTTCCCCGCGCGAATACCGACGCCAAAACCGGGACGCGGGGAGAAGACGACCATGCTCAAGACCATCGCGCCGTCGCTGATCGCGCTCGCCCTGGCGTCAGCCGCCGCCGCTCAGTCCCTGCCCTATCAGGACCCCAAGCTGCCTGCCGCCCAGCGCGCCGCCGATCTCGTCGGCCGCATGACGCTGGAGGAGAAGGCCGGCCAGCTGCGCCACGCCGCGCCGGCCATCCCGCGCCTGTCGGTCCCGGCCTACAACTGGTGGAACGAGGGCCTGCACGGGGTCGCGCGGGCCGGCGAGGCCACCGTCTTCCCGCAGGCGATCGGCATGGCCGCTACCTGGGACGCCCCGTTCATCCACGCGGTCGCCGACACCATCGCCACCGAATTCCGCGCCAAGTACGTGGAGAAGGTCGGCCCGGATGGTTCCACGGCGCAGTATCGCGGTCTCACCGTCTGGTCGCCCAACATCAACATCTTCCGCGACCCGCGCTGGGGCCGGGGCCAGGAGACCTGGGGCGAGGATCCGTTCCTGACCGCCACGATGGGCTCGGCCTTCGTCGAGGGGCTGCAAGGACCCGACCTCAACCACCTTAAGACCCTGGCGACCGCCAAGCACTTCGCCGTGCACAGCGGCCCCGAGGCTGACCGCCATCGCGACGACATCCATCCCTCGCGCCACGACTTGGAAGACACCTACCTGCCGGCCTTCGAGGCGCTGATCACCAAGGCCAAGGCGCAAGCGGTGATGTGCGCCTACAACGCCGTCGACGGCCGGCCGGCCTGCGCCAGCGACGAGCTGCTGAAGGACCGCCTGCGCGGGACCTGGAAGTTCGACGGCCACGTGGTCTCGGACTGCGCGGCCATCGCCGACGTCTACCTGCCGACCTCGCACGCCTATCGGAAGACGCCGGCCGAGGCGTTCGCGGTCAGCCTGAAGGCCGGCACCGATCTGCTCTGCGACTTCGGCGGCCCCAACGGCGTCGAGGCGCCGGCCATCGTCGAGGCGGTGCGCACGGGGCTGGTCACCGAAGCCGAGGTCGATGTCGCCATGCGCCGCCTGTTCGAGGCCCGCATGCGGCTTGGTCTGTTCGATCCGGCCGGGACCGGGCCCTATGGCAAGATCACCGCCGCCGACAACGACACCCCGGCGCACCGGGCTCTGGCCCTGAAGGCCGCCCAGAACGCCATGGTGCTGCTGAAGAACGACGGCCTGCTGCCGCTGAAGGCCGCGCCGAAGTCGATCGCGGTGATCGGGCCGAACGCCGACAGCGTCGACGCCCTGGTCGGCAACTACAACGGCACGCCGTCGAAGCCGATCACCGTGCTCGCCGGCATCCGCGGGCGCTTCCCGGACGCCAAGGTCTCCTACGTCCAGGGCACCGGCCTGATCGGTCCGCCCAGCGAGCCGACGCCGGACGCGATCTTCTGCCCGGACGCCGCCTGCGCGGCCAAGGGCCTGAAGGTCGAGGAATATGCCGGCCTGGACTTCGCCGGCGCCCCGACCGCCACGCGCGTCGAGACCAATGCCGGCTTCAGCTGGGGCCGGCCGACCCGCGCGCCCCGCCAGACCTCGATCCGCTGGAGCGGTTTCGTCACGCCCAAGGACAGCGGGCCGCACAGCTTCGCCATGACCGGCGAGCGCGGCTGGCGGGTGTTGGTCGACGGCAAGGTGGTCGCCGACGCCTGGGACACCGGCGTCGATCCGGCCCAGGCCGAGACCGTGATGCTCACCGCCGGCAAGGCCCACGCCATCGTCATCGAAGCCCGCCAGGACGGCGATCGCGGCGAGCAACGCCTGACCTGGAGCCAGCCTTCGGACAACCACGACACCGCCATCGCCGCGGCCAAGGGCGCCGACCTCGTGGTCTTCGTCGGCGGCCTGTCGGCCCGGATCGAGGGCGAGGAGATGCCGGTCAAGGCTCCGGGCTTCGCCGGCGGCGACCGCACCAGCCTCGACCTTCCCGCCCCGCAGGAAAAGCTGCTGGAAGGCCTGCAGGCCACCGGCAAGCCCGTGGTGCTGGTGCTGGTCAACGGCTCGGCGATTAGCGTGAACTGGGCCGACAAGACCGTGCCCGCCATCGTCGAGGCCTGGTATCCCGGCGGCGAAGGCGGCAAGGCGGTGGCAGGCCTGCTGGCCGGCGATTTCAGCCCGGCCGGCCGCCTGCCGGTGACCTTCTACCGCTCGGCCGACCAGCTGCCGGCCTTCAAGGACTACACCATGGCCGGCCGCACCTACCGCTATTTCGGCGGCGAGGCGCTGTACCCGTTCGGCTATGGCCTGTCGTACACGACGTTCAAGTACGGCAAGCCGGTGCTCAGCGCGGCCAAGGTGAAGGCCGGCCAACCGCTGAAGGTCTCGGTCGAGGTCACCAACACCGGCGGCCGCGACGGCGACGAGGTGGCCCAGCTCTATGTCTCGCGCCCCGGCCAGGCCGGCGCGCCGATCCGGGCGCTGAAGGGCTTCCAGCGGGTGACCTTGAAGACGGGCGAGACCCGCAAGCTCGACTTCACCCTGGACGCGGCGGCCTTCGCCACGGTCGATCCCGACGGCAAGCGCGCGATCAAGCCGGGCGCCGCCGACCTCTGGATCGGCGGCGGCCAGCCCGTGAGCCGGCCGGGCCTCGCGGCGCCGGCCGGGGTGTCTACGAAGGTGACGATCGCGCCCTAGAAGCTTTCGCCGACCAGCTTTTCGCTCAGCGCCCACAGGGCCTGGGCGTTGGCCGCATCAAGCGCGTAGCCGCGGACGCCGGCGCGGACTTCCGAGGCGTCCTCGACCCGCTTGGCGACGTGGCAGTCCTCGCAATAGAGGCCGCCGACCTCCTCGACCGGGGCGACGACGCCGGCCCAGACGCTGGTGGCCGCGCCCTGCGGGATGGTCTTCCACTCGAAGGCGTCGGCGCCGGCCGCGGCGGCCTGGGCGTTGAGGTTGTCGATCATGCCCTGGATGAAGGCCGGGTCCAGGTGGCGGGCCAGCTCGGTCTGGATACCGCCCGGGTGTACGGCCACGGCGCGGACGCCGCGATCCTTGTGGCGGCGGTCGAACTCGACGGCGAACAGGATGTTGGCGGTCTTGGAGCGGCCATAGGCCTCGAAGGGCGTGTAGTCGGTGGTCTCGAAGCCCGGGTCCGCCAGGTTCACGTCCGAGAAGCGGTGGCCCGACGAGGCCAGCGACACCACCCGCGAGCCGGCCTTCAGCAGGCTGGCGATGCGGTTGATGAAGGTGAAGTGACCCAGGTGGTTGGTGCCGAACTGGGTCTCGAAGCCGTCGACGGTCTTGCCCAGGGGCGTGGCCATGACGCCGGCGTTAGCGATGACCAGGTCGAAGCCGCGGCCGTCGGCCACCAGGGCGTCAGCGGCGGCGCGGACGCTGGCCAGGCTGGCCAGGTCCAGTTCGATCAGCGACAGCGAACCGCCGCTCTTGGCCGCGGCTTCCCGCACGACAGCGGTCGCGCCCTCCGCCTTGGCCAGGTCGCGGGCCGCGCCGACGACGTCGGCGCCGTGGGCGGCCAGGGCGCGGGCGGTCTCGACGCCCAGGCCAGCCGAGACGCCGGTGACCAGCACGCGCTTGCCCTTGAGGTCGACGCCGGCCAGGACGTCGTCGGTGGTGGATTTGGCGCCGAATTGATTGCTCATGACTCTCGTCCCTTGTTGTGCGAGCCGATCCGGGGGATAAATGGAGGAAGGCTCCGGTTATATATCCGGAGGCATCCTCCGCTTTTCAAGATCGATGTCCGAAGAATCTGAGATCAAGGTCCGGAAGCCCCGCGCCGACAGCCTGCGCAACCGCGATCTGCTGCTGACGGCGGCCAAGACGGCCTTCGCCGAGACCAGCGCCGACGCGCCGCTGGAGGACATCGCGCGCCGGGCCGGCGTGGGCATCGGCACGCTGTACCGAAACTTCCCGACCCGCGAGGCGCTGGTGGCGGCGGTCTATGCCCGAGAGCTGGACCAGTTGGCGGTGGCCGCCGACGACTTCCTGGCCAACCGCCCGGCCGGCGAGGCCCTGGCGGCCTGGCTGGACCTGCTGATCGACTACATGGCCACCAAGCGCGTCGTGGCCCCCGCCCTGCAGGCCGATCCGGGTGAAGGCTCGCGCGTCTATGCCAGCTCCGGCGCGACCATCCTGCCGGCCCTGAAACGCCTGATCGAAAGCGCCCAGGCGGCCGGCGACATCCGCCCCGACATCGGCTTCGAAGACATCCTGCGCCTGATGAGCGGCCTCAGCCTGGGGTACGAGCAACCCGGCTGGGCCGAGGGGGCGCGGCGGTTGTTCGGGGTGATGATGGCGGGGTTGCGGGCGCGGTAGGGGCTGAAAGAAGCCCCAGCTTCCGGCGCCGACGCGAGCCCACGCTCGCAAATCGCTTGCAATTCGAGAGAATGACACCTTAGGATTGCGAAACCGATTGGCCGGGGGGCGAATAGTGGTGCGTTTTCAAGCAGATTCGGCTTCGGGAACTTCTAGTCCGACACCCCGCTCCTTCCCGCTTTCGCACACCCTGGGAGCGCGTTAATCCGAATGCCATCTCCCTGGCCTTGGGCTCGAAAGCCCCGGACCGAAGCCTTTGAACTCCAGGCCGACCTCCAGAGCGTTCTCGAGTTCGGCCTCGTCAGCAGCGAAGAGGAGCTTCGAGAGCTCACCGCCATGATCTGCGCCGGGCTGCCCTCCGAGCTGAACATCAAGGCGTGCTGGTCACGCCCGAAGCCGCATCTGCTGCGGCTGGAAATCGATTGTCCGCCCGAGGGCGTGTTCATGCAGACCTTCAGGCCGCACGACGGCGCCTTCATGGTCTACCAGGACGCCATGGTGCTGGATCCGAAGCACCATCGCCGCGGCAACGCCAAGCGGCTGGTCCGCAACCTGGTGATCGCCTACGACGAGCACAACATCACCGAGGTCCGGACCAAGGCCAACTATACGGCCGGCGGCTACACCTGGGCCATTCTCGGCGCCCGCGCCTGCTATCCGGAACTTCAGCAGGACCTGCTCGCCAAGTGCCTGGACGACCGCATTCGCACAGGACAGATCGATGCGCGCTATCGCCGCAAGGTGATGCTCATCCTCGACGAGATGAAGCCCACCATGATGCAGGACATCGCCGAACTGGAGGGGCCCGATGGCTTCAAGATCGGCCTGGCCCTGCTCTACGGGCACAGCTGGGACGCCTATTGGGATCTCAGCAATCAGGATATTCGCCAATACATCCGGGAGGCTCTCGATGAAGACGACGACGCCAGTTCACGCCTCGATCACCAAGACCATGGTTGACGCCTTCAGCCTGGACCTGGACCTGCTGAAGAAGAAGAAGCGCGTGATCCATCCCGACCCGGTCACGGCCACGGCCAGTCACGACTACGTCAAGGCCGCCGCTGACGCCGACCGCGCCATGGCGGTAGGCAAGTAGCGCCCCGCGCAAGCGCGGCGCACCTGATCCGTTCAGTCAGGTGGATTTGGACGCCATTGCCGGCTTGGTCTTCGGCTGCGCGTCGCTGTCGTCGGGCTGGATGACGACACGCTTACGGCGGAACTCGCTGTAGGCGTCCCCGATCAGGTCCATGAGACCTTCAGGCGCGGCTGTCTTCTTGGGACGCATCGGGGCGGACGTCATGACTGCATTCTCCTTAACCTACGTCCCGCAAACCCGCCCGACGCACGCGTCGGACGCCCCCTCCAAACACTGGCACCGCGGTTACTTGGGGATCGCCCCGAAAACCGCAAGACAAAAATTGAACAACAAGCGTTACTATATCGTTCAAAGTTGAATCCGTCGCATTACAACGGGGCAACAACGCCTATACGAAATCGCGGTTCCACCTACGGGCCCCACGAATACTGTCCAGCGCTGTCACACACCGGACCTCACCATCGCGTTACTTTGGCTTCGACCTCGCCGAAGGGCGGGACCATAGACGAAGCCGGCGCTCGCGGAAGCGTGGCAATGCGCCCCACCCCTCGGCGCGGGCGGATGCAGCCTCCTACGCCCCTTCCTCGTCCACATAGATCACCACCGGCTTGCCGCGCGAGAGCGGCTCCCAGCCAGCCTCGATCGCCGACGTGATGGCCTTGGCCACCACGCGCACGGGGATCTGCGAGGGCTTCAGCGGCGGGGCGCTGAATTTGGGTTTGGGGCCGGGCGGGAACTCGATCAGGGCTTCGCGCTGGCCTTCCTTGTGGCGCGCGGCGATCACCTTGCCGTGGCGTTCGGAGGGGTCGTAGTTCCATTGCGGCAGCCGGTGCAGGCGCCAGACATAGGGGTTGCCGTCGATATCGATGTCGAACTCGACGGTGAGCTTGGTGGTTTTGGCCATGCGGGGGAATAACCCGACACGCGCTCAAGAAAAAGGGCCGCCCCTTTCGGAGCGGCCCTTCTCGGTTACTGCAAGGTCGCGCGGCCGAACGACAGCGCGCCGTTCTCGACCCCGACGGCGATGACGCCGCCGTCCTCGATCTCGCCGGCCAGCAGCTTGCGGGCGATCGGGTCGATCAGTTCCTTCTGGATCACGCGCTTCAGCGGACGCGCGCCGTAGACGGGGTCGTAGCCCTTGTCGGCGATCCAGTTCAGGGCCTCGGCGTCGATCGACAGCGTCATGCGACGGTCGGTCAGCAGCTTCTCGACCCGTTGCAGCTGGATACGGACGATGTCGCCCATGTGCGCGCGCGACAGGCGCTTGAACAGGATGATCTCGTCGATCCGGTTGAGGAACTCGGGGCGGAAATGACCGCGCACCATGTTCATCACCATCGGCCGGACGGCTTCCACATCCTCGCCCTCCTCCTGGTTGGCCAGGAACTCGGCGCCGAGGTTGCTGGTCATGATGATCAGCGTGTTGCGGAAGTCGACCGTGCGGCCCTGGCCGTCGGTCAGGCGACCATCGTCCAGCACCTGCAACAGCACGTTGAAGACGTCCGGGTGGGCCTTCTCGATCTCGTCGAACAGCACGACCTGGTACGGACGGCGGCGGACGGCCTCGGTCAGCGCCCCGCCCTCGTCGTAACCGACATAGCCGGGAGGCGCGCCGATCAGGCGGCTGACCGAGTGCTTTTCCATATATTCGGACATGTCCATCCGGGTGATGGCGTGCTCGTCGGCGAACAGGAACTCGGCCAGGCTCTTGGTCAGCTCGGTCTTGCCCACGCCCGTCGGGCCCAGGAACAGGAACGAGCCGATCGGCTTGGTCGGGTCGTGCAGGCCGGCCCGGGCGCGGCGGACGGCGTCGGACACGGCGGTCAGCGCCTCGTCCTGGCCGACCACGCGACCGCGCAGTTCGTCCTCCATCTTCAGCAGCTTCTCGCGCTCGCCTTCCAGCATCTTCTCGACCGGCACGCCGGTCCAGCGGCTGACCACGGCGGCGATCTGCTCGGCGTCGACGACTTCCGGCGTCAGGGCCTCGGTCTCGCCTTCTTCGGCCTCCGCCAGGCGGCGTTCCAGGGCCGGGATCTCGCCGTACTGGATCTGGCCGGCGCGGGCGAAGTCGCCGGCGCGCTGGGCGTTGGCGAGATCGGCGCGCAGACGGTCGAGGGCTTCACGCGCTTGCGCGGCGCCGCCGACCTTCTCCTTCTCGGCCTTCCAGCGGGCGGTCATCTCGTCGCTGCGGAACTGCAGGTCGTCGATCTCGACCTCCAGGTTCTCCAGGCGATGCTTGGAGGCCGCGTCGGTCTCCTTGCTCAGCGCCTCGCGCTCGATCTTCAGCTGCACCAGGCGGCGGTCGATCTCGTCCAGCTCCTCGGGCTTGGAGTCGATCGCCATGCGCACGCGGCTGGAGGCCTCGTCCATCAGGTCGATCGCCTTGTCCGGCAGGAAGCGGTCGGCGATGTAGCGGTTGCTGAGCGTGGCGGCGGCGACCAGGGCCGAGTCCGAGATGCGCACCCCGTGGTGGACCTCGTACTTCTCCTTCAGGCCGCGCAGGATCGAGACGGTGTCCTCGACCGTGGGCTCGCCGACGAACACCGGCTGGAAGCGACGGGCCAGGGCCGCGTCCTTCTCGACGTGCTTGCGGTACTCGTCCAGCGTGGTGGCGCCGACGCAGTGCAGCTCGCCGCGCGCCAAGGCGGGCTTCAAGAGGTTGGAGGCGTCCATCGCCCCGTCGCCCTTACCCGCGCCGACCAGGGTGTGCATCTCGTCGATGAACAGGATGATCGAGCCTTCGGCCGCCGTGGTCTCGGCCAGCACGGCCTTCAGGCGCTCCTCGAACTCGCCGCGATACTTCGCGCCGGCGATCAGGCTGCCCATGTCGAGGGACAGGAGCTTCTTGTCCTTCAGGCTTTCGGGCACGTCGCCATTGATGATGCGCAGGGCCAGGCCCTCGACGATGGCGGTCTTGCCGACGCCGGGCTCGCCGATCAGCACGGGATTGTTCTTGGTGCGGCGCGACAGGACCTGGATCGTGCGACGAATCTCCTCGTCGCGGCCGATCACGGGGTCCAGCTTGCCGTCGCGCGCGGCCGCCGTCAGGTCGCGGGCGTAGCGCTTGAGCGCCTCATAGCCTTCCTCGGCATTGGCGCTGTCGGCGGTGCGGCCCTTGCGGATGGCGTTGGCGGCGGTCTCCAGGGCCTGGGCGCTGACGCCGGCTTCCTTGAAGAGCTTGGCCGCGTCCGCGCCTTCCTTGGCGATGGCGATCAGCAGGCGCTCGGTGGTGACGAACGCGTCGCCGGCCGCCTTGGCGCCCTTCTCGGCCTCGGCGAAGACGCGGGCGGTGTCGGGCTTCATGTAGAGCTGGCCGCCGGCGCCGTCGACACGCGGGATCTTGCTCAGCAGGGTCTCGACGCCGCCGTCCAGCGCATCAGCGCGGCCGCCGGCGCTCTGGATCAGGGCGCGGCTGAGGCCGTCCTTCTCCTCGAGCAGGACCTTGAGGATGTGTTCGGGTGAGAACTGCTGGTGGCCGCGGGCCAGGGCCAGGCTCTGGGCCGACTGGACGGCCTGTTTGGCGCGGTCCGAATAGAGGTCGATATTCATGTGTCTAAGGTGTCCCCTTCCTAGGCGGATCTGGCCCGGCCGCCTCTTCTGAGCACGGCCAGTCCCGATGGGGCATTTAGGTGTGGCTCATGAGCCACACAAGGCCTACCAGCCCCGGCTGGCGAGATAACGTTCCAGCTCCTGAATCCGTACCGCATCGGAGGGGTGGGTCGAACTCAATTCGCCGCCGCCGGACTGTCCGGTCTGGGCGTCCTGGGCCTGCATGTTGCGCCACAGGGCCACGGCCTCGCGCGGCTTGTAACCGGCGCGGGCCATGAAATCGACGCCCAGACGATCGGCCTCCAGCTCCTGCCTGCGCGAGAACGGCAGCAGCACGCCGAACTTGGCGGCCTGGTCGCCGTGCTGCTTGAGCAGCTGGCCGAAATCGGTGCCGCCCGCCGCCGCGCCGGCGATGCCCAGCAGGATCTTCGAGGTCCGCTCCTGCGAGACGCGTTCGGCGGCGTGGTGGGCGACGACGTGGCCGGCCTCGTGACCGATCACGGCGGCCAGCTGGTCGTCATTCTGCACCATCGTCAGCAGGCCGACGGTGACGCCGACATGGCCGCCCGGCAGCACGAAGGCGTTGGGGGCCTCGTCCAGGAACACCGCATAGTCCCACGGCCGGCCCGACAGGCCGGCGGCGGTGATCACCCGCTGGCCGACGGCCTGGACGCGGGCGTTCTTGCGCGGCTCCTTGGAGATGTAGGCCGTCCGCAGCGTATCGGCCCAGGCCTTCTCGCCCTCGGCGGCCAGGTTGTCGTCATTGACGATCAACAGCTGGTCGCGCCCGAGATCGGCGTTGTAGGCGCAGCCCGACACGGCGCACGCGGCGGCCATCAGGAGCGGCAGGGTCAGACGGCGAAAGAGGGCCATGAAGCTCGGCTGTGTTTCAGACACGACATAGGACTTATCCCTAGCGGTTCTCTTGGACGCAACCAGTGAAGCTTTGGACAGGTGTGGTTGGCGGGCGTTGAGCGCCCCCTCCGTCACGTCGCCTATCGGCGCCGCGCCACCTCCCCCGTTGCACGGGGGAGGATGAAGCCCCTTCTCCTCCCCTGCGAAGCGGGGGAGGTGGATCGCTGCGGATACACAGCGAGACGGAGGGGGCGCTCTCGCCACTAGAACGACTTCGCACAGCCAATGGCCAGCGACGCAGCAGTCTGGCCCAGCAGCACCTCTTCGACCTTGCCGACCGGTTTGCAGCCGTCCCTGGGCGGCCGCTTCAGATAGGGGCGGTCGCCGCGGGCGTAGCGGCCGGTAGGGTCGAGGTTGAGGCGCGGCGTGGGACCGCCGCCCATCGCCTGGGCCAGCCGCTCCTGGCAGCGAGTGCGCTCGTCAGGCGGCAGGCGGTCCAGCGTCGCCAAGCGACAGCCGCCCAAGGCGCGCAAGTCGGCCGCCGGGGCCTCGGCGACGACGCCCGGCGCGGGCGACGGCGGAGCGGGGGCGGCGGGAATGGCGACGGGGGCCATCGGCGACACCTCGGCCGTCGCCGGAGCGCTCCGGGCCCTGACGCCGCCGCGTGACGGCGGAGCAGTCTTCACCGCGCTCGGAGGCCGCTCCAGGAACACGGTCATGGCCGGCGGCGAGGTGGCGACCGGCGCTCGGTCCATGTCGAGGACGAACACGGCCACCAGCAGCGCATGGAACGCGCCCGACGCCAGCAGCACGCCCCATCGCCGTCGCTTCACGGCCCGCCCCCTCTAAACCCCCGGTGGCGCGACTAGCGTGGAGGTCGATGGCGAAACTCGGGCTTAAGCGTGGCTAGTCCTGGTCCAGCGGCCGGCCCTTCCGCGCCCGCAAATCCGCGATCAGCGTCCGCATGGCCCAACCGGTGGCCTTGGCCATCTGCTGGCCGTCAAAGCCCCAATGGTCGCGCATCTCCAGCCAGGGGGTGGTGTGCAGCACCTGCAGGACGGCGGTGGCCAGGTCCTGGTCTTCCGGCGGCAGGTCCTTGACCAAGTCGGCGGCGGCGGCGCGGTAGGCCTTCTGGCGCACCGGGTTGTTGGCCATCCGCATGGCGCGGCCTTGCGGGGTCGAGCGCACCAGGGTGGCGATCGGGGCGATGCTGTCGAAGCCCTCATAGACGTCGCGCAGCGTCTCGGTCAGGTCGGCCTCCGACGCCGGGAAGGTCACGCGCGGGCCGGCCAGTTCGCGCACCCGGTCGGTGCCGGCCGCCAGCAGCGCCTCGCGGTCGGGGAAGTAGCGATAGACCGTCCGCCGCGCCACGCCCGCCTGCTCGGCGATCAGGTCGTGGTTGATGTCCATCCGCCCCTCGGCCAGCAGCGCGATCAGGGCGTCGGCGATGCGCGTGCGCATCTCCTCCTTCTGGGACTCGCGGCCAGCCTTGGGAATCTCACCATCCATGGCCCCGATCTAGAACGAGGCACATTTTGTGTCAAATTTCGATTGACACATTTTGTGCCACATTGCATTCAGCGGCCATCGTCAAAGGGGATACCCATGCTCTTCCACCTGTCGATCGCCGCCCGCGATCCGCAACACGTCGCCGAAGTCATCGCCGAGTTCTGGGGCGGCGAGGCCTTCCCGTTCCCGCCCGTGTCGGACAATGGCTGGATCGCCGTGGCCGGCGACGCGCGCGGCTCGGCCATCGAGGTCTATCCGGCCGATGTGGTGCTGCGCGAAGCGGACGGTGACGCCGACGCCTATGGCGAGGCCACCGGCCAGGTCCCGTTCACCGCCACCCACGCGGCCATGGCCACCAGCTTGGACACCGACGCCGTGCTGGCCATCGCCGCCCGCGAAGGCTGGCCGGCCAAGTACCGCAAGCGCGGCGGCATGTTCGGCGTCGTCGAGCTGTGGATCGAGGGCCGCCAGATGATGGAGATCCTCACCCCGCCGATGCAGGACGAGTACCTGGCCGCCATGAGCTTCGACACCTGGCGCGCGATCCGCGCCGCGGTGACGGCGGGACGGGCCGCGAGCGTCTAGTTCCCCCGCGCCCGGGCGATCACCCGGGCCAACTGGCGCGGGTCGATCGGCTTGGCCAGCACCGGCGCGTCGCGCAGATCGGGCCGGACGCCCTGGTCGCCATAGCCGGTGACGAAGGCGAACGGCACGCCGCGCCGACGCAGGATTTCGGCCGTGGCAAAGGACGTCTCGCCGTCGCCCAGGTTCACGTCCAGCAGGGCGAAGTCGATGTCCTCGCGCTCGGCCGTCGCGGCCGCCTCGCGGGCCGAGGCCGCCGGGCCGACGACCTCGCAGCCGAGGTCGGACAGCAGGTCCTCGACCAGCATGGCCACGAACAGCTCGTCCTCGACGACCAGGATCCGGCGGACCTCAGGCCGCACCCCGGAAGAACCGGTTCGACTCGCCGGTTCGTCCCAGTTCAGCGTCGATCTGGCAGACCACGCCGCCGGGCGGATAGTCGAGAGTGACGGAGCCGCCCAGCTCGCGCGCCAGCCCTCCGGTGATGAGACGGCTGCCAAAGCCCTGGCGGCTGGGGGTCGAAACAACAGGCCCATCGATCTCCTCCCAGGTCAGGCACAGCCTCTCGCCCGCCTCGCCCTTGGTCCGGCGCCAGGTGAGCACCACCCGGCCGGCCTCGTTGGAGAGCGCGCCGTACTTGGCCGCGTTGGTCATCAGTTCGTGCAGCGCCATGGACAAGGCCAGGGTCGCCTTGGGCGGCAGCCGGACGGTCGGGCCGTCCAGGACGAAGCGCTCGGCCTCGCCATGAGCGGCGACCACTGCCTGGACGATATTGGCCAGCTCGGCGCCGTCCCAGCTCTCGCGGGTGAGGATGTCGTGGCCGCGCGCCAGGGCCAGCAGCCGGCGGGTCAGGTTCTCGCGCGCCTCATCCATGCTGTCGGCGTTGCGCAGCGTCTGGCCGGCGACGGACTGCACCGTGGCCAGGGTGTTCTTCACCCTGTGGTTCAGCTCGTTGATCATCAGCCGCTGCAGCTCCTCGGCGTGCTTGCGGGCGGTGACGTCGCGGATCACGCCGGTGAAGAAGCGCTGGCCGCCGTCCCACCACTCGGCGACCGTCAGCTCCAGCGGGAAGGTCGTGCCGTCGGCCCGCAGGCCCTCGACCTCGCGGCCGATGCCGATGACCTGCCGCTCGCCCGTCTCGCGGTAGCGGTGGAGATAGCCGTCGTGCTCGCCGTGATACGGCTCGGGCATCAGCTTGTGGACGTTCTGGCCGATCATGTCTTCGGCCGGATAGCCGAACAGGCGTTCGGCGGCCGGGTTGAAGGACTCGACCCGACCCTGCTCGTCGATGACGACGATGGCGTCGACGGCCGTGTCGACGATGGCGCGATAGCGCGCGTCGACCGTGGCCTTCTTGGCCGCCCGCCGCTCCTCCGGGGTAAGCTTACGCGCTTCGGCCATGTCCGGCTCCGCCACGTTGTCGGCAGACCGTATCGTCGAAGTTGCTCTTCCGCCAGAACTTCACGCGAAACGCGTTGTCGGGAAGTCGACAAAGAAGCCGGCAAAGAAAAAGGGAGCCGCTTGCACGGCCCCCTCTCAAATCTTCAGCGGTGAAGCGGCTGATCAGGCCTCTTCCGGCTCCGAGCTGGTCGGAGCGCCCTCGCCGCCTTCGAAGCTGCGCGGGGCGCGGCGGCGACGGGGCTTCTTCACCTCTTCACCGGCTTCGGCTTCCGGCGCGGCCGGGGCCTCGGCGGCCGGAGCGGCAGCGGCGGCAGGCGCGGCGCGGGTCGACTTGCGGCCCAGGAAGGCCGGAGCCTCGCTGACGGCGCCGTCCTGGCCACGCAGCACGGGCGAGCTCTCGGCCGGGGCCTCGGCGGTCAGCGGCGAGGCTTCCGGCTCGATCACGGCCATCGGGTCGCGGCCTTCGCGCGGCTGCCAATCGCGATCGCGGTTGCGGTCACGATCGCGGCCACGGCGGCGGCCTTCGCGGAACTCGCCCTCGGCCTGCGGCGGGTTCTCACCCTCGGCGGCGGCCGGACGGTCCTCACGCTGAGGACGATCGTCGCGGGGACGGTCGTCACGGTCGCGGTAGGGCCGGTCTTCGCGGGGCCGGTCGTCGCGCGGGCGATCATCACGGGGGCGATCGTCGCGAGGACGGTCATCCCGGGGACGATCATCGCGCGGGCGGTCGTCACGGGGGCGATCGTCACGGTTGCGGTCGCGGTCGTCGCGGTCACGCCAGCGGTCGCGACGGCCTTCGCCCTGCTGGTTGTTGTCGCGGGGACGGTCGTCGCGGTTGCGATCGCGATCGCGGCCTTCGCGGTTGTTGTCGAAGTTGCGGTCGCGATCGCGGTTGCGATCACGATCACGGTTCTCGAAGCGGTCGCGGCGCTGCTCGCCGCCTTCACCGTTCTCGCCGCCTTCGCCCTGGCCTTCAGGCTGAGCGGGGGTCTCGACGACCTCCGGCTCTTCCGGCGGCTCGGCCTCGAAGTCGATCTCGTAGGCGGCGTAGACGTCCTTGCCGACGATGTCGGACACCGGACGATTCGGCTGGATGGCGCGCAGGACACGGAAATAGTGCTCGGCGTGCTGCAGATAGTTCTCGGCCAGCACCCGGTCGCCGGACGACGTCGCGTCGCGGGCCAGCTGCTGGTACTTTTCGTAGACGCTCTGGGCCGCGCCGCGAACCTTGACCCCATCGGGGCCGTTCGAGTCGAACGCGCGGTTGGCGTTGTGCTGTTGAGGCTTGCCGCCGCTGCCACCGCGATTGTTGCGGCCGCGCTGGCGCTTCATGCCTTTGAAATCTCTCATGTTCTCTTCTGAACCTGTCCGGAGGTCAGTCTTGCGCTGGCGCGTCCGGCCTTGCTGGTCTCTGAGCGGGTCGAACCCTGTTGAGTTTCAGAGACACTGGTTTCCGTAGAGCCCCCGCCCTGTCTTTCGGCGCGGCGACCGGCGAACCGGGCGCGCCTGCCAGGGGAGCCTCGCGAACGTCAACGACGTCTGCTTTTCCCGTCACCTGGCGATCTGGAAGGAGACAGGACTCGTCTACCGGTTCACGCCACGGTTTCCAAGGGATTTTTCACCCCGGTCACCACACGGTCGTGCGTCGACAGGTCCTTGATCGTTTTGACCTCCTTGGCGCCGGCCGCGTTGAACAGCGCCTCGACGTCCTTGGACTGGTCGAAGCCGATCTCGACGGCGAACAGGCCGCCGGGCTTCAGCACCCGCAGGATCTCCGGCGCCAGCAGGCGATAGGCGTCCAGACCGTCCTCGCCGCCGTCCAAAGCCAGGCGCGGTTCGTGGTCGCGAACCTCGGGCTCCAGGGTGTCGATCACTTTGGTGGGGATGTAGGGCGGGTTGGAGACCACCAAGTCGAAACCGCCGTCGCCCAGGCCCGCCGTCCAGTCGCCGTGCAGGAAGGCCGCGCGGGTGTTGAGGTCCAGGCTGGCGGCGTTGTCCTTGGCCACGGCCAGGGCCTCGGCCGAGGCGTCGATGCCCAGGCCCTTGGCGGCCGGACGCTCGGCCAGCACCGCCAGCAGGATCGTGCCCGAGCCGACGCCGAGGTCCAGCATCGAGAACGCCATGTTCTCGGGGAAGGCCTTCAGCACCTCGTCGACGATGACCTCGGTCTCGGGACGCGGGGTGAGGACGTTCTTGTTCACCTGCAGCAGGATCTTCCAGAAACCCTTGCGGCCGATGATGTGGCTGACCGGCTCGCGGCGGGCCCGGCGCGAGAGGTAGTCCTCCAGCGTGGCCTCCTGCTCGGCGCTGAGCTCGCGATAGGGATCGGTGACGATCTCGGTGCGGGTGACGTTGGCGGCCACCTCCAACATCAGGCGCGCGTCGATCGACGGCTGATCGATGCCGGCGTCCTTCAGACGATCCTTGGCGGCGGTCCAGGCTTTGACGAGGGTCAGGGTCATGAGCGGGGTTTAGCGTGTTGGTTTGGCGGAGGCGAGATAGGAAAGGCGGAGAGAATTGGTATCCTGGGGACACGGAGGATGTCCGATGGATCAGCGACCGAAGGATGCCGAATACGAGGCGAAGTTGGCCGCGTTAAGGGCGGCGCTCAAGGCCGGTTTGGATAGTGGTCCCGCTAAGCCGTTCGATATCGATGCATTTCTCGCTGAGATGCATGCACAGCATCCCGAGTAAAACAGCTCGTCATCCCGCGCTTTATGCGCGGGACCCATGGTTCAGCTTCCACGGGAGAGCTTGAGCCCGCACCTCACTTGCGGCGGACAAATGGGTCCCGCGCATAAAGCGCGGGATGACGGCGTTGGCAGGTCAGACTGAAACTAAGTCTCCCTCCCCCACCGTCCCGCCCTGCGTCACATTCAAGTAGATGCCGCAGAACATGTGGCCGTAGTTGTCGAACAGGGCCTTCACCAGGTCGACGTCGCGTTCGGCCGAGGTCGGGCAGACGTGGGTGGCGGCGCAGCGGACGATGGGCTTGAGGACTTCGGCGGTCGCGCCGCCGACGGTCAGGGTCTTGCCGGTCCAGGCGTTCTCGACCCAGGCGGGCCAGCCCTCGACATAGAGGTTGGCGCGGAAACGCAGCGGGTCGAGGGTCATGCCCAGGCGCTGCTCCAGGTCGCGGACGCTGGCCAGGTTGACGATCGAGACATAGCCCGACTTGCTGTCCATGAAGCGGTAGGCGCCCGGCCCCTCGACCACCTTCAGCGGCCCTCGGATGTCACCATCCAGCAGCTCGGCCAACCAGGTTTCGAGACCCGTCCGGCCCGCTTCGGTGCGCAGGTCGCCGGCGAAGTCCGCATAGCCCTCGGCGCGGGCGCTGAACACGCCGGTCGCTTCGTCATAAGCCGTGCGGGCCTTGGCGACGGCCGGGATCTTGGCCAGCACGGTGAACTTCATCTTCGAGATGTGAGCCGGCGCTTCGGGATCGAAACCGCTGGGGCCATCCTCGACCGCGTACAGCCGATCGCACGGGAAACAGGCGCCAGCCTCCAGCGTGGCGGCGATCAGGCGCTCGGGCGTGAAGCCCTTGACCGGGTGGCGGTAGATCGAGGCGATGCGAGCGTCCATGGCCCGCGAAAATCGTGGACGACTCGGATCATGGCAAGGCTTCGAAGGAACGCGACTCGCCGCACCGGGTTCTGCTGACCTGGAGGGCGTTTCATGGCCGACGGATCACCGCGTCCGATCCTGAAGTGGTTGAAGTCGCGTCCGTACCATCTGACGCCGTGGATCGTGCTGCTGGCGGCCGCGCCGCTGGTGCTGCCGCGCAAGAAAAGCGCCGAAGAACCGATCGTCGATCCGCCCGGCCTGTCCGAGGACCGCGCCATGCCGCCGGCCCAGTTCGACGAGGCCGAGCCGCAGCGCGGTCGGGCCGCCCGTCATCCGTGGGCCATCCCCCTTCTCGGCTGGCGCGACATCCTCTGGCGCACCTGGCGCGAGATCAGCGTCGACCGCCTGCCGGCCGTGGCCGGGGGCGTGACCTTCTACACCCTGCTGGCCCTCTTCCCGGCCATCGGCGCCTTCGTGTCCTTGTACGGCCTGTTCGCCGACGTCCGCACGGTCGAGGAGCAGCTGCGCGACATGGCCGGGGTCTTCCCCGCCAGCGTGGTCCAGATCGTCGGCGAGCAGATGCTGCGGTTGGCCAGCCAGGGCCAGGCCAAGCTGGGCGTGGCCTTCGGCTTCAGCTTGCTCCTGTCGATCTGGAGCGCCAACGCCTCCATGCGCGCCCTCTTCGACGGGCTGAACATCGCCTATGACGAGGACGAGAAGCGCCACCTCGTGCCGCGCACCCTGCAGAGCTACCTCTTCACCTTCTGCTCGCTGCTCTATGCGGCGGCGGCCTCGGGCGTGCTGATCGTCACCCCGCTGCTGCTGAAGGCCGCGCGCCTGTCGGCGCTGGACGCCATCTGGGCCCCGATCCGCTGGCTGATCGTGCTGGCCATGACGGCCATCGCCTTCGCCGTGCTCTATCGCTTCGGGCCCAGCCGGGCGCGGGCCCGCTGGCGATGGATCTGGATCGGCGCGGCGGCCGCGGCCGCGGGATGGCTGTTCGGCTCGCTGGGTTTCTCCTTCTACCTCAACACCATCGCCCACTACGACGCCACCTACGGCCCGCTGGGCGCGGTGATCGCCTTCATGGTCTGGGTGTGGTTCTCGATCATGGCCATCCTGGTCGGGGCCGAGCTGAACGCCGAGATCGAGCACCAGACCGCCGTCGATTCCACCACCGGTCCGGAGCAGCCGATGGGCGTGCGCGGCGCGGCCATGGCCGACACGGTGGGCTTGGCCTTCCATCCTTGGGAGATGATCAAGCGCGAGGCCGGCATGGTGCGGCGGGTGACCGGCGGGGCGTGGAAGAAGGTGCGGGGGCGGTAGGCTTCCCATGGCCACGCTCGCCGCCTAAGTAACGCGGCATGACCCTGCTCGCCCCCTACCGTGAAGACGAACTGGCCGACATCGCGCTGCTGGTGAACTCGGCCTATCGCGGCGAGCTGGCGCAGAAGGGCTGGACCAGCGAGAGCTACCTGCTGGGCGGCCAGCGCACCGACGAGGCGTCCTTGCGCGCCGATCTGGCCGCCTCGCCCGGCTCGACCATCCTGACCCTGCGCGACGAAGACGGCGCCAAGCCCCACGCCTCGGTGTGGATCGAGCCGGCCGGGGACAACGCCTGGTACGTCGGCATGGTCACAGTTTCGCCCCTGCGCCAGGCCGCCGGCATCGGCCGCACCATGCTGGAGGCCGCCGAGGCCCACGCCCGCGCCCAGGGCGGCACGTCGATGAAGATGACCGTGATCTCGGTGCGCGACACCCTGATCGCCTGGTACGAACGCCGCGGCTACGCCCTGACCGGCGAGACCCAGCCCTTCCCGTATGGCGACGAACGCTTCGGCGTGCCGCAGCGCGACGACCTGCACTTCGTGGTGATGGCCAAGGCGCTTTAGGCGCGTTAGCCTCCGGGGACCTCGACGAGGAACTCCCCATGCATCGTTACATCCTGACCGGCGCCCCGGGCGCGGGCAAAACCGTGCTTCTGCGCGCCCTGGAACGCGCCGGCCATGCCGTGGTCGAAGAGGCCGCGACGGACGTCATCGCCCTGGCCCAGGCCGAGGGCGTGGCCGAGCCGTGGACCGATCCGGGCTTCGTGGACGCGATCGTGAGGTTGCAGCGGCAGCGTGTGACGCAAGCGGTCGGCGAGATCGCGTTCTTCGACCGCTCGCCGGTCTGCGCCTTGGCGCTGGCGCGGTTCCTGGGCCATCCGGTTTCGCCGCTGCTGAAGGCCGAGCTGGAGCGGATCGAGGGGCTCTATCAGCGGCGAGTGTTCCTGGTGCAGGGCCTGGGGTTCATCACCCCGACGGCAGCCCGGCGGATCAGCCTGGAGGACGCGCTGCGCTTCGAGGCGGTGCACGAAGAGGCTTACCATGAACTCGGCTACGACCTCATCCCGATCGCGCCCGGCCCGCCGGCCGAACGGGCAACAGCGGTGCTGAGAAGCGCCCCCTCCGTCACGTCGCCTATCGGCGCCGCGCCACCTCCCCCGCAAGCGGGGCAGGAAGGGACTGCTTCTCCTCACCCGTGAAACGGGTGAGGTGGCCCGCTGCGGATACGCAGCGTGACGGAGGGGGCGCTCGACCGTCCCGCATTACCGAAGCTTAAGTAGCCCTCGCCTCGCGCCTGCTTTCACATGCCGGCGTTCTTGGCTCAGGGGCTCTCCATGTCGTTCATCACCCGCGTCGCCGCCGGCGCCGCGCTTGCCGTCGCGCTCACCGCTTCGGCTCAGGCCGCCGTCACGCCCGTGCCCGTCGGCCAGCCGCTGGCGCGGTTCGACCAGCTCAAGCCCGCTACCCACCGCTATCTGCGCTACCGCCAGATGGGCGACACCATCACGCCGCTGGACGTCTGGACCCGCGAGATCCGCATCGAGCCCGACAAGGCCGGGGTCAAGCGCCTGCACATCGTCCAGCACTGGGACGGCTCGGCGCCGGGCCTGGTGAAGAAGCTCGACAGCTGGTTCGAGCTGGGGACCTTCCGGCCCTACAGCCACGAGCGCCGCACCACCGGCAAGGACGGCCAGACCAAGATCGAAGGCTTCGAGTTCAAGCCCGATCGGATCGTCGGCCTGAAGGACATGGAGGGCAACAGCCAGGCCGCCTACGACATGGCCTCAGCCCAGCCGGCCTTCAATTTCGAGGTCGACATGGAGTTCCTCCAGGCCCTGCCGCTGGCCAAGGGCTATGAGGCCTCGATCGTCTTCCACCATCCGGGCGGCGAGGCCCCGGCGGCCTATGTGTTCAAAGTCACGGGCAGCGAGGTCCTGACTAGCTCGGCCGGCGGCAAGGTCGACTGCTGGGTGGTGACCACCGACTACAACCGCCCCGAGATGAAGCCGACGACCTTCTGGCTGGCCAAGGACAACCAGGTGGTGATCAAGAACGTCTCGGTCGCGCCGGACGGCTCGACCTGGGTGAAGACGCTGCTGTGGTAGGAGCCTAGATCACTGACCGCGAGTGTTCGGCCACTTCGCTGGACAGGGACCCCGCAACGATCTCCAGGCCGCGACGCAGGGTGTCGCGGTCGTCCACCGCGCCCAGGCAGACGCGGACGCCGGTCTCCAGGTCCGGTGCGACCACCGGAGCGTCGGGGGGCGTGACCTCGACGCCGCCGCGCAGGGCCCGGCCGGCTAGGCGTTCGGCGGCCAGCTCGCTCATCGGCAGCCAGACGTGCGGGGCGAAGGCGCTGTAGGGCGCCTCGATCGCCGCGCCCAGGATCTGGCGCGCCAGGCTTAGGCGCACGCTGGCCTCCTCCCGGACCTCTGCGATGATGGCGTCGGCCGAGCCGTCCTCGATCCACTGGGTCGCCACCAGCCCGCCAAAGCCGGGCGGCGCATAGGTCATGGCCCGCGCCCCGACCAGCACCCGCTCAAACAGCGCCTGGGTCGGAGCGACCAGGAAGCCCGCACGCAAGCCCGGCCCCAAGGTCTTGGAGACGCCCGAGACGTGAAAGGTCCGCTCCGGCGCCAGCAGGGCGAACGGCGGCGGCGCGCCGGGCGCATAGGCGGCGTAGATGTCGTCCTCGACCAGGATCAGGTCGTGCTTGCGGGCGACGGCGACGATGGCCTCGCGCCGGGCCAGGCCCATGATCCGCCCGGTTGGGTTCTGCAGCGTCGGGAAGGTCGACAGCACCCGCGCGCCGGTCTCGCGGAACGCCGCCTCCAGGGCGTCGGGCAGCAGGCCCTCGGCGTCCATGGCCACGCCGCGCAGGCGCCAGCCGCTGTGGGCGGCGATCAGCTTGACGCCGTTATAGGTCGAGGCCTCGCACAGCACGGTATCGCCAGGGCGGGTGACCGCGCCCAAGGCCAGGGCCAGGCCCTGCTGGGCGCCGCCGCAGCAGATCAGCCGGGTCCAGTCGATGCGGGTGAAACTGCTGGTCCGCGCCAGCCAGGCCGCTCCGGCCCGGCGCTGGACGTCGTGGCCCGCCGCCGGGGCATAGGCCAGGTGCTCCAGCAGGTCGGACCGCTTGCGCAGACGAGCGATGGCCTCGGCCAGGCGATTGGCGGCCGGGGCGCTGGAGGCGATGTTCTGGGCCAGGTTGATCGGGCCGTCGCGCTCGGCGGACCGGTGCTCGGCCGGCGCGTTGACGAAGCTGCCCCGGCCGACATGGGCGCTGACCAGCCCCGCCCGCTCGGCCTCGACATAGGCCCGCGTCACGGTGCCCAGGCCCACGCCCAGTCGATAAGCGAGGTCCCGCTGCGGCGGCAGGCGCACGCCGGCGGCCAGTTCGCCCGAGGCGATGTCGGCCCGCAGCACCGCCACCAGCCGCTCGTAGAGCGGGGCGCTGCCGTCGGGGATGGTCGGCGTCCAGGCCACAGGCGTTAGCGTGTCTCGCTTATTGTCATGATGACAATATGCAATTTGACTCACGATACAATGGAAATCATCACCGTGACACCTCGGCAACCCGTACCGAGACACCCAAGATGGGAGACCGGAGATGACCCCCGAACTGCTGCTGGCTTACGTCCTGTTCTGCTTCGCGACCGCAGGCACGCCCGGCCCGAACAACATGATGCTGCTCGCATCCGGGGCGAACTTCGGCTTCCGCAAGACGATGCTGCACATCCTGGGGATCAGCGTCGGCCTGGGCTTCATGGTGCTGTGCATGGGGCTGGGGCTGGGCGGGGTGTTCCGGGCCTATCCGGTGCTGCACGAGATCCTGCGCTGGGTCGGGGCGGGCTACATGCTGTGGCTGGCGTGGAAGATCGGGACTTCGTCCTCGGTCAGCGACAAGGACCTGGGCAAGCCGATGACCTTCCTGCAGGCGGCGGCGTTCCAGTGGGTGAACCCGAAGGCCTGGGCCATGGCCCTGGGCGCGGTGACGACCTACGCGCCCGAGGGCTCCGGCTGGACCATCGTGCCGCTGCTGGCCGGAACCTTCATGCTGGTCGGCGCGCCGTGCAGCGCGGCCTGGGCGGGGTTCGGCCAGGGGCTGAGGCCGTTCCTGGATAAGCCGGCGGTGCTGTGGACGTTCAATGTGGTGATGGCGCTGCTGCTGGTGGTGTCGCTGTATCCGCTGGTGTTCGAGCGTGGGGCCAAGCCGGTGAGCCTGGAGGCGCTGGCGGATGTCGCGCCTCCGCCGCCGATGCGGTCGCACGGCTGAGGGCCCGAAACCTCGTCCTTCGACAAGCTCAGGATGAGGTTTCTACTGGCATGACCGTGCAATAGTCCTCACCCTGAGCCTGTCGAAGGGCGAGGACGGCCCCACGGAGACTCCCCATGCGCCTGCTGCTCGCCGCCCTTACCGCTCTGGCCCTGCATGGCGCGGCTTTCGCCCAGGACCTCAAGGTCACCGTCGCCGGCCGCGACACCGTCACCCTGACGCCCAAGGACCTCGCCGCCCTGCCCCGCGCCAAGGCGACCATCACCGTCAAGGGCGCGGCGGTCACCTATGAGGGCGTCCGCCTCGACGCCGTCCTGGCCCAGGCCGGCGTGGTGCATGGCGAGCGGCTGATGGGGCGCTATCTGAACCAGGTGGTCATCGCCCGCGCGGCGGACGGCTTCTTCAGCGTGCTGTCGCTGGCCGAGACCGACCCGGTCTATCGCGCCAATCCGGTCGTGGTGGCCGATACCGTGGGCGGCCACAAGCTGGACGACCGCGAAGGCCCCTATCGCCTCGTCGTCGACGGCGACCTGAGGCCCTCGCGGGCGCCGCGACAGCTGGTGTCGATCGAGGTCAAGCCGGCGTTCTGAAACTCAGCACAGCCCCCCACCTGACCTGCTCACGCAGGTCTGTCCGCCCCCAAGCGGGGCGGAGAAACACTCTCCTCCCCCGCGTGGAAGCTTCTCTCTCCTCCCCCTCTTGGGGGAGGGGGACCGCCGAATGGCGGTGGAGGGGGCTAGCGCCGGCTCAAGCCGCCTTCAGCCGCTCCGGCCCGATCCCCAGGAAGTCCCGCTTGCCGATCGGCACGCCGTTGTGGCGCAGGATGTCGTAGGCCGTCACCACGTGGAAATTGAAGTTCGGGATCACGAACTCCAGCAAGTATTCCGCCCCCGTGAAGCTCAGCGTGAACGTCCCCGCCGGCACCACCACCTCACGCGTCTCGGCGCCCTCGAAGGCCGAGACCGGGACGCTCTCGACATAGGCCAGGGTCCTGGCGATGCGGTCCTGCAGGTCGGCGAAGGTCTTCTCCTCGTCGGCCATGGCCGGGGCGTCGAGACCGGTCAGGCGGGCCACCGCGCCCTTGGCGCTGTCGGACGCGCGCTGGATCTGGCCGGACAGCGGCAACATGTCCTCGAACAGGCGCGCCTCGACATAGGCGTCGGGGCTGGTCCCGGCGGACTCGGCGTGGGCCTTGGCCTTTTCGAGCAGCGACAGCAGCGTCTTGAGGCCGCGCGTGAGCGACGTCACGGTGACGGTCTGGAGAGTGACGGACATGGGAATTTCCTCGCTGAACCCGCCGGACCTCCCCGCGCGGGTTAGACGAGGACTTAAGCCCGCCCCATGAAAGTTTTCAATCGCTACTGATGACAATCAATGTCAGCAACTAGGCGTCCTGCGTCAGCCTCACCCGGCCGCCGTCGGCGATCAGCGCGTCGATGGCGTCGGCCGGCACGGCGGCGCTGAACAGGAAGCCCTGGGAGTGGGCGCAGCCGATCTCCTTCAGCTGCTCGCGCTGGACATTGGTCTCGACGCCCTCGGCGATCACCGACAGGCGCAGGGCCTTGGCCAGGCGGACGATGGCGTGGACCACCGCGCCGGCCTCCTTGTCCTCGCCCAGGGGCGTGATGAAGCTGCGGTCGATCTTGATCTTGTCGATCGGATAGCGGCGCAGATAGCTCAGCGAGCTGTAGCCCGTGCCGAAGTCGTCCAGGGCCAGCGAGAAGCCCATCTCGCGCAGGCGCTCGATGGCCTCGTGGGTGGTCTCGTCGTCGCCCAAGAGCGCGCCCTCGGTGATCTCCAGCTCGATGCCCTCGGCCCGAGCCCCGGTCTCGTGCAGCAGGTCGGCGACCTGCCTAGGGAAATCGGCCTGCTTCATCTGCAAGGCCGAGACGTTGACCGCCACGCGCAGGTCCTTCCAGCGCAGGCTGTCGGTGAAGGCGCGGCGCATGACCAGGCGGCCCAGCTCGTCGATCAGGCCGCAGTCCTCGGCCAGGGGCACAAAGGCGGCGGGCGAGATCGCGCCCTTGGTCGGGTGGGTCCAGCGGGCCAGGGCCTCGACCCCGACCACCTGGCCGACCGCGTCGACCTGCGGCTGGTAGGCCAGCCAGACACCGCCGTCCCGCATGGCCTGGCGCAGATCGGCTTCCAGGCCACGACGAGCCTTCAGCGCCGCGTCCATCTCGGCCTCGAAGAAGCAGAAGCGGCCGCGGCCCTCCTCCTTGGCGCGGTACATGGCGACGTCCGCGCGGCGGGCGGCCTCGACCGCGCCGACATGGGCCTCGGCCTGGGAGATCAGGGCGACGCCAATCGAGCCGCCGACGAACACCGTGCCGCACGACAGCTCGACGGGACCGCTCAAGCCCGCGACCAGGCGTTCCGCGAGGGCCGCCGCGCCGTGGGCGTCGAGGTCGACCGCCACGACGCCGAACTCGTCGCCGCCCAGCCGCGCCACGGTCTCGCCGACGCGGCACAGGCCCGACAGGCGCTTGGCCATGGCCTGGATCAGCTCGTCCCCGGCCGCGTGGCCGTGGGTGTCGTTGACCGCTTTGAAGCGGTCCAGGTCGATCGCCAGCACCGCCGTGGCCCCGCGACGCCGTGACAGCCCGTCGATTGCCTGGCGCAGGCGCTCTTCGAACAGCACGCGGTTGGGAAGCCCCGTGAGGGCGTCGTGCAGGGCCATGTGCTTGGCCCGCGCCTCGCTGGCCACCAGCCCCTCGGCGATCCGGCGGCTGCGGCGGGCGAAGACCAGCACGGCCACGGCCAGGCCGCCGACCACGATCAGGATCGGCAAGACCGCCTTGCGCAGCAGGGCCTGGCCCGGATGCGGCGGCTCCCAGTCCAGGGTGGCGATGACCTTGCCCTTCAGGCTGCGCAGGGCGACGTGGGCGTCGCCGGCCTGGTCGCTGGCGTCGCCATTGTGCAGGTGGACGCCGGCCAGCAGGAAGCGGGTCGAGAAGTTCTCCAGGAACAGCGCGTCCAGCTTCAGGGCGGTGATCACCACCGGCGCGTGGTCGTGGCGGATCAGGGCCTTGCCGAAGTCGGACTGCACCAGGCTGACGGTGACCAGATAGGGCTCGCCGTCGATGTCCTCGATGCTGCTGACGTGGCGGGCTCGCGCGACCAGGCCGCCGTCCGAGCGCGGACCGGTCGGGCGCGACAGCCCCTTCTCCACCGTCCGCAGCTTGGTCAGCAGCGGCGCGAACACCGGGGCGTGGCGGTCGTAATAGGCGGTCGACATCGACTGGCCGACCTCCTCGCTGAACACGGGACGGTCGTCGTGGTCGACGATGAAGATCAGGTCGAAACCTGCCTGGCCCAGCAGATAGGCGCCGACATTCTCGCGCGCCCAGACGGGATCGAAGCGGTTGTCCAGGTGCTGGACGGCGTCGTCCCAGACGACCTGGGGCGTGATCGTGCGCTCGATGTCGCTGACCTTGGCCTCGACGCCGCGCTGTACCAGGGCCTGCTCGTGCAGCAGGGCGTCGCGATCGACGCGCGCGGCGATCATGAACAGCACCGTCACCAGGACGCCGACGGTGAGCAGCGCCATACCGGCCAGAGGCGCGGACAGGCGGTTTTCGAGACGCTTCATGATCGCGGGAGGTCCAGGGACGCGAAGGCTGGCGGACCTTTCGCAGGCAATGGCTAAGCCTGGGCTAACGGGGACGTGTCGGCTCCCCGACTTGGGTTCTCTGTCCCCGTCCATTCCCTTCTTCGGTGAAAAGAACTAGAGAGACCGACCCAATCCCTCAGACATTGCGACCATACCCTTGCGACTGCCCCAGGCCCGCCTCGACCAGGTTCTCGACCGCTTCCGCGAAGTGGAGGCGCGCATGGGCGCGGCCACCGACGGGACCGAGATCGTCAAGCTCTCCAAGGAGCACGCCGAGCTGCGCCCGGTCGCCGAAGCGGTGGAACGTCTGGCCAAGCTGAGCGCCGAGCGCGCCGAGCTGGACGTCATGGCCGCCGATCCGGAAATGGCCGACATGGTCAAGGACGAGATCCAGGCCCTGGACGAGAAGCTGCCCGAGCTGGAACGCGAGCTGGCCTTGATGCTGGCCCCCAAGGACAAGGACGAGAACGCCTCGGCCATCCTGGAAGTGCGCGCCGGCACCGGCGGCGACGAGGCGGCCCTGTTCGCCGGCGATCTCTTCCGCATGTACCAGCGCTATGCCCAGCTGCAGGGCTGGCGGGTCGAGATCGACAGCATCTCGGAAGGCGAGATGGGCGGCTACAAGGAAATCGTCGCCTCGATCACCGGCGACGGCGTGTTCGGCCGGCTGAAGTTCGAGAGTGGCGTCCACCGCGTGCAGCGCGTGCCGGCCACCGAGGCGCAAGGCCGCATCCACACCTCGGCCGCCACGGTCGCGGTGCTGCCGGAAGCCGAGGACGTCGAGATCGAGATCAAGGACGCCGACCTGCGGATCGACACCTACCGCTCGTCGGGCGCCGGCGGTCAGCACGTCAACAAGACCGACTCCGCCGTCCGCATCACCCACTTGCCCACCGGCGTGGTGGTGACCTCCTCGGAAAAGTCGCAGCACCAGAACCGCGCCAAGGCGATGAAGAACCTGAAGGCGCGCCTCTACGACATGCAGCGCCAGGCCCTGGACAGCGCCCGCTCCGAGGCCCGCAAGAGCCAGGTCGGCAGCGGCGATCGCTCGGAACGCATCCGCACCTACAACTTCCCGCAAGGGCGGGTGACCGATCACCGGATCAACCTGACGCTCTACAACCTGGCCCGGGTGATCGAAGGCGACAATCTGGACGACGTCATCAACCCGCTGATCGCCGAGGACCAGGCCGAGCGCCTGGCCAGCCTCGAAGAGAGCTTCGGCTAAGCCATGGCCTGGACCCGGACCTACGACGAGGACGAGCCCCAGCGGGTCAACAAGTGGCTGGCCCAGAGCGGCGTGTGCTCGCGCCGCGAGGCCGAACAGCTGATCTCCGATGGCCTGGTGTCGATCGACGGCGAGGTCGTGGAGGACGTGGGTCGTAAGATCCTGCCCGGCCAGACCCTGACCCTGGCCGACCGCGCGACGGCCAAGCTCGACTCCACCTTCACCTACATGATCCACAAGCCGGTGGGCGTGGTCTCGTCCCAGCCGGATCCCGGCCAAGTACCGGCCGCGCGCCTGCTGACCCGCCAGAACATCTGGGGCGGCGTCCCCGCGCCCATCCCGCAGTCGGGCGACCTGCTGCCGCCGATCGGGCGCCTGGACAAGGACTCGCGCGGCCTGCTGCTGCTGTCGCAGGACGGCGTGGTGGCCAAGGCCGTGATCGGCCCGCAGTCGGATCTCGAAAAGGAATACCGCGTCGCCGTCATGGGCGAGCTGACTGAGGAGAAGATCGAGCTCCTCCGCTTCGGCCTGGAACTCGATGGCCGTGAACTGCGCCCAGCCGAGGTCGAGGTCATCTCCGACCAGCGCCTGCGCATCGTCCTGCGCGAAGGCCGCAACCGCCAGATCCGCCGCATGTGCGAGCTGGTCGAGCTGAAGGTCGTGGACCTGTTCCGTGTGCGGATCGGCCCGTTGACCCTGGGCGAAATGCCCGAGGGCCGCTGGCGGCCGCTGACCAGCGAAGAGCGGGCGGCGCTGGTCGCGGGCTGAGGCTTACGCCTCAGCCGCCGAAGATGAAGTCGGTCTTGTAGTAGCCCTTGGCGGGGTCGAGGATATCGACCGCGAACGGCGCTGCGCCATCGGCCAGGTCGGCCAGCCAGGCGTCGTTGGAGCGGGCCATGACGCCCAGGTTCTCGGTCGCCGCCGCGGCCAGCAGGAACCCGACCATGGCCGCCTTGGTCCCGATCCCCGTCGCCCCATCGCCGCCGTAAGACGCCAGATAGTCCACGCGGTCGTCGATCAGCGCATGCACCTTGGCGTCGGAGGGCGTGCCGCCGAAGATCGCCGCATAGGCCTTCCTGGTGGCGTCGAACAGCGACAGTCCGGCGTAGCTGGCGGCGAAGCTGTCCTTGGCCTCGCCGTTCTTGCCCAGATTGACCGCGAAGTTGATGTAGCGGTTCACCGTGTTGAACTGGGCGTAGTAGGCGCTGTTGAGGTTGGCGGCGTTGCCGCCGTCGGGCGCAATCAGGAACTCGATCCCGCCCTTGGTCGGGACCTTCCCCGTGAAGAACTGATAGGTCAGGCTGGCAACGCTGGTCGTGGCGTCGGCCTGGTCGACGACCTCCTTCAGGCCCTGGGCGCCCGTCATCGTTCCGGCGGCGAAGCGCGTGGACAGGCTCTGGGACAGTTGCCCGGCCGCGCCGGTCTGGGTCCGCAGGAGGTTGAGCACCACGTCGCGCCAGCCGTCCGACAGGGCGAACGACCCGTCGTAGAACTTGAGGTATTCGATGTTCTTGACCAGATCGACGCCGTCCGACAGCCCGCCTTGGCCCGCGGACGGCGGAGGCCGCGTATCGCTGATCCGCCAGCCGTCCGGGGTCCAGGTGATCGAGAACTGGTTGCGATAGCCGCGATAGGCCGCCGTATCGACGCCTGCCCCGCCATCGATGACGTCGTCGCCGCTCTGGCCCTGGAAGAAATTGTCGTTGGCGTCGCCGATGAACCGGTCGGCGGCTTCGGAGCCCAGCGCGCCTTCGATCGAACGGATCGTCACGTATCCGGAGCCCACCGCCTGGCGCTCGGTGACCCGCATGTCGAAATAGACGCCGGAGTGGTAGAAGGTGAAGTTCAGGACGTCCAGGCCCGCGCCGCCATCTACGATATCGTCACCCGCCGTGAAGGCGCCGTTCTCCGATCCCATGGCGAACTCGTCGTTGCCGGCCTCGCCGAACATGATGTCGTTGCCTGAACCACCGAACAGATGGTCGTCGCCGTCGCCGCCGCGCAGTTCGTCATTGCCCGCGTCGCCGGCGATGCTGTCCTCGCCGCCGCGACCGTCCAGGAAGTCGTCTCCGCCATTGCCCGACAGCATGTTGTAGCCGCCGTCGCCACGCAGGATGTCGGCATAGGCGCCGCCGGCCAGGCCCTCGATATTGATGAAGGTGTCGCGTCCCTGGCCCGTGTCCTGCGGCCCCGTGATGCTGAGATCGGCCCGGATCGCATTCGAAGCGGTCAAATAGGTCGCCCAGTCCAGGTCGTCGCCGCCGTCCAGGATGTCGTCTCCCGGACCGCCTTCGAGCCAGTCGCCCGCGCCGAAGCCGTTGATGACGTCGTCGCCCGGGCCGCCGGACAGCATGTCGTTGCCCGGCCCACCATTGATCGTACCCACAAGACCCCCAACGCCCCGACTCCAGCGCCGCGAAGCTAGACAGCGCTTCGATGCACGTCAAACTCAAGGTTGCGCCATGGCGGGGACAAAACTTTTCGGACGCCGCGCCGGGCATTGACGGCGCCGGCGTTCGGCGGCGATGTCGATGGCGCAAACCGCCGCCGGACCCTGAGGCCCCATGCGCACCCGAGACGCCCTCCTCGCCGAGGTCAATGCCGAGTTGCCGGACTTCGACTGGGCCGAGGGCGCGCGGCGGTATCTGGATGGGTTCTTCGCGCAGTATTCCCGCGAGCAGATCGAGGCCTTCGTGGCCACCAAGCCGCTGGCGGCGATCACGCCGGAGGACCCGGTCGGGAGCCTGGCCGAGGTGGTCAGCTACCTGAACCACTTCGCCAACACGATCCATCTGCTGGCCCTGCCGCGTGGGGCGCGGGTGCTGGACGTGGCCTGCGGGCCGGGCTGGGTGTCGCACTGGCTGACGCGGCTGGGTTACCAGACCACCGGCGTCGACATCTCGGACCAGTTCGTGGCCCTGGCCCGCCAGCGGCTGGCCGACGATCCTTGCCTGGCCCTCTCCGACCAGCAGCTGGAGGCGATGTTCGCGGTCGCCGACCTGGAGCGCGAGCCGCTGCCGCCCTCGCTGGAAGGGACGTTCGACGCGGCGATCCTGGAGTCGTGCCTGCACCACTTCGTCGACCCGATCGCGGCGCTGGAGACCATCCGGCGTGGCCTCAAGCCCGATGGCGTGGTGCTGATCATCGAGAGCGAGAACCGCCGGGGCCCGATCCGCGACGACTACATGAAGGTGATGCTGGAGACCCAGACCCTGGAGCGGCCCTACTCCCGCGAACAGCTGCTGGAGGTCCTGGCCCATGCGGGCCTCCCCGCCGTGGAGTTCTTCGGCGCGGTCAACGGCTTCTTCGCCCACAGCGGCCAGGGCGGCTACGATCTGAGCCGGGAGCTGGCCCGCATCACCGCCGACGGCAATATCTGCGTGTGCGCGATGAACGAGGCGGCGCTGGCCCGGATCGTCCCGTCGCGGGCGGCCCCGCCCGTGGAGCCGCCGCCGGTCGACGCCGGCATGGCGCTCGCCACCCGGCTACGCGATCGGACGCCCGCCTGGGTTCGCCCTGTGCTGCGTCCGTTCGGCAGGATGCTGCTGGCGCTGTGGCGCTAGGCCTTGGCCGGCTTGCGGCGGCGCGGCACGCGGACCACGGCCTCGCCGTCCATGATCAGGTCCTCACCGACATAGCCGGCGCAGCGCAGGGTGACGCGGGCGCTCTCGGCGTCGATGGCCGCGACGGTGACGCGGGCGGTGACGACGTCGCCGATCCGCACCGGACGGTGGAAGGCCAGGGTCTGGCTCAGATAGATCGCGCCGGCGCCGGGCAGGATGGTGCCGACCACGGCCGAGCCGAACGAGGCCGACAGCAGGCCGTGGGCGATGCGGCCGCGATAGGCGGTCTTGGACGCGAAGGCCTCGTCCATGTGCACGGGGTTGAAGTCGTCCGAGGCCTCGGCGAACAGGCCGATGCGTTGCTCCGTGACAGGGACGTGCTTTTCGGCGGTCATCCCGACGGACAGTTCGTCCAGGATGTAGCCGCCCGTGGGGTGAGGACCGATCATCCCACGCCGTTAGCGGTCACGGCGCGCCTTGGCCAGAAAAAACGCGTGATCGGGGCTTCGAAGGCCTAACGCTGCGCCAGGGCGTAGGGCACGAACGGGCCCATGGCCACCGAGGCCGCGACGCCGCGCATGCCCATGCCGCCCTGGTCGTAGAACGTCACGAACTCGTTCGAGCAGAGCGGTCCTTCGACGGCGGAGGTGTTGATGACCGCATCGCTGTCCAGGTTCGCAGCGCCCAGGGCCGGACGGTTCACATAGATCTGGCCGTTCGACATCCGGTAGATGATCGCCGTCCGGTCGATGATCTGGATGCCGCGGATCCTGCCAGCGTTGATACAGGCGACGGGCTTGCCGGCCACGCGACCCTTGATCAAACGATCCAGGCCGGCCTCGCCGCTGTCGTCGCCGGCCATGGCGCTGGACGCCGTCGCCAGGATGGCCACCGTGATCAGGCCGTGAAGCATCTTACGCATGTCGCCGCTCCCGCTCTCGCCCGCCGGCGATGTCGGATCGCACAGCTCCAAGGAAGGCCACTGTCCGCCCGCGCCTCGATGGAGTCAACCTCCGCGCGCAGGCGATACTTTAGGTAGCGATACCGCTCAGGGCTTCGGCTTGGCGTAGGGCACGAAGTCGCCCAGGTTCACGAAGCCGCGGGGGAAGCGCGACAGGGAGTCGACCAGGGTCACCGGGTCTGTCCGGCACAGCTGGGCGCCGGTGGTCCGGGTGACCAGCACGTCGTCGTAGCGCAGGCTGTCGGCCCCACCGCGCGGGCGGTTGACGTAGTAGCGGCCACCGGGACCGTTGTAGACGATGGCCGTGCCGTCGATGATCTGGCTGCTGTCGCTGCCCCGCAGGTTGATGCAGGACACCGGCTTGCCCGCCACGCGGCCTTCCAGGAGCTTGGCCAGCTTGGCCTCGCCCTTCGGGTTGGGGGCGTTCGACACGGTGGCGGCAAAGGCGTTCGACGCCGCCGCCAGAACCACGATCGCCGCCAGGCCTTGAAGCATAGGACGCATGTCGCTCACTCCCTATTCGGCCGCGAGGGTCTCGGCGGCCTTCTCAGCAGCCTGGATCTCGGCCGCCTTCTTCTCAACGAGTTCGACGATGTGATCGATCATCCCGTCGTTGGATTGTTTGTGGTCGGGCTTGCCGGCCATGTAGACCATGCCCGCCCCGGCCCCGCCGCCGGTGAAGCCGATGTCGGTCATCAGCGCCTCGCCCGGGCCGTTGACGACGCAGCCGATGATCGACAGCGACATCGGCGTCGAGATGTGGGCCAGCCGCCCTTCCAGCGCTTCCACCGTCTTGATGACGTTGAAGCCCTGACGGGCGCACGACGGACAGGCGATGATGTTGACGCCGCGGTGGCGCAGGCCCAGCGACTTCAGGATGTCGAAGCCGACCTTGATCTCCTCGACGGGATCGGCGGCCAGGCTCACGCGGATGGTGTCGCCGATGCCGGCCCACAGCATCGAGCCGATACCGATCGAGGACTTCACCGTGCCGGTGCGCAGGGCCCCGGCCTCGGTGACGCCCAGGTGCAGCGGGCAGTCGATGGCCTCGGCCAGCTGGTAGTAGGCGGCCACGGTCATGAACGGGTCGGACGCCTTCACCGAAATCTTGAACTCGTGGAAGTCGTGGTCCTGCAGGATGCGGGCGTGGTTGAGGGCGCTCTCGACCATCGCCTCGGGGCACGGCTCGCCGTACTTCTCCAGCAGCTCGCGTTCGAGGGAGCCGGCGTTGACGCCGATGCGCATCGAGCAGCCGTGGTCGCGGGCGGCCTGGATCACGTCGCGGACGCGGTCGGGCGAACCGATATTGCCCGGATTGATCCGCAGGCAGGCCGCGCCGGCCTGGGCCGCCTCGATGCCGCGCTTGTAGTGGAAGTGGATGTCGGCCACGAGCGGGACCTTGGCCTCGCGGGCGATGGTCTTGAACGCGGCGGTGCTGTCGGTGTCGGGGCAGCTGACCCGGACGATGTCGGCCCCGGCCTCTTCCAGCTGACGGATCTGCTCCAGCGTCGCGGCGGCGTCGCTGGTCAGGGTGTTGGTCATCGACTGGACGGTGATCGGCGCATCGCCGCCCACCTCGACATTGCCGACGCGGATTTTGCGCGATTGCCGGCGCGTGATCATGCGCCAGGGACGGACGTGGGTGTGATCAGCGGCCATGTGGGTAATTTAGAGGGTGTTGGGGCGGAACTGAAGGGCTCATGGCGCCGAAAGCGCCCCCTCCGTCTCGCTGCGTATCCGCAGCGATCCACCTCCCCCGTTTCACGGGTGAGGAGAACCCTCTCCTCCCCTGCGAAGCGGGGGAGGTGGCGCGGCGCCGATAGGCGACGTGACGGAGGGGGCGCTAAGCCGGAATTATTGTTGAGGCGCCGCCACCGGCGCCACGACGGCCGCCGGGATCAGCTTGGCCACCGCTGTCTGGTTCGACGTCAGACGACCCGTGAGCCGCCCGTTGTAGTAAACCTCGAACAGGCTCGGCTCGACCACGTCCAGGATCAGGCCCGGGGTGCGCGGGGCGCGGTAGGCGTCGCCGGCCGAGAGCCAGCGGGTCATGTGGATGCTGCCGTCCGCACGGCGCACGGTCAGGGCGCCGGCCTTGTGGGCCTGGATCAGCACGCCCGAGGCCTCCTGCGGGGTCGCGCCCAGCACCTGGCCCTTGATCTTGAACGGCGAGCCGATCACCAGCTGGTGGGCCGGATCCTGAGCGCCGGCCTTGGCCTCGGCCTCGGCGCGGGCCTTGGCGGCGGCGTTGGCGGCGTCGACCGAACCGCCGTTGGCGGCCGCGTCGTCGAGACCGGGGGTCTTGTAGGGATCGGGCGTGGTGCTCTCGACCGGAGCGGGCAGCGGCGAGCCCAGGGCGACCTGGGTATTGCTGGCGTGCGACTGGACCTGGGTCGAGACGGCGGCGGGAGCCACCTGGGCCGGCGGCTCTTCCTTGGTGATGGCGCGCTGGGCGACGTTCCACAGCAGGATGGCGCCGACCACCAGCAGACCGCCGGCGAAGATCAGGGCCAGGCGCGGATCGCGCTCGCGGCGCACGCCGACCGGGGCGCGCAGCTCGGCGCCCTCATCGGGGCTGTCGTTCTTGAAGCGGGTGACGGCGGCCTCGGCGTCCAGGCCCAGCAGGCCGGCATAGGCGCGGACATAGCCGATGGTGAACGGACGCGAGGGCAGGTCCTCGAGACGCATGTCCTCCAGCGCCTCGATATAGCTCTGGCGGATGCGGGTGCCGTCGGCGACGTCCTGGGTGGTCAGGCCGCGGAATTCGCGGGCCGCCTTCAGAGCCAGGCCGATGTCTGCGCCTTCATCCAGCGAAGGCTGTGCGACGGCGATCGGCGCATCGTCCGCATCGGCGTCCGTGACGAGATGCAAACGCCTCACGTTGCCCGTATCCAACGGCATGACCGACTAAACGCCCCCAAAATCGCGCCGCGCGCGAAAGCGCGGAGCCCCCCAGATTCCGTATCGCACGGAATTCTTAACAACTGTTTGTGGATATCAAACTAAGTAGCGGGATTCAATGTACTAAACGGTGACGCTTGGTTAACGGCCAAGGTTTCGTCACACCGCCACGTAGAGCTTTCGCGCCAGGGTTTCGATCTCGCCACGGAGCGATCCGCCCGAGCCCTTCAGCAGGGCCTCGACATTGCGCCGGGCGGCCTCGCGATCCAGCGACAGGACCATCTGCTTGACCGGGCCGATACCGGCCGGCGGCATGCTAAGCCCTTCAAATCCCAGGGCGACCAGGGCGAAGGCCTCCAGCGGACGACCGGCCATCTCGCCGCACACGGACACCGGGGTGCCGGTGTCGGCGCAGGCCTGTTGGATGGTCTTCAGGGCCCTCAAGGCGGCTGGCGACAGCGGATCGTAGCGGTCCGAGACCTTCGGGTTACCCCGGTCGGCGGCGAACAGGTACTGCATCAGGTCGTTGGTGCCGACCGAAACGAAGTCGGTCATCGGCAGCAGCGCGTCGAGATGCCACAGCAGCGACGGGGCCTCGATCATCGCCCCGACGTCCAGGCGCGCCGGCGCCGGGCGGCCACGCTTCAGGGCCCAGGCGACTTCCTGGTCGACGAACGAGCGCGCGGCGCGGAACTCGTCGACATTGGCCACCAGCGGGAACATCACCTTCAAGGGACGACCGGCGGCGGCCTTGATCAGGGCGCGGATCTGCATGCGCAACAGGGCCGGACGGTCCAGGCCCATGCGCACGGCGCGCCAGCCCAGGGCCGGATTGTCCTCGCGCTCCAGCTCCATGTACGGCAGCAGCTTGTCGCCGCCGAGGTCGAGCGTGCGGAAGGTCACCGGCATGCCGTTGGCGGCTTCCAGCACCTTCTCGTAGAGCGCCGTCTGGGCCTCCAGGCGCGGCAGCTCCTCGGCGACCATGAACTGGAACTCGGTGCGGAACAGGCCGATGCCCTCCGCCCCGGTCTCGGCCAGGATGTCGAGATCGACTGCCAGGCCGGCGTTCATCAGCAGGCTGATCTTGGCCCCGTCCTTGGTGATCGGCGGGGTGTCGCGCAGCCGGGCGAACTCGGCCTTGCGCTGGGCGCGGACCTCCATCCGGGCCTTCAGGGCCTTGATGACGTCCGGCCGTGGCCGCAGCCAGGCCTCGGCCGTCTCGGCGTCGACGACCACGGGGTCGCCTTCGCTGACACGGTCGCGCAGGCCGGCCAGGCGGCCGACGCAGGGGATGTCCAGCGCCCGGGCCACGATGCCGGCGTGGCTGGCGGCCGAACCTTCTTCGAGCAGGATGCCCTTCAGCTTGGTGCGATCGTACTCCAGCAGGTCGGCGGGACCGAGGTTACGGGCGATCAGGATGGCGTCGTCGGGCAGCACCCGCACCGCATGGACGTCGCCCGACAGGTGGCGCAGCAGACGGTCGTTGAGGTCTTCCAGGTCGTGCAGCCGCTCGCGCAGATAGGGATCGCGGGCCTGGCCCAGACGGGCGCGGTGCTCCGACCTTACACGTTCAACTGCGGCCTCGGCCGTCAGGCCCGAGCGCACGGCCTCGTTCAGCGACCGGTTCCAGCCGCGGTCGTGGGCGAACAGGCGATAGGTCTCCAGCACCTCGTAACTGGCGCCGACCAAGCCGTGCTGGCCCTCCAGCATCTGGTCGATCTGGGTCTGCAGCGCCTCGATGGCGTAGGAGAGCCGGGCCTCCTCGGCCAGGGCGTCGTCGGACAGCAGGGTCTCGGGCGCGACCGGCTGCTCGTGCAGCACGGCGACGCCGTAAGCCAGGCCTTCGGCGAAGCGCGAGCCCTTCAGCCGCTCGGGCTTGTGGGGCGCCAGTTCGACGTCCTTGAGCTCGTCGGCGCCCAGCAGCTCGCTGGAGCTGACCATCTCGGCCAGCACCATGGCGATGATCTGGAGGTCCTCGACCTCCTCCTCGTCATAGGTGCGTTCGGTGCGGTTCTGGACGACCAGCACGCCGATCGCCCGACCGCCGCGCAGCAGCGGCACGGCTAGGAAGGCGTGGTAAGGGTCTTCGCCGGTTTCCGGGCGGTACGAGAACTGCGGATGGCTGGCGGCGTCGGACAGGTTCAGCGGCCGACCCAGGCGCATGGTCTCGCCGACCAGACCCTCGCCCGGCTTCAGCCGCGTGACGTGGACGGCTTCGCGGGCCAGGCCTTCGGTGGCGAACAATTCGAGGTCGTTGGACGCTCGGCGCAGATAGATCGAGCAGACTTCCGCCACCATCGAGATGGCGATGGTGCGCACCACCATGTCGAGCTTGGCCTGGGCGGGACCACCGCCGGCCATGGCCTCGCGAATCTGCCGAAGCAGGCTGCGGGGTCCTCGAACGGCCATGCCGGATGCCGCCATCTCGTCTGCGCCTGCTCCCTATCCGGTCCCGGTCTAGCCCAGCTTCAAGCGCCAGGGGTTAAGGCCGGGTCCAAGCCTCGTAACATGGGGGCTACAGCAGATTCCGCCAGCGCGATAGTCGATGCGGTCAACCGAACGGCGATTAGGTGTGAGGGCACGAAAAAGCGCCGCCCGCCTTTTTGCGTTTATCCCGGGGCGACGCGAAAAAGCGCCGCCCCAGGTGGGGGGCGGCGCAGTTGCACGCTCGGGGAGGGATCGGAACGCGAGCGGCTATAAGGGGGACCTAGCGGCGATAGCCGTAGGCGTAGTGGTCGTTCCGGTAGCCGCCGCGGTCGTAGCGGTTGTCGTAACCGTAGCGGCTGTTGCTGTAGCGGTTGTCGTAGCCATAGCGCGGGGCGCTGCGATAGCTGTTGCTGTAGCGACGGTCGTACTTGTCCTTGCCGGTCGAGGCGCCCAGGGCGGCGCCGGCGACGGCGCCGATGGCGACCGCTTCGCCCTTGCCGTCGCCGATCGCAGCGCCGGCCAGACCACCGATCACGGCGCCGATGACGGCGCGGTTGGTCTTTTCGCCGGCGAAGGCGGTCGAGGCGGGGACGACCAGCGCGCCGGTGATGGCGACGGCGACGACGGTCTTGGTGAACTTGCCGATGGTCTTCATGGCAGGGCTCCTAACTTTCGAAGCGTCGCCCTGTGCGGCGCTGTTGATAGTTGTTTTAGAGGGGCCTGCCTGAACCTGATTTGAACCGCGCTGTTCAGGTTCGGTTTATGTTGAGAAAAATCTCTCCTCCGTTTTCCCCGGCGAACGCCGGGGCCCAGATGGAGGAATGTTGAGGCGCATCCAGAGGCGCGGAGTTCTTCCAATCAGCCCCAGCGCTCTGGGATCTGGGCCCCGGCGTTCGCCGGGGAAAACGGAAGTGGAGCTAGCCCGCTACGATCACTTCCCTCGCCGGCCGATGCAGCCGCACCGACCACAGCACCCCTGCCAGCATCAGCACGATCGCGGCCGTCTCCAGCCCCCGCGGCCATCGCCCCTCGTGCAGGAATCCGTAGAGCAGCGCGAACAGGGTCTCGAACACGATCAGCTGGCCCGACAGGCTGAGCGGCAGGAGCCGGCTGGCCGCATTCCACAGGCCGTTGCCGATCACAGACGCCCCGATCGCCACCGCGAAGCTGACGATCCAGAACCAGCCCCAGGCCGCCGGCGGATGGACCTTGCCGCCGAGCATGAACGCCGGGACCACCAGCGCCAGCGACAGCAGGCCCGTGGCCAGGCCCGTCAGCAACGACCACTCGTGGCTGGTGAACTTCGGCGTCGCGGCCAGGCGGCGGGCGTTCCAGACGGCATAGGCGGTCCACATGGCCAGGGCCAGGGTCGCGCCCAGCACGCCGACCACCTGCCGGCCGATCCCGACGCCGTGCCCTTGCGTGAACACCGAGACGTTGATGCAGACCCCACCGGCGACCACCAGGGCCAGCGGCAAGGCCAACAGGCGCAGCGGCACGCCCTCCCCCGGCTTGGCGCCGACGAGCGTGACCGTCACCGGCAGCAGGCCGATGATCAGCGAGGCCAGGGCCACGCCCGCGCTCTGCACCGAGACCGACAGACCGACATAGTAGATCAGGTTGCCCAGCAGGCTCAGCGCCGCCAGGTCCCGCCAGTCCTTGCCGGTCATCTTGGCCATCACCGTCTTCCACGACGGGGCCAGCAGCACGGCTGAGGCCAGGCCATAGGCGATGTAGCGGCCCGCCGTCATCTGCAGCGGCGTGAAGGCGGCCAGCAGCTTCGGCGCCAGGAACACCCCTCCCCAGAATGCGCCGGCGATCAGGCCGAACAGCAGGCCCAGAAGGAGGTTGCGGGAGGAGCTCATGGGTCCCGAGTTAGCAGGCCCGCCGCCCCCTGGCTTGGCGAAAGCTCCCGCAGGTTTGGCGGACTCTATTAGAGGTTGACTCTTAAGTAGAGCGATGGCGCAATCCAACCTTAGGTAACCGCAGGAGGGTTGAATGAAGTCTCGTCGCGAATTGATGTTCGGCGCCGCTGGTCTCGGCGCGCTGCTGGTGGCTTCGTCCGCCCAGGCTCGGACCATGACCGCCAGCGCCTCGCCGAACTATATCCCGGGCGCCGGCTGGGACCCCACCGACGCCACCTACGTCACCGTCAGCGGCGGCACCCCGCCCTACAGCTACGAGTGGGTGCACACCGGCGGCACCGGCTATGTCTATCCCAACGACCCGTACGGCGAATTCACCACCTTCTACTGGGATGGCCCGTGGGGCGGTCCGCCGAAGCTGTCGCGCTGGGTCTGCGTCGTGACCGACGCCGCCAGCCAGACGGCGACCACCAACACCGTCACCGTCGAGTTCGACCCGACGCTCTAGGGCTAGCGCCGCTTTCGCCAGGCGCCGGGGGTGACGCCCAGGCTGGCCCTCATGCGCTTGGTGAGACCGCTCTGATCGCCGTGCCCCGTGCGCACGGCGATCTCGGCGATCGACAGGGTCGTGTCCGACAGCAGCCGCTGGGCCGCACGCAGCCGCGTATCCGACAGCGCTCCGTGCGGCGTGGTCCCGTAGGCGTCGGCGAACCGCGCGAAGAACCGGCTCTGGCTCATCCCCGCCTCGGCCGCGAGGTCGCGGACGGTCAGGGGCTGGTCGTAGCGGGCCTCGATCATCGCCGCAGCGCGCGCCAGGCGCGGATCGACGGCGATCGGCGCGGCGGACAGGCCACGCAGCAGCAGCGGGGTCCACAGGCTGGCGACGCCGGTCTCGATCGCGCAGGGCGCTTCGCCGGCCAGGTATTCCAGTAGACCCCGCACTGCACCCGTGACGGGGGCGAACGGCCGCTCCCGCAGACGCTCGAACGGGGCCATCAGCGCGCCGCCGATATCGGCGACCACGAACAGGTTCTCGCCCGAGGCGGCGAAGGCGTGGCGGACGCCCGGCGGCACCACCGCCGCCCGGCCCGGATCGACCCGGCCACCCTTGCCGTCAATCTCCATCTCCAGCACGCCCCGGCGCGGCAGCACGATCTGGTCGAAGCCATGCGCATGCGGCGGCGCGTCCTCGCCATAGCGGCGGAACGAGAGTTCGGCGGGGGCGGTCAGGTCGTGGCCCATGGCGGGCACCCTACCCCATTCCGATCTTCCCGGCGAAAGCCGGGACCCAGATCTCAGGGCGTTTGGGCTGATTGGAGGGGCGCGGCGCTTCTAGAACCCACCCCAGCGCTCTTCCATCTGGACCCCGGCTTTCGCCGGGGAGAACGGAAGTGTGGTTCGGGTTACCCGTGCCCCGGCAGAGCCAGGGGCTCATCCGCGTCGGCCACCAGCTTGCGGGCCTGTTCCAGGGCGGCGTCGATGTCGGTCTCGATGAACTCGACCTCGAGGTCGGTCAGCGGGTGCGGGGCGGCGACGACGTTGCGGAGATAGGCGCGCTTCTCCGTCTCGGTCATGGTCCACCAGCCGACGGTGTGGCCTTCCTCGATGACCGCGTCGCCCATGGCCAGCAGGTCGTCGGTGTCGAAGATCGGCTGGCCGGGCTTTTCCGGGAACCACTGGCCGTCGTCCGGCAGGGCCTGGTCCAGCTGGTTCAGCAGCGCCGCCAGCCACGGGCTGATCAGCAGCGGCTTCTCGTAGCCATCACCGAACTTGGCGCGCAGCAGCAGGTCGTAGAGCAGGTCCAGCCCGGCGTCGCCATGGAAGGTGACGGTCTTGGCGTCGGGATCGAACTTGAAGACGTCAGGCATGGGGGCTCCGTGGGCTCGGAGCCCCTCATAACGTCCGAACGCGACGTTTTGTAGATGCTCAAGATCCCCCCCGCTGGGGGAGGTGGCCCGTAGGGCCGGAGGGGGTAGCGCGGCCTAGGCCGAGTAGGCCCCCTCAGTCGCTCCGCGACAGCTCCCCCAGAGGGGGAGCAGCTTAAAGCTGATCCAGCCCGTACACCGCGTGCAGCGCCCGCACGGCCAGTTCGGTATAGGCCGCGTCGATCAGGACCGAGATCTTGATCTCCGAGGTCGAGATGACCTGGATGTTGATGTTCTTCTCGGCCAGGGCCTGGAACATCGATTGGGCGACACCGGCGTGCGAGCGCATGCCGACGCCGATGACCGAGACCTTCGAGACGTCCTCGTCGACGGCGACGTCCTCGAAGCCGATCTCGGCCTGGGCGGCGCGGACGATCTCGACGGCGCGGGCGGCGTCACGCTTGCCGACCGTGAACTCCATGTTGGCGGTGTCGGCGCTGCGGGCGCGCGACTGCACGATCATGTCGACGTTCACATTGGCCTCGGCCAGGCGGCCGAAGATCTGCGAGGACACACCCGGATGATCGGGCAGGCCCAGCAGGGTGATCTTGGCTTCGTCGCGGCTGTAGGCGACGCCCGAGACGATGCGCTTTTCCATGATTTCTTCCTCGTCGCAGACGATCGTACCTTGGCCCGGGGCTTCGCCCGGTTCGACGAAACTCGACAGCACCCGCACCGGGACGCGATGGGCCATGGCCATCTCGACCGAGCGGGTCTGCAGCACCTTGGCCCCCAGCGAGGCCATTTCAAGCATCTCTTCGTAGCTGATCTTGGCCAGGCGCTTGGCCTTGCTCTCGATCCGCGGGTCGGTCGTGTAGACGCCGTCCACGTCCGTATAGATGTCGCAAGCGCCCTTCACGGCCGCGGCGATGGCCACGGCGGAGGTGTCCGAGCCGCCCCGGCCCAGGGTGGTGATGCGCTGGTTCGTGGTCACGCCCTGGAAACCGGCGATCACGGCGATCTCGCCGGCCTCGAAGCAGGCTTCCAGATTGGCCGGCGGGATGTCCTCGATGCGGGCGCGGCCGTGGGCCTCGTCCGTGATGATCGGCACCTGCCAGCCCAGGAACGAGCGGGCCTTGTGGCCCATGTTGCGCAGGGTCATGGCCAGCAGGCCGGCGGTCACCTGCTCGCCAGAGGCGACGATGGCGTCGTATTCGTCGTCGGATTCCGGCAGGCCTTGAGCCGCGCGACCAGCGCCATCAGTCCAGGCGACCAGTTCGTTGGTCTTGCCCGACATGGCCGAGACGACCACCGCCACCTGTTTGCCCGTCGCGACCTCGGCGGCGACCAGGCGCGCCACCCGGCGAATGCGCTCCAGGTCGGCGACGGAGGTGCCGCCGAACTTCATCACCAAGCGAGACACGTGCCTGTCACCTCGAAAACCGGTCAATTCTTGCGCGGAAGCCGGTTCATCGCCCCCGCCCGCGCAAGCCGCCGCCTTCTAGCGGCGTTGATGCGGCGCCGCAATGCTCCCGAGCGTTATTTTCGTGACGCCGAAACGTCCGGGACCGGCGGAACCGTGAAGGCCACCACCTGCCGCGTGGCGCGGTTGACGCCCCACAGCGTGCGCTTCTGGAAAGGATCCCAGGCGATGGCCTGGCCCTCGACCGGAATCGAGAAGGTCGCCTTCAGGTCCAGGGTCGCCCCGCCTTCGGTGGGGATGGCCAGGGCGTACATCTCGGGCCGGTCGTGGCCGGTGATGTAGAGCAGGCCATCGTCGCCGAACCCGCCGCCCGAGCAGCTGTAGGGCGCCATGCGCTCCAGCACCGCCGCCGGCAGGGCCCAGGCTCCGACGCGCCGCCACTGGTCGTCGTACTTGACCAGGGTCGTCCAGCGATGGTCGCGGTTGGGCTCGCCGCCCTTGGCGTCGTAGTTGGCGAACATCGCGAACCAGAAGCCGTCGTGGCGATCGACCCAGGTCAGCGAGCCGATGCCCGGCCCCAGCGGGATGGTCCGCGTGTGGGTCATCTTCACCGGATCGAACACCTCGACCGCACTGTTCTGCGGCACGCTGGGATAGTTCGAGCCCGCGCAGACCAGCTCCTTGCCGACGATCAGGCAGGCGTTCAGGTGCTTGAAGCGAACGGGATCGCCCTTCCACTCGGCCTGCTTGACGGCGCTGGCCTTGTCGTAGCGGGCGATGGTCCCGTTATCGATGGCGTAGAGATGCGTCTTGTCCGCCGCCACGCCCTGGTTGGCCTCGGGGGCGTCGAGACGGCGGGTCTCCACCGTCTTCAAGGCAGGCTCCTGAGCCATGGCCGGCCCGCCCGCGAGGGACAGGACGGCCAGGCTCAGGACGGCGGCGGCCTTCAGGCTCACCATTTCGCCGACAGGCCGGCGTACCAGGTCGCGCCGTAGCGCTCGTAGCCGATGATCCAATCCGGTCGCTTCCCTTGATATTCCCACAGCACTTCGTCGTTGAGGTTCTGCCCCTCGACGAAGACGGAGATGTGACGGTTGATCTTGTACGACGCCTTCAGGTCCACGCGTGTGTACGTGTTGAAATAGGTGTCGCCGACCCGGTCCTCGCCGATGGTGTCGAGATAGGCGCCGGTGCGGTGGATGCCCAGCACCGCCTGGACCCCGTACTTCTGATAGAAGAGCTGGCCGCCATAGATGGTGTTCGACTGCTTGGGGAACGGCAGCTTGTCGGTGCGGTCAGGCACCTTCAGGTCCGAGCCGGTGAAGGTGGCGTTGGCCCCGATCCCCAGACCGCCCAGCGCGCCGGGCAGCATGTTGAACTGCTGGCGCCAGGACAGTTCGACGCCGTGGATCGAGCCCTTGTCGGCGTTGCGCGGCTGGCTGTAGCCGAACGTCGTGTAGGTCCGGTCGCCGTAGCGGTAGTCCAGGAAGCTCTCACCGAAGTTGAAGATCGGGTTCTTGATCTCCTTGTTGAACGCCCCCAGCGACAGCTGGCCGCCGCGCGCGAAGTACCATTCGGCCGAGAAGTCCAGATTGGTCGACTTGTAGGGCTTGAGGTTCACATTGCCCTCCGACAGCCCGGCCGAGAACGTGCCCGGCACGATCGGGCTCTCGACGACGTCGAAGCTGCCGCCCGGCGACAGCTGCGGATATTGCGGTCGGCCGATGGTCTGGGTGACCGACAGGCGCACCACGACCTCGCGGCTGGGATCGAAGCGGACGTGCAGGTTGGGCAGCACGTCGACATAGTCGCTCTTGGTGCGCTGCTTCTGGACCGAGCTGCCGTTCAGCAGGCGATAGCCCTCGGCGTCGGTCGCGGTGCGCTCGACGCGCACCCCGCCCAGCACCGACCATTTGCCGAAGCCCAGCTTGGCCATGCCGTAGCCGGCCGCGACCTGCTCCTGGACGTCGTAGTCGCTGAGCGTGTTGTTCGACAGCGTGGTGATGTTGTCGATCAGGAACTTGGCGGTGTTCAGGTTCTGGGCGGTCCAGTCTTCGATCGAGGTGCTGATCGTCACCGGGTTCTCGTAGACGCGATTGCCGATGAAGCTGCGGGTCGCCGCGCCCTGCAGGCCGAAGTCGGCCAGGGTGAAGCGGTTGGCCGCCGCCGAGGCGCGGGCGTACTGGGTGATGTTGACGTCCTGGACCTTCTCGCTGGAGCGGTACTTCAGGCCGAACTGCACATAGCTGCCCTCGCCGATGGAGAGCCCGCGCTTCAGGTTCAGCTTGCCGGCCCAGATGGTCTCGTCGCCGGTGCTGTTCTGGTAGGTGTACTGGCGGAAGCCCATGCCCGAGGCCGGGATCTCGGTCTGGGCCACGGCGGTATAGAGCAGGTCGCTCATGTCGAAGTTCGTGGTGACCGGCGAGCCGCGGAACTGCCACACGCCGTTGGGATTGCGCAGCTCGTTGCGGCCATAGGCGACGTCCCAGTCGAGGTCCCAGGCGCCGCGATCGTGCTGGCCGCCGACCGAGGTCGACAGCACCGACTTGTCCTTGTGGTCCAGGCGCAGGTCCTGGCGGCGCTCGCCGCCCGTCGAGGTCCCGACGCCGTCGCCGGTGAACTTGATCAGGTTGCCGGTGACCTGGGCGGCCGTGGCGAAGTCCAGGCGATAGCGCTGGCGGTACTCGTTCTCCTTGAACGAGCTGTAGAGGCCCCGCAGGTAAACGCGGTCCTGCTCGCTGGGGCGGTACTCGATCGAGCCGTTGACGCCCAGGCGCTTACGATCCAGGTCGTAGGTCGTGTACTTGATATTGGTCGGCATGCCGCGCGTCGCGCCGGGCACCTCGCGCCAGTCATCCGGATAGAGGCCGTAGGTGCGGTAGTCGCGGTCCGAATAGTTGATCCCGACCAGCACGCCCCAGGTGTCGCCGAACACCTTGCCGACATTGAACTCGCCGGCGAACGGGGTCTTGTGGTTCAGCTCCTGCCAGCCGACCTGGGTCGAGGCGCGCAGCATCTGGCCGCCCTTCACGTCGAACGGGCTCTGGGTGACCAGGTTGATGGTGCCGCCCACGGCCTGGGCGTCCATGTTGGCGGTGACGGCCTTGATCACCTCGATGCGCGACGTCAGCTGGCCGCTGACCACGTCCAGCGGGATGGCGCGGCTGTTGCTGTCGGGCGAGCCCAGCTCGACGCCGTTCAGGGTGACGTTGTTCAGCGCTCCGTCGACGCCGCGGATCGAGACGTAGCGGCCCTCGCCCTGGTCGTACTTCAGGCCGACGCCCGGCAGGCGCTCGACGCTCTCGGCGGCGTTCTTGTCGGGCATCTGGCCCATCTCGTCGGCCGAGATGGCGTCGGTGACGCCGTCGGCGTCGTGCTTGTGGTCGATCGAGCGCTGCTCGGACAGCCGCTGGCCGATCACCAGGACCTGGTCGACCGCGTGGCCCGCGTCCGCAGCCTGCCGAGACACCAGGGTGATGGTGCGGCCATCGTCCGAGGCGATGGTCAGGTCGGTCCCGGTCAGCAGGCGACGCAGGGCCTCGCGGACCTCGATGTCGCCCTTGACCGCCGCCACGCGCTGGCCAGCGACGGCCTCGCCCGCGACCAGCACCTGGACGCCCGCCTGACGGGCGAAGTCCGGCACGCCGGTGGCGGCCGGCTGGGCCGCGACATTGAAGCTGCGCACCTGGGCCTGGGCCGGCGCGGCGACGGCCACGACAGCGCTGGTCGCCAGAAGAGCCAAGGCCAATCGAGAATAGTGCATCGGTGTCGCCCCTCGCGATGAAGTGTTCTTCACCGCTAGAGACGAGCCGCCGGAAATTCTCCGCGCGGCTTTTTCAACAAGCTTTTGCGACAATGCCTGTGGATGATCTCGCTAGTCGGCGCGGAGTAGAATCTCGCCTTTGCGCTCCTCGGCGCGGGCGTCGGTTATTTTCGTCAGGGCACGAACGAAACCTTCGGGATCGTTGGCCTGGAACGCGCCGACCAGCCGCCGCCGGCCGAGCGCCGGATCCTCGACCACCAGCTTGCGGTCGTTGTAGCGGTTGAATTCGGCGACCGCCTCTTCCAGCGTGCGGTCCTCCAGCATGATCAGCCCGTCCTTCCAGGCCAGCAGGCGCTGGGCCCGGACCTCGCCGATGCGGTCGACGGCGGGCGCGCGCAGCGGCTCGGACGACAGGAAGGCCTTGTCGCCGGCGTTCAGGCGCAGCACCGCCCGCTCTGAGTGGACGTTCCAGGCGGCGACCACGCCCTCGGTCACCACCACCTCGGCCCCGCCCTCGCGCTGACGCACCGAGAAGGCCGTGCCCACGGCCTGCACCCGCAGGTCGCCCAGGGCCACGGTGAAGGGCCGCGACGGGTCCTTGGCGACCTCGAACCAGGCCTCGCCCCGCGCCAGGCGCACGCCGCGCCGCTTGCGGCCGATGGCCAGGTCCAGGCGCGAGTCGGTGTTGACCACCGCCAGGCTGCCGTCAGACAGCGGCGCGCGCAGCACCTCGCCGCGCGCAGTGACGACGCGCTCGGACACCCGCCAGGTCCACAGGCCGGCCAGCCCGGCCCCGCCGGCGACCAGGCCGGCGGCGATGGCGGCGCGCCGCGAGGTCGGCTTGCGAACGGGAGGCGCCGCCGGCTCGGTGCGCGCCTCGGCCAGGGCCCAGGCGGCCTGGGCGCGGACATAGGCGCCGTGGTGGCGACGGTCCTCGGCCAGCCAGGCGTCAAGCACTTGGGCGTCGTCGCGCGACAACGGTCCCGCGTCCACGCGCGCCACCCAGTCGGCGGCCAGGCCGTCGATGGTGTCGGAATCGTTGGCGGAAGGGCTCATTGGGTCGAACGTCGGCTGGTCGTGGCGTAGGGCTGGCCTGCATCGCCGGAAACGGTCTCCAACACCAGCCGGACGCCGCGCGCGACCTCCTTTTCGACCGTGTTCTCGGAGACGCCCAGGCGGCCGGCGATCTCGCGCTGCGAATAGCCATAGAATTTGCGCAGGGTGAAGATCTCGCGGCACAGGGCCGGCATCACCTGCACCACCTCGCGCACAGCCTCCAGCCGGCGGCGGTGGGCGGTGATCTGTTCGGGCGACGGGGTCTCGTCGATCAGGCTCTCGGCGTCGAACACCGACAGGGCCTGGAAGCGCACCACGCGCTTGCGGCGGATCTGCTCGATGACGATGTTGCGGGCCGTGGCGATGAAATAGGCCCGCCCCGAGCTGACCGCGCCGGTCCGCGCGCCGGCGATCCGGCTGTAGGCCTCCTGGATCACGTCATCGACCTCGACGTCCGGAAAGCGGCGGCGCAGCCAGGCGCGGACGTCCGGCTCGTGCGGCAGCACCTCGGCGGCGATCCAGGCCAGGTTGGGCGGTGGAGCGGAGATGGCGAAACCCCCGTTTCTGCGAAGCGTCGCCCTTAGCGGCGGTTTGTGACGGTTCGTGCACCGCGCACGAAATCGCTGCGCATCGCGCGGGTTCGGATTAGTAAGAGCCCATGACGCAAGCAGCCGCCCCCTCCTGGAGCATCGATCCCGCCGACGTGGCGCGCTTCTCGGCCATCGCCGCCGAGTGGTGGGACCCCAAGGGCAAGTTCGCGCCGCTGCACGTGTTCAATCCCTGCCGCCTGGCCTTCATCCGCGAGGAGGCCCTGGCCCGCTTCGAACGCGACGGCAATCTGCGCCAGCCTTTCGAGGGCCTGACCCTGCTCGACATCGGCTGCGGCGGCGGCCTGCTGAGCGAGCCGATGGCGCGCCTGGGCTTTGCGGTCACGGCCGTCGACGCCTCGGAGAAGAACATCAAGACCGCCGCCGCCCACGCGGCCGAACAGGGGCTGGAGATCGGCTACCGCCCCGCCACCGCCGAGCAGCTGCTGGCCGAGGGCGCGGGGCCGTTCGACGTGGTGCTGACCATGGAGGTCATCGAGCACGTCGCCGATCCGGGCGAGTTCCTGCGCACCTGCTCGCGGCTGCTCAAGCCCGGCGGCCTGATGATCGTCGCCACCCTGAACCGCACGCTGAAGGCCTTGGCCCTAGCCAAGATCGGCGCCGAATACGTGCTGCGCTGGGTGCCGCCCGGCACCCACGAATGGAAGCAGTTCCTCAAGCCCGAGGAGCTGCGCGCCTTCCTCGCTGGCGAGCCGGTCGAGATGCACGGCCCCTTCGGCGTGGCCTACAATCCGCTGACCGGCCGCTGGAGCCGCTCGGCCGATGTCGACATCAACTACATGATGACCGTCACCAGAGATTGAGTCACAGTGACCTCACGTCGTCCGCGTGAGGTGTTCCGATGATTGCGCTCCTGGCCCTGCTCGCAGCCTCCAGCCTGCCTGGCCCCGTGTCCGGCGACTTCGACCATGACGGCAAGCCCGACAGCGCCGCGATCGTCCGCGAGGGCCGCGACGTCTATTTCCTGCAGGTCACCCGTGGCGCGGCGCCCGGCGCGCCCGAGCGCGTGCGGCTGGGCCTGAACCCGCCGGACTACATGCTCGCGGCCAAGACCGGCGGTCCCACGCCGACCGCCTGTGGCAAGGGCGCCGGCGCGGCCAACGCCCCCTGCCCGCACGCCTCGGTCACCGTGCGCCAGGGCGACCTGACCCTGGGCCACGCCGAAGCCTCCGAGGCCGTGCTGCTCTGGAACGGCCGGACCTTCGCCCTGGAGTGGCTGACGGACTGACCCTTCGGGGAACTTAGCCGCCGCCGGGGCTTTTCCCTCCGCAGGGACAAGAACCCGGATTGGCGACCCAACTGTCGGGGGTCGGCCGTCGATCCGTTCGAGAGGGAACGGAGACTCACATGACTTCCAAGACTTTGGCCGCCTTGCTGGCGACCACCATGGCTTGCGGCGCGATCGCTCCAGCCTTCGCCCAGGATTCCGCGTATCAGCGCAGCCTTCAGAACTACGACGCCCAGCGCGCCTCGTACTACGACAAGGTCGCCGAGTATCAGGACCGCCAGGACGCTTATGAGCGCGACCGGGCCAACTACATCCGGGCGCGCGACACCTATGACCGCCGCTATGGCCGCGGCGCCTATGACCGTCGCAATCCGAACTTCGCCGAGCGCTATCGCACGGCCCAGTATCGCGACAGCGCCGCCTACTATTCCGAGCAGGCCGAGTTCGAACGGGCCCGCGCCAACTATGAGCGCGCCCGCTACGACTACGACCGCCGCAACGGCGACGGGTCCTATGACCGCCGCCATCCCCGCGACGCCGACCGCTTCCGCACCAGCGGCGTGAGCCAGGCCTCAGGCTATGACGTCGGCCGCCAACAGTGGGAGCGCGATCGCGACCGCTACTACTCGGCCCGTGACGACTACGACCGCCGCTACGGCAACGGCGCCTATGACCGCCGCAACCCGGGCGAAGGCGCGCGCTACGCCGCGCCCTATGCCGGGGCCTACAGCATCGACACCAGCGCCAACGTCTCCTACCCGAACGACTGCCGTCAGGACGCCAAGAAGAACGCCACCGTCGGCGGCGTGATCGGGGCCCTGGCCGGCGCGGCCCTGGGCTCGAACGTCGCCGCCCGCAACGCCCGCCCCGAGGGCACGGTGCTGGGCGCCCTGGTCGGGGCCGGTGTCGGCGCCGCCGTGGGCAACGCCTCGGCCAAGTGCGACACGCGCGGCAACTACTACAGCTATGAGCAGACCCAGCCCTATCGCTACAGCGACGGCCGCTACGCCGCCGCCAGCGAACGCTGTCGCCTGGCTCCCGCGCCGGCCGAGTACAACGGCCGCGTCGAGCAGCGCTATGTGCGCGTCTGCCCCGACGCCGACGGCCGCTACCGCGTCGACGGCTGATCTTTCGAACCTAAGACCCGAGCCGACAGTCGGCTGGCCGACTAATTAGGAAACCGGCTGTCAGCTTGGGCGTTACGTCACCGAGGGATCTAGAAAAACAATTATTGGAGAGCTCGCCATGCGCGCCCGCCTGAAGACCATCGTCCTGGCCACTGTCGTCGGTTTCACCGTCAGCAGCGTGGCCATCACCGCCGCCGAAGCCCAGAACCGCCGTGAGCGGGTCCTGGTCTGCAACAAGTCCAAGGCCAAGAACGGCGCGATCATCGGCGGCCTGTCGGGCGCCCTGCTCGGCAACACCGTCGCCGGCCATGGCAACAAGACCGAAGGCGCCCTGCTGGGCGCGGGTGTCGGCGCCGTCGCCGGTCACGAGATCGGCAAGGGCAAGAAGAAGTGCCACTACGAGTACCGCTATCGCTAACCGCTAGCCGGTACGGATAGACAAAAGGGCGTCGGACTTCGGTTCGGCGCCCTTCGTGTTTTCGGCCCCTTAAGACTTGCCCGCGACCTTGGCGGTCATGGCGCAGTCCAACGTCCAGAGGCCCTCCGACCGCCGCCTGCTCTTGCTGGCGCTGCTGGCGATGTTCGCCCTGCTCAGCCTGCTGGTGGCGCGCAACCTGACCCTCCAGCCGGCGGGCGTCGACTTCCTGGCCATCTGGAACGGCGGGCGCGTGGCGGTAGCCGAGCCCGCGCGGCTCTACGACTTCCAGTATCTCAGCGCGCTGCAGGGCATCGCCGCCTCGGACGACGTCCTGCGCCCGTATATCAACCCGCCCTCGGCCCTGCTGCTGTTCGCGCCCCTGGGCCTGCTGCCGTTCAAGCTGGCCTATCTGGTCCTGATGGCGCTGAGCCTCGCGGTGCTGGCGATCGCCGGGGTCAGGATCCGGGCCCTATGGTGGCAGGTGCTGCTGCCCACCGTGGCGTTCACGATCTTCTGCGGCCAGCTGAGCCTGCTGATCGCCGGCCTGGTGGTGTTGGGCCTGTCTTTCCGCGCCCGGCCGGCGCTCGCGGGCCTGATGTTCGCCATCGCCGCCTCGATCAAGCCGCAGCTTCTGGTGCTGCTGCCCATCGCCCTGGCGGCCCAAGGACAATGGCGGACGATCCTGTTCACCGGCGCCGGCGGCCTGCTGATCTGCGCGGCCTCGGCCAGCCTGTTCGGGCTCCAGACGTGGCTCGACTGGTTCGCCGCCCTGCCGCGCTTCAACGCCGTCGTGGCCCAGCAAGGCCTGCTCGACACCGCCATCACGCCCTACGCCAAGCTGACCGCCCTGGGCGTCAACGGCGCCTGGGCCTGGCTGCTGGCCCCCGTCGCTGTATGGGCCGTCTGGAGCGCGTTTCGCCGTGACGCCTGGTCCGCGCAACTGATCGCCCTACTCGGCGGCGCGCTGCTGATCTCGCCCTACGCCATGAACTACGAGCTGGCCCTGCTGGCCCCGGCCGTGGCGGCCTATGTCGCCCGGACGGAAGACAAGCGCTGGCTGCTCTACGCCGTCGCCGCAGCCCTCTACGCGCTGAACATCGCGGCGGGCTGTCTGTCGCTGATCGCGGCGCTGATCCTGCCGCTCCTAAGCGGAGACCTTCAGTTGACGTCGGTCTTCTTCGGCGCGGCCGGCGGCAAGGGCGCGACGCGGACGCCGTCCTCAACCAGCGCCTTGACCTCGGTGGGCGACGCCTCGCCGTAGATGCCGCGCTCCTCGGACTTGCCCTCGTGGATGGCGCGAGCCTCCTTGGCGAAGGCGTCGCCGACGTAATCGAAGTTGTCCTCGACGTGCCGGCGGACCTCACCCATGGCCGTCATCATCATCTCACGCGCCTTCGGATCGAGCGTCGGAGCAGAGTTCTGCGCCTTGGTTCCCGCCACGGCCGGCGCCATGATCTGCTTGGAAACGCCGCGCGAGCCGCACAGCGGACACTCGACCAAGCCGCGCGCGGACTGGTCGTCATAGTCTGACGACGAGCCGAACCAGCCCTCGAACTCATGGGCCGCGTCGCACTGAAGCGCGTACTTGGTCATCGACTACAGATGGATGCTTTCAGGGACCGACGAAAGGCCGGGCGTTCTGGAGGACCGGGATCGCCGCCCGCGCCGACAAGGCGGCAGGAAGGTCGAGTTCGGCCAACAGCACGCCGGGCTCGTCGTGGTCAAGCTTGGCGATGATCTCGCCCCACGGACCGACGACGATCGAGCGGCCCCAGGTGCCGCGGCCGTCCTCGTGGAAGCCGCCTTGCGCCGCCGCGATCACGAACGAGCCGGTCTCGATGGCCCGGGCGCGCAGCAGCACGTCCCAGTGCGCCTCGCCCGTCGGACGGGTGAACGCCGCCGGCGCGGTGATCACCGTCGCGCCGGCCAGGGCCAGGGCGCGGTGCAGGGCCGGGAAGCGCATGTCGTAGCAGATGGTCAGGCCGAACTTGCCGATCGGCGTGTCCACGACCACCGCCGTCTCGCCCGGCGTATAGGTCGCCGACTCCCGCGCCGTCTCGCCGGTGGGCAAATCGACGTCGAACATGTGCAGCTTGTCGTAGGTCGCCACGATCGCGCCCGTCGGGTCGATGACGGCCTGGCGATTGGCCGCCTTGCCGTCCTCGCGGCGAACGAGGGCCGAACCGACGTCGATCCAGGTCCCGGTCTCGGCCGCGATCTCGCGCAGGCCGTTCACGACCGGATCGTGCTCCAGCGCCGTCAGGGTCGGCAGCAGCTTGCTGCGATCCTTCTGCAGGACGTTGGTGCATTCGGGCGTCAGGACGAATTGCGCCCCGCCGGCGATCGCCTCGCGGACCAGCGGCGCGACATGGGCCAGCGCCGCCGCGTGGGTCGCGGGGGTGCGGGTCTGGATCAGACCGACCTTGAGAATCATGCGGCGAGCATCTGGTCCAGCTTACCCTCGCGCTCGAGGGCCATCATGTCGTCGCAGCCGCCGATGTGCTGCTCGCCGACGAAGATCTGCGGGAAGGTCGTGCGGCCTGAGCGCTGCATCATCTCCTGGCGCAGGTTCGGATCCATGCCGGCCTCGACCTCGGTGAAGTCGGCGCCCTTGTCGCTCAGCAGAGCGAGAGCGCGGGCGCAATAGCCGCAGAACGGACGGGTGTAGATGGTGACTTTGGCCATGCTCTGACTCGAATACCTTGTAGGTCCTTATATAGGACGCGCCTGCATTTCTGTAACGCGGGCGACGACAGAAAGCGTCACCGACGCGGCCCCGGCCGCCAGAAGCGCTCGCGCGCAGCCCTCGGCGGTGGCTCCGGTGGTCAACACGTCATCAATCAGAACGATCCGCCGACCGACGACCCGGTGGCGGCGGGCCTCGGGCACGGCGAAGGCGGCCGCCACGTTGCGCCGCCGGCCCGTGGCCGACTTGCCGCCCTGGCTGTCGGTGTCGCGCTTGCGGATCAAGGCGTCGGGCAGATAGGCGAGCGCCGCCATCCGGGCCAAGGGCCGGGCGATCTCGGCGACCTGGTTGTAGCGGCGGCTGAGCATTCGGCTGCGGTGGACAGGCACCGGCACGATGGCGTCGGCCTCGTCCAACAGGTCGGCGCCGGCTCTCGACAGCCACCGGGCGAACAGCCCCGCCAGGTCGGTGCGGTCGGCGTGCTTCAGCTTCAGGATCAGCTCACGGGAGTGTTCGTCATAGATGCAGGCCGCCCGGCAACGCTGGAACGCCTTGGGCTTGGCCTGGCAGGCGGGGCAACGCTCCACCGCTGCCTCGGCATAGGCCATGGCCAGGCCGCAGCCGTCGCAGACCGGATCATCCAGGAACGTCACCTTGGCGAAGGCGCTGGCCGACAGCCCGCCGCTCAGCGCCGCCTCGCCGTCCAGGCTGGACGGCGGCAGCAGCAAGTCGAGCACGCTGCGGCCTAGTCCTCTAAGAGGGGCACCTTTCCAGAACGGTCCGGAGTCGCCATGTTCCGCGCGCAATGACCGCCTCCCCCCTGCTCTTCGACCGCGCCCTGCATCGCGCCCGCCTCGACCGCGCTGCGCGCGACTACGCCTCCGCCGACTTCCTGAAGGCCCGCGTGGCCCAGGACGTGGTCATGCGGCTGGAGACGATCCTGCGACGCTTTCCGGTCGCCGTCGACCTCGGCGCGAGAAACGGCCATTTTTTCAAAGCCTTGGCCGAGAGCGACGCCCGCGCCAACATCGACACCCTGATCGAGACCGACCTTTCGGCGCGGATGCTGGATGGTCGTGAAACCCTGCGTGTCGCCGCCGACGAGGAGCGCCTGCCGTTCGGTGACGCCACGCTCGATCTGGTCGTCTCGACCCTGTCGCTGCACTGGACCAATGACCTGGTCGGCGCGCTGATCCAGATCCGCCGGGCGCTGCGGCCCGACGGCCTGTTCCTGGGCGCGATCTTCGGCGGGGCCACCCTGACCGAGCTGCGCCAATGCCTGCTGGCCGCCGAGGCCGAGCTGACGGACGGCGCCTCGATGCGGGTCTCGCCGTTCGCCGACGCCATCGACGCGGCGGGCCTGCTGCAACGCGCGGGTTTCGCGCTACCGGTGGCGGACGTCGATCGCGTGAAGGTCCGCTACGCCCACCCGATCAAGCTATTGCAGGACCTGCGCCGCATGGGCGAGACCAGCGTGCTGCTGGACCGCTCGCGCAAGCCGCTGCCCCGCAAGGTGCTGTTCCGGGCGATGGAGCTTTATGTCGAACGCTTCGCCGAGGCCGACGGCCGTGTGCCGGCGACGTTCGAGATCGTCTCGGTGACGGGCTGGACGCCGCACGAAAGCCAGCAGAAGCCGCTGCGGCCGGGCTCGGCCAAGATGCGCCTGGCCGATGCCTTGGGTGTCCAGGAACAGCCGGCGGGCGAGAAGCCCACGCCGTAGATCAGGTGCCGATGGCGTCCTTGGCCTTGCCGAACGCCTTGTTCATGCCGCCGCTCAGGGCGGTCAGCACGCCGACCAGGCTGAGAGCCAGCAGGCCGACCAGCAGGGCGTATTCGATCGCGGTGGCGCCGGACTCGTCGGCCCAGAAG
>Ga0164241_10000138_pt1 | contig 174433 bp, 130 predicted proteins | sample OricomyardsoilBY_FD_108780 | JGI IMG/M metagenome (GOLD analysis project Ga0164241, IMG submission 108780) | Backyard soil microbial communities from Emeryville, California, USA - Original compost - Back yard soil (BY) | ecosystem: Environmental > Terrestrial > Soil > Unclassified | place... | reverse complement strand
GTCAGCGGATTCTCGACGCGGCTCGGGTGGCCAATGCCCTCGGACCCGTCATCCAAGGAACCTCGCAATACGCTACCTGGGCGGGCAAACGGGAGGCCCTTGGGCGGACTGGCAACGATTGGTCGGATGTGCTCGCGGCCATCGACCAAATCGAAGAGTACTGGGGTCCCTTGGATGGACCCCTGACCGAGGAGTTCGTGCGAGAACTTCACGAAAAGCTTGGGAACGAGGGCCTCCATCCGGGGCCACAGCAGTGGGTAGCGGTCATCCCGTCGGGACGACCAAGCCTGCATGTCAGCGACGGGGGGATCCATCGGTCTCGTCCTGATTTAGCAACTCGCTCTTTTAGAAACCCCTTGGAACGTCTTCATGCTGGAGGTCGAGGACCTTTGGCTGAGGACCTCCGTCCTGGGGACCTCAATTTCATTCCCTTCTATGGGGATGATGATGGGTCTCCCGGGGATGGAGGACGGGATGAGGGCATGGACGATGGGCGCAAGCCCGGATGTCCGTGTTCATGTCCTATCCACGGGGATGGACGACAGGACTATGATCATGAAGATCATGAGGCCCTGGTTGGTTCCAGATGGTCGCAGCCCCAGGACACGGGTCCAAGCGAGGAGGAGACCTTGTCCCCGAATCGCTGCAGCTCAAACGCATGGTTCGCTCAGGCGCAGGAGGGCACCGATCTCGCCCGTCCTCCTGTCGCCCTTTCCCAAGCCGATGTGGAGGTCGTCGTGCGGGAAACAGGAAAACACAACGGTCGCTCGTGGACGACGGTCGCCGTGACGGAAGCATTGAGGACCTCGACTCGACGGTACGGGCTTCCATCCCACTCGGCCCTTCTGGAGGCGTTGATCGAAGTCGTCGGGCGGGCGCAGGCCGACGGAAGCGAAAATCTAGTCGTGAAGACTGACGCTTGGCTCGCGAAACACCTCGTTCGGCGCGGAGCGAAGTTTCACGGAGTGGCCGTGTTCGACCGGGTCGAGCGATTTCATGAAGTGGCGGAGCAGGGCGAAACGGAGGTCGTGATCGTCGGATCTCGTTCTGGACTTCGTCAAAATCGGAGTCGTGATGGAACCCAGCCCACCATGAAGCCAGCCGTACCGTGTACCGCCCCGCAATCGCTTGCGTAGCCCCTCTCGAGATGGCCTTCGGGCCTCTGCTCTTCGTTTTCCGTCCCTGGGCCCACTACTGGGGCCCTAGCCCCGCTACTGAGGACGGGACGCCCAGCGGTTGGTCCAGGACATCACCAGCCGAGGTAATGTCGTGAATCTCCAGGAGATTACCAGGCTGACGTAATGTCGCTTATGTCAGCCGGAATATCAAATCGAATGCCAAGGGCTCGTCATTTTTCTCGTTCCACTTGGCTCACTTGATTCACTAGCTATGTTCTCAACATGCCAGCTTTGAGCGGAAGCTCGGATGGTGCGTCCCGGCGGGACGGAAAGGAGGTAGAGAGTGATGGCCCACGCCATTGATGGAACCAGAAAGCAAGGCCTCGTCGAATTCATCGACGAAAGACTCACTCCACCGCAGTGGCTGGAGAAGGCGGATGCTTTTTCTCGAGCAGCTCTCGGCGTTGACGCCCAGGTTGCCTGGACGCGGGTCTGCAACGGGGAATTCGAAGGTACGCCTTTTGCCTCTGAGCTCTGGCAGCTCATGTTCTTAGCAGGAGAGGATCATCCTCTGCCCAAAGCAGCAGAGTAGGTCCTTCTTTTGGCGATTATCGGACGCACTCCGAATGCGTGCTTCGAGCAGTTTCGTGCTCACGTATCCACGCTCATCTCGGCGACCTTAGGGCAGCAGTACGTTCATTTTGGGTGGGAGGATGATACGAAGGGTACGATCTCTCTTGGGCCCGCGAATTCGCATGCCGGAGTTCGTCTCGAGAGCGGACGAGGTGAGTTTTATCTCGCTCTCAAGCAAAACCTCGAAGCAGTTAAGGTTGAGCAGAGCTATCAACTGAAGACCCGAGGTTACCGATACGCGATCTCCCAGTCGGGCGAGCTCTTCACGGAAGCGAGCATCCGATGGGAATACACGCATAAACCGCCCGCTGGTCGGCAGTGTCGACACCACTTTCAGTTGGGCCGCATCGAGCAGAAGGCCCCTTCAATGGATTTCAATGGGGTGGCGTTGGATCTGAACCGCCTTCACACTCCCACGGGCTTCGTACTCATCGAGTACGTTCTGCGATTCATTTTTACCGACATGGATGTCACGCCGATCAGCTTCGACTGGGAGAATCGGCTTTCTGAGTCGGAGGATAAGTTCTTCACCGAGTTCAGCGGGCGGACCTCGACTCCGCCCGGATAGTTTTTCGGTGACAGGTAGCGTCCTAGGTAAGAGAGTTCATTGACTCTACAACCGTTCAGTCAATGACATCTTAGGGTCCGTGTTCCCCCCAGCCCGGGAGCCCGGTTCCGAGATCCCGAAAAAGGAAGAGGCGCCTCACAGGCGCACGCGTCCAGCCGAGGATTTAGAGATCCCTATCTACCATCCGCGGGCTGGGCATCCCTCAGTCCGCAGCGTTCTCGAACGCTTCCCAGTAGAGCTTCGTCATCAACCCAGCATCGACCTGCGCACCGAATCGAGACACGGCCATCTCCCGGCGCCAGCACTCTTCGCCGACGGCGTCGATCAGGTAGTGGACCTGCCCGATAGCGGTATCAAGGACAGCCTGAGGGTCCACGCCATACTGCACGGCGACCTGCGCCAGGTAGGGCCAGTTGTGGGGGCTGGGGGTAAGATTCTTGGGGTCGGTAGGCTTGTTCATATTTCCTGCTCTCCGCCGACCGTAAAATGGGGCCGGCCCCATCAGATACACCGGCCGTCTTTGGCTCCGGCTGTCCGTGAGACTCTCTTGAACGTTTGATGTGATCCTATCGGGCTCGGAGCAGCCTTCGCACTCAGCCTCCGCTCTAACCGCGGCGTGTGCGCTGCTGCTGATCACGAGGCACTGATCAACCTGCCAGGTCGTATCTTCCGAAGAGTCGAAGACCGTGGCGGAGATCGCCGAAACAACGCCAGCCCTCACAACTCTGAGGCTCTCCCGCCCTGGCTGACTTCAAAAGAGGGCGACGATCCGGTCGGGAACGGTCGAGAGCACCAAACCCCCGGCAGCGAGGATAGCGAAGAAGTATGCCCAGCCGAGGTCACCCGTCACGGCGTCCCGGAGGCGCGTCTCGACTTGGCTGAGCCGCAGAGAGAGGTGGGTGTCGACGGAATGGATGGCTTCGGAGTGAGCCCTGTGCAGTTGATCAAGCAGCCTTCGGAAATGCTCCTCCAGGGCCTTGAGCTCCTGCTTCAGCGGATCGTCTTCGAACGATCCTGACTGAGTCAGCTTCAAACGTTTGGCGCGAAAGGAGAACGGAAGCCGGATCTCGAACGGGACGACTGCAGGCTGCTCCTCGGTTGGCGCCTCAAGTAGACGCTGGAGGAAGCCGCGGCGACTAAATAGCTTATCCACCTTGTGAACCTCCACCAAGATCGCAATCCAGGCGATCAGCTCACAGCAGAGGCCCCACCATGTCAGGATCGTCACGGAAGGGCAGAGGAACCCGAAGAAGAACGGACCGAGGGCTATAGCAATGAGTCCGAGAACAACTTTGAGTAGTGGCACTTCGGCACGCTACTCGTGTCCGTTTGGACTCCCAATATCCCGAGCGCGAACAAGGTCCAAACAGCCCCGACCACGAAGAGCAGCGGCCTCGGCCTTCGCCGGGGAGATGCCTCGGTGCAGCACGTAGAGCGCAGTGAGGAGTCCCGAGGTGCCTGGGCTCAGGATCGGCACCCATCTCCTGATCTGGGGCAAAAAAGGACTATTGCAGGCGCCCGATCTTGCAAACTACCGCCACGTCGACTCGTGCTTGAGGGGACACCATGTCGTGACCTCCCCATCGCCATGGTGGTGACATTTGATGACCATCCCCGCCGTGCATCCAACGTGGTGACATCCAAGCGGCGCATTGATGTACTCGGGGCCGGCCACGGGATTTTGACAAACGGAGCATCTAATTTCTTTGAAATAGTATTTCATTCCTCGCAGTGCTGTTGGGGCACTGCGCCTCGACAGGCTTATCTTAGTTTTGATTCGTTAACTTCGAATACGATAGCGCGAATCACCGAGGGCCCGCCTCGACAATTTCGACGCGAGAAAGCGTCCTCGGGCAGCTCTCGGCAGTCAGTCCCGTTGCCCGCCAAGTCGGTCGCCAGAACCTGGTATTCCTCGACGCCAAAAAGACGCCTTTTCCCCACGTTACGTCGGCACCCGTAACTCCGCGCGGCACGTGAAGGCACAGGACCTCGGGAAACAGGTCGGCATTGGTCCTGACCGTGGCTGAGTAGACGGTCGGCACGGTGCGCTGCAAAAAGTCGTTTGACCTCACTGGCAATCTCGCCGCGAAGCCCATCGGTAGACTTCGTTCTTCCACGCTCAATTTTGCCATTCCTTCGGCCAGATGTCGCCCAACCCGAGGACTTCAGGGTTCAATAGCGCCCGAGGCATATCCTGTGGAAGGCTGAAATCCTGCGTCGTGCCGGCCTTCCAGTCGAACCTGGTGAGTAGCCAAGTGCCCCTGGGGAGGCCGGAGCGTCCTCCCTTCGTCAGGTCAACTCGCCCAACGCATTTTCCTTCAATGCCGATAAACATGGCCTCGACTTCGTCGGAATGAGTAAGGAACAGGCCGTGGTGCTCCTGGCGCGTGAAGGCGTCAAGGCTGTCTTGAAGTTCGTGGTTAAGGAGAGTCGGTACGACGAAATCAGCGAAGTGGCCGGTGCCGTGCCTGGCAAACGCGCGCACTGCATCGAACTCGGCCATGAGGGCAATCTCCGGTCCCAGTCGATGGCAAACGTAGTTGAGCGCGACCTTGCACATCGCACGGCAGTACGGGTCCAGTTTGAGAGCCGTTTCATACGTGACGGGTGTAGGCGCTATCGGCCTCGCCTGGCGCTCGCCAAACGTTTCCGCAAAAGGCAAACCGACAGTGCGAAGTTCATTCGCGAACCGCTCCACCTCCTTGGCATTGGTCCCACGAACAAGGTACTTCCTGGGTGCCGCTCGAATGATGGCCACCGCGGGGCGGCCTTTCTTTACTGAAACCACTTCCGTCGAAACCTTTAAGGTCAATGGTTCGGCCAGTTCGCGGTGAAGCCGGTCGATATCCTCCGCGACCGAGCATTGGACCTTGAACTCACCAGCCTCCGCCGAGGTATAGATCTGCGGCGGGAAGAATGCGCTCCCGTTTGGCAGGACGCGCGCTACGACGAGCGTCCCATCCGAACCTTCCATCTCCCCGAGGCCAAGGCTTTGGAAGTAGTTCCCGCCAGTGGAGTAGAAGCCCAAGGCATCGAGGAACGATTTGTCGATCGAACTAAACGCGCTGTTGCAGTCTCCGCAAACCTGATTTCCCAACACGGCCTTGGCGCCGAGCGCGGCCTGGAGCACATGCTCCCTCGTCCTCGGCACGTCCAAGCGGCGACAGTAGATGCATGGGAGCAGCGTCATCTTTGCCCTAAATCTTGCTGGGCATTCACCGTGAGATCAACTCCACCGCCACATCACGCGCCTTCCGCCCCTTCAAAGGACCGCAGGGGACCTGAGCCAACCACAGCGTCGCTGCCATTAGATCGTTGCTCTCGGTGAGGTAGTCTTGCAGCAAGAAGGCGTAGTCGGTGATCGTCCCGAGCACGGACCAGCTCATCGTCTTGGCGTACGCTACCGGATGCATCTTGTCTTGTTCGGTGGTGATGATCTGCATCGGCACGTCGAGCGCGAGCAGGACGTTGCCGACCGCAGCTTGCAGTCGCCCCTCGAAGGGAAAGTCTCCCGCCGCCGGGAAGACTACGGGAAGCCGAGACGGCTCACTGACCGCGAGGATCAACTGCTTCGATCTGGTATGCAGGATCTGGCAGTACCAGTCACCCAGCGCGTTGGTAGAATCTTGTGCGATGGGACCGAGGGGCACCTTGAGTCGTTTCGCCAGAGCCTGGGTGGGGCGGATGACCAGCATGTTCGTGCTCGGCGCTGGACTACGCCGTCTCGAGAGAGCCGTCTACCTGGGTGTAGGCCGGACCGGGTAGACCTCAGGTTTGGCGATACGGACTCAGTCCTGCCCTCACCTGAGGAAGCTTTTCCGACAACCGTAGGGTCACGCACTGCGCCCTGCCCGACAACCTCGGGGTGAGCCGGCGAACGCGTTGATCCTCGATCTGCTCCGCCGGGCTCGATAGGCAAATTGCTTTCTTCGGTAATGGAGCTCCTCTAATGTAGGCCTCGGTGGGGGGATATGAGGACAAGATCCAAGGGGCGACCAAGCTTTGATCCCGTAGCAGTCGTCGAGGCCGCCTACAGAGTGGACCGAGAGACCTCGGTTTGGCTCGATGGTGTCCTCGATGCCCTGACTCCGCGTATGGCCCGCAACTTCCCTTTGTTTGGAGGGTTGAGTCTATGCCCCCAGCGCGACGTGGAGCACCTCTTCGACAACATGATTTCGACGCGGTATCCGACCGACGAAGCGCTGAGCAAGACTCTGAGCTCGGGGATGGGAGAGTTCGGAAGCAACCTGAACAGTAAGGCCATCGCATATGGTGCCAGGCGTGCCCTTTACACCATGTCCGAAGGTGTGGCCGTCGTTCCGCAGTGGCTTGGTTTTACGGCGAGACACGCGAGGAGAAACGGAGTCGACGCTGACGACAGTGTGAGCTTCTCGGTCGACGCGGGCGACGGACAGTACCTGGTGATGGGCGCCCTGCTGCATCGCGAAGAGTCCGTCGGAGCGCGGGAAGGCCACGTTTTTCGACAGATCGCCGCGCACACGGGAGCGGCCCTTCGCCTTCGAACTCGTCTCGGCCACGGCATTGGGTTGAGTCCACTCGAACAGGCGGACGCTGTCATCGACGGCAACGGTCGACTGGTTGATGCCCGCGATGCGACATTTGAAGCTAGGACAAGAGGGTCCTTGCGGGACGCAGCGCTTGCTTGGGATCGAGCCCAGTGTCGGAGCGGACAGGTTGATCGGGAACAAGCTCTCGCTCTTTGGCAGGGGCTCCTTCAAGGACGTTGGTCGTTCCTGGACTATCTCGATTCGGACGGGCGTCCGCTTCTGTTGGTGTTCAAGAATGAGGTCCCAGGAGCAGATCCTCGGGCGCTCAGCGTTCGTGAGGTTCAAGTCTTGCACCTGCTCGGGCGAGGCCTTTCTAACAAACACATCGCGCTCGATCTCGAGATGACCGAGCCTACCGTTAGTCATCATCTGCATCGGGCTCTTCGAAAACTGGGAATGAGTTCCTTGACCCGACTTTCTGGTCTCGTTCGCGCCCTGGATCGGGGCCGAGCAGACGGAGGGGCTTTGGGTGGTGCGCCTGGGTTCGACGGGATCCACGTACTCGCGAGCCGTTCGTCCCCGAACCTCGAGCTGCTCACGGAGAGCGAAACTCGAGTCATTCAACTGATACTCAGTGGTCGCTCAGCGGGCGATGTGGCTCGGCACCGGGGCGTCTCGGTGAAGACTGTCAATAATCAGCTCTTTTCCATCTATGCCAAGCTGGGTGTGCATAGCGCCCGGGAGATTTGTTTCTAAGCTTTCGCTCGCACGCGGTTGAGGCGGCACGCTGCTGGTAGAGCAATGAGCCGCGAACGATGGAGAGCCGTGCCCTCCTTCCCGTGCCGCTTCGCTCCCCTTTTTTTGGACACCGAGATCGGCTGAGCGTCGGAAAAGGTACAGGCGTGTCGAGCAGCTCGTGGCTTGGTGGCCGGACAAGCGGACTGCGGATCAATTGGCTGATCCACGAGGGGAACGTGAGGCCATAGCCTGCAATGCATCCAAGAATTACCTATGGAGTATGGGATGCCCGGCGGACTAAATCTGCCCTCCAGAGGCTCGGGAGAGGCGGGGGAAATGTGTCGGGAAGGTAACGCAGACCCAGAGCAACGCGTGCGCCAAGGGGGCTCCGGCAATGCCGACTGACGGAGCATCCCGAGACGCTCGTGGTTCTCACGCGGCGGCTTCACAGCAGTCCGGCGCATCGGGGCAATCGGTGGCGCGCGGAGGTGGCGGCAGCGGAGCCGAGTCGCCGTCGCTCATTCCTTCTATCTCCCTTCCGAAGGGCGGCGGCGCTATCCGGGGGATGGGCGAAAAGTTCGCTGCGAACCCAGTGACGGGGAGCGGGGCGATGAGCGTGCCTATCGCGGTGAGCCCGGGGCGCGCCGGGTTCGGACCGGAGCTTTCGTTGTCCTACGACTCAGGGAGCGGCAATGGCCCGTTCGGCTTCGGTTGGTCCCTCTCGATACCGAAGATCGGCCGCAAGACCGACAAGGGCTTGCCCCAGTACCGTAACGCTGAGGAATCGGATGTATTCCTGCTTTCGGGTGCCGAGGATCTCGTTCCTGTGCTGCTCTCAGACGGGACGCGGTACGAGGACACGAACAGCCACCCGGGCGTCATCGTCCACCGTTACCGCCCACGAATTGAAGGGCTTTTCGCGAGGATTGAATGCTGGACCGAAGCGACGACGGGTGATGTCCATTGGCGCTCTATCAGTCGCGGGAACGTCACCACGATCTACGGGCGTGACAACCGCTCCCGCATCTTCGACCCGGACGAAGCAACATCATCTCATCCGCGGCGCGTCTTCGAGTGGCTCACTTGCGAGAGTTACGACGACAAGGGCAATGCTATCGTCTACGAGTACGCGGCTGAGAACGACATCAACGTCAACCGCATGCACGCGAACGAGCGTAACCGCGTGCGAACCGCGCACCGTTATCTCAAGCGGATCAAGTACGGCAATCGCGTCTCTCGGCTCATCGAGCCAGATCTTTCGAAGACGGAGTGGCTGTTCGAAGTGGTGTTCGACTACGACGAAGGCCACTACTCAGAGCTTCCGTTCGACTCTGCACGAGCCGAAGCAGAGCAGCATCGTTTCGCTCAAGCGTGTGTCGATTCGAATGGGAACTGGCGTGTGCGCCCGGACCCGTTTTCAGTGTACCGCTCGGGTTTCGAGGTTCGGTCTTATCGACGGTGCAGCCGTGTCTTGATGTTTCACCGCTTCGCGGAGCTCGATCCGAATTACGCCGGAGGGACTGCTCCTGATCCGTGCCTCGTGCGGTCCACCGAGTTCGACTACGAAGACATCGTCGATTTCGAGCGTGCGGCGCTGCCAGCTCTTGAAGCCGAACTCGGCCATCAAGGCAGTACGCGCTTCGCATCGTTCATCCGTCGTGTCATTCAGTCCGGGTACGTTCGCGATCATGCGAGACCGGTCGAGACTCGAGACGGACTGCGATACGTCACGTATCTCCATAAATCGCTCCCGCCCCTCGAGTTCGAGTACAGCAAGGCGCAGATTCAAGACGAAGTCCAAGAGCTCGACGAAGGAAGCCAACAGAACCTTCCGATTGGTCTCGATGGGAGCGTCTATCAGTGGGTCGATCTCGATGGTGAAGGAATTTCTGGCGTGCTCACCAAGCAGGCCGGGGCCTGGTTTTTCAAGCCCAACCTAGGCGGGGGAAAGCTCGGACCTGTCCAAGTTCTTCGAACCCAGCCATCGCTCTTCGCTCAGACCGCGAGCGGCGAACAGCTCCTCGATCTTTCGGGCGACGGACAACTCGACGTGGTCGCGTTCTCTCGGCCAGTGCCTGGCTTCTACGAGCGGACATTGGAAGCGGGATGGGAATCGTTTCGAACCTTCCGCAACCTCCCCAACATCCAGTGGGACGATCCGAACTTGCGCTTCGTCGATCTCGATGGGGATGGCCATGCGGACATTCTGATCACCGAGAACGACGCGTTCACCTGGTACCCATCGCTCGCGGAAGAAGGCTTCGCGCGGGCGAGACGTGTTTATCAGTCTCGGGACGAAGAGCGCGGTCCGCGCCTGGTCTTCGCTGATGGTACGCAATCCATCTACCTCGCCGATCTCTGCGGCGATGGCCTCACCGACTTGGTGCGCATCCGCAATGGCGAAGTCTGCTACTGGCCAAACCTCGGGTACGGCCGCTTCGGCGCCAAGGTCACCATGGACAACGCGCCCTGGTTCGACAACCCAGACCAGTTCGACCAGAGCCGCATTCGTTTGGCGGACATCGACGGCTCGGGAACGACCGACATCCTCTACCTGCACCGCAACGGCGTGCGCATCTACTTCAACCAGTCAGGGAATCGTTGGAGTGACGCGCGGCACCTTCTGACGTTCCCGCGCATCGACAATCTCTCGTCGGTATCGACAGCCGACCTGCTCGGAAACGGAACGGCGTGTTTGGTCTGGTCATCGCCGTTGCCTAGCGATGCGCGATGTCCAATTCATTACGTTGACTTGATGGGTTCGTGGCCCGCCTTCCGGCCTGATGACTTCCGGAATCTTTCTTCGCTTGTTCCGAGGCTGACAACTCGACAACGACCGATCGATCAGTGGCTGGTGAGTCAGTTGTCGGCCGAGACCGTCGCAGCCATGAATGACTACGACGGTTCTGACGCAGCATCAGCGCGCCTACAAGACGATTTGGCACGCGAGCTAAACGCGATTCTTGGACATCGAACCCTCCATTCACCTCAGCTTTTTGCGGGAGTCAGCCTGAGAGCAGAAACCGAGAAGCTTCTAGCCAAATCCGGTCGCTGCAGAAGGCTCAATCGTCTCCTTCTTGAGGACGCATACCCGCGGGACCTGGCGAGGTATCGGACTGCGAAGCCTCACCTGCTCGTCAAGTCGACGAACAACCTCGGCGCCGAGACGAAGATCGATTACGCATCGTCCACGAAGTTCTACTTAGCGGACAATGCCGCGGGCAATCCGTGGATTACGCGGCTGCCGTTCCCGGTGCACGTTATCGAACGTGTCGAGACGTTCGATCGGATCAGCGGCAGTCGCTTCGTCACTTCGTACAAGTACCACCACGGCTACTTCGATGGCGTCGAGCGCGAGTTCCGCGGCTTCGGGATGGTCGAGCAGCAGGACACCGAGGAGTTTGGGGCATTCGCCGCGGGAGGGCCGGCCGGGACCACCAACATCGACGCCGCTTCGCATGTCCCGCCGGTGCTCACGAAGACCTGGTTTCACACGGGCATCTACCTTGGTCGTGACCACGTCTCTGACTTCTTCGCCGGGCTCCTGGATGACAAAGACGTCGGGGAATACTACCGGGAGCCCGGGCTTACCGACGACGAGGCGAGGGAACAGCTGCTTCCAGACACGGTTCTGCGCGAGAGTCTGACCCTGGAAGAGGAACGCGAGGCTTGCCGTACGCTCAAGGGCATGATGCTGCGCCAGGAGGTGTACGCGCTCGACGCCGATGACAACTCCCCGCCCGGGGAGAAGAAGCGCGCGGAGACGCCCTACACGGTCGTCGAGCAGAACTTCACCCTTCGGCGGCTCCAGTCACGGGGAGACAATCAGCACGCCGTCTTCTTCGCCCATCCACGAGAAGCACTGAGTTACCACTACGAGCGCAGTCCAGCCGACCCGCGCATCAGCCACGCGCTCACGCTGCAGGTTGACCCCTTCGGCAACGTCTTGAAGTCCCTCGCTGTCGCCTATGGTCGCCGCGAGCCGTCCACGGACCCGGCCCTGACGGCCGAAGACAAAGCGAAGCAGTCACAGCTCCTCATCACTTACACGGAGAGCAGCTACACGCAGAACGAGATTCCCGCAGCGGTTCTGGCGGCGGGGCATCATCGCGCACCCATTCCAGCCGAGGCTAGAACGTACGAGCTGACAGGCTTCGCGCCCGAGAAAGGAGCGCGGTTCAGCTTCGAGGAATGGCCTCGGAACAACTTCGCCCTGCTCGCGTCGGCTGCGGAAATTCCGTACGAGCTCAAGGCCGACGTCACCAAGAAGCAGAAGCGCCTCATCGAGGATGTGCGCACGCTCTATCGCAAGGACGATCTGAGCGCCCTGTCGGCGCTCGGCAAGGTTGAGTCGTTGGCCCTGCCGGGCGAGACGTACAAGCTGGCGCTGACTCCATCGCTCCTGGCTCAAGTTTTCACGCGAAAGAAAGCCGGTCAGCCAGACCAGGCACTGCTACCCAACCCGAACGCGCTGCTCGAAGGAAAGGGCAACGATCAAGGTGGGTACGTCGCTTGGGACGGCAATTGGTGGATACCGTCCGGCAAGGTCTTCTTCGACTCGGGCGCGAACGCGACCAATCCGGCGCTCACCGCCGCCATCGAGCTGAGCACGGCGCGCCAACATTTCTTCGTTCCTCGGAAGGTCGCCGATGCCTTCGATCAGACGACAGTTGTCGAGTACGACCCCAACGATCTGCTCGTCACCCGAACCACGGATCCGTTAGGTAACTCCGTCTCGGCCGCGAACGACTACCGCGTGCTCCAACCTCGCGAGGCCACCGATCCGAACCGCAACCGCTCGGCGTCGGCCTTCGACGCGCTCGGGATGGTCGTTGCGACCGCGGTCATGGGGAAGACTGGGCAGCCGCTCGGTGACTTGCTCGAGGGGTTCGATGCGGACCCGACACTGGCCAAGGTCCGCGCATTCATCGCGGATCCTCAGGCGGAAGCAGCATCCCTCTTGGGTAGAGCCACGTCCCGCATCGTCTATGATCTCGATCGCTACCAGCGGGCTGAGCAGCCTCCGTTCGCCGCGACGCTTGCGCGTGAAACCCACTTCGAGCCTGCGCGCGACAATCAGACGAAGATCCAGCTCTGCTTCTCTTTCTCCGACGGGTTCGGCCGCGAGGTCCAGAAGAAGATCCAGGCGGAAGCGGGCAATGCGTTTCAGCGCCAAGCTTCGGTGCCGTTGCCCACTGGAGACATCCGCCCCGGCGTTCTCGTTCGCGACGGACAAGGCACGTTGATGCCGCGGGTAAATGCCCCGAGCCGCTGGGTCGGCTCCGGTCGGACCGTCTTCAACAACAAGGGCAAGCCCGTCAAGCAGTACGAGCCCTTCTTTAGCGCCACGCATCTGTACGAGAGCGAGCCGGAGGTGACAGATACCGGTGTGAGTCCCGTGCTCTTCTACGACCCGGTCGAGCGCGTCGTTGCGACGCTGCATCCGAATCACACCTACGAGAAGGTCGTCTTCGATCCCTGGCAGCAGACAACCTTCGATGTGAACGACACAGTTGTTGCCGCGCTGGGCCAGCAGCAGTTCGCGACGCGAGACGAGACTGGCGATCCCCGGACCGACCCCGACATCAAGGGCTACGTGGAGAGGTACTTTGCCTCGCTGGTAGCCAAGCCTGGTGAACCACCTTGGAAGACCTGGCACACGGAACGTGTCGCGCTGGCGCCCGGAGATCCAGAGCGCGGTGCAGCCGAAAAAGCTGCGGCCCACGCTAACACGCCAACCTCGGCCCATATCGATGTGCTCGGCCGCGTGTTCATCACGCTCGCACACAACAAGGTGGTCTGCCCCGGCCATGCACTGGATGGCAGCGTCGACCGTTTCGCAACCCGGGTAGACCTGGACATCGAGGGCAACCAACGAGCAGTGCTTGACGCCGTCAAGAAGGCCGTTGACGCGCAAGGCAACGCGGTCGTGGACGAGCTCGGGCGCATCGTCATGCGCTACGACTACGATCTTCTCGGTAATCGCATTCACCAAGCCAGCATGGAGGCGGGTGAGCGCTGGATGTTGAACGACGCGACCGGCAAGCCCATCCGTGCCTGGAACGATCGGTGGTACGACACGCGCTTCGAGTACGACCCACTTCGACGACCGATTCGATCGTTCGTCAAGGGAGGTGATGGCACGCCCCAAAGCGAGCTGTTTGTACAGGAAGTCCTTTTCGCTCGCACCGTGTACGGCGAGCAGCATCCAGACGGCCTCGCGCTCAATCTTCGAACCAAGCCCTTCCTGCAGTTTGACGCTGCGGGCGTCATCACCCACCAGGGGTCGAATGCAGCGACAGGACAGGACGAGTCGCACGACTTCAAAGGAAACCTTCTACGCAGCTCTAGGGCCCTAGCAAAGCTCGATCCCACTACAGGAAAGCCCGCCTACCGGGCCACGGTTAACTGGACGACAATGGATCAGGCGATCCCGGGAGCTGCGACGACCGCTCTCGATATCGCGCAGCTCACGGCCGCGGTTGGACTGGTCGTCGAAGCGGGCGTCTTCCGCACCAGCACGACGTTCGATGCGTTGAACCGCCCGGTCACGGTCACGTCACCAGACCGCAGCGTCTATCGGCCGACGTTCAACGAGGCCAACCTCCTCGACAAGGTCGAAGTAGAACTTCGTGGTGCCGGTGTAGCCACGGTCTTCGTGACGAACATCGACTACAACGCCAAGGGGCAGCGCGAGAAGATCGACTACAAGAACGGCGCCACCACGACGTACGAATACGACGAGCTCACCTTTCGGCTCTCGCGTCTGAAGACAACGCGGCCCGTCAACGCGGACTCGACTGCATCCCAGCTCTTCAACAACCCTTCGGTAGTGCAGGACCTGGGCTACTCGTACGACCCCGTCGGCAACATCACGCGAATAAGAGATGCTGCAGTCAGGACGATCAATACCGTCGAGCCCGTAGGCGCGTACACATACGACGCCGTCTACCGACTCATCGAGGCCGAGGGTCGAGAGCATATTGGACAGAACGTCTTCGACTTCGATCCGCCAGCTGGCGGCTACCGCGACTACCCGTTCGTTGGTCATCGACATCCGAACGACCTGCAAGCGTTGCGCAACTACACCGAACGCTATGAGTACGATCCAGTCGGCAATTTCGTAGCGCTCAGACACCGCTTCAACGGGGCAGGTTGGACGCGCAGCTACGAGTACCAGGAAAACAGCCTGCTTGAGACCGGCAAAACGAGCAATCGACTAACTCGAACCACCGTGGGCAACGGGCTCAATCACATCGAGCCCTACACGCACGACGCCCACGGCAACATGACCTCGATGCCGCATCTGGCGGCCATGGTCTGGGACTTTAAGGACCAGTTCCAACAGGCAGACCTCGGAGGAGGTGGCACGGCTTACTACGTCTACGACGGCGCCGGTCAGCGCGTACGGAAGGTCATCGAATCACAGAACGGCGCGCGGCAGAAGGAGCGGCTGTACCTCGGTGGGTTCGAGGTCTACCGCGAGTACAACGGCAATGGGATCGCGCCCAGTCTTGAACGGGAGTCGCTGCACGTCCTGGACGACAAGCAGCGCATCGCGCTGGTCGAGACGCAGATCATCCAGGACGGAAACGCGGTCAACGTGCCAGTGCCGCTGCAGCGGTACCAACTCGGAAATCACCTCGGCTCATCGAGTGTTGAGCTAGATAAGGACGGCGCGCTGATCGCGTACGAGGAGTACCACCCGTACGGAACGAGCTCCTTTCAAGCCGGACGCAGCGCTGCCGAGGTGAGCCTCAAGCGGTATCGGTACACGGGGAAAGAGCGAGATGAGGAGAGTGGACTAGGTTACCACCAAGCGAGGTACTACGCCGCGTCGTTGGGGCGTTGGGTCAGCGCGGATCCGCTTGAGCTGATCGACGGTCCTAATCTGTACCGATTCTGTCGGAGTCGTCCATCGAGTCTGATGGACGAAAACGGCTGCGATCCAAAAGACGTCAATCTCGGTCCCCTTCAGCTACAGGATCCGACCCTGCACGCGAACGCTCAGGCAAACATCAATATCCAGATCAACGACCTCTTCAGCTCGGACCGCTCTATCACCATTGACTCGGCAAGTCTTGCGGGCACGGCCCAGGTCAACTCCACGGCGCGTTTGCCCGCAGCCAGTCTGGAGGGTGGCGCCTATGGCCGACTCACGCTCGGTGCCAGCATTCACGACAACCAGATCGCGGCTTCACTCAGCGGTAGCGCGCGCTTCGATCTAGGGCCTGCCCTCCTGCGATTCAACTATGACCTGAATGGCTCTACCCAGATTCCGAGCAGAATCCCGCTGCAGCGAGGCGCTCTAGACCACGCACGCGACATTGCCTTGGATAATCTGCGCGGTGACCTGAGCCTGCGTGCGGAACTGAGCCTAGGTCGATTTGAAATCGCCTCCGGTGTCTTGCGTTCACAGGTGGGTGCAGGGGGCCGAGGAACGGCCGAAGTTGAGGCTCGCCTGAGGTTACCGCTCACCCATGGAAGCTTATTCGGAAGTGGTTCGCTCTCTGCCAACGGTTATGCTCTGCAGGGCACCTTCAGTGCTCTGACTCCCGTCGGCGGTACGGTTGGAAGTTTTGGCCTGGACTCTGAGCGGGGACTGAGCCTGCGCGGACACTATCTTGGGCTGCAGTTTGGACCACTATCATTGGCTCCCAACGCCGAGTCCCTAGCAGAACGGATCTCCGCCACAGGACGCAATCCGAACCCTCACCATACCGTCTCTTTCTTCAGCCCTGGAGCGAGCATCGGCTACTCCTTCTTCCACGCATCACGTTCTAGTTCGGAAGTGTTCAGCGTAGGCTTCGCCCCTTCTGCGTCAGTCGTGGACTACTCGGCTGCGCAAAGGCCTCTGCCGTTTCCGGCATCCGCCCTCGAACCACTGCTGTACGGCAGAAGCACCTCTCGTCCAGCGGGCGTGTACGTCGGCGCCTCTCTCAGTGGGTCATTCTAGACAACCCCACTTACTGCTCCAGCAAGAACGAACACGAGTTGCCCTTCACGTCGGACATTGCCATGGCAATCCATAGCCTCTTCTACTGCCCCTACGCATCCTTCACGAACGAGCGGCTTTCGCCGCTCACGGAGACAAGCTGATTCATCCTCGATCCAGCTGGTGCGAGCTGGGCTCACCAAATGGATTCCTCAGCAACTGAAAGTCCAAAGCATGAAAACGACAAAGAACACGCATCCCGTCACGGACCCGGTATTCCGTGCCGTCTACGATTCACCCTCGTCGTTGCCAGGTCGTCACAAATGGACGACACGCGACGAAGACGTGCGCAGGATCGAAGAACTCCTTGGCATGCGAGCGGAAACCATCGGCGCCCCGCTCTGGATCAGCGGAGACCGCAAGCGCTGTCCTAAGTGCAGGCGGGAAACCAACTGGCTCGACATTGTGTCTTCTGCATTGGGACACGTTCATAGTCGGGAAATGATCGCGCAAGTCATTTTGGGCGACCAGAAGTACGTGAACACAGAAGCGCCACGCGCTATCGCGGGGCTGAGGTGCTTTCAGTGCGACAACCCCATCGACAATCTCCGCAGCTTCAAGTGTCATAATTGGGCATACGCGAAGGAAGCCATGCTCAAGGTCGTTCAGCAGATGAAAGCCCAGAAAGTGCCGAGAAAGCGATAGCTGCGCGGATAATAGAATTCGAAAGAGAAGCGGAGATTGACCTATGCCTTGGCAACAAATCCTCAACGGAGCAACTGGCCTTGCTGCGCTCGTCATAGTCCTCGGGGTCGGGCTTGCCGTGGCGATTCTTGCCAAGGCGGCTGACGCTTTTGGTCGTCGCCTGGAAGCCGAGACCAAGCACCTGGAGTTGAGCCGCCAGATTGGGCTCGAGAGTCAGGCCAAGTTCCTGGACATGACGCGCAAGGCTTTGCTTGAGCGAACGGACAACGTCGACCAAGCGCTGCGAGCGAGTCGCGAAGGTGTGTACAAGACGCTCTGGAAGAAGACCGAAAAGCTGCCGAAGTGGCCGCGTAATGACAGCCTGACGTACCAAGAACTCAAAGCTCTCTCGAGCGAGCTTCAGAGCTGGTATTTCGGGGAGGGAGGCATCTACCTATCTGAGAGCGCGCGCGGCATCTACAGCGGCGTTCAAGAAGCGATCGAGCGTCTCCTGCCGGGTAAGGACCTTACATTGCCTGTGAGTGATCCTGACTACGAAGTGATTCGGGCGCAGTGCTCGAGACTTCGTACCGAACTTACAAAAGACTTGTATTCACGCAGAGAAGCGCCGGAGCTTCGTTGAGGGGCCAGCAAGCGCTTTGTAAGCAACAGCAATCCGGTTGGCGAGCAGAGAGTGAGGACAAAACATGCCCATTCCATCAGAACCTCTGCGCCGCAGTGATCGCGGAACGTTCGTCGCCCAGCTCCATCGCACGCTCGAAGCTATCAATCGCGCGATCGATCAGAAGGAGCGCGACGCTCGCGTCTTCGGCGGCGTGACCGAGGCCATCCTGCGCGAGTTCCAGACGCAGAGCACGCTGCCGGTGACCGGCCTCTTCGGTCACGCGTATGCTCGCCGACAGTGCGCGCTGCACGGGGTACGGCGCCGAGAACCCGGATGCCCTCGCGAAGGTTCGCGAGACGCTCGGACTGATGGCAAGGCGCATCGAAGGCGATCCCTGGAGCGCCGACTTCGCCAGCGCGAGATCGAGACTAAGACGGTGCCGGAGCTCATCGGCCAGCTTTCGGACGCGGCCAAGGCCCGCGATGCGTGGCTCGGATCGGCGACGACCAAGAGTTGGCTCAAGGCGGCTGGCATCGCCGTAGGCGCGGCTTCCGCCGTGCTCGCTGTCGTGACCGCGCCCGTGGCACCGGTTGCGCTCGCCGTCGCCGGGCTCGGGATCGTTTCCGGCACCGCGATTCCCGGCGCGGAGTGGCTGCTCGATTGGCGCGACGGCAAGAAGACCATCCAAGAGAACGGGCTGCACTACCTGCTTCGAGTGTGAAGGCAGAACGGAGATCGCGACATATGGCAAACTCCATCAACGGGCGGGTGTTCGACGAACGGAGCCGCCGTCCAGTTCCGGGCTTGACGGTCGAGGCGTTCACGAAACAGACGTCTGAGAGTCTCGGGATCGCGCGGACGAACGCGGACGGCGCCTTCAGCGTAGCGGTGAATCCTCGCCGATTCGAGGTACTCGTGACCGACGGCGAAGACGTCGACGTCCGCGTCACTGGGCCGAACCGTGAGGAGTACACCGTAAGCGGCGGCGGGCTGTGGAGCGGGCGCAAACCCGACGAAGTCATTTCCGTCATCGTTCGACCGCACAAGGCCGAGCCGCCTCCGGAGGCCCGTGTGTTCTCGGTGCAAGGAGTCGTCACGGACGCCGCGGGCGTCGCCGCCATCGGGCTCGACGTCGAGGCGTGGGACCGGTCCGTTGTTGGCAAGAACCTCTTCGGCACCGCCCGCACCGGCACCGACGGCCGGTACGTGGTTACCTACGACGAGGCGGCGCTGTTCGGCAAGTCCGCGGCAGACCTGCTGGTTCGCGTGGTCATCGCTGGTCGCGCGGGCCCCATCGTCATCGAGAGCGACACGCTGTTCCAGGCGCCGCAGCACGCGAGCGTGGACCTCGTCGTAGAACGCCCCGACGTGCCAATAGCTCCGGAGTACGGCCGGCTACTCGCGCAAGTCAAACCCCTGCTGGGTGACCGACACCTTAGAGACGTCGACGCGGACGGCGTCGGCTACCTCGCCGGACGCGGCGCATGGGATGCACGCGGGGTCGCGATGGCGGCGCGGGCAGAACAGCTGAGCGAACAGACGAAGATCCCCGCATCGCACTACTACGCCCTCATGCGCGCCGGCCTGCCCGGCGAGCTCGACCAGATCTGCCGGCTCGACGACGACACGGTCAGGGAGGCGCTCAAGCGGGCTAAGCAGGGTGGCGTCATTTCGGCGGACGACGATATCGAGCTCACCTTGCGGCTGCACCGGGAGGCGGCGCTGGAAAGCCTGCGCAAGTTCCGACCGGAAGGGAGGGTGTCGTCGCTCGGCGAAATGCTCGGCGTGCGGCTTGACGCAGACCAGCAGAGGGTTTTCCTCGACGCGTATCGGTCGACGAACAACGATCCCGACAAGCTGTGGTCGTTGCTTGCCGATCGCGGTTTCGACAAACGCACCATTAACGCGCTGCAGGCCGATGCCGTGCTCGGCGAGCTCACACGGCAAAACGCGGCCGTCGTTGGACGGCTCGTAAAACGGACGGGGCTCGCCGACGCCGCCGAACTCGCCGACCTGGGCTTCTACCGCGCGGCGGCGTGGCGCGACGTCGTTGGCGACGACATTCCGGAGGGGCTCAGCGTTGAGCAGTACGCATCCGGACTCGCGGCACAGGTCGCGACCCGGTTCCCCGCACGGGTCACCGCCGACCTCGTCCGCAGCAACACAGTCGCGGTGGCGCCTGAAGCAAAGGACGAGATCGCCGCGTTCTTCTCGCAGCGCGGCGCGAACGCCTCGCTCGGCGTTGCTCCCGTGCGGATGTGGGAGGGCTTCGCGGACCTCAGCGCTAGGGCCCGGGAGGGCGCGCTCAAGGTGGAGCGGCTATTCCAAATCAGTCCGTCGAACGACTCGATGGCGGCGCTGTCGTCCCTTGGCATCGACTCCGCGCTTCAGGTCATGCGGTACTCCCCGAACGGGTTCGTTGCGGCGTTCGGGGACAAGTTCCCCAGCGCCATGGAGGCTCGGCTCACGCACACGAAGGCGCAGCAGGTGCACACCACGGCGCTCACGATCGCGTCCCAATACCTCGCTTACCGCGGCGCGCCGAACGTCTACAGCATCACAGGGCAGCTTACCCGGCATGCGCCGGATCCGCACCCTGAGATCGTTGCGTCGGCGACCCTCGAGGACCTGTTTAGCAGCATGGACTACTGCTCGTGCGACCATTGCCGGTCGGTGTTGAGCCCGGCGGCATACCTCGTTGAGCTTCTCGAGTTCGTCGACGTCGCCGACGAACCGCACACGCTCGACAGCCCGCTCGACGTGCTGCTCGCGCGCCGCCCGGACCTGCAGCACCTCGGTCTGACCTGCGAGAACACCAACACCGCGCTTCCATACGTCGATCTCGTCCTCGAGATTCTCGAGCACTGGGTCGCTAACGGCACGCTCGTCGGCTTCGAGGGCCACGACACCCGGCCCGACGCCGCAACAGCCGACCTGCTCGCCGAGCCGGACTTCGTTGTCGACACCGCGTACGATACGACGAAGGCCGTGGTGTTCCCGCCACCGCTGCCCTTTGACGCTCCGCTCGTGCACCTGCGCGCATTGTTCGAGGTCTGGGATACATCGCTGCCGGCCGCGCTCGACGTGCTTGGCGCATCGACGGACGCGCGTCGCGAGTGGCTCGGGCTCAATGCCGGGGAGCTGTCGCTGCTCACCGACGTCGATTTTCGCGCGCTCCCGGAACTCTACGGCGAGCCGCCCGCGACGACGCTCGCCGCGCTCAACGGGATCGTCGGCAACGCGAAGACGTTTAGCCGGCGCACCGACGTCACGTATGTCCAGCTCGCGGACCTGCTGCGGTCGCCGTTCGTCAACCCGGGGGCGGTGCTCGTGCCGCTGCTTGAGGCGCTGCATGTGTCGATCGGACAGATCCAGGAACGGTTCGACGGCACGCTCTCCGACGACGAGTTCACAGATTTGCTGCCTGACGACCTCGATCCGGCGCCGTACGGCGGCGCCGTGCTCGCGTGGCTCGACACGAAACGCGACCTCATCATGGGCACGATCACGCTCACGGACCTGAGGCCGCCCGACCAGGCCACTCACGAGTGCGACTTCGGCATGGTCGAGCTCCGGCACGCACTGCCCGACGTGACCGCGAACCAGCTCACTGAGATCGACCACCACCGGCTGCTGCGGTTCATCCGGCTGTGGAAGAAGCTCGGCTGGAGCATCACGGCGACCGACACTGCGATCACGGCCTTCCTCGGCGTCGACCCCGCGGAGCTCACCACCGCGGCTATCGACGCCGCGTTCGCCGTCATGCTGGACCGCCTCGCCGGGTTCCTCCGACTGGTCGTCCAGCTCGACCTTTCTGCGAAGAAGCGGGACGAGTGGCTTGCGCTGTTCGAGCCAGGGCTCGACCCGACGGTCCGGCAGGAACGGCTCGCGCCGCTGGTCAAGCTCGGAACAGTCGACCTCGATACCCTGCTTGAGCTGTCTGGCATCGACCCATTCGCCGACGACCTGGGTTCCGCAGACCCGTCACTCCTCCGGCTGGTCGACGCAGCCACGCTGCTCAAGGGCACGAAGCTAAAGGTCGCCGACGTTGACTTCCTGCTGCGAGACGCCGATCCGACCGGCAAGCTCACGCCGACGCCGGTGCAGGTCGAGCGAGACCTCTCGACCCTACGGAACGCGCTCACCGCAGTGGACACTGAGCTCGCGGTGCCGACGGCCACGGCCGACTTCGGTGCCGCGGCCGCCCGCATGGCCCTCGTGTACGATGCGGCAGTCGTCGACCGGTTCGTTGCGCTCGTAGCGGGCACTACGACGTACGCGGTGCCGCTCGTCACCATTGAGGAGGTGCTGCCGGCGCCGCTCATCGCGATCGCCCCGGGCGTGAGGATCGACCCGTTCCGTAGCGCCCTGATCTCGACCGGCCCGCTCTCCGCCGCGACCCGGACCGCGCTCGACACCGCGACGGCAGCGCTGACGCTCGCCGACATCGAGGAGATCACCGCAGCAGCTGAGCTCGCGGCGTTCAACGCCGCGCTCACGACCGCGTTCCAGGGTCTTCAAAATGTCGCAGACGCCGACCTCGCCGACCTCAACGACGAGTTTCCCGAGCTCAAGGCCCTTTACGACACCCTCACCGCGCTGACCAGCCCGGCGGAGCAAACGGCAGCGATCGTCGTGGGCATCCTCCCGCAGCTCAGAGCGACCTTGCGCAGTACTGCTCTACGCACGGTCCTGGCGACGGTCACGAAGGCTGACGTCGAGGTGCTTGATGCGCTCGCGTCCGACCCGGACGTGCTGCACGCCGACGGCGACCCGCCCGCGAGTTTCCTCGACGACTTCGCCGGTCTTGAGACGGCGCCGGGGCTCGGCGCAAACGGCACCCACCAGGTGCTGCTAGACCCGCCTGCGAGCGCCGACTTCCTGCTATACGTCGCCGCTCCTACCGGAACTTCAGTGACGCTCGACGTTGACGGCGTGTCAGCCATTCCGACCGGCCCGACCGACGCCGACGGCGAGCTACGCAGCGCGGCCTCGTTCGCGCTCACAGCGGGCGAGCTCGTCCCGGTCACGCTAACGCTCGCCGGCCTGCCCGCGGGTCAAACGGCGGAGCTGCGCTGGCGCACGAACGGGCTGGCCAAGGCGGCAATCCCTGCGTCCCGCGTGTACGACGCCGACGCGTACGAGCAGGCCGAGCGCACGCTGCGCCGCGTGCAGAAGACGGTGCTCGCAGCGAAGGCGCTCGGGCTCACCGCGGGTGAGGTCGCGGACCTCGGCGCGGTCCGGACACTGACGTCCGGGCTGTGGAACGGGCTCGCCGTCGACGGCCCGCTCTCCGCGGCCGACGTCGCAGCGCAGTGGGCGCGGCTCGCTTGGGTGCTGTGGTTCGTACGGCTGAAGAGGGAGCATGAGCTGGAGGACAACGCGCTGCTCGGCGTCCTGCGTGACCCCGACGCAATGGACGCGCAGGGCAAGCTGGTCGTCGCGGGCGTCATGGAATGGGGCGAAGCCGATCTCATGGCCGTGCTCGCGGAGTTCGGCTTTGCGGTGAACGATCTCGGTGACCTGGCGAACCTCCGCCGGGTGACCGCGGCGCTCGACCTCGTCGCGACGACCCTGCAGCCCGCGTCGGACCTCGTGGCGTGGACGGTCCCCAACCCCGACGGCGCTCTTGTGCGCGGCGTGCGGGCGACGCTCAAGGAGCGGCTGGATCTCGCAGCGTGGCGGGAGTCAATGCAGAGCGTAAGCGACGTCGTGCGTAACGCGCGGCGAGATGCGTTGGTCGCGTACATTCTTCACCACGACGCGCCCTCGCCCGAGATTGAGACGGCGGACCAGCTCTACGAGTACTTCCTCGTCGACGTTCAGATGGACGCGTGCATGAAGACGTCCCGGATTCGGCTCGCCCTGTCGACCGTCCAGCTCTTCGGGCAGCGCTGCCTGCTCAACCTCGAGCCGACCGTGTCGCCATCGTCGATCAACACCGAGCAGTGGACGTGGATGCGCCGGTACCGGGTCTGGGAGGCGAACCGGAAGGTGTTCCTCTACCCGGAGAACTGGCTCGAGCCGGAGCTGCGGGACGGCAAGTCGCCGTTCTTTCGCGACCTCGAGTCAGAGTTGCTCAAGGCTGACATCACGCAGGACCTCGCCGAGACGGCGTACCTCCACTACCTGCGCAAGCTCGACGACGTCGCACATCTGGAGATCGCGGGTGCCTACCTCGAGGAGAAGACACCCGGCACCACTGACGATGACATCCTGCACGTCATCGGGCGCACCCTCGGCAACACGCGCGAGCACTGGTACCGACGCTACGAGTACGGGTACTGGACTCCGTGGGAAAAGATCGGCCTAAACATCGAGGGCGATGTGGTCGTCCCTGTCGTCTGGAAGAAGCGACTGTTCTTGTTTTGGCTGACGACGCTCGTCCAGGCGCGGGGCAACCCGACCAAGACGCCGGAGGACATCGCCGACGAGGCATGGTCGCTCGCCGCCCCGGTGGACGCGACGGTGACGGTGCACCGCGGGGAGCATTACCGTGGCACATGGCAGTCGCCGAAGTCGACCGAGACCTCGACGTCGCTCACATGGTCTTTGCCCGGCACCTCGTTCGACCCGCTGCTCATCCGGTGCCGCACAACGGTATACACGCCGACATCGTCGCCCGGCGGCCCGCCGCTGTCCGAGCGGCTGGAGTTCCGGCTGGGCTACGGGGACGGTACAGGGATACCCGACTACAGCCTCACGTTCACCAGCCCCAACGCACAGCCGCACGTTTCGACGAACACCCCGGACTGGGTGTACTTCGGCGACCAGGCGTCGATGCTGGAACTCGGCCGGCTACCACTCCCGCTGGTTGCTGCGAATCAGTGGACGTACCTGGACAAGGTTTTCACGGTCCGGATATCGCAGCCGACTGAGCCGAAGACACCGATGTCGATGACTGTGCTGACGAAGACCGGCAGCCTGCTTGATGGGTTCCGCGTGCGGCCGGTGCTCCAGCAGGGCGGTGCAACGAGCCCGTACGAGCTGCCGCTATTCTACACAGACGAGCGGAGCCTGTTCTTCGTCACCGGCGACGAGCAGCTCTATTGGGAGGGCCGGCTGCACTACTACGACGACCTCGTCATCGCTGGCGGCATGCTCCACCTGCCGCGTCTATACGAAGAGCCGATCAAACCGAAGATCCCGAAGCCGGGCGACCCTGTCATCGACCCGACGTGGGCCGTGCAGATCCCTGGCAATACGGTGTTCGTATTTAGCGGGACCACATTCGACGCCGGGGGCGCCGTCAAGAAGAAGCTGCAGAACCTGTGAGGTGAGGCGATGGCGAACAAGGCGAACTTCCACAACACGATCACCGACGTCCAGATGAAACACGGTGACCTCGTCTGGGTGCACCAGGGTCGGCCGCGGCGCCGCGTAAAATACGGGCTGACCCCGCATTACCACCCGTGGACCGAGGAGCTCATCCGCAAGCTCAACACCGACGGCCTGCCCGCGCTGCTCGACGCCGAGTGGCAGGCGAGCCTGGTCACGACGCTGTCGCCGGGATTCTACACTCCGGGTTCCGCGTTCACCGGGCCCTTCCCGAAGGACGTCATCGACGTGACCGATGACGGCCCCTATGCGATCTACAACTGGGAGCTCTTCTTCCACGCGCCACTGCTCATCGCGGTGCACCTGTCGAAGAACCAGCGGTTCGAGGAGGCGCAGCGCTGGTTCCACTACGTCTTCGACCCGACGAGCACCGATACGTCAGTCGAACCACCACAGCGCTTTTGGAAGTTCCTGCGGTTCCGCCAGGAGACCGACCCGCAGTTCCTCACGGAGATCCTCACCGAGCTGTCGAAGACTGGCGACAGCGAGCTCAAGACCCGCACTGAGAAGGCCATCCAGGCGTGGCGAGACAAGCCGTTCCAGCCGCACGTCGTCGCGCGCGGGCGGTACCTCGCCTATCAGTACAACGTGGTGATGAAGTACCTCGACAACCTCATCGCATGGGGCGACCACCTGTTCCGGCAGGACACGATCGAGACCCTCAACGAGGCGACGCAGATCTATGTCATGGCGGGGAACCTCCTGGGCCCGAAGCCGCAAAGGGTCCCTCAGCTTCACAAGCCAGTGACTAAAACGTACGCGCAGCTCAAGGCCGCGGGCATCGACAAGTTTGGCAACGCGCTCATCGAGCTGGAGAACCAGTTCCCCTTCAACTCCTCGAACGCGGCGAGCGGTGATGCGACCGCGAGCGGGGCTGACGGCGCGGTGTTCGGCATCGGGCGAACGCTGTACTTCTGCATCCCGCAGAACGACCGGCTGCTCGCGTACTGGGACGTCGTCGCGGACCGGCTGTTCAAGATCCGGCACTGTATGAACATCGAGGGTATCGTGCGGCAGCTTGCGCTGTTCGACCCGCCCATCGATCCCGGCGCCCTCGTCAGGGCGGTGGCCGCCGGACTCGACCTGACGAGCATCGTCAACAACATCAATCAGCCGGTGTCATCGATCCGCGGGCCGCTGCTGCTGCAGAAGGCGCAGGAGCTTTGCGCCGAGGTCAAAGGACTCGGCGGGGCGCTGCTGCTGGCTATCGAGAAGGGCGAGAGCGAGCACGCGAGCCTCCTGCGGCAGCAGCACGAGCTCAACATCCAGACCCTCACGCGCGACGTACGGTTTCTGCAGTGGAAGGAGGCCGAGGAGGCGACGGCAGCGCTGCTCGAGAGCCGAGGGACGGTGTGGGAGAGATACCGGCACTACAAGAAGATCCTCGGCACGTCGGACGCGGTGATCGACGGGCTGAAGTCGGTGGACCTCATCCGCGACGACCTCACAGAGCAGACGTTCGACACCGCGTACAACGCGCTGGTGACGGCGTACGCGGGCGAGCTGTCGCGCGAGGATTACCGCAAGGAGTCGTCGGTCGGCGGGCTCATGGAGTTCGCTGGCGAGCAGGTGGTGAGCCTGGTGGGCGGCAAGCTCGGCGAGACCCTGCCACTCAACAAGAACGAAAACGCAGAGCTCAACATTTTCTTGCCGACATCGGATACGTTCGGAACCGCCGCGACGGTGCTCAGCATCGCAGCGCCGATCCTTGCGCTCATTCCTCAGTTCAACGTGCATGGCACGCCGCTCGGCGTTGGTGGCGCCGCAGGTTTCGGCGGGACACAGCTGTCAAAGGCCGCGAAGTACGGAGCCGATGGCGCAAAGTTAATCTCGGACGCGTTCAAGAGCTCGGCTGAGCGGGCCTCGAAGATGGCCGGCTACTACCGGCGGGCAGAGGACTACGTGCTCCAGGCCAACCTCGCGACCAGCGAGCTTGAGCAATATGGGCGGCAGATCATCTCGTCTCTGCTGCGCGAGCAGGTCGCGAAGCGCGGATATGAGCACCACCTTGTGCAAATCGAGCAGGCGGCTGCGACGGAAGGATTCCTGCGCACGAAGTTCACCAACGAGGACCTGTACACCTGGATGCAGGGCGAGCTGTCGAAGATCTTCTATGACGCATACAAGCTAGCGTTCGACGTCGCGAAGAAGGCCGAGGTCACGCTCAAGCGCGAGGTCATGCGCCCCGAGTTCGACGGCCAGGACATCATCAAATTCGGCTACTGGAACGACGGCAAGCGCGGCTTGCTCGCCGGCGAAGCGCTCGCCCTCGACCTCAAGCGGCTCGAGATGGCCTACCTCGAGGCGAACAAGCGCGAACTTGAGCTCGCCAAACATGTGTCGCTGGCGCGCCTCGACCCGCGCGCGCTATTGCGGCTTAAGGCGACCGGATCGTGCGAGGTCGAGGTGCCTGAATGGCTGTTTGACATGGATTCCCCCGGTGTCTACCTGCGGCGCCTCAAGACGGTGGCACTGACGATCCCCGCCGTAGTCGGTCCGTATACCGGCATCCACTGCACACTGTCGCTGCTGCGGTCGAGCGTGCGCATCTCGCCGGAGGAGGGCGACCAGTACGCCCGCAACACCAACGGCGACGACCTGCGGTTCCGAGACTTCTCGGGAGCGATCCAGCAAGTTGTCACGAGCTCCGCACAGAACGACAGCGGTCTGTTCGAGACCAATCTGAGGGACGACCGTTACTTGCCGTTCGAGGGGGCCGGAGCGATCAGCACCTGGCGGCTAGAGTTACCGATCGATCTACCACAGTTCGATTTTGAATCCATTTCCGACGTGGTGCTCCACCTCCGATACACGGCCCGGCCGGCGAGGCAGCTGGCAGCGCCCGCGTTGACGTACCTCACGGACGAGGTGCTTTCCGATCCAGAAAACCTCGTGCAGCTGTTCACGCTGAACTACGACTTCGGACAAGCATGGAATCGCTTTGCGTCTGCGCCCTCTGATGCGGATCGAAAGCTGCACCTGGACGTGACGACGGAAATGTTCCCGTACTGGCTAAAGAAGATCGGTATGGACGATACCTTGGTTGCGACGTTCTCGGTAATCGACTTCGCCAAGGGAAAGCTTACGTTGGCGCCCGCAGTGCAGGCTTTCGCTGGCGATGCGGAGGCAGGGTGGACTTTGGACGTCGCGCTGGGCTCGTCGGTCTTCCCTTTCCTTAAGAGGCACGCAGCCGCTGGAGCTACGGTGCATATGTCGGTGTCGTACGCGGCAGGGTGAAGATTCTCTCTCCGTTAAGAAAGAAGTTCGCAAGATAATGTCGATATTTGTCGCTCCTAGGCAGGATCCTGCCGCATCATTGTACCTTGAGGTGACAGTCGCGGCGGCACTGAGCCTGCAGCTGAGCTGTGTGTCTGCAGCAGACCAGGCGGCTTGGTCGAAGGGACAACAGAAGCGCGAACGATTCTCCGCCTCCCTTCGACGAGGTGCAGAGGCGCCGACCACGACGCCTGGGGCTCGCGGTGCTGCCCTCGCTATGGAGACCGCATGAATCGCATCTTTCAGGCCCGCGGCCACTTCGCGGTCCCCGATGGGACCGACGTCAGTCCGTTCCTGAACGCGACGGATGTTAGTCAAGATGATGTCCCGTGGGGCGCCCTGGGCGAGATGAGCATCGCGGCTGGGCGCATCGGGCCGAGGGTCCACTCGTGGGTGCATATCCATCCGGCAGTGACTCAGGTGACCTACGTCCGCAGCGGCAGCTTGACGGTTCGCATGAAGGACATTGCTTCGCCGGAGGCCTATGATCTCGCGCTCGAACCTGGCCAGGCCGTGGTTTCTCAACCCGGTACGCTCTTCCAGCTGCGGAATGACAGTGAGACTGCGGCGGAGGTGCTCTACATCGTGTCGCCCTCGTACGTCTTCGAGATGGAGGAAGGCGAGGTGAAGCACGACGACGCGATACTCGTCGCGCGAACTTGGGAGGAGGTCGCCGCCGCGAACTACGACCTACGAGCGCTGCAGGCCGACCCCTACGAGGCGGGCGCACGTCGCGCCGAGGCGCTGCGCCGAGTCGGGATGCGAAAAGGCGTGATCACAGCCCCCCTCGAGATCGAGGAGGTTTGTTCCCTGAAGGCTGAGTACGACTACTTGGCGCCAGACGGGTCGGAGATCCGCCTGCTGGTCGCTGGCGAGCAGGGCAGCCTGGCGCATTGCGTTCTTCCCGCGGGGAAGGCGTCGGCGCCTGTTCGGCACCGGACCGTCGAGGAGCTATGGTACGTGCTTGAGGGCTCTGGGGAGGTGTGGCGCGGTCGCGATGGGGAGGCCCACCGCCAGGATGCCATCCGTGCCGGGGACTCGATTCGTATCCCCGTTGGCGTGGCGTTTCAGTTTCGCGCGGGTGCTGACGGTGACCTCAAGCTGCTGCTGACCACAATGCCGCCTTGGCCGGGGGCGCAGGAGGCCGTGCGGGTCCCGGGAGTATTCGACAAGGCCAGCGGCGGGGGATGTTGATGAACGACGGCAAAGGGGACGGACGCCCCAGGAGGAACCCATGATCAACGGTGGAGAAAAGACTGAGCCCGAAGAACGCACTGCTCCGTGTGTCATCAACCCGTTTGCGCTCGCTGAGGCCGTTCGGGGTCGACGGATCGCCTGGAGCCGGATGGTCGATCCACGCAGAGAGGTCGAACGAGCCCTCAGCATGTCCTGGCGAGAGCTGCTCGATCCAGCACGCTCGCCCCTCTTCCTCGCAAGACAACGGCCCAAACCTGAGGAAACATCGACGCTAGAGCGAACGCACTCGCTGTTCCGTAAGCTCGAGCTCGATCGAAAGCTCGAGCCACTACCGATGCCGCTCTTGGATCTCGCGGAGCGCCTTCGCGCCCCGGCCGCCGCGCGTCGCCTCCTCGGTGTGCTTCTCCCGATGTTCGAGGAGCCGGTCCCGGGAGACTGGACCGGTGACGGGATGGACTGGGAGGACCGGGGCGACTTCTTCGAAGAGGGTACGGAGTTCAGCGACGCGCTTCAGGGAGCCACCGGCGACTGCTATCTGATCGCCGCCCTGGCATCAATCGCGTGGGCGCGCCCGTACGTAATTGTCCAGCGGAACCGCGCGACCGGCGTCCAGCAAGACGAGTTCGTGAACCGGATCGATTTCTTCTCTGGTGGCGCGGCGCCCGTCGAAGTGACGGAGCGCCTTCCCGTGTACGAGAACTCGCAAGCGCTCGTGTACGCGCGCTCTGCTGAGTCGGGCGAGATCTGGCCTGGCGTCTACGAGAAGGCGTACGCAAAGTGGAAGTCGGGGACCACCGGCGACATGCCAAACATCCCGGCCGTGATCGGCAACGGTGGGAACCCAGCCAGCGCTGCCGCCGAAGTCACCGCGCTGAGCCCATACTGGGTACCGACGTCCTCGAGGTCGGGGGACGAACTCTTCCAGATCGTACGCAGCCATTGCGTCGGGCGGCGAACGTTCGACCCGATGATGGCGTCGACATACGGCACGAGCAAGGTCGCGAGCCCGCCATCGACGGACGAGTACAACGACGTCGGGCTCGTGCAGTGGCATGCGTACTCGGTCCTTGGCTGGGACTACGTCGAGGGAACGGAGTACGTGGTCCTGCGCAACCCGTGGGGCTTTCAGGAAGCCACCGAGCACATTCGGACGGGGACCTGGTTCGCGTACAATACGTCGTTCTGGCAAGCGATCGCGTTGAGTAGCGGCGGAGTGTTCGCGCTAAAGGCGGATACATTTCAGAAGTACTTCGCCGAGCTCTCCTTCGTCAGCTGAAGGACATGACTGTAAGTGCGCGAGCGGACGAAGATGGCCGGTGCGCAGGAGGCCTCAAAGGTCCAGGAGGGAAAAAGGTCATGACCGACGGTGAAATCGAACAGATCAAGGCGGAGCTGCTGCGGGAGTACCCGGGCGCCGCAATCAAGGTCGCCCCGGACCGGGCCGAGATCGTGGCGGAACTCGAGCCGAAGAGCGCCGTGGCTGTGATCGAGTGGAGCCAGCCACACTTCCATCGCGAGATGACCGGGGTCTATTGCATCCTGCGCGGCACGGCCCTCTACGTGGCCTGCGGTGGAGAGGGCCACGTGCTGAACCCGGGACAGTCCCTGACGATCGAGGCAGGGAAGGTCCACCACGCTTGTGGCGCGGGCGGGCTTGCCTGGCTTGAGGTTCTGTCCGAGCCAGCCTGGACACCCGAGGACCATCACGTCCTATGAGAATCGAGCGGACGAACACGGGCGAGACCCCATTCGCGCCGGGATCGCGCGAACCCGCGAGAACGTCCCGCCTCGTTCAAACCCATCGAATTCGCAATCACTCGCACACTCGCATTCTCGGGCCAATGTGAACGGATAGAACCCGTGCCACCGAGAGCCGCGCGAACGGGTTGGTGAACGGCCCCCCACGCGGAGCCGGGACTCGGACCTACTTCAGGCGTGTGCACTCATTTGAGTCACCTTTAGCGCGTCCTGGAGCTGGAGCCCTAAGTAGCCACCCGCGAGCTTCGCTCCGGCTTTGGTAAACAGCGACCTCGGGGAGCGATCGGTCAATCAGGACCTTTGGGGGGTCCTCGGCCGCTCTCTACATCGCGCCCGCCTTGCCTTTCAAGCCGACGGCGTACCGCCTGCGGGCCAGACTTGCCATTGACGAAGTTTGGACCGGCAGACAACTGACGAGAGGAGGTTTGGCATATACAATCTGGAGCGCATGGCGGAAGCCGACCTGCTCAAGCTCAGACGGTGGCTCAAGTCCGGCTTCAACCTTGAAAGGCAGGCTTTCTATCTGCATTTTGATGGCGCATGTGATGGACCAGCTCTGGCTCGCGGTTTGTCAACGCTGTTCCCAGAACCAGTTGTGCTTCTGGAGCCGAGCGGGACATACGTCACGGCTGATGAGGGTCGGGATGTCGTTGCCGCAATGCATCGAAATGAAACTCTGTTGGTCATCGCACGTGGAGAACAGTCCATTGCGGAAGGACTGCTCAAGGTGTGGACCGACGCTACTCGGCGCGTGTTCGTCCCTGGAGGCAGCAGCAGTCCGCGCCGGTCGTACTGGGATTTAGCAGGCCGACATCTGCCCATACGAGTGGTGGATGGAGAGCCTCGGGCGCTGGTCGTAGTCCTTCAGTTGGGCAGCAGGAGCGCAACACATGGCAGCTGGAATTGGGGCCTGACTCCCACAGAAGTTCTGGAGCTCGAGGCCCGCGGAGCGTCGATGCGTCGATGCGCGCGATCCATTGGTGTCCCCTCGCGTGCGGAGGAGGCAGCGGGCCGACTCTCGTTCAAGGAGCTCTGCTTGCTTCATCTGCGCGACGGTCCTCTGGCGACCGAACGCAGCGCCGATACCACTACCGAACTACGAGCGACTCCCGTGACTTGGCTCGATCTGCAGGCATTCCTTCGCAAAGGGAAACACATGGAGCTAGCCTTAGCGGACCTACATCGGCGGGGTCTTCTCGAAGCGGAGAAGCATGAGTTCTACTTGCTCGCAACCGACTATCTCGAAGAGAGAACCGGTAGTAGCCCGCTATCAGATATCTACGAGGCGGTTTGGAGATATGAGTTTCTCGAGAACAGTGCAGGCTACTTCCGAGGACACACGCGTAGCCATTGGAAGCTGAACACTACGTTGCTGCGTGAAGCTCCTGGTCAGGAGGCCCAGGACGTCTTGACCCTGGCAGTCCGCGTCGAGCGCACGAGCCTCTTCTTGTCCGAACTCAGGAAGCGCGCCGCCGAGGTTTTCGCCCGTCCGCCTTCCGATGAGGAGATGCTTGCCGTCGCGCAGCACTACGGTTTTCCCACATCTTTGCTCGATTTCTCCCGCTCGATCCGCGTCGCAGCATTCTTCGCCACCGATGGCTCCGACCGACACACTTCACCCGAGCGCGCCGTCGGTGTCATCTACCACATTGCTCCCGGAGACCGTCGGGCGAAGCGACTTCTTGATCGAACCCAACCCGTTGGGTTGGGCGGATTCGACCTGTTGCGCGACGCCGGCCTACACTTTGGTCAGTGGAGCGCGATCGAACCCGCTCTGGATGATCACGACAATCGCATCGCGAGACAGCAAGGCGCCTTCCTCGAAGGAGCAAACGTCCGCCACCTGGGCAGCTCCGCGGTCCTTCAGCGCATCCTTTTTTGGCAGCGTCCAACGGAAACGTTCGAAGACCCCCATGCTGGCGTGACGCGTGCCCGCTTGCTGCCCGATGATTCGGAGTTGGCGAAGCTAGCCGCCGACGTGGAGCGGCGGTTCAAAGCTGGCGAGCGTGTGCCCATCGATGCGGCATTCGCCCGCGTGACCTTGCCGGCGCCGTCCATCGTTGGCGCCCAGCACGGCTGGCTCGAAGACCAGGTCGACGAGGCGGTTGAGTTCTTCTCGTTGTTGGACAAGTTTGCTGACACGCCTGGCGGTCAGCCGGTCGTGGATCGGGCGATTGCTGGAATCCAGGAGTATTTTGCGTCCGTAAGCACGATCGCGGATCTGGGCGCCTTACCGGCGCAACGGCCTGGCGAAAGCTCAAGCGCGTCGCCCCTCCGTCTTGCCGTCGCCCGCCTGTGCGAGCGGAGCCAAGTCCCCGTGAAAGCGGTCTGGAGTACGTTGGACGGACTGATCCCAGAGTGGGACGACGGGACCTGGCGCGCACCCGACCTCGACGGAGACTATCCCCTCGACCATTGGGTCGTGCTCGCATGTGCGCTTTACCTGATCGGTTGGGAGCACATCACTTCGGTGCAGGGACCTCGGGCGCGGGCATTCTCGCTAAAGGCTCGTGAGATATTGCATTTTGTTCTGAATCACCCGGACAGGCAGCCCCCGCAGCAAGGGAAGGCCGGCGAGGTCGATCCTGGCGCTCACGACAACCCTTGACACGCAGAGACGCCCGCTCAACCTGGGAGGGATACGGTCCTGGACCCAATATTGATTGCCAGCTCGAAGGCAAGGGGTAAGGGGCATTTTTCTCTCGGGCTACCCAAACACCCTTCCCGCCGCGCGCTTTCTCTCCTTCTGCACATGAGCATACCTCATCGTGACCTCAAGACTGGAGTGCCCAAGAAGCTCCTGAACTGTCCTCGCGTCCACTCCACCCCCGAAGAGGGCCGTGGCGAACGCATGCCTGAGCCCATGAAGATGCTGACCTTCGATCTTGAGAGCCAAGCACGTTCGGCGAAATGCCGCCCAAAGCCCATTGTCGGACCAGGGCAGTCCTGACGACGACGGGCAAATGTAGTCGTCAGGGGAGAGCCTATGACAGCGCTCTTCGAGTCGACCGAAGAGCTCCGGAGCAATGAAATCGATGCTCCTTTGGTGCTTCGACTTCGGGGGCCCTTCTTCTCCAGCGCATCGTTTGAGCCGCACCGTGATTGCCCGTGCCTCAAGATCTACGTCTCGCCGTCTGAGGGCTCTGATCTCACTCGCCCTCAGGCCCGCGTGCGCTCCAAGAGAGACCGCCAGACCAAAGAGCGTCCAAGTTCGGACCTGGAACCCTTTAGGCCTCGGACCCAAGAGTTGGCCTATGTCCTCGACCGGGACGTTCTGAACCTCCGTCCGTCCGACTTTGGGGAGCGGCGGGAAGCTCGGGAGCGTTTGAAGGAGCATTCCTCTCTCTTCATCGTGGGGCCCGACGGACTTCAGGACGCTCCTAAGAACGATCTGATGGTTCCGTCGCGTAGAAGCCGAGACCCCTGTCTGACGCATTGCGGCATCCCACGACACGATCTTGGCTCGCGTAATCTCGGGTAGAGGCATCCCCCTCCATCGCGCAATGTGCGGCCCTCCGAGAAGCGTAGAATATCCGCGCCGCGTGGAGGCCTCGAGAATTGGGAGCGCATGCTCTCGATAATAGGCGACGGCGCCCTCCCATCTTGGCTCAGATTCGCCCTCTGCCTCGTCTTCAGGCGCCTCGGTCTTCGGGAGCGTCCCCAAGAGCGGGGCGATCGTCCCATGGTCAGCAAAGTACTGTTCGATCCTTCGCTCCTCGGCCTGAGCCGCCTGGCGAGTCTGAACTTGGGCAGCACGACGGTAGCGCTCCTCACCCCTTTCGGTGCGAAACCTTCGATCAATGACCCAGAGTTGCTTTTTTTTGACCGCTCTCTTCGAGACGGTCATTGCCACCCTCCAAGACGGATCTTCCAGAGCTTTGAGAGCTTTCGGCCTTCAAGTCCTGGAAGCGTGGCGACGATCATGCCGTCGGCATTTTTGATCGCGGCTCTATCGAGCTTCTTTCGAAGCCCCGTTTGGGACTCGTCGAGAAACCGAGCCGCTTTGGCCAGGGACACCCAGGGGGTTCCCTTCATTTCATTCACGTCAGACAACGCACGTACTCCGAGCGTCCCCCATCGGGGTCGCGATATGGGTCGGAGTGACGCTCGAGTTAGCAGCCTGACGAGGGCCCGATCTCGAAGGACGGGCAGCCGCTGTGGTGAGCCCCACCGGTTCCACAGAAACGTAACTCGTTCTGTCGAGCGTGCAACCAAGTGGGAAACTATTGGGTAACCATGCTCTGATGGGGCCCTGAGCGATTCATATGGAAGCTGTTTTTGGCTGACATTTTGAAGTCGAGGAGGGGATTTGCAAAACCGTCCAACGCCGGTTCGAATCCGGTCCTCGCCTCACATAAAGCCCGGTGTCCTCTGTGAAGAAGACGCTGGGTTATTGCTGTCAGTTCGAGTTCGGCCCGAACGCCCTCGTGCTCAGTTTGTACGAGGACGGTCGGTCGACGGCACGTCGGCGGGAGGCGGGTAGAACACGGGCGGCTCCAGCGAGCAGGTAGGGGGCACGAACTCGGCGAGCGGTGGCGCGGCTTCCGTCCAGGTTCGAGCCGAGGACGCAGAGCTCGGCGACCTGAGCCCCGACCCGCGTCTCGGGCAACGACCCGCGTCGCGACAGGCTTCGGCTCGCCGCCCAGCTGACAGTCGCCGTCTCCCGATCAACGGGGAAGTTTTGAACCCCAGCAATCTTGTATTTTAGCCCAAGAGCTGAAGGCAGCGCTCCCAAGCGTGGCCAGAGGGATAATTTCGCAAGACAGTGGGCAAGAGCAGCTTGCTGTTTGGATGGAAAGAGTGTCACGTTCGAAGGATGTCGCGCCGCTTCCGTGATGCTTATGTGATGAGGGTTTCTAGCTCGGCTCTGGTGACCGCCGCCTCGATTCTGGGCGCAGTTGCCTGCTCTGAGGCAGGCGGCGATTCGCCCGGCACGGGTGGCTCGGTCGCCGCCGGCGGTGCCCTTGCGAGCGGAGGTACCCTCTCGAGCGGAGGGTCCCCGGGGAGTGGAGGTTTGGCGATGGTCGGAGGCGCGACTGGAGCAGGAGGAGCCGCGCCTGGGAGCGGAGGATCGCTTTCCAGCGGCGGGACAGGTCCGAGCACCGGGGGCGGGAATGCCAGCGGCGGCGCTGGCGGCGGCGTGGGCACCGGAGGAGATGGCACAGGCGGCTCTGTCGAGCCTCCCATCGTCGAGCTCGACGTGGTCACTTCCGCCCCGGGCAATTATTGGAAGGAAGCCGCGCTTACGCCCGCGAGCGGCGCCGCTACGATCACCGTGAACGACTCCCAGGTGCTGGGCCCATGGAAGGGCTTCGGGGGCACGTTCAACGAGAAGGGCTGGCAAGCGCTGAAGTCGGTTAGTGAAGCCGATCGCGCTCGGGCCATCAAGCTCCTCTTCGACCGAGCCGATGGCGCGGCCTTCACCTATGGGCGTATTCCGATCGGCTCGAGCGACTACGCTCTGAGTCGCTACAGCTTGAACGAGACCGCGGGCGATATTGAGATGGAGAATTTCAGTATCGAACGCGATCAAATGGACCTCATCCCGTACATCAAGGCAGCGCTCGAGGTGCAGCCCAAGATTCATTTTTGGGGTAGCCCGTGGTCGCCGCCGACTTGGATGAAGTCCAATGGGGCCTTCGATCGCGGGACCATGAAGGAAGACGATGCGACGCTCGGCGCGCACGCCCTCTATCTTGCGCGATTTGTCGAAGAATACGACAAGGAAGGCATCCGCATCGAAGCCGTTCATCCTCAGAACGAGCCCGGCTACCTGCAGGACTATCCGTCGTGCGGCTGGTCGGCAGCGCTGATGACGAAATACATTCGGGACGTCCTCGGTCCTCTGTTCGCGGACCGCCTGCCCGACCGCGAGGTTTGGCTGGGAACCATTTCGAATACAACTTCCAAGGCCATTGTGGACGGGGTCATGACCAACAGTGGGGCGGCCGCATTCGTTACGGGAATTGGAGTTCAGTGGAGCCAGGACCAATACGTCCCCGGCTACATCTCAAGCTACAATAAACCGGTCATGCAGACCGAGCATCGGTGCGGCAATTATCCGAACGGCAACAACACGAATCTGGCGCCGAACGACGACGCCTACGCCCGCGAGAGCTGGGGGTACATCGCTCACTACATTCGCCAAGGAGTGAGCTACTACATGGCTTGGAACATGGTGCTCGACACGGTGGGTCGAAACCTCGATACGGTCCGCCCCTGGGCCCAGAACGCTCTCCTTGCTGTCGATGTCAGCGCGAAGACTCTCAAGGTGACGCCGACCTACTACGTCTTCCGTCATGTCGCTCAGTACGTCGATGCGGACGCGGTACGCGTCGGCACGCAAGGTGGAGACACCGTCGCCTGGAAGAACCCCGACGGCGATATCGTGGCCGTCTTCTACAACAGCGGAAACTCTCCGAAGACAGAGAATGTCGCCATCGGAGGGAGCACCTACGCGGTTACGGTCCCCGGCCAAGGTTGGGCCACGGTGAACAAGCAAGCGCCCTAGGCGGCGCACGCGCAGAGTGGCGCTGGTGCAGAGTGACGTCTGCCTTGCGCCGGGGCCGTGCGCAGGGGCCTTCGCTCAGGCGTCGCTCGAGCCTCGAGTCTGGGTTTGCCAGATGTCGAAAGCTCCGGCCGAAAATACGTGCGGAGGAGTGGCCACATAGACGACCGCGCGGAGCCCTCGATAGTGTTCGATGAGCTCACGGTAGTCGTTAACGAACTCCGTGCTATGCGCCCAGTTCTGGGGTTTGGCGTCGTTCGTACCAAGCATCACGATCACGACGCTCGGTGCAAAGGCGTCGCTTGCACTGAAGCGGCGCAAATCAATCGATGGCACAAGTTTCTCACCGGAGCGGAATGGAAAGCTTTCCATTCCTGGATTTGCCTCTTTATGCGGTAGAATAGCTACTAAGGTGCGTGGCCCCGTAAATTGTGGGGCTCGTCAGAAATTTCCCCATGCGCTTCCTTTCGCTTTCCTCGCTCGTTCTCACTTGTCTCTCAGTCGCCGCCGGCTGTGGCGCAAGCTCGGTAAGTTTCATGGATGACGAGACCGGAGGAACTGGAGGAATGGGTCCAAGCGGCGGCACGACCGGGGCTCTGGGCGGTGCGATGAGCGGCGGGAGCCATGTTGGAGGTGGAAGCACAGGCGGCGGCCTAGGTGTTGGTGGAACCCCCGCGCTGGGCGGGTCCTTCAATTCGGGTGGGGGAATAGGCGCCGGCGGATTCACCTTTCCCGGTATGGGGGGATCCATTTTCCCGGGTGCGGGGGGCGCTCCCAGCGGTGGCACCTCGAACGGCGGGGCTCCGTCCTCGGGTGGTGGCAGCACGACAGGCGGAGCCCCAAGCACGGGCGGCGCTCCGGCCGAGCTTGATTGCAACGCGACCATGCCGACGAGCGGGTCCACCCAGCATTCGGGCAACGGTCAAGGTGGCGCAGGCAATCTAGCGTGGGAAATCTGGTCCAACATGGGGACGGGCGATCTGGTGACCTACCCGGGCACCTCCTTCAGCGCCCATTGGAATAACTCAGGCGACTACCTCGGCCGCGTTGGCTATGAGTGGGGGGGCTTCAACATGACGCCCAAGGCCTACGAGGAATACGGCGCAATTACTGCACAATTCGTAGCAAAAAAGAACGGTACGGGCGGCAGCTACAACTATATCGGCGTCTATGGCTGGTCGAACGATCCATGTGTTGAATGGTATATCATTGACGACTCCTTCAATACTTTGCCGTTTAATCCGGGTGGCACGACCAGCAAGGGCGAAGTTACGATCGACGGTGGCACGTACGTCGTCTACACGCGAAACACCTCGGGAACAGGCGGTTCGCGCTGCTCGGGCACTTCGAATTGGATTCAATACTACAGCATTCGCAAGGGCGCGCATTCATGCGGCACCATCTCCGTCTCTGAGCACTTCGACTACTGGAAGAGTCAGAGCATGCCGCTCGGCAAATTGTTGGAAGCCAAGATCCTCGTTGAGGCCGGCGGCGGAGTTGGATCTGTTGAATTTCCGGTTGCCAATGTGATGGTCGAGAACGAATAGGTAGCGTCCGTTCCTGGCCCTGCCAGAGCCGATCTGGCCCTATCAAAGCAAATAGAGCAGAGCGGCGCGCAGGGCTGGGATGCTCACGAGGGCCGTGCACCACACGGCCACGAGGGCGAAGGCGATGCCCGAAAAGGCAGCGGCCACCGGGTGCTCGCGCGCGAGCGCGGCGGTGCCAACACCGTGGCTTGCCGAGCCGGTGGCGATGCCCAAAATAGCAGGCGATTCGAAGCCGAAGCGTCGCGCGAGCGGCAGCGAAAGTACGGCTCCCAGCACCCCGGTGAAGATGACGATGATAGCGGCGATCCCGCCGTTCGCGTTCAGTCGCTCCGCAATCGATAACGCTACAGGTGTGGTGACAGAGCGCGCTACGAGAGCTCGGGCATAGCTTGGGTCGAGGCCCAAGCGACCTGCCGCGAAGGTCGTAGCCAATAGTGAGAACAGCGCAGAGCCTAGTGTTGTCCAGACGAGCGCGCGGGCGTTAGCCCGTAGGAGACGCCGCTGTGCGTCGAGCGCGAGTGCCAGTGAAACCACCGAAGGCCGGAGGAGAGTTGCGAGGAGCCATCCCGGACTCATGCCCGCTGAGATGGGGGCGTGGTATTCGGCGAGCTTTAGACCCAGACTCGTCCAAACAAGGGCGATCAAGGCCGCGCTCACGAGGACGGGATGACAGAACGTTGCAAGGCTGAGGTGCCCGCGTCGCGCGATTAGGCCACGGCCCTTTTCGGCCCCGACGAAGGCGAGCACGCTGAGACTTACGCCAAAGATGAGTCTGCTGCTTCTGCTATCAATAACGCTCACGAGCAGGGCGGAAGCGCAGGCCACACAACTCGAGCCGAGCAGCAGTGGGCGCCGCGGCCATGGCGGGAGCTCCGGCCATGGCTTTGCGATAGCGACCTCGGGACCGTCACAAAGGCTCTTAGCTAGCGCGCCAGCAGTCCAGAAGCTGGCCACGAACCCGACGCCCGCTAGGAGAATCAAGAGCAGGAGGTCCTTCAGAGCGGGCGCCTGACTTGCTGGCACGAGCACGAGCGGCGGTACGAAAAAGAGGGCCATCCATCGCGAAAGAAAGATGGCCGCGGGAGTGCCCGAGGCCACAATGCGATCGACCCATTCCGGGCGCACCCAGCGACCGAGCGAGCAGGCGACGAAGACGAGCGCCATGGCCACGACGAAACTAGGCAAGGGTATGTGGAGGGGCTTGAGAACTAAGCCGGTAAGCCAGTCGAACAATGCCAAGCCAAAAACGCCCGCCCACACCTGGAAAAATTGGGAAGCAGCGGCCTTTGCCGTTTGGTTTTGAGGCGAGGGCTCCAAGCGAAGGCAGCTTAGTCGACCCGCGAGCGTCGAGGAATGCGCCATCCTTGCGGCGCCCTAGCCCAATCTTGAGCGAGGCGGGGCGAGACATCTTCCGACGGGCAGGGAAGGGCTATAAGCCGGCCCAGCATGGGTCGATTCCCCTTTCAAGACGCGAGGCCCCTTCTAGGAACGTATCAGCCGAGCGGCCTCCGCTTTGAGGATGCGACGCGTGTTCTCAAAGCCTGGCGTGATGAGATTGTGACCAGCGACGGCGCCGTGGGTTTTTTAAGGACAAGACGCCCCGATACTCCGGATGGCGTTCCCAACTCGACGGTTTCCGAGGGTATCGCCTACGGCATGATGATCGCCGTGTTTACGGACGATCAGCCGCTCTTCGACGGACTCTTTCGCTACGCTCTTTATTGGAACAACAAGAACGGTTTGATGGATTGGTACATAGCGCCCGACGGAAGTCGCACTCTCGGAGTGGGCGGAGCCACAGATTCAGACGAAGACATGGCCTGGGCGCTGGTGATGGCGCATCGACAATGGGGAGGCCGAGGCTCCCTCGACGAACCCTACCGGCGCCATGCTTTGCGCCAGATCGCTCGCATCAGGGAGTTCGAGGTCGACCATGCGCTCTATCCCGGGATGCTCCTGCCCGGCGATGATTGGCGCGGTCGGGACGTCTTCAATCCGTCGTATTTTGCGCCCCATCAGTACCGTATCTTTGGTCAAGTGAGCGGCGACACTGCGTTCTGGCAAACGGTCATCGACAAAGGTTACGAGACGCTCGAAAAGTCGTTGAATGGCGTCAGTGGCAATCTAGAAAATGGCTTGGTTCCCGCCTGGTGTACCTCCGAGGGCGTGCCCGTCGAGGCCTTCCCGGGTGCACTCACTAACTTCCAATATGATTCGGCGCGGACCCCTTTTCGGCTCGGGCAAGACTACGCGTACAATCGCGAGCCACGAGCTCTCCAGTACTTGAGAAGAGTGAGCGCGTTCTTCGTGGCTCAAGGCGCCGACAACATCGTGGATGGTTACACCTTGAAGGGCGAACCTGCTCCGGATCCCAAGGCCGCGCGGCCCAACCCTGGCTCGGCGGTGTTCGTGGGCGCAGCAGGAGTTGGGGCAGCGGTATTCCCTGAGTACGCGAGCTTCGTCGATGCTTGCTATCGGCGGGTGGCGCGAGGTGATCTCCTGGCGCGGAGTCGTTACTATAACCACTCTTGGACGGTGCTTTCGCTGCTCTTTTGGAGCGGCAACTTCTACGATTTGCCCGAATAAACGGCACAAAAAAACGAGGCGGCACCCTCTCGGCACCGCCTCGCTCTTGGCTCAAAGAAGAGCCTGCCTCTTTAGGCCTTACTCACCACAGGTGAGCCCATCGCCACCCTGTGATTCAGGTACGGGGGCATCGCTGCACACGAAGTTGGGACCATTTTCGTTCCAGTTTTCTACACATGCGCTGTTCTTGCAGATGCTGGCATCGGCAGCGCCATCTTTCTCGCAGTCCGAACCCGGATTCTTCTGTTCGACACACTCGCCCTCAACGCAGAGCAGACCCGCGCCGCAATCGAGCTTCTCGTCGTCCGCCGTATCGCTGTCGCACTCGTCGCCCTCTTCGGCTCCTGCAGTACAGGTCTTCGTCCAGGTGGCAGTGAGATCAGTTGTTTCACAAGCGAGGCCAACCACGCAGTCACCGTCGACGTTGCAGTCTTCCCCTGCCTTGCGAAGCGCCTTGTAACATTGATACTCCGACTCCTCGACATTCAAGAGACAGAGCTGTGCTTTGCTGCCACAGCCCGTGTGATTCAGCTCAGGGAAGCATGGTTCGCCCGCGAGGATGAACGGCTTGCACTGATTCGTTGCGTAGCGGTACCCGCCTAGGGCATCGGTCGCTGCGAGATCGCAGAACAGGCCGGTGTCACACATCGCGTCGCGGCTACAGGCTTCGTCTGAGGCTACGTCGCGTTGGCATACACTTCCATCACAGTAGCGGTTGGAAACGCAGTCAGCGTCCTCACCACTATCGCAGCGTGCCTCGGCATCTTCACCGGTCGCCTGACAGGTGTGCCAGCTCGTCGAATCGTCGCCGAAGGTAGCGGGCGCGCACACGAAATTTTTGGGGCACTCGATGTTGGCTACACAAGGATAGTCCTCGTGGCAGTTGGCAACACACTTCGTTGTGTCCGGGCTACATTTCAGGCCGGCCAAACAGCTAGCATCTTCTTCGCCAGGGATGGGTTCGTCGCTGTCCTTGAACGAGCAATCGTCGCCGACGTCGCCCTTCTCGGCGCACTTACCGCCGCCGCCGCAGTAGAAGTTGAAGTCACAGTCGTCGTCTGCCGTGCAGGGTTGCTCGCCGATGCCACGCTGGACGCAAATGGGGAAGTCGGATGTGTTGTCGACTCCAGGAGCCAAGCAGGTCGTTCCGGGTTTGCACTCCACGTCGTTGCCCATGCCGCCTTCTGCGAGGGCGATCGTGCAGCGCTCGCCAGCATTGAGCGCAGGCTTGAACAGGTTGTTGAGATTGCAGGGGTCATCTCCTGGGAGGACTGTGCCCGCGCAATACGTGGGAGCGGTCGTGCCCAGCGTCGGACACTCGTAACTTTCCCATTGAGCCGTGCAAGCTCCAATCGAAGCGCCGTTCTCCGTCACGTTCGATAGGTCGATGGTGAAGGCTAGCGAGCTCAACAGGCCATTGACCGCGCCCGGAGGGAAGGGATTCGTGGTTGAATTCGATTCATGGAGCTGAAAGGTGAAGTAGTCGACACAAGACTCAACGCTCTCGCCGACGGAACCGAGCCGGTAGCTCAGCTCACCGTCATCGCAGCAATTGAACTCGGACTCGCACAGCGCTTGGATCAAGTCGTCGATGCTGGCGCTCGGATTGCTTCCGCCGCCGGCGCCGGGGTTTGCGCCTCCGCCGACGTCGCCGCCATCGGCGCCACCTGGGTTGCCGTTGCCTCCTGAGCCTTTGCCCCCCGAGCCTTTACCGCCGCTACCTTTGCCGCCGCTGCCTTTGCCGCCACTGCCGCCGCTATCGTCGTCGCCCGGTGAACCAGCGTCGCCGCCGCTGTCGGGGTCGGAGCTGCCGCCATTGCATGCCAGTGGGCTTAGAGCGAAGACTAGGGCTGAGCCGACGCTCGCCACCCAAAATGGTGTTCTCTTCAAGTTCATAGATATTTCCCTTCCCACCGGGGCGCCTAGCGGTAGTGATGGTTCACGTAGTTATGAGTGAACCATCATGCCAGACGAGCCCAGGTTGGTCTGCGGATAGTATGTGGAGATTCGCGAGCCGCAAGGTCTGCAAAATGCCTACCGGGTATGCAAATGTGAGTGCGCAGATGGATTCGCGCTTAGGCGAATCTACTCAGAGTGGTGGTTAAGACTGAACCGTTTGCCAGGGCGGTCGTACTGGTACGGCCGCAGGTTTGTAGCGCTAGTTTGGCCGGCCTTTGGGCCAGACGAAGCCTTAACTTCATCACAAGCGCCACACACTTGCGTTCGCGGGCATGCCCCTGCAGCGTCGCGGCCACAGGGCAAGATTGGGCCCTAAGGGCTCGGAGAATGGCTAGGAAGCGCTCGGTCGACCGGAGAGATCACCTAGTTCTTCGAGCGGCACAAGAAGCCCTACAGCGCGCATCAGACGCAGGGCGTTGCCCGAGGTCACCGGGCCCGGGCGTAGCTTATAGTCGAAGGTCATTTCGCCCTGCGCTACATTCTCGCGAAAGTGAAAGAGACGAACCGACGAGGTCAGGTTGCCCTCGAGCTCGCAGAGTCCCTCGTCGTGGGTTGTGAGCACGCCTAGAGCACTGCGCTCGAGCAGTTCAGCGAGTACCCAGCGCGCCCCAATCTGCCGTTCGCGCGAGTTGGTGCCGTGGAGCACTTCGTCTAACAGGAAGAGCACAGGTAACGCGCCCATCGTCGCCTCAACAATCGCTGCCAGTTTCTTAACTTCAGCGAAGAAATGGCTGGTCTGATTGAGCAGGGAGTCGGCGACGCGCAGACTCGTGCCTAAGTAAACTTGCGGAAGGGTTAGGGCATCGGCGATGGCCGGACCCCCCGCTTGACCCACCACGATGTTGACGCCGAGCGCGCGTAAGAAGGTACTCTTCCCCGACATGTTCGAGCCGGTGACGAGCAAGGCTTGGCCTCGCGAGAGCTCTGGTAAGTCGTTTCTGACTCGCGCTCCCGAAAAAATAAGGGGGTGACCGAGCGCGGCGGCTTTTAGCTTTCCTTCCGCTCCCTCGAGCGTGGGCAGCAGCGCATGGTCGTCATCAGCTAACATCCCAGAGAGTGAGCTGAGGGCTTCGAATTCGGCGATAATCTCGAACCAACGTCGAATGTTGGGACCGATCTTTACCTTCCAACGTTCGAGCGCGAGCGTCGAATTAAGGCTCCAGAGGAGCGCGGCATCGACGAACGGATAGAGCATTCCGTTATGCCGAAGCTCGTACCAAGATACGATGCCCTTGAATTGCTTCATGGCCGCGCTGGGTCCGTAGCCACCGCCCGAAGCGGCCAAGAGCTCTGCTTTGAGGGCGTTTAGATGCGAAGAGCTCACCTCGAGGGATTCGATTTTCGCAAGCAGGGCTCCATAGGGCAGAAAGCTACCTTCGCTGTGGCTCACAGCCCAAAATGCTCGTGTACAGATTTCGGAACTACGAAAGACGAGCGTTAGCCCCAAAAGGAGCGGGACGATCCAATAGAGGTGAGGTGTGTTCCAGATGATGTTCGACAGTCCACCCGCTAGCGTCGCAAGCGGAAAGGCGAATCGCCCCCCGCGATAGAAGGGGTTAGAGAGTAAGAGGGGAGGCTCCTCGATCCATTGCAATAGGGGCTCGGGATCGGGCCCTTGCCACGCTGTGGTTTTTTTCTTGGGGCCCCGCATCAATAGGCCGAGCGCCTGTTGCTCCAACTCTTCGCGAAACGCGATTTGCGGAGCCAGTTCGAGCACGGCACCCTGGCGGTTCTCTGCGGCTGGCCGCGGTGTTGGTTCGGTCAACCAAAGGCTGAGGAGTCGCCGACCGAAATGAGTGTGGGCCCTCGACAGATGTTGGAAGAGCGAACCCGGTCCGAAGAGATCGAGATCGGCTGCGTAAGGATGCGAAGCGGGGGCGAGGTCCGTTCCAGCGTCCGCCAGTTTGAAACTCTGCCCTTGCAGACGAAGTGCCGCATTTTCGAGCACTAGAGCGAGACGCTCCTTTTCCGCCTGCTTTTCGAGGCGTCGGTCGTGAACGACAATTAAAGAAAGAAACGCCGCGAAGCTGAGCAAGGCCGAGAGCGCACCGAAGGTTTTTGACCATGAGCTCTGCCCCGATAGAGCGCTGCCTAGGCCTAGCACGAAGAAGACGAAGCAAAGTCCGCGCAAGTTCCCGATGGTCTTGGCCGCGTTCGCTAGTTTTTGCGCCTCTGCGAGGGCCTCGTTTCGCCGCGCGGCGACGGTCCGTAGACGTTCGTCGTACGGAGCCCGCGTAAAGCTCATTGGCCAACCAGTTCGATGGTGAGCTGAACGCCAGTTGTTTCTTCGCTAGGGGTGCCAACGCGACGGCGATCGATGACATCAGCCATGCACTGACCCGCTTTCTGGCTCACTCCAACCACACGGGTCACCTCAACACCCTCGGCTCGAGAGCGCGCGGCCTGAACCAAGAACGAGATGATGACTTTGCCGCGAGCCACCTCGAGCCCGCCGTTATCGACCACGCACGCCCGATAGCGATCCACAGGCACCCCGAGTTTTCCGAGCGTGATATCGCCTTCCTGAGCCCGGATGGGGCCGACGCTCACCGTGAAGTCTCGAGGCTTTGCCGCTACTTCCGGCGGTTTTTCGCTACTGACGGCGGGCGCCACGGCAGGTTTCGGTTGCGCGAGCAGAGCGCTCTCAACCGTCGCCAGCCGTTTCGCTTCATCTTCGGACAAACAGCGATGAATCATGCCCTTGCCGTTGGCCAGCCGGCCCCAGGCGCACGCGGGATCGTACGGGTAGCGCGATTCTTTCTCAGATTCGGCGTTGCTCGCGCCCGGTATGGCCCAGAGAGCAGCGACGACGCCGAGTACCCAGCCGAAACGGCCCATCTTGAGCCGGGCAAGAGGGGGCGTGGGAGGACTCAGGGAGCGTTCATCGGACATGAGACCGCTTTTGCCACAATTCGCTCGAAGCTTCCTAGAAAAGGTGTACGTTCCGCCGCGATGAACGGCCCCGGCTCGCTAGGAAGGCTCGAGGTGGGCTCGCTTCGCCTGCGTTGCAATCCGGAGCTGGCCGGTCGGATTACCGAATTTTCGAGAGACGGCGAATCCGTGTTGTCGGGGCCTGAGGTTCACCCCGCGAATTTTGGCTCCACTTATTGGACGAGCCCCCAAGCGGACTGGGGTTGGCCGCCCGTGGCTGGCATAGATTCTGCCCCTTTCCTGCTAAATTCCTCGCCCGAGCGCCTCATCCTCACGGGCCCCGAGTCTCGTCTCGGGGCGGGGCGGGTCCGGCTCGTTAAGGAATATAGCTCGGCACCTCGGGTCGAGGCGGTCGACGTTACTTATCGGCTCCACAACGTGGGGGATGTTCGAATTGGAGTCGCCGGTTGGGAAATTTCCCGGGTGCCTCCCAATGGGCTCACCTTCTTCCCAACGGGTGAGCAAGAGCTGACGCCGATCGCTCCGCACGCGCCGCTCGAACTCTTGCGCCATGGCGAGCTCAGTTACTTCGATCACGCCGATTTCGTCCCGGGCCTGAGTCGGAAAGTCCACGCGGACGGTCGGGAGGGCTATGTGGCGCACGTCGTGCGTGCAGCTTCCGGTCGCGCTCTCCTCTTCCTCAAGATTTTTCACGATTCACCGGCTAGCGCCCAGGCTCCCGGCGAAGGCGAAGTCGAACTTTTCGCCAACGAAGATGGAGCCTACGTCGAGGTCGAGGTGCAGGGTCGCTATCTCCAGCTAGAACCGGGGCAAAGCAGGGAATTTGCGGTACGCTGGGCGTTAATTCCATTGCCCGCGAGCCTAACCAATCTCTCGAATTTGACTGAACTCGCGCGCCTCGCTGCTGGGCTTGCGCGAGAGCTAGGGCCACCGGCGAGCCCGGGCTAGGACACAGAGACCTTGGAAACGACCTCGGTAGGCGAAGCAGTTTTCTCGTTTCTCGAGAGCGTAGGCGCACCCGCGGAAGCGCACATGTACCTGCGCCTATTTCGCCGGGTCCCGCGGGGTCGGTTTGCGGTGGTGTTGCCAACCGACGCGGTGCTGCGTGAGCGCGCGGGGACTATCGCTGAGCAAATAGCGTTGCTTTATAAGCTCGGTATCTATGTGTCGCTCGCGATTGGAGCCTTCGACGCTCCGACGACCGAGGAAGTGGGTTGGCTATTCGATGCGCTGACTGACGCCGAGTTGCCCTCCATCAAGATCCAACCGGGGGCGGGGGCCTTCGAGGCAGCCGAACAGGCGTTTGAGCGCGGCGAAATCCCCGTATTTGTGTTTCGTGAACGCGAGGTCTCCAGCGACGCCCTGCCCAAGGACACGGGCATCGCTTTCGGACTCGAGGAATTTCTTGAGAGAGTGGGTCCGCGCAAGATCATTGTGCTTAGAAGCGCTGGTGGCCTCGGGCCTCATGGCGTCGGGCGCCTTGAAATTTCCCCCGGGCACGTCCTTTTGGGGAGCGGAAGCGGACTCTCCGTCATCAACTTGCGGAGTGACCAGACCGCCCTGGTGCGCGGAAATTTCATGACCTCGCTCGAGGTGGCCTGGCTCCGTCGCGCCCGCGGCTTGCTCGAGCTTTTGTGGACAGACTCGGGGCCGCTCACCACTTTCACCGTCGCCTCGCCACTGTCCCTCTTGCGGGAGCTCTTTACCGTTCGCGGCGAGGGCACGCTCATTCGGCTCGGTGCAGAGATATCGAAGGTCGAAGGCTGGAACGAAGTCGATAGGGGCCGAGTGGCGCACTTGCTGGAGGCGAGCTTCGGCAGACCCCTCCGCGAAGGGGTTTTGTTGCGAGCACCGCTCGAGATTCACGTCGAGAAAAACTATCGAGGCGTCGCGCTTACCGAGCCCGGCGTTCACGTTCCTTACCTCAGCAAGTTCGCGGTTCTGCCCGAGGCGCAGGGCGAAGGTCTCGGGCAGGAGTTGTGGTGGCACCTCGCACGGCGGAACCCTGGCCTCTATTGGCGGTCTCGCATCGACAACCCAGCCAATGCTTTTTATCGCGCGGTGTGTGATGGCATGCAGCGCATCTCTGACTGGACGATTTTCTGGCGAGGCGTTGAGCCGCATTACCTCACAGACGTCATTCGAGATGCGTTGGCACGGCCCGCCGATTTCGTTTCAAAATCGATAGTGGGCGATAGCGTGCCTCCCTAGACTAGGAGGCGCTTGCCTCAAGGCTCACCGCGGCAGCAGCTTGGCAAACGGAAACGGCGGGACCTACGCGCGTTCCGCGCAGCAAGGCCAATTGCCGCTGACACTCTCATCCCCTGAGCCTGTGCGTCGGGCTCGTACGCCAGGCTAAAGGCGACTTTTTGAGGTTCTAGTCGAGTCCGAGGCGTTCGAGGTCTTCTTCGTCGAGCCCGAAGTAGTGTCCAACCTCGTGGAGCACTGTGACAGCCACCTGCTCTAGGAGTTCTTCGTCATCGAATTCGGCTGCGAGGTTTTGCGAATAAAGCACGATGCGCGTAGGTGGCGCCGGCTCATCGCCATCCCCGAAGGGCTCACCTTCGAAGACTCCTAGAGCTCGTGGATCGAGCCCAGCTTCCACTTCGGCTCGGCTCGGACGTTCCTCGAGGAACACGGGCACGCCGGTGAGCTTCTGACGAAACTCGGACGGTAGCTCGCCGATGGTGCTCTTGGCACGCTCCACGATTCGCTCCAGCACTTGGGCGTCGATTTCAACCGAGTGGGCAGTGTCTAGCTCCCACGCTCGCAAGAAATGCTCGGTCGCCGGGCGCTCTTGTCCGGCGTCTTCCAGCGCATCGGCGAGCATGTGGTGAATATCTGCGTCCTCTGCGTCTTCGCTGAGTAGCTCTTTCAAGGTGCGAACGGCTGACTCGAGATCTCCCGAAGACTTTTCGATTGCAGCGCGAGCAATCCTGAACTCTCGATGTTCGCGCAGCTCGGCTGGGAAGCTTCGAAACATTTCGAGTGCATCATCCGGATCTTCATCGGCGAGCTCGTAGAGGGCGTCGAGCGCTTCCAAGAGCGCTTGTTCGGCGTCGCCTTGGAACCCCTCTTCAGCGCCTTCGGGCTCGCTTTCGGCTCGTCCGGGGCGGTTCTTTGCGTTCGGACCTTGGCTCGACATAGCCCTCGAACGCTACGTCGAAGCTGAGCCAGCGTCGAGCCGGATCGCCTAACCACGCTTCTATCTTTACGCGAGTACGGTAGTTCGCCAGACTCACCAGGATTCGTGGCCTTCTACTTGATCATGGTTATTATCGCGGCCCTGGGTGCTGTGGCGTACCTAGCCTTGTTTTTTTCCCAGGTTCCGGGCGCCAAGAACGAGCGGCTCGGCCATTTTGAACCGCTTCCCGATTCAATCGGGGTCTGGGTGACCGAAGCCACGCCAGACGCGCAAGGTTTGATTCGGCAATCGCGGACTCTCTTCGACGGCGAGCCGGGTGGGCCAGGCACCTTGACGCATCAAGTGCGCCTTCGGGATCCTCAATCCAACGAGATCGTCTCAGTCTTGCCCGAGGTCGTCACCAAGCGCCGACGGACGAAGGCGACGTGAAGGAATAGGCCCTCGGAAAGGCAACGCGTTCCTCAAAAATCAATAGCGATTGAGGGTGCTCGCTTGGCAACGCTGGGTCTTCGTTTATGGCCTGGGCGCCCTCGGGCGGAACGCCGTGCAGCCCATCGCTAGGGCTGATTGAACTACGCCTCATGGCACTGTGATGCGAACCTCGATCTAAGAGCAACGCCAGCTTACAGCCTTCGCGTACCAGCGCTTCGGTGAGCGCATGCGCGGAGTCGCCCCAGGCGCGAGCGAAGAGCAAGACGCCTGAGACCGGCATGCATACAGCGGCTCTTGCCCGAGTGTCTCCAAGTTCGCGCGCGAGCTCGGTCGGTGAACCATTTTCGATCAAAGCGGGCAGTCCGATCCAAGTCGAACCCGGCTCCGGAGCGGGGGCGTTGCCTGTGGAATGCAGGTGAACGTGCCCTTTGGCCGTCAGCTCGAGCCCTCCGAATGCGCGATGACTCGGGACGAGCCAGCGCCCCTCTAGGTAGAGGCCAGGTCGACTACCATGGGTGCGATGGCCGAGACCGTAGGCTCGATACTTGCCTGAGGGGGCGACACGCGCGCCTGCGCCGCCATCGGCTGAGCCTGGCATGACGCGAATGCGAGTCGACCAGGCGGGGACTCGCTCCAGTTCGACCTCGGCCGAGCCTGACTTTTCTTCGTTGGAAGCTACGGCTGCTTGGGGCTTTAGGAGGGAGAGAAAGAAGAAATCCTTCGGTGACCAGCGCAGAAAGCGGCCCGCATTCACCTTCATCTCAGGTGAAAGAAGCAAGCTATCGGCGCGGAGTGGCTCGAAGCTATGAACCTTATGAAAACTGAGCGAGCAATGGCCCGGGTTCATATCGAGGTGGATGCCATAGCTGCAGCGGCCCAGTTCGAGGGCTCGTGCCAGTCCTTCGGGATCTGTCGATTTGGCCCAAGCAAAGATGAGGTGTCCCGACTCGGTTACGCAGAGCGCGCTGCGCTCGGTGAAGACCCCGCTGGCCAGCAAATGGTCCCCAAAGTGCCCTCTATGTTGCGGGTCGAACACGCCGCTCACGAGCAGAGGTTCGAGGTTCTGGCGGAACGCTGGATAGTCGTTCGGCGAGAGTTCTTTCGTCCAAGTTCCGAGGCCCACACGACCATCGGCATCGATTCGAACTGTGGCCAGACCTTCGTGCGGACTCACCAAGAGTCGGCCCTCGCTCTTCATGCCGAAGCTGCCATGAGCGGATTGAAAGCCGCCGTTGAAGGTAGCCACGACCCGCGAAAAGTCCCCTGGATCGCTTGGAATGTGACCGCGGTCAGGAGGTCCCGTCTCTGGTTCGGGCTCGCGATAGCCGCCCATGATTCCTAGCTCGAGCCGGCCCATATCGAAGAGCGTGAGCCAGACCTCTGTTCCCGAAGCGCGGGTGCGGGGCGGCACTTGGGCCAAGAAGGCCAGCCCACCTGGTGTGCCCGCGGGCAATTGGGCTTCGCTCCAGGCGAGCGTCCCTCCTTCGGGAGGGAAGGTTCTCGTCGTTGCCTCTCGCGGAGACGCTTCGTTCACTGCTGCCGGCCCGCCGAGCGCGCCCGTCGAGCGTGCTTTAGCCACGGCCTCGGGCGCGGCCGTAGCAGCAGGCTGGCCAGAGGCCCCGAACCCGAAATCGAAAGGGGCCCGCAGCCGAAAGAGAGCCTCTTCCGCTAGCGCGATGGGCTCGGGGCCGAACAGGGAGCGCCCGACGTCGGCGGCCAGGTGCAAAAAGGGTGAGCTCGGGAAGGGTTCCTTTTCGACTACCAAGTCGGGTCGATTGAGCTCGAGCGAGCCACTTGGGCCGGATTGCAGCTTGACCTCGCGCACCCCCGGTCGAGGGTAAATGTGAGTTCTTTGATAGACAGACCAGCTCCCCGAGCGGACGAGTTCGCGCAGGCTAGCCTCCAGCGATGGCGGCTTGTCGAGTCGCCGGAGGAGGGTCAAGCTGGGTCGTGAGGCACGCGTCGCATAGTAGACGTAGCCGGCGCCAAGCGTGAGGTCGCCTTCGTCCGCGTCTTTGGTCCGCGTCATGTTGGTCACACTCCGGACGCCTACGAGTTCGCCGCTGAGCGAGGTCGTGATTCGGGCATGGTAGATATCTGCTTTGGCGCTGGGGTCGCCCAGCTCGCGTCCCTCAAAGAACAAGCTGCGCCCGAGGGTGAAGTCGAGCCATACGCCCCGTGAAGCCTCAAGCTGAGGCCGGGCTACCCCAAGTTGCTGGTTAGGATTGAGCGCGCGCTCTAGGTCGCTAACGGACGCCGCGCGCAAGTTCGTCGGGCTTCGGCCCCAAAAAATTCCGAGGCCAAGCCCCACGAGCGCGATACGGACGAGCCAGGTGCGTTCGACCTTCAGAAATCCCGGAGCGGTTTTGCCTCGCCAAATGGCGCCCTGCCTTGTGAGCACTTCGCGCTCCTGATAACGCTCTAGCTCGCCATGAGCCAAGGCCTCGATCAGAATCTGCGCATTCGGCTTCTAACGGTCTTTTTTTTGGGGCCGCTCCTCCTCTCTCTCCTATTCTGGGGTCCGGTGCTCGGCTGGGCCGCGCTGATCTCCCTCTCGGCTGCTCTGGGCAGCTCTGAGCTGGGAGCTATGGTCCACCCGGAGGCTCGGGCCCACCGCTGGCTTTCGGCGCTCCTCGGCGGAGCCGCGGCGACCTTTACTTTCCTGTCGGGAGCCGACCCTCGCGTGTTCGTGACAGGGGTCATCTTGCTGATATTCGCGGCGGCTTTTTTTCCGCTGTTTCGTCTCGGCACAATTCAAAGCGCTGCGTCACGGATCTTCAGCGGCATGGCGGGGCCACTCTACGTGGGCGTGCTTTTGGGCACGCTCTCGCTTTTGCGCTCGAGCCAAGGCTCGGCGTACGTATTTTTGACTCTCACTTTGGCCTGGATGGGCGACACCGGAGGTTACACCTTTGGCCGGTTATTCGGCCGCGTCCCGCTCTATCCGGCAGTGAGCCCCAAAAAGACGCGCGAAGGACTGATCGGCTCGATCGTTTTTTCGGTGGGTAGCGCGGTCCTGGCGCATTTTACCTATCTCCAAGAGCTAGAGCTCATCCCCGCTATCGGCCTGGGCATCTTGAGCGCCATTTTCGGGCAAGGAGGCGACCTCGTGGAGTCGCTCATCAAACGCTCCCTAGGTGCCAAGGATTCGGGCTCGGTGCTACCCGGCCACGGCGGAATGCTCGACCGAATCGACGCGTTGCTCGTCGTGAGCCCTTTGGTCTACCTCTACACGCTCTGGGGCTAAAATGGCCTTTCCCGAAGCCTTGGCAGCGCAAGTTGGGCTCTCGAGTCTGCGCTACCCGAGCTTGCCGGCCGAGTGCGAGTTTCGGCCTCCCTGTCCCGGTTGCCCGCGCTACGCAGATTCGAACCCGCCGCCGCAGGCCTTGGCAGCTCTCGAGGCCCTCGGCGCTTTGAGCCAGGCCCCGCCGCTCGAAGTGATTGGCTTTCCGGGGCTCGGCTACCGCCACCGCGTGCGCCTGTCGGCCCGGAGGGTCAAGGGCGCTGTTCGGCTCGGCATTTTCGAAGAGGGCACGCATCGCCTCGTACCCATCTCACGCTGTCCATTGCATCACCCGGTGCTCATCGACGTCGCGGCGGCGATCGAGGCCGAGCTCCAAGACAAGAACGTTAGCGCTTACGATGAAGAGCGGCACGTAGGCCTGGTGCGCGCCGTTCAGCTCGTCGTGGCAAGACAGGGGAGCGGCCAGCACAGTGGGCAGGTGCAGGTGACCTTCGTCGTGAGGGAAGAGTCGGCGCTCTGGCCGCGACCTGGGCATCCATTTGAGGCGGTGCTTTTGGGGCTCGCCGCGCGCCCTGACGTTCAGGGGGTTTTTCTCAACGCTCAGCCCGAGCGAAGCAACACCCTGCTCGGGCCCAAATTCGAGCTTTTTCGTGGCGCTCCATGCCTCGAACAAGAATGTGGGGGCGCCCTGAATTATTTTCCTCCGGGCGCCTTTGGCCAGAGCAACCCCGTTCTCCACGCCCAAGTCGTCGAAGAGATCGCGAGCTCGGTACCCGAGGGGTCTCGGGTCGTCGAGTTTCATGCGGGAGTGGGCACGATCGGATTGGCACTCGCGTCTCGCGAAGGCAAGCTCAGGAGCCTCCACATGAACGAGGTGAACCCCGCTGGACTCGTGGGGCTCTCGCTCGGGCTGCGCGCACTTGGCTGTCCGCCCTATATTGGGGTGGCACCCGGGCCAGCCCGCGACCATGCATCGCTCGTGGATGAAGCGGACGTCGTGATCGTCGATCCACCCCGCAAGGGCCTTGAGCCTGAGCTAATCGCAGCCCTTTCGGGGGCGCGGCCCTTACGCCTGATTTACCTGAGCTGTGGCCTCGATGCGCTGGTGCGTGAGGCTCACACTTTCATCAGGGCAGGACTCATGCCCACGCGGCTCGCAGCTTGTTCATACTTTCCATTCACGGACCACGTCGAGTCCCTAGTGATCTTCGATCGGGCGTGAGGCGGCTCCAATCGGACCACAAAATGAGGAACGCCCGGCATGATTTCTCACGCGGGCGCCATCAGAAACGAGGGAAAAGAATTAGGCGGCTTCGTTCATGAGCACCTTGAGGCGCTCCATGGCTCGGGAATGAAGCTGAGAGATGCGGGGCTCACTGACGCCGAGCTCAGTGCCGAGGTCCTTGAACTTCACGCCACGGAAGTAGTGGGCTGAGACGATGTGGCGCTCCCTTTGGGGCAGCAAGTCGACGGCGCGAGACAGTGATTCGCGCGTCATCTTGGCCTCGAGGGCCAGTTCGCTGTTCGAGAACTCATCGGTGGCAAGGCAACGTCCTTGTTCCCATTCGCTCACGTCGTCGAAACGGACAACCGAAGGAGCGACCGCTCGCGCGTGGTTGCCAGCCTCTTGGGCCTCAGCGGCAGCGGCGCGGGCGCGACGGGGTAGCCAATCTTGGGCGCGGAGCTCATCGAGGATCGCCCCGCGGATGCGAACGCGGACGTAGTACTCAAAGCGCTCGCCGGGAGCGTCAACTTGGCGCCGTACTGCGTCCCATAGGCCACTCATGCCAGCGGCAACGAGGTCGTCGCGAAGAACGTTGCGCGGTAGCTTGCGCTGAAAGCCGCCCGCGATTTGGCGGACCAGGGGGATATAGAGATTCACGAGTTGGACGTCCGTCATGGGAGGACGCAAGTGATGAACGCCGGAGGGCGGAGGCTCAGCGGACTCGACGTCCTGCTCGGGTGACCAGGGGCCGCCCACGGCCTTGGCTCGGAGATCTTCAGTGGCTGCGCTGGTATTTAACGTGTTCATCAGGTGTCCTCGTTTCAAAACACCCCTTAAGCACGCGCTGTGCCACGAAGTGGATCAAGCTGAGAAACATGGGATTTGGGCGTGTATCGCCTTGGGACAGCGGGTCAAATCTTACCCAGCGGATCCACATGGAGACAAACGGCGCCAAACCGAATCACTTTGCCATTCCATGAACTTCGTCGAGGTAGGGCGCGGACCCTATTCTTCTAGTCAGTGGGTCGAATCTGACCGGCCAATGGCGCACTTTTGCCACGGTTTCTCAGATTTTCACTGAAATGAGCTAGCTAAGACTCGATTGGGTAGGGGGTCATAGTTGACCTTTCTGGTCACCTATTCCTCGCTCGAACCTTTTTCGGCGTTTTTCTTGGCTACGTCCAAGCCGGGGTGAGAAGCTTTCAACGTGCGTGAAGGAAAAAACCTGGTGGGCGTGGATATCGGGACCACCTCGATCAAAGTCTGCCAGCTGAAGCAGACTCGAAAAGGCTTTGAACTCGCGGCCTTCGGCTACGCACCGCTTGCCCCCCAGGTCATCGTCGATGGTCAGGTGATGGACGCGTCCGCCGTCGTCGAATCGATTCAGCGCATCTTCAAGGATGCCAAAATTCGAAAGAGAGATGTCGCGATCAGCGTCTCGGGGCAGTCCGCGATCATCCGCAAGATCAACGTTCCGCTCATGACGGATGCCGAATTGAGCGAGCAGATCCAATGGGAGGCGGAGCAGCACATCCCCTTCGACATCAAGGATGTTCAAGTGGACTACCAGGTGCTTCGCCGGAATCAGGAGGACGGGCAAATGGAAGTGTTGCTCGTCGCGGCCAAGCGAGAGCAAATTGAGGACTATGCCCGCCTGGCGCGAGACGCCAAACTGAAGCCTGTGGTGTGCGACATTGATGCTTTCAGCGTGCAGAACGTGTTCGAAGCCACGCGTGGCCTCGATCCGACGGCGCGGGTCGCGATTGTGAATGTGGGCGCCAGTCTGTCGAGCCTCAACGTCATCGCCGGAGGGGTGAGCGCGTTTACACGTGAAATCGCCAATGGCGGAAACGCTATTACAGAAGAAATTCAGCGCACCCTGAATGTGCCGTTTGAACAAGCTGAAGCCTACAAATGTGGGGACGGCAAAGATGGGATTGTTCCGAGCCAAGTGCAGGAGATTGTTGAAGGCGCCTGTGACTCCATCGCGGCCGAAATTCAGCGAAGTTTAGACTTCTTCATGGCCACGAGCGGCGACTCGGACCTCGCTCGGCTTTATCTAACGGGTGGTTCTGCGGCGTTGATGCCGCTGTCGCAGGCGATTGAGTCGCGCTCGCGCATCCCTGTGGAGACCTGGATACCTACGGAAGGTCTGGTCCAAGTGGCCCGTCACATAGACGGTGATGAGCTCCATCGGCGTGCCCTTCAGCTCAGTGTTTCTATGGGCCTAGCGCTTCGAAAAGATCGCGAGGCACGAGCATGATTCGCATCAATCTGTTGCCTCAAAAGCGAAAGCGAGTTGAGGCGGGTTCGGCGGGTGACACGTGGATTCTAGTCGCGCTCGGCTTGCTGGTCTTCGAGTTCGTCCTCTTGTTCGTGTTCAACGGCTTCAAGGAGCGTGAACTCGAGGCGGAGCAGCAGCGGAACAACACCATCAGCTCGCAGATCGCCATTTCGCAGGGAGCTGTGAAAAATCACGTCAACGTGACACGCGAACTCGAGCGACTCCGCGCGCGAGAGGACGCTATCGCTCGGCTGCAGAGCGCTCGTACGGGCCCGACGGCTGTTTTGCTTGAAATCGCCAAGATTCTCACGCCCGGTCGCGGACCCACCATCGATCCCGAAGCGTTGGCACAAATTCGGCGAGACAATCCACTAGCGGTCTCGAGTCCCAATTGGGATACGCGCCGCCTCTGGATTACGGAATTCCACGAAGAGAGTCGGCTCATGAAGTTGAGCGGAATTGCTCGGGATGCGACCGACGTGAGCGAGTTGGCCAAACGCATGAACCTCTCCGCATTTTTCGGCAACGTTCGCCTTTTACCTGCCAGGCGCGCAACAGATGACAAGAGCGGCCTTGAGCTGGTGCAGTTCGCTTTAGAGGCGGAGGTAAAATACTAATGGCCGAAAGCGTTCTATCTAAGGTTCCGGGTCCGGCGCGTATCGCGATTTCCGTCGGCATGCTCGTGCTGGGCGGTCTCGCCTATTACGTGGTATTTTACAGCGATATTGCGGGTAAAATTGAGGCGGAGATCGCCAAGCGGTCGCAGCTCGAGGCCGACCTGAAGAAGGCCAAGACGGCCGAGGTCGCCTACCAGAAAGACCTCGAAGAGCTAGCTCGTCGCCGCGAGCGCGAACGCGAGCTCAATAAGATCCTGCCTGAGACGACCGAGTACCCGGCGTTTCTGGCCTCCGTGCAGTCGGTGGCCAACATGGCCGGCGTACAGCTTTCGGCGTGGACGCCCGAGGCCGAGGTCAAAGAGAAATATTATGCCAAGGTTCCGATGCGCGTAGAGCTCAGCGGGCGCTTCCATCAGATCGCTAAGTTCTTCTTTGGTATCGGCCAGAACGACCGCATCATGAATATGGAGAACATCGCCATCTCCAAGCCGACCCTCGTCGATCGGGATATTGTCGTGAGCGTGTCAGGGCTCGCGACTGCCTTTCGCGCCTTGAGTGAGAAGGAAAGCGCCGCTCCCGAGCCCGGTCAGACTAGGAGGGGCGGGTGAACGCGCATCGAATGCTGGAAGGCCGAGCTAGACTCTCAGCTTGTTTGCTGGGGAGTCTCTTTCTCTTTTGCGCGGCCTGCGGTGAAGACGAGGTGGCGGTCGCGACAACAAGCTCGGCGCCCGTCCCGCTCGATCGACGTGCACCTGAGGCGGACGCCGCAGCCGAGGAGCCTCCCGTCAAGCTGCCTACCATCGAGCTGGAAGAGGCCGACTTCGTAGAGTCCGACCGCAGCCGGGACCCGTTCCGCAGCTTCGCTTCCGCCTTCGTCGAAGAGGCTCGCGGCTCTGTTCGGAGCCAACGCGATGTTGTTCTGGAGCAATACTCGATCGACGAGCTCAAGTTGGTGGGCATCGTGGGCAACGCCGAACCCGCGAGAGCTATGTTCGTGGATCCGACGGGCGTTGGTTACGTCGTGATTCGGGGCCAATACGTCGGGCGAGCTAGCCTGGTTCAGCCGGCAGGCGGCGTGGGGACGTCGTACGAGGTCAATTGGCGCGTCGATCGCATTCGCGATGGAGACGTGGTCTTCGTTCGTGACGACCCCTCCAACCCAGAGGCTCCGAGTGCGACCCGAGTGGTCCCGTTGCGAGCGGATGACGAGGTCGTCCCGACCGAGGGAGCCGACAGCGGTGACCTGACCAACGAACTGGCTGATCTCAAGGCGCGCCTCGAATCCATCGAAAAAGTTGAGGGTTCCAAATCCTCAAACTAACAAAAAGCCGCTATATCACCCCCGAAGTGAGCGCTTGGCTGAGGGCTCGGGCCTGTTCACGCACCCCCCAGGGGGGGTCTTAGTGTGGCAATTTTACGCCGAAAGTTTGTCCATGCCGCCCCGGCACGCCTAAGATTTGACCCGAGGCCCGCTCTCTAGTGGAGTCTCGCTTGGAAAACGCACTCATGCGCTCGCTTCGGTTCCCAATTCGCCCCCTTTGCCGACTGGCTCTGCTTTTAGCATTCCTCGCCCCTAGCCTCGGCTTCGCGAGCGATGAAAGCACCGTGAAGGATGTCATCTCGAGTGACGGCGCCAATGGGAAAGGGCAAGTTGTTATTCGGTTAGACGGGCCGCCCGTTTATCAAGCGCGAATCGACAAGGCTCGCAAACAACTCATCATTGAGCTTAGCGGCGCGAGCTTAGCCGTGGCCGACATCGCTCAGGTCGAACATCACGGCGTCGTGGGTGGGGTGCTCGCTCAGACCTACCCCGGGCAAGACCAAAAGCTGACCCGCGTTACCATTTCGCTCCTCGAAGAAGCGAGCTTCTCGGTTGCAACCGAGCAGAATGGGCTCGTGGTGAGTTTTTCACCGGGGCCCTTCGAGGTCGCCGCGGGGGACGCAGCCGAAGCTGCTGCCAAAAAAACTCTAGCCGAAGCCGCGCCTCTGGCGCTGCTCGACTTGCGCTATGCTCACGCGCCGTATCGCGACGTGATCGAACTAGATGTCGACACCCGGGCGCGCTTTCGCCTGGAAAATGGCACAAAAGGTCGCTCAACCCTGACTTTGCCGCGTACGGCTATCCCGGCGGGCCTCGAGCGTACCCTCGATGTCGGGGCATTTGGCGGCGCAGTGCGCTCGATTTCGAGCTTCGGCGAAGCTGGCGACGTAGTCATCGACGTCAGCCGCAATCCGAAGACTACGAGCTCTGTGGAGCGAGTTGGCAATCGGTTGGTGTGGTCTTTTTATGAGCCAGGCTCTTTGCCGTTTTCGCTGACTGGAGTCGGTAAAGATGGCATGGCGGCGCGCCGTTCCAAGACCGTCTCGGTTGAGGAAGACGGGCAGGACCTTCCGCAGATTCATACGCCCGAAAGTGTCTTGCGCGGTAGCACGCTCGTACCCGATGAGGCTCGTGCCTTCGGGCCAGGTGTCCTCGGGCAAGCTGACGCTTACGCGGGTCGTCGCATCGATCTCGATCTCAAGGATGCTGACATTCACAACGTGCTCCGTTTGATCGGTGACGTGTCTCGCCGCAACATCGTTGTGGCAGACGAAGTGAAGGGCCGAGTCACGATTCGGCTGCGCAATGTGCCGTGGGACCAAGCCTTGGGCGTCATTTTGCAGTCGAAACGGCTCGGAATGGTCGAGCAAGGCAACATGATTCGTGTCGCACCGCTCGAGCAGCTCCAGAAGGAGCGCGAACTCGAGATGGAGCGACGCAAAATCGCTGTGCGGCTCGCGCCCATCGAGACGCGCATGATGCCCATCTCGTATGCGCAGGCCTCCGAGGTCGCGCAGCGGGTGAAGGTGCTGCTCTCCAGCCGCGGTACCATCGCCACCGATGATCGTACCAATACGTTGATCGTGCGTGACGTCGGCCCGGCTCTCGACCAAGTCGAAGAGCTCACGCGGGCTCTCGACACACAGACGCCTCAGGTTTTGGTCGAGGCCCGTATCGTCGAAGCCACCAGCAACTACATCAAAGACGTCGGTATTCAGTGGGGCGGCTCGGGCACGATGTCGTCGACCACGGGCAACCCGACGGGTCTGGCCTTCCCGAGTTCAGTCGGTGTTACCGGTGGCTCGAATGACGCGAACCAGCCCACGGGCGGTCTCAGCCCATTTACACCCATCGTTACGAACCCTAACTATGCCGTCAACTTGCCGGCCGCTTCGGGTCTCGGTCGCGGTGGCGCGCTTGGTTTGACCCTCGGCTCGATCGACAACAACGTAAACCTCGCTGTACGCCTTTCGGCGCTCGAAACGAGTGGCCTCTTGCGCATCTTGTCGAGTCCTCGCGTTCTCACCTTGGACAATCTCGAAGCCAAGATCTCGCAAGGTACGTTGATTCCCTTTTCGCAGATCTCCGCCCAAGGCGTGCAGACGGTATTCCAAGAGGCCAAGCTGCAACTCTTGGTGCGGCCGCACGTTACGGCAGACGGCAGCGTGCAGATGCGCGTGAAGATCAACCGCGACGAACCCGACTTCAATCAGACTTCGGCGCGCGGCGATCCGACCATCCTCAAGCGCGAAGCGCAGACCGAGCTCTTGGTCATGGATGGCCACACTGCGGTGATCGGTGGCATTTTTACGAGGAACTCGGGCCGCAACTTGGATCAGGTTCCGTTCTTTGGCGACATCCCAATCCTGGGCGTGCTGTTTCAGCGTCGCCGCTCTAACGATACACGCACAGAGCTCGTGATCTTCATCACGCCGCGCATCGTGAACCGCGCCGAAGCCCTAGGGCGCTAGGCCGTAAGACGCTAGGCCGTAAGACGCTGGGCGTTCAGACGCTGGGCGTTCAGACGCTGGGCGTTCAGACGCTCGAGTTCCCGTTCTCTCTGCTGCGCCTGCGGCATCGCCGAGTCTGCGGTATCGCCGACTGTGGCGCTCGACGTGGACGGCCTCTCGCTTCGGGCCCAGCTTGGCCTGGCGCTGGTTCATGCACTCCTTTCGAAGGTCCGGTCGGCTTGCCGCTTGCGGTTCCGACTGGGCGCGGCGTATGGGCTGTTTTCACTCTTACTGTTTTGAGGTGTGATCGTCGCGACTTACGCGGGTCTGTTAACTGAAGTTGACACTCGGCACAGTTCAGCGCATTTTTTGGCATGGACGAGGGGAATCAACTGACAACTAAGTTGTCAGTGTGGCACCTCCATTCGAGTGGGGGCGAGGAAGGGTCCTGGGCGCTCAGGCCTCTCCAACTTGAGCTCGGCGCGCGCCTGGGCGAAGGCGGAAGCGCGCAGGTTTTCGCGGCCACCCTGAGCGACGGCCGCACGTTTGCGCTCAAGCGGGCTCGTCCGGGCTATGCCGACGTGCTGCTGCGCGAGGCCAAGGTACTCACCTTGGCGGCTGGCCCGAACGTTCCAAGACTCGAAGCCGTGGTTGTGAGTTCGGAAGGAGAGGTGGGCCTGCTGCTCGAACGGCTAGAGGGGCTGCGCCTGTCGGACCTCCCCTTGTCGGAACGAAACGTTGCGGGGCTTGCTGAGCGCGTTTGGGCTTCGATGAGCGCAGTGGTAGCGCGGCTTCACGACTTCGGCTTCGTTCACGGCGATATCCGGCCCGAGAACGTGCTCGTCTCGGCGGAGCGTGTTGTTCTGATCGACTTTGGGCTTTCTACCGAGTCGGCGCTTCACCAAAAAGCACTCGGCTATTCGCCCCACTACGCAGCGCCCGAACTTTTGCAAGGCAAAGAATCGACGCCTCTTACCGACGCGTTCGCGTTGGCCAAGACGGTCGTCGAGAGTTTTCCCCTTCTAGGGCTCGACCTCTCGCCTTGGCTCGAGCCACGCGTCGAACGCCGGGCTCGGCTGCGGCCGAGCTACCCAGCACCCGAAGCGCTCCTCCTGGCGCTGCTGCGAGTGCGGCTCACGCTCCTTGAACAGGAAGCAGAGAGGCTGGCTGTTCTACTGAGGGGCGACGTAGCGCGGCTGAACCTGGGTTCCTCGGGCGGCATTGTATTCAATAGCCTGCGGCCGGTTCTTGAACGGCTGTTGGAAGCGCACTTGATCCGCCAGCTTGCTGTCGAGCCGAGCGCGCTAGCGGCCCTCGGGGGCGCTGGGTTTGGTCTTGAGGTTCACGAGGCAAACACGCCGGCTTTCGAGCCGCTTTCGCTCGCCGAACGCGCCCGTTTTCTAGGCTTCTTGCTGGGGCCGAGCGCGCTCTCCTTTCCCCTTTCATTCAACGACGAAGAACTCTGGCAGCGCGCACTGTCTGCGGCTCAGAGCAAACCGCTCTCAGCGCTTACAGTGGCTGATCTGAATGGATCTCCTGCGCCAGGGCGCTCGGGGGGGCGCTCGGGGCTTGGCGAAGTTGAGCTCGCCTTACTCGTTGGGTCCGGGCAGGCTGATCGGGACCTGCTCGAAAAGATGAGTCGACGCAGCGACTTGAACACGAGTCTTTTGCTCGAGGCGGCTCACCTTGCGCGTCGCCGTGACGAGGCTGTTCTTGGTCATCGCCTTTTGGATCAGGCAGCCGCGAGTTCGTCATGTAGCGCCTCGCTGCTGACTCCCGCTAGCATCCCGGCCGATTCAGAGGGCCCGGGGGAGCCGGCCGTTGCGTCTGCCTCTGCCTCTGTTTGGGCAGCAAGGATCGCGGTTGAGCGCGCTCTACTCTTGCGTCGGCAAGGGCGTGCCGAAGAAGGTCTCAGTCTGCTTGAGAAGCTCGCCGAGCCAGCGGCAAGCGGCTCCGAGCAAGCCTGGGTTGAGCAAGCGCTCGCCTATCGCGCACGATTTGCGTTGGATAGGGGCGACCTCGAGCGGGCCTTGGCCATCGCTTCGGAGGCTCCTAGTGCCTTAGCGTGTCGTGAGGTGCTAGCGCTCATCAACATCGCACAAGGCAAGCCTTTGCTCGCTCTGGAGCAGATGGAGCAGAACGGCCCGCCCCCGACCGACGATGAAGGGCGGGCTCGAAAATACGGGGTTCTCGCTATGGCGCATCAAGCTGCCGGGGCGCTCGCCCGGGCTGAAGCCTGCTATCAGCGTGCCATCGATAGCGCCATGGAGGCGCATGCCGTCCTCGAAGAGGCGACCTATCTGACCGGCCTCGCCGCTGTCGCCTCGGATGGATTGAACTATGAGACAGCGCTCCTTGCGGCCGAGCGGGCCTCTGCACTATTCGAGGTGCTCGGTCGGCCGGCCCAGGCGGCACGCGCCCTCTTAGCCCAAGCAGCGGTATTTTCGGGGTTGGGCCTCGAGAGCGAGCTAAAGGAGCTGGTCTATCGCGGAGTCGCGCTAGCCGAGCGGGGTTCAGATCAGCGTTGCGTGGGCTATTTCAGCCTATGCTTGGTAGACGGCCTGTCAGATATCTCCGAGCGCAAGCAGGCCCTGGAGCGCGCGCGATCTCTCCTGCTCTCGACAGATGACCAGTTGCGAGTTTCGGCGAGGGAGCTCGAGCTTTTGGGACAGCGCTCGCCTTACGAAGCCCTCGTTCAGGCGTCCGAGCTGGTTGATGTTCGCATCGAGTGGTGGAAGGCCAGGGCGCTCGCCTATCGGGTGTGGGGTATTGGAGAGCCGGCTGAAATCGTCGCCGAAGTGCTGCGTCTGTGCTCGGTGGGGCCATCCATAGCGCTCGGCCCGGCGGCAGTTATTGCTGCGGAGCTGGCCCTGGATCTGGGCCAGGTCGAGTCAGCGCGTCGCCTTCTGTCCCGCGCGTCGGAGCTGGCCGAACGGGTGCTAGGCGGGTTGCCTTCTCGTTATCGCGAACGGGGTCTCAGCGTTCCTTGGATGAATCAGGCCTTGGCGCGCAAGGTTCGATCCGTCTCCGAGGCTCAGCTTGGCGACGTAGAGGTCTTGCTGCGCGCGTTGTCTCACCGGGACGGCCTCAAGCCTCTCTTTCGTCAGTTCCTCGACCTCTTATTGATCTGGACCGGCGTTGAGCGAGGCATTCTATTCCTCAAAGCACCGGGTGGGCGTCTTGTGCCGCGTCTGGGCCGAAATTTGCGTCGCACAGACCTCAGCGCCGAACAGCAGAAGGTGAGTGAAACGTTTGCGCGACGCGCGCTCGACGAAGGTCGAGCCGTAACTCTGATCGAGGGCGCTAGTGAGGCGACAGACCTCAATCAGAGCGTTCATTTCTTGAAGTTGAAGAGCGTTCTAGCCGTACCGCTGGCCGCAGGCGGAGAGAGTTTTGGCGTTGCGTATCTAGACGACAAGGTGAGGCGCGGTGCGTTTGGCGAGGCTGAGCTCGCTTGGGCTTCCCTGATCGCCTCCACGGCTGGCCTCGCCATCCGGGACGCTCGTGATCGGTTATTGCTGCGTCGCGCGACGCGTCGCGCCGAGCGCATGAGCGCACGCCTTGAGGCGACCCTGGTTGGGCGGGAAGCCTCGCTCGAAGTACTCGAGAGGCAGCTCCGGGATGGGGAACCAGCCCTGCCGCGAGGGGCCGACTTTGGGATCGTGTACGAGAGCCGAGTTATGCATCAGCTCCTCGGCAGTGCGCGCAAAGTTGCTGCGAGCGAGGTACCCCTGCTCGTCGTGGGCGAATCGGGGTCTGGTAAAGAGCTCATCGCCCGAGCCGTGCACCAAGCTGGGCGTAGAGCCAAGCTGCCCTTCGTCGCTGAGAACTGCGCCGCTTTGCCTGAGAGTCTGCTGGAATCGGAGCTCTTTGGGCATGTTCGCGGCGCCTTTACGGGGGCAACCCGCGATCGAGCTGGCCTCTTCGAGATGGCCCATGGGGGCACACTGCTGCTCGATGAAGTGGGCGAGATGAGCTTGCCCATGCAGGCCAAGCTGCTCAGGGTCCTTCAAGATGGGGTGATCCGGAAAGTCGGGTCGGAGAAGGAACGCAAGGTCGATGTGCGGCTTATCGCGGCCACCCATAGGAGCCTCATGGATTTGGTGCGGCAAGGGAAATTTCGCGAAGATTTGCTGTATCGGCTCGAGGTAGTCACGCTGACGGTGCCGCCCCTGCGCGAGCGTCGAGAGGACATCCTGCCTCTGGTTCGATATTTCCTGGGGCGCTACGCCAAAGACCGCGTCGTCAAGATATCTCCCGGCGCAGCGAAGGGCCTCGTCGATTTTGAGTGGCCGGGCAACGTGCGGCAGCTCGAAAATGAGGTGCGACGCTTGCTCGTGTTCGTGGATCGCGAGATCCACGCCTCAGACCTTTCCTTGGGCCCGAGGGGTGGCACCAGCCCCATTCACGCTGGGGAAACGCTGCGCGAGAAACTCGACGCCCTCGAGAAGTCGCTCGTCGTGGCCGCCTTGGACGAATACCATGGGAACCGAACCAGGGTGGCTGAGTCCTTAGGGTTGAGCCGCCATGGCCTGCTGAAAATGATGAAGCGCCTCGGACTCAATGACGCCGGCAGAAATTTGGACGGATCTGCGGACCTCGGGTAGACCACGGGATTCATGGTGCGCGCGGAACCCATCCTGAAGTGGGCGGGCGGTAAACGTCAGCTTTTATCCGAAATATTGCGGCATTTCCCCGAGAGCATCGATACCTATTTCGAGCCCTTCATCGGCGGGGGAGCCGTATTTTTTGAGCTGGCCGAGCAAAAGCGCTTTCGCCGCGCGGTCTTGTCCGACCAAAATGCAGAGCTGATTGAGCTCTATCGAGTCGTGCAGTCCGATGTGGAGTCTTTGATTCGCGAGCTGAGCAAAATGCACTACTCCGAAGAGGAGTACTACCGAGTGCGGGCCCAGAAGCCGCGTTCCTTGGTTCGCCGGGCGGCTCGGATGCTCTACCTCAATCGAACGGGATTCAACGGGCTCTATCGCGTCAATCGTGCAGGCGAGTTCAACGTGCCGTTTGGCCGTTACGTGAGCCCCCGCATCTGTGACGCCGAGCGGCTACGAGCGGTGTCGCAAATTCTGCGCGACGTAAAACTCGAGGTCGCAGATTTTGAGTCCGTGGTTCGCGGCGCCAAGAGCCGAGACGCGGTTTACCTCGATCCACCCTATGTTCCGGTCAGCGAAACAGCGCGATTTGCTGAATACCATAGCGTTCAGTTCGACGCTGCCGCTCACCGTCGCTTGGCGGGGGTGTTCGCGAAGCTGATGCGACAGGGTACCGCCGTGGTGCTTTCGAACTCAGATACGCCCTTGACCCGCGAGCTGTACAGCGAGTTTCCTCATCAGGTGCTCTTGGCGCGTCGCAACATCAACTCCAACGGGACGAGGCGCGGCCCCGTTCAGGAGCTCTTGGCCTTTTCCTATGCTGATGCTGATGCGGGAGCGAGGCGGCTCGGGGCGACAGCATGAACAAGAGCGCGAAGCGCGACCCGAGCCGGGGTTCCGCGCGGCGCACGAAAATCAGCATCCAGCCGGGTCCCGAGTCGCTCGGCAAAGTCGGCTGGATCGCAGCCCTCGGTTTCGCGCTCGGTTTGGCTTGGCCACGGCTTTTCGGTTTGACTTTGGTGCCCGAAGCGCCTGACCGAGAGAGCGCGGAGCGGGAAGTCGCTGAACGAGCCGAGGTGGTGCCGTCTGAGCCAGGCGAGCAGAAGACGCTAACGGCCACAGATTTGCTCGAGGTTTCGGAGCCGATGGTAACGAGCTGTCGCGACGAAAAAGGGAAACCCGCTTCGAGTTGCAACGACGTCAACTTCGACGATCTCCTTCACGCGCCGCTGGTATCGCTCGCGGAGTGCCCAGCCAGTGCGGGCATTTTTGGGAACTTGTCTCTCGGGATGGAGGTCGCTTTCAGTCTGGGCAAGATCCAGAAGCTCGAGAGCGGTCGGAGCACGAACCTACCCGAGGCCGTCCTCACCCAGGTGATGAAGTGCGCCGAGCGACAGCTGGGTGCGGTTTCGCTCGCGCGAATCCAAGCCAAGGCGGCCTCTTACACGGTCTTCTTCAAGCTGACCTTCAAGTCGGCCGAGATTGCCGCGAGCGAAGCTGAGTCAATTTTGCCGGCTACCGGGGTCGCCACCGTACAGTGGCGCACGGCACTCGTGCGCGAAGAGCCTGAGGGTGAGTCCAAGGTCACCGCTCGTGTGTTGGCCGGCGCGCGCCTTACGGTGACGGGCCGTCGCGGCGACTGGTACAGGGTCAAGTACGACGCCAAGGGGCGCGAGGGTTGGACTCATGGTGCCGCGCTCGGTCTGGTCGACGAGAAGTAGAACCGGCTGCGGCCCATGGCAACGAATCTGGGACCGATGTTAGACTTGAATCGTGGCAGAGGGGCCTTTCATCGAGCAACTCAGGCTAGTTCGAAGGCGATGGCCCGACTTGGCTCAAGCGCTCATGGCCGAAGCGCCCCTCTCGCTCGAGGAGATCGCCCATAACGCCCTCAGCTTTCGGGTGAATGGGATCCAACTCGCTTCCTCGTACGACCCGCGAGCAGAAGCTCTGCTTCAAGCGGAAGTACTGCCGCGCGAAGCTCAGCTCACCTTATATGGGATGGGGCTCGGCCATTTGCCCGAGCTGCTGTTGAGGCGTTCGGAGTTGACGGAGCTCCGCATCATACTGCTCAATCGCGCGCTATTTTTGACGCTCTTGTCCCGCCTCGATATGAGCGCGTGGCTCCAAGATGAGCGGCTCGAGCTCGGCTTGGGAGTCAACGTGGACCGCATCGAAACTCCGTCGTTTGCATTACCGGGAGACCTCGGTGTGGCCGAAGACGGGGCCTGGAAGATTCGTGATCATCTCGTAGCTCGGGCCCAAGAAGATTTCGTCAATCGGCGTTTTTCGGTGGACAACCCCGAGTTGCGAGAGCGCATCAACGCGAACCGACAGTTAGTGGATTTGGATCGGGATGTGAGCGAGTTGTTCGGCTCCTGTCCAGGACGCGAGTTTTGGGTCGTGGGATCCGGTCCTAGCTTGAGCGAAAGCGCGCCAAAATTGGCGCTTCGACAGAGCCAAGGGGCTCCCGAGCAGCGCCCGCTCGTAATAGCGGCCGATACGGCGCTTCGTCCACTGCTCGGCAGCGGGCTCAAGGTTGATTACGTCGTCTCAATTGATCCCTTCTTGAAGCTCGAATATTTTGATGGAGTCGCGACCGAGGAGCTAGCTCTCATCTACTTTCCGCTGGTCCCTCCCGAGGTTCTAACGGCCTTTCGGGGCACCCGTTTCACGGCACTGTCCCGGAGCCCGCTTTATGAAGCGCTACGTGCCGCGGGCAAAGGCGAACTCTGGTCGGGAGGTAGCGTGATTCATCCGGCGATCGACCTCGCCGTTCAGATGGGCGCGTCGAAGGTTACGCTGGCCGGTGTCGATTTTGCCTTCGTCTATGGCCGCACACACGCGGGGTGGGAAGACGGCGAATTGGGCAAAGATCTCTTGAAGGCTCGGCATTGGGTCAAAAGTTGGCGAGGCGAGAAGCTACGCACGAACCCCAACTTTGCTGGCTATCTTTGCGCGCTGGAGGACTACATCCGGAGTCGCCCACGGCTCACCTTTCTTTCAGCGAGTGATCGGGGTGCTCTCATTGCTGGCGCCTCGGTTGATTCGGAGCTGATATGACAGGCGGACAAAACCCGCTTCGGCGCCAAGCTGCCGAGATTTCTCGAAGCTTTCGCGTCGGTTTATCGCTGGCCGCGGCGCTCGAGCTCGAGCCCTTCTTGGCGCGCTGGGCATCTACGCTAGGCAGCGCAGAGCTCCAGGCTGCCCTACCGGTGTTGCAATCGATGTTGGATTGCCAAGCTAGAGCAGATTGGATTGGGCTAGCGGATCGTCTCGAGTACGAGCTCTGGGCCAATCAGTCCGAGGGCTCTGAACATAGCCGACGAAGCAGCTAGAATACCTCTTCGAGAGCGCCCTGGGTCAGGCTCGCATTCGTTTGAGTCCCGAAGGACTCTACTTCCTGGCCGAAAGCCTGCGCGATCGAGAGCAGAAGCTTGTTGTTCGGCGTGGGTGAGTACGTTGTTTTTCCTTCGCACCACACATCGGACTCGGGGCAGTCGGCCTTGGCCTTGATGCGGCGGCCCATGCGGAACTTCCCGTTGGTTCCACCCGCAATTAGCGTCGGCACGTTGCGCGTGCTGTGGAGACTCGGGTTACCCATGTCGCTGCTCGCGTAGATCAAGCTGCTATCGAGCATTTGAACCGCGTCGAGCTTCTGCATCAGAAGGGCGATCTTGGAGTAGCTATATTTGTTAAATTTGGCGAGCGGCACCCACGTTTCTGGACTGCCATCACCCGGCTGACCATTCGAACCGATCGAAGAGCCGCTATAGGTGTGCGCCACTCCGCCATGATTGTCTGCCGGCAAGCCGAGCGGGTTCGCTGCATAAGACAGGTCGCTCATGTAGAGCGTCGCAAAGCGAACGATGTCGCAAGCCATCGCCTGCGCGATGAGATCGATCATGACGTTCGTGATGCCATCAAAATACGGCTCCCCGCCGTTGTACATCTTGATGGCGGGGAAGGGCGCGGGCTTCGAGGGTGGCGAGCAACTAGCTCCCCCTGTGGGCGCTTCGAATTGCTTCTCGAGCTCGCGAATCGACGTGAGGTGTTGATCTAGCTTTTGCTTCTCGCGGGCAGCGACGCGGGTCTTGAGCCTGTTCACGTCAGCGTTGAGAAAATCGATCAAGCTCTTCCCGTTGGCGCGTTGGCGAGCCAAAATGGCCTCCGCGTTGGGGTCGTTGCCGGTAACGAAGCCTGAAAAGAGAAGGTCAAAAGCCTTGCTCGGATCGATGACCTTGGGCAATGCCGTACCCCCGGGTCCGAAGGACAGCGTTACGCCAGAGGCCATTTCATCTGTGCCCACACCGAGCGGCACGCTTGCGATCCGGGTCGCACTGCCGAGGCCCTTCTCAACCGCCAAAAACTGATCGAGCGAGATATTCGAGGGTTTGGTGTTGGCAATAACACTGCCCGTTAGGATGGTGCCGGCCGTATCGTGTCCGTTGGCGCCCGATACTAAATCGATGCCTTCGATGGCCAAGATCTTGTCCTTAAAGCTCTTGCCATAGGTGGCGGCATCGTCGAAGGGCTGGAGTGAGGAGTTCGCGAAGCCTAGGTCGAAACTAGTCTCGGTATCTGTGCCGCGCATGACCCAATGCTCAGCGGCGACTCCATGCGGATGGTAGATGCCGATGAATTTGAGGGGCAGCTCCTCGCCCGCGGCTTGCGCCACCGAGTCCGCTAACATGTCGATCAGAGGGAAGGCAGCTAGCCCCGCTCCGATCGCCTTAAGAAAAGAGCGGCGGCTCGGGCTAAGGTGCTTTTCGAAGGGCGAGAGCGGTTTGCGAATCATGGGCAAGCCTGTGCGGCGGTAGGAAGTCACTGGGCTCTCCGTTCTACGAACATGTCGTCTTTGACGAAGGTGACCAAAATCTCGAGTAATTGACCCTGCTGATCTAGGGGTAAGCCGGAGAGCAACTGGGCGAAGGTTTTCTCGTAGCCGAGCGTGTCGATGCCCTCACCTGAGTTAGCGCTGAACATTTGCTGACCGAAACATTGACGCGCCAGGTCGCTTTGGGAGATAGCCGCGGCAAGCTCGTTGCTGTCGGCATAGTCGCCGTCAAAGCCGAGGCCGAGCGCGATCTTGGTCGTGCTGTCGACGTCTTTATTGTTCTCTTTGGTGCGATAGGCGCCCATCGCATCGAACCCTTCGAAGGCAAATCCAATCGAATCGATCGACTCGTGGCACTCGGCGCACACTCCGTCTTGAGAGTGAATGGCGAAGCGTTCGCGCGTCGTCTTTTCCGGATCAGGCACGGGCGGGATGATTTGCACGGCCAGAGAGCCAGGCAATTCGATGGTTTGACAGAGCACTTTGCGCAAGACGTTTACGCCGCGGAGCACAGGTGCCGTGTCCTGGGCGTGAGCAAAAACAGACAAGAACGAACCCTGGTTCAAGAGGCCGCTACGCTGGGGGCCGTTGTTCTCGCCGTACATCGAGACGAGGGGCCCGCTGCCCATTTCAGCGGTCGACGAAAGGAACGATGCAACATCACCTTTGTCGCCGAGGACGGAACGAATGAAAGCTCGCGTCTCCTCGTCCATGTCATCCCGCAGGTCACCAAACTCTTGATGCACCGTGCTGTCCTTCGACGTCTGCAGGATTCGATCAAGGCTGAGCCATTCTTGAATCATTTGCACGGCGCGCGTTTGGCCAGCGCTCGAAGCGAATAGTCGTCGCGCTTGGGCCTCGCGTTCGGCCGGATCCAGCAGGTCGTCGCCGGTGGCGAGTTCTTGCAAGGTTGCATCGGGGGGCCCACCCGTGAAGAGGAACGAGAGCGCGCTAGCGATCTCGTGTGCATCCATTCGGATGTCGACCTCAGGGGTGCCGGGACCGATCTCCGTGAGGTAGAGGAAGCTCGGCGATTGCAACATACCGCGCAAAGTGAGCTCGATGCCGTCTTCGTAGGTGGCGTCCTCTGCGCCTGCCGCATAGAGCGCCTTCAGCGCGTCGACCTGCTCGTCTACGAGCGGTCGCCTATACGCCTTTGCGCCAAAGTCGCGGATGAAGGTCTCCGCGCAGTTCGCAGCGCCGTTGGCTTTGTCGGCGCATGGGGCCAGAGAATCGAGCCTAGGCCGTGCCTCCTCGATCATGGCCTTCGCGGCCGCATCGAGATCGAGCGCTAGAATCGGGTCCACCCGCTGCGCTTCATTGACGGTGTAACCTCGTTGACGCGCGTCGGGAGGAAACTGTGAACCTGGCGCGAGGCTAGTGCCGAGCAGCGCTTGGACCGAGGCGTTGTACTCGACGTTGGTCATGCGACGCAGGCGCGCCGGTAAGGTGCTCGCGCTGACGGCGGGAGTACCGCCGCTGCCATTCGCGCCGGCGCCGCCATTCGGGCTACTCCCTCCACCATTTGTGAGTCCACCGTTACCATTCGCCGAGCCAGAACTCGGACCGGCACCCGTCCCGGAGCCATCACCACCGTCGCTCGTGGAAGAGCCTGTGCCGGGGCTTCTATCGTCCCCGCTATCTGCCGCTGGTGAAGGAGCTCCGCAGGCCAAGGCGAAGCCCAAGGCGGGTATGGTCAAAAAGCAAGGCAGTGCAATCGAGCCGCGCAAGCGCGAAGAAGACATCACTCCTATAGTGACCCGGGAGGGCTATCTCGGCCAGATCTTTGCAAAATCTTGCGCCGATTCCTCGCACCTCTACAGCGGCTAGGGAGAGCGTCTGGGTGCACTGGCGCCTCGTTCCGCACAGGTGGTTATTCAGTATTTGTCTCAAGTTCTCGTGGAGCGCGACGCGCTTTTAGAAATCACTCTCGAATTGAGATGTGCGACGGAATCTTGTGATCGAAGTATCGGAATCACGCATTGACGGACCCTCGATCTTTGCGAGGTAGGATGAACACGCACGCGCAGAATGCACGGAGGTTCGCGGGTGAATTCTATCTCGAAAGAAAAATTGCAACGCTAATGCTCAACCAACGAGAACGCGTTCGTGGAATCGGAGCCGATCGAACGTTCACTCGATGGCGTCGGCGAGCTGTTCGAAGGAACTGGCGCTGACCTCGAAGGGCAGCGGGTGTTCGGGCGAAACCACGATCAATCGAGCTGACTCAAAGCTTTGCGCGTCCGGAACATCAAAGTAGCGAAGCTCGGTATTCGCGCCTTCGGGGCTACGAAGCTCGATTTTGAGTCGTGGCTTCCATTGAGTCCACGTTTTTCGAAGTTCAGGTCGAGCTACGCTGGGCACGAGGGTTTTTAGCAGCGCGATCAGCTCCTCTCCTTCGAGCGAACAAGAACCTTCTAGCTTTTGCCAGCGCTCACCTTGCCGTTCGAGCCTGAGCTGAGTTGGTTCTCGATGAGGAGCATCTAAGTAAACGCTCACGCCAGCTACCGTCTCCGGCCAAAGTACGGCCTGCCGACTCAGGGGAGCTCGGCTGAGCTGCAGAAAATCCTCGGACTTGAGTATGAAATCCATCGGCTCACTCGAGACGTGAGCTCGGTATCCCCCGGCGCGATGCTCGAAGACTTCAAGCCCAATGGGAGACGTTGAAGTTCGGAACTTGAAGGTGAGCTCGAGCCTGGGTTTGGGCTGAGGCTTGCCTTGACGCTTCGGGGCCTCTTCCGAGCTGAGCCAGCTCTGTGTCTCGAGGCCGCTCAGCGTCTTCATCAGCTTTTCCATCGCTTCCGTGTCGACGGGTTCGCCCTGCTCCTCGCTCGACTCGGAGACGACAAACTGGTCTTGAACTTGACTGAGGCGAAACTCACCGTGCGCCGAGTGATGTCCGATTTCCACGACTGATTCGAGAGGGAACCTCAGGACTCGCGCATCGGCCAGAGCCGTTTCGGGGTGAAGGACGAGCCGGCTCAGAGCCCCGTCACCGAAGCTCAGAAATACCCCGTCTGTCCGACGTACCCAGAGTTCGGCGTCATGGCTCATGAACTCTAAGGTCTCGTCGATGACGACATCGCCCGAACCATGCCCGACCAAACGTAGCGTGCCCTCTTTGACGAAGGGCTGAGCTAGCGGGGAAACGAGCGGCGAACCACGGCTCTCAGCGAGGCTACGGAAAATGCGTTCACCCCTAGCTGGCTCGAAACTACTTGCGTCACGGGTCCGGAGTTCGAACGCGTCGTCTTTGCGAATTAGATCGTAGGTCTGCTCGCCGTTCTGCAGCACGAAATGGTCTAGCTCGTCACCCTTCAGCGAGGTGAGATGGAGGTCTTGCAGATCGCTGGCTCGGGATGCCAAGGGAGCGAGCACCGAGGTGTCGACGCATCCCGCTAACCCGCCGCCAGTGCGGCGAATCGCTACGATGTGCGTATTGGGCTCGAGTGGACACGGGCCTCCGAATTCGACGCGCACCAGCTCGCCATCGAGGGCGGTTTGCTCAACAGCGACCGGGCTCGCACCGAGCGCAGCTTCGGCTGTTTGCTCTTCGAGGAGTTCGCTCATTTCGGCCCGCGCGAGCTGGAAAAAGATGCCCGAGACCAGGTCGCGATCGGCGCGCACGCCCCCCACGAAGAAAGCGTTCAAACCAGCTTCGAGCTCGAGGTTTTGAGTCTTATCGACCAACCGGAGTTTCTGAGTGGCGCGTTCGGGGAAAGGGAAAAGCTGTCGAGACAGAAAATGTCCCCGTGGCCTATTCAGCGCCTCGAGGAGCGTGGCACGAACCTCAAAGCCAAGGCGCTTGCCGCTCGAATCCACGCGCGTGGCGGGTACCAGGCCGTCGCTTGGGCGAGGGTCGAAAAACTGAAGTAAGGTCTTGCCGCGTAAATCGTCGATTTCGACCTCGAGCTTTACAGCGCCAGTCGCTGCGGAGGCAGCGGGCGAGACTGGCCTCGCATACTCGAGCGCCTCGAGATACGCGACGACGCGTGCTTCTTCGGCCAGGGGGCCGCTCAACGAGTCGAGATGAAAGCCATCAATCCTGCCATCTGCTGCCGGTTTGACGAGCAAGGTCTCCCTTGGGCCGTTGGGTTTTTGGACGCGCAGGCGACGGACATCCCCCGCTTGAAAGGCAGGCAGAAGGAGCGCATCCCGTTCAAGGAGGAGTTGCGTGGGCAGCGCATCCCGCGTCGAGAATAAGTAGAGCCCGAGGCCTGCCGTGAGTGCAAACAGAACGAGCGCCGTGGACTGCATGGCACGGAGCTTCATTTGGAACCTTCGACTCTCTCATGGCGGACGCGTGAACGTCGCCAAAATACGAGCAAAGACAAGAACAAGCTCGCAGCCGGGAGTTCCCAAAGCACGTAACGAGCCAAGCTGGAAAGTGAGTCTTCTGTGAGAAGGAGACCCTGGCTCGGCTCAGCTTCGAGCGAATCATCCCGGAAGGAAGGCAGGTCATCCCGCCCTTTGAGCCAAAGTAGCGAGTTTTCTAGCAAGAGGTCGTTTCCCCGCGTCGAATATTCTGCCGTAGGGCCCGCAGTGATGAGGTTCTCGAACGCAAACACGACGGCACGCGTCGGCGGCCCCACAGTCGCGGCCGCGCCCCGGGCTGGTCTGAGCGAACCCTCAAAGGCAACGGCCAGACTAAAAGGTCCGTTATGATGTTCATCGGGCTCGTCGAGCGACTTGAGGCTGAGCGCGCTGGGACTCGTTTTGAGGAAGCTCACGGCTCGGGTGGGATCGTCTACTTCCAGAGCGCCACTGGCCACCACGACCGGACGCGCGTCGAGCCCGACCCCGCCTCCGGTGAGGCCCCGCGTAATGGCGTGAGGTGCGGCCTCAGCGAAGAAAATCTCGCCCATACCCTCGGGTAAGCGTCGTGCCGCATCGCGCTCGAGGACGAACTCATTGATGAATCGAACGCCGAGCGCCTCGAGCAAAGGTTGAAGCCCTAGGTCTTTCAGCTCGCCCTTGGCGTTGACGGTGGGTGAGAGGCCGAGGAACAGACGCGAGCCCTGCCGAAGGCGTTCCAATATCGACCGCACGTGGCCTTTTGGCCATGCTTCGTTCGGAGCTACGACGACTAGGTAGGGGCAGTTGGCGACGGCCGCCTCCGCTGAGGGCACGTCGAGCGGGACTTCGTCGACAAGAAACCCAAGGCTCTTGAGGCGGGCTTCGGAGCGTCCTAGGCCGCCTTCCGCATCCTGCAAACGGGGTTCACCATGCCCCGTAATCAGGCAGAGGCGGGCCGACTCACTTTCGCTGACTTCACCCAAGGCGCGCGTGATGGCCGCTTCGATGCGCTTGCTTCGGTGGGCGTCTGTCGTTTGCAGTTCTTGGGTCGTCACCGACGCGCGTCGGCCACCCTGCTTGAGAAGGAGCGCAAGATTCTCCGAAGCTCCGAGCCCTGGGGCGGCTAAGAGCGAGCCGCTTCCCGCCGAGTCGCCAGAGGCCTCCTGAAGGTAAGCTGCAGGCTCTCGTTCAGGATCGACGTAACGTAAGCGAAGCGAGCTGCGTTCGGCTCGAAAACTCTCCAGAACCACACCGATTTCTGGAAAAAGCGGCTGGCTCGGGCTCACCAGCACCACAACTTCGAGCGGCTCGTTCGAGGCATGGAGCGCCGTCTTTGTATTTGGCTCGAGTGTAAAGCGTGCGTCGCTTGTGGCGTCGAAGCGCTTGTAGCTGTGCGCGCTGAGAAGGTTGAGCTCGCCCAAAAATATGCCCGCTAGAAACACGGAGCTAGCCATGAGCACGTTGGGCGTCTTCCCGAAGCGGAGCCAATTCGGAGGCGAGCCAAACTTCATGACTCGTGCCTCCAGCTTTCTACTACGAGCTGAGTCACGAAGAGGGCCCACAAGGTGAGGCTCAAATGAAAGACGATACGGCGACTATCAATCAGGCCCCGCGACAGCTCGTTCTGCATGGTGGAAAGAGAGACGTACGAACCGAGCTCTCGAAGTGGACCACTGTCGAAGACGTTCTCGCCGAGGCCCAGCAAAAAAAGGCCAAATTCAGCGCTAATCGTCAGCATAAGAGCCAGAACTTGGCTCTTAGAGAGCGCACTCATCAACGTGCCAATGGCGAGCGAGCTAGCTCCGGCTAACAATATTCCGAGGTAGCCGGTAGCCACCGTGCGGAAGTCAACTGGGGCGCTGCCTCGAAGTGCCCAGGCGTAGAGTAGAGTCGGCAACCAAAACACAACATACGTCAGCAAAGTGGCGAGGTATTTACCCAGCACAAGGCCCGCAGCGCCAATCGGAGAAGCGAGCAAGATTTCCATCGCTCCGCTCTTTCGCTCTTCGGCAAAACTTCGCATCGAGAGCGCAGGGCACAAGAGCAGGAGCATCAGCGTGAGCAGGAGCGAATCCTGGCCGAGGTACGCGGGCAGCGGGCCGAGCGCGGCTTCGTCAGGCGGGAGCGTCGTAAAGTGAACGACGATCGTGTAAAAAGTGACGCCTTGAAGAAGCAAAAAGAGGGTCAGGAGGACCCAAGCCAAAGGGGTAACCCATAAGCTTCGCAGCTCTTTCTGTAGGATGACGATGAGACCTCTCACGGCTCTGCGGTCCTTTCATCATTGACGGCCGCGGGCTGCTGAGGACTCGAAGGTTGCTCTTGCATAAGCGAGAGGAACACCTCATCGAGCTTGGCGCGTACCGTGCCGCATTCAAGGACGGCGAAACCGGCAGCACATAATTCGTTCACAAGCGCCGAGAGAGGCAAGGCGTCGGTTTCAATGTACCGAAGCGAGAGCGTATCGTCGCTTTCGCGTTCAAACTCCAGGCCTGCCGCTTGAGCCAGATAGGCCGTACAAAGTGTCTGGAGCACGTTTAGGTCGCCCTGAGCGCGGATTTGCACCTTGCGCTCGCTCACGCGGCGCTTCAGGTTCTGCAGGGAGTCGTCGGCCACGAGCGCGCCATGCCGAAGCACGAGGGCGCGAGTGCACGTCGCCTCGACCTCTGACAGGACGTGGGTGGAGAGCAGAATCGTTCGGTCCTCGGCCAAGGTACGAATGAGCTCGCGGAACTCGAGCACCTGGGTTGGATCGAGGCCACTCGTAGGCTCATCCAAGAGCAAGACGGACGGGTCTCCCAGCAGCGCGGCGCTGAGCAGGACCCGTTGCCTGTAGCCCTTGGAGCGCGTGCCCAAGAGCCTGCTGGCGCCGGCGACGATGTCTGTCAGCCGGAGTGCCCGTTCGACTTCGGCTTGGACTCGACGGGCTGGAACTCGGCCAGAAAGTTCAGCGCGGAAGCGTAGATACTCTCGGGCACTGAGCTCGGGATAGGGATTTTGAGCTTCCGGCATGTAGCCGATCTGAGTCTTGGCCTCTGCCGGGGCCTGAGCGAGCTGATAGGCACCGATTTGGACTACGCCAGAGCTCGGCGCGAGGCTACCTGACAGTAAGCGAAAGGTCGTCGTTTTTCCGGCGCCGTTTTCGCCCAAGAGTCCGACCGATTCGCCGCGCAGAATAGTGAAGCTGACATCCTTGACGGCGAACTGACCGGAGAATCTTTTGGAGAGTCCGCTCGCTCGAATCAGCGTTTCGCCGTCCTGAGTCACGATAGCAAACTTATCTCAAAAGGCGCGCGAGCTCCACGAACGTCCGCGTGGCCTGCTCGCGAGGACTTAGTCTTCCGAGAGCGCGGCGCCGTGGCAATCTTTGAACTTCTTGCCCGAACCGCACGGGCAAGCGTCGCTACGGGCGACGGTTGGCGCTTTGCTGGGTTCAACGCGCAGATTTTGGGCTGCGCGGCGAGCCGTTTCTAGGTTGCGTTCCGGCTCGGCCGGTGGGTCGCCTTCGTGCTTGGCGACGGATTCGTCAAGCTCACGATGGTGACGCTCCTCGGCGGCGCGCTCCATGGAGGCAATCTGCTCCTGCCCTTCAATCTGGGCCTCGAACAAGCGAGTGAGCACCTTAGTAGAGACGCTCGCCATCATATTGAGGAAGAGATTGTAACCTTCCTTCTTGTACTCGTTCTTCGGGTCCCTCTGGCCATAGCCGCGAAGGCCGATGCCGTCCCGGAGGTGCTCCATGTTCTGCAGGTGGTCGACCCAGGCTTGATCGAGCCCCTGCGTGTATAGGTAGCGGAACACGCGCAAGAGGAGGTCGATGCCCATGGCATCCTCACGCCTTTTGCACTCGGCTTCGGCTGCTTCGAATACCCCGCGCGCGATGCGGCTTGGCTCGCCGAGTTCCGCGATCGAAACGCTGGGCGGCGCGCCGAAGATGTCGGCGAAGGCGTCTGAAATAGCTTTGAAGTCCCAGTCTTCAGGCAGCTTGGTGGAAGGGCAATTCTCCTCGACGACCGCTGAGATGACGCGATCGATGAGGTCGAGCAGGCGCTCCTTCTGTTCGCTGAGGCCCATGGTGGCGAGCTCCGAGAGTTCGTCGAACATGGAGCCGGGCGTGCGCTTCTTGCGCGTCTCGAGATCGAGCTTGATGCCCCACAGGTTGTAGGCTTCGTGCTGCAGCGCTTCCAAATCTTGGAGCGCTCCGCCCGCCTCGAGTTCGTCCCTGGTGGGGGTGCGAGGCTTTCCGTCGGCGTCGAGGGGCCTTGGGGGTGTCTCGCAGAACAGCGCTATGAGCTGCGCAACTAGCTGTTTGACCCTCTTCTCGATGTCTGGGTCCGCCGGGACCTTGCGTTGCTTGCCGGTGGGCTTACCGAGCTCGTCGACCTCTTCCGGCGAATAGCGCCCGAGGCCTAGCTGCTGGCGCAGGCCGTACATAGTGCGCCTTTGCGCGTTCATCACGTCATCATATTCGAGCGTGTGCTTGCGTGCGTCGAAGTTGCGCTCCTCTACCTTGCGTTGAGCATTTTCGATGCTCTTGCTCACCATGGGATGCTCGATGGGCTCGTCGTCGGGCATGCCCATGCGGTCCATGATGTTCTTCACGCGGTCGCCGCCAAAGATACGCATCAGATCATCATCGAGAGATAGATAGAACCGGCTCGAGCCGGGGTCGCCTTGGCGACCGGCGCGTCCGCGGAGCTGGTTATCGATACGGCGCGACTCGTGACGCTCGGTGCCAAGGATATGTAGACCGCCGATCTCCTTGACCTCGGCGTGCTCTTTCTTGCACTCGTCGGTCCAACGTCGAACTTCAACGGCAAAGGCTTCTTTTTCAACGTCTGGGTCTCGACCGCCCGCGATGAACTCCTGGCGGGCTAGCATCTCGGCATTGCCGCCAAGCATGATGTCGGTACCGCGCCCCGCCATATTCGTAGAGACCGTAATGGCTCCCCTTCGGCCCGCCTGCGCCACAATATACGCTTCGTTCTCGTGGTGCTTGGCGTTGAGCACGTGGTGCGGAATGGTCTTCTTTTGCAGGATACGACTGAGCGCGGCGCTCTTTTCCACGCTAGTTGTGCCCACCAACACGGGCCGGCCGGCTTCGTGCATTTCAATGAGCTCTTGCACAACGGCCGTAAATTTCTCTCGCTCCGATTTAAAGACGATATCGTGATAGTCGGCTCGTAAGATCGGCTTATTGGTCGGCACCGTGACGACGTCGAGCTTGTAGGTGCTCATGAACTCGGTGGCTTCGGTTTGAGCCGTACCCGTCATCCCGCCCAGCTTCTTGTAAAGGCGAAACAAGTTCTGGAACGTGATGGTGGCCATGGTGCGGCTCTCCTCTTGGATGCGCACGTTTTCTTTGGCCTCGACTGCCTGGTGCAGGCCATCGCTCCAGCGACGGCCGGCCAGCACGCGGCCGGTATATTCGTCGATGATGAGCACCTTGCCATCATTCGATACCATGTAGTGCTGGTCTCGTTTGTAGAGGGCGTGGGCCTTCAAGAGCTGGTTTAAGATGTGAAGGCTTTGGATGTTGATGGGGTCATACAGGTTGCGAATGCCCGTGAGCTTCTGGACGAGCTCGATCCCTTCATCGGTGAATGTTGCCGAGGATGCCTTTTCGTCGACCGAGTAGTGCTCGTCTTTCCCGAGCCGCGTCAAAACTTCGTTTAAGGTGCGATACTTGTCGCTGGCTGCTTCGGCGGGACCGCTAATGATGAGCGGCGTGCGAGCCTCGTCGATCAAGATTGAGTCGACTTCGTCGACGATCGCGAAATTGAGGTTCCTTTGGACGTGCTCGAGGGCACTGTCCTTCATGTTGTCGCGTAGGTAGTCGAAGCCGAATTCGTTGTTCTGACCGTAGGTGATATCGGCCTTGTAAGCCTTGATCTTTTCTGTCGTTCCCTGCTGGCTAACGATCACGCCGTAGCTGAGCCCTAACCAATTGTAGAGACGTCCCATCCATTCGGCGTCGCGACGGGCTAGGTAGTCGTTGACGGTCACTACATGAACGCCGCGCCCTTCGAGCGCGTTCAGGTACACGGCCAAAGTGGCTACGAGGGTCTTACCTTCGCCGGTGCGCATCTCGGCGATTTTGCCGTCGTGCAGCACCATGCCTCCGAGCATCTGCACGTCGTAGTGGCGCATTCCGAGAATGCGCAGTGAGGCTTCGCGGCAAACGGCGAAGGCCTCTGGCAACAGGCTATCCACGGAGGCGCCGTTATCGAGCCGCTCTTTGAAAAGAGGGGTCTTGGCCTTGAGCTCATCGTCGCTGAGGGCCTTGAGGGCGGCCTCATGCGAGTTGATGCGCTCCACGAGCGGCTGCATGCGTTTGATGGAGCGGTCGTTGGAAGTGCCAAAGAGTGTCTTGGCGACCCAGGTCAACATGGCGGGGGAAGCTAGTGTCCCAATCGGAGTCACGCTAGCCCGAAGTGACGGTTTCGGGCTTGACAATCTGCCCCGTGCGGGGCGCCCTCGGATGCGCGCCCAGCGGCGCCCCTCTAGCCCCTTTTGGGCCTTTTTGAGGGGTATGCAGGCGAGCTAACTCTAGCGAATGGCGCCGAGGCGGGTGGATCGGCGAGGAACCAAAAGGGCAGGCGGGGCGCCCCAGCAGGGGACGACCGGCTCCGGGGGGAGTCAGGACGCGTCCGGCTTCGGACGAACGAAGGCGCGCACCTTCTTGAGCGCGCGCAGGCGCAGCTCCTGGCGTTGGGCTCCTTCTTGGAATCGTTCCTCGTCTTCGGCCGATTCGAGCAATAAGGGGGGCACCGGGCTTGGCCGCCCGTCGGGGCCGAGCGCAACGAAGACGAAGAATGCCGAATTGGTGTGGGTTACGTGACCGGAGATGGGGTCTTCGGCGCTGACCTCTACCTCGACTTCCATCGAACTATGACGCGTATAGGAGACTCTAGCCTCACACGTCACCAGATCGCCCACGCTGATGGGCTCCTTGAAGCTCATTGAATCAATCGCCACCGTAACCGCGGGCCGACCCGCATAGCGCATGGCCGAAATAGCTGCGGCTTCGTCAGCTAGTTTCATCACGACGCCGCCGTGAACGTTGCCGAAGTGGTTGGCATGTTCGGGCATCATCAGCGTGTTGAGCGTGACGTAGCTCTTGGCCGCCGCTTTCGGTTGAGCTGACTCGTTGTTGTCGCTCATGGGCGGTAACCGAAATCGCGTTGTCACACTTCAGTTTAGCACATTTTAGACGCGCTCACCCCAATCGGGCCCGGAGACGCGCCTCCCGGCCCTCCATCGCCAGCACCCCACTGCCAGCGCCACACCGCATTGCCAGCACAGCATTGCCAGCACAGCACAGCGCAGCGTGGGGAGCGCGAGCTATTGTTCAGCTACCGGTATCGTCGCCCGCCGCGCCGGTGGGAGCGCTGTGCCCTTTGAGCCACCCTTCGGGCAAAATGAGCAGGATAGCCGGGAACCAGGCCACGGTGGCGAGCACCATGCCGAGCATACCCAGCGACGCTACGATGCCCAGGCTTCGAAGACCGAAGAATTTCGCCATCAACATGGGGACGTAGCCCGCCGCATTGACGAGTGAGGCCATCAAGATGGCCACGCCTGTGTTGCCCAAAATAGCGGGCATGGCCGCTTTCCCCTCTTTGGCGTAGCGATGATAGAGGTGCACGGCGTTGTCGATCGCTACCGTGAAAATGCTCGGGATGACGCACATGTTGATGAAGTTGAGCTTCACCTTGAGCAGATACATGCCAAGGACCATCGTCAGCATGCCGAGGGCTAGCGGGGCGAACACAATCAGCGTCTCGCGAACGTTACGGAGCAGCAAGAACAGGACGCCGAGCGCGACCAACGTGGCCGACCAAGCGATGAACGGCGCATCCGCGAAGACCTGTCGGAAGATATGGACGGCGATGCGGTTTTCGCTCATTACCTTGGTCTGCACGCCCTGCTCAGCGGCACGCTTCACGGCCATTTCCATCTTTTCTACGTAGTCGTCGAGCTCTTGAGCGTCGTCGACCGAGCGCGTCGGCGTGAAAAGGACGAAGGTGCCATCGTTATCGAGCGGGGCGAACTTGCGCCGAACCGATTCGGGTAAATCGTCGATCTTGAGGGGGACAGTGGCCGCTGCGGCCTCGAATTCGAGCAACCGCGCGCGGTGTTTGTCCCAGATCGAATCGGGCATCTTGCGGATCGAGCGGCGGATGCTGTCGAGCAGCGGGCCCCGTTTGTCCCAATCGGTAACCAGGGCGCGGGCGAGGGAGGCGGTGCCTTCAATGATGGAGCCTCGGGGATTTTTATCTTCCTTCTTCAAGTCCTCGAAAATTTTCTCCAACTTGCGCGCGTCATCAACCGATCGCACCCAGATGAAGGCCGGAGTCATTGTGGTTTGCATCGAGCCTGCCGCGCGATTGCCGACGGGGTCGGGTGCCATGTCGCCATTGAGCGCGCTAAAGCTCCGCTCGAGCCCTACGCGAGGCAGAGCCCAAGCGCCGAGCACTCCGGCGACCGGCAGAGCAATCAGAATGAACCACGAGAACGCCTTCGGCGGCAGAAACCGCGTATGCGTCTCGACCCCAGCTCGGATTACGGAACCGGGCAAGAAGCGCTCGGTGACGACAATCAACGCAGGCAAGAGCGAATACGTAAAGAGCCAAGAGAGCAGGATGCCTACGGCGGCAATGAAGCCAAACTGCCGATAGGCAGAGAAGCTCGCGAAAATCAGCACCAAGAACGCAGCCGAATTGGTGATGGCCCCAGAGAACGCTCCGGCCATAGTTTCGGGTACGGCTTCGAGCAGCGCTTCATCGAGCGGCAAGTGAACGCGCGCTTCGTTGGTGCGCAAGATCAGGTGGATACCGAACTCCACGCCGAGGCCGAGTAGGATCGCCACCAGCAAGCTCGAAATGATGTTGAGGTGGCCGATGGTGAAAGCAGCCACGCCGAGGGCGCAGCTAATGGCGCCTGCGATGGGGATGAGAATAAAGAGCGAGGCGAAGGGGCGACGGGTCGCCACCAAGAGCAAGAAGAGTGCAAGGCCGACGGCGACGATGGAGATGCGTTGCAGGTCCTTCTGCATGCCGTCGTTGAAGGCCTTCATGAACACGGCCGGTCCGCCCACGCCGATTACGAAGGGTTTGCCGCTCTTCTCTACGGCTTGCATGGCCACGCGCTGACTTCCGTCGATGAGCCGCGTGACATCTTCCACGCCCGTCGAAGCTAGGGCCGGTTTGGCCAGCACATAGAGCTCGCTCTTGTCTTTTGACTCGAGGATCTCGGCGGGGAGCGCTTTGTCGTAGTCGGCGAAGACCTTTTCGATATCCTCGTCGGTTACGCCTTTCTTGGGCGCTTCATCGTCCAGGCCGAGGTCCATACTATCCTCGACGCCACGTTTGACCTTCTCCTCGAGGTCTTTAGCGATGCGCTCGACGTCCGCGAGCGGCATGAGTGCGCCCGAGTGCTTGCGAAAGAAGTCTGTGTCGTTGCCGTACTCGGCGTAACGAATCTCGGGCAAGGCCTCGAGAGCCGCCAGCAGTTCGGGAGCGAATTGAACTCGCTCGTCGCGTGTGCCGCCGCTGAGCGCGACAACTAAGTAGCCTTCCGTTCCTGCCTTCTTGGAAACCCACTTCAGGTCTTGGACCATCGGCGAATCTTCGGGCAAGAGCTCCATGTAATTCAGTCGCAGCTCGAGCCGAGTCGACGCGAGGACTCCGATCGCGAACAGGAACGCAAAGAATGCCGTAACGAGCCAGGGGCGTCGGACGGAGAATTGGGTGAGCTTTCTGGACAGGCTCTCGAACATGTGGCGGCCACCATTAACAAAGGGCCGACGCGCGGCAAGGGCCGAAAGCGGCCGTGGGTCTCGACAAGCGGACGTTCCGAGCCAGGTAAAGCGCCGATTTTATGAGCGGAGCAGAAGAGGGAGCGTTTCTTCCCCTTTTGTGCCAGCCTCCCGCCGGGTCAATGGACCTTGCCTATTTCGTAGTCCTGATTGGCTCGCTCATTTTCGTGCATGAGCTCGGGCACTTCTTGGTAGCCAAGGCGTTCGGCGTGAAGGTGATTACCTTCAGCTTGGGCTTCGGACCGAAAGTCCTGCGCTTCAATGGCCGAGAGACGGAGTATTGCCTGTCGCTCCTTCCTCTCGGTGGCTATGTGAAAATGCTTGAGGAGTCACGGAGCGCTTTTGTGCTGCCCGAGGATCGCAAGCGCACGCTGGAGAGCCTCGCCCTCTACAAGCGGGTTTTGATCGTGTTGGCGGGGCCGACCATGAACTTGGTCTTTCCCATCCTTCTCTACTTCTCGGTGTTCGTTACCGATGGTCCGTTCGCTCCCCCCACCGTGGGTATGGTGCTGCCGGGTCGCCCGGCGGACGGCGTGCTCTCTCCGGGCGATCGCATCATGAGCATCAACGGAGAGGAGGTCGGCACGTTCGACGAGGTGCGGCGCATCGTCGAGAAAAGCCCTAGAAAATCGCTAAAAATCCAGGTTTTTCGCGACAATCATCACGAGCAAGTCGAGGTCATCGTTCAAGAGCAACGCCGCGCGCTCGAGCTTGACCTCACCGAGCGATTTGGGTCCATCGGCATTCAGCCCAACATGCCTGCCCCCGTGATTGGCATAACCGGGCCTGACACTGCGGCATTTCGCGCGGGGCTCCGCAGCTTCGATCGAATTACGTTTGTAGCGGGAAGACCGATTCACCGCTTTCGAGATATCGAACTCGAACTGGAGCAAAATCGCGGCGAAACCGTCCCTGTTACGTATTTGAGGCCCACGCGCGTACCAGGCACGCTAGGGGGGCTCCTCGACATGGCCGTGTTCGAGGCTGGCGTCGTCGCCTTTACGCCGGGCCCGAATGACCTCCCTTTTCTTGCGCGCACAGGCATCGAAAGTGTGGACCTTTACGCGGCCGTCGTTCCTCCTGGTAGCTATTTGTATCAGGCGGGCTTGCGAGAGGGAGATCGCCTCAAGCTGCTGGATGACGAACCCTTAGCGGCTTGGTCCAGCTTCGTGGATACGCTCGCGGATAGTCCCGATGTTGAGCACAAACTGACCTTCGTTTCGGCGCGAGATGGCCTAGAGCGTTCGGGACTTTTCGAGGTGCGTCGGGAAGATTTCGTGGCACCGAACGGCGAACGCTTTCACAAGCATCTGTTGCCGTGCGGGAGCTGGGCGAATCGTATGGAGACTGGCACGCCGGGCTGCGCTCCGGGTTCTGTGCAGCAGTGGCTACCCTTGGCGCTCGAAGATCGCGTCCTACATCCCGCGCCGATCCGTTACGCTTTGGGCAAGGCCGTCCAAGAGACCTGGTCGGTGACGCGGCTCGTCTCGCTCGCCTTCGTGCGGCTATTTCAAGGCAAGGCGAGTCTTGAGGAGCTGACGGGACCGATCGGTATTTACGAGATTGCCGGGCGCGAGCGCCGAAAGGGGGCTGAGTATTTCATTTGGGTCATGGCCTTGCTCAGCATCAATCTCGGCCTCTTAAACCTCATGCCGATCCCCGTTTTAGACGGCGGACACTTGTTTTTATTCGGTGTCGAAGCCATCTTGCGCCGGACTCTACCGATGCGAGTTCGAGAGCTGGCGCACATCTTAGGCATGGCCATGCTGGTCTTTCTTATGGGGGTTGCGTTCAAAAACGATGTCGATCGGCGCAGCCAAGATCCTACGTCGGGCAACCCCAGAAGTCAGGAGCGCTAAGAGTGACAGCGCGCGATGCTGCGGCACGAAGCCTTGAGCGAGTCTTGGGAGACGATGCGTATCTTGCGCCGTGCCTATCGGCGGAGCTGGAGCGTCTGCGGCTCGAGCCACGAGATCGTGGCTTAGCGACGGAGTTGGCTTATGGCGTCACACGCACCGAAGCCTACCTTCACAAGCGACTCTCGGCGTTCCTGTCTCCCAAAAAGACAGAGCTTGGAGTGTGGGTTCGACTGCTCATTGCGAGCTACGAAATTTTCTTCCTCGATCGAGTCCCGGTTCACGCCTCCGTCTCGGAGGCCGTCAGCGCCGTTCGCCGCCTTCGGGGCCCCAAAGTCGCTGGATTTGCCAACGCTGTGCTGAGGCGAGTGGCGGCCGCGGATAAGGAGGTCACCCTGGCCGAGGCGATCTTAGCTTCGGTCCCGAGTTGGCTCAGGGAAAGACTCGAGAGCGCGGTCGGTAAAGGTGACGCGGAAGCTCTGATCGGTGGTGGGGCGGCGCCTGTCCCCACGTTGCGCCTCCGTGAAGGGCAGCTCGCCCCCGAGTGGTTTGAGGCTGACGCTTCGCCCGAGCCTCTTTGCCCTTCGGCATATCGCTATCAGGCTGGCGGCGATCCTCGCAAACGGGTCGGATTTTCTAGTGGCGTTTTCGTTGTGCAAGAGCTCGGCGCTCAGCTCGTGGCTCGGGCTCTAGCCGTTCAACCCGGCGAGAGGGTGCTCGATGCCTGCGCTGGTCGTGGTAACAAATCGCTCCTCTTGGCGGAGCTGGTGGGTCCCTCCGGCTCGGTTACGGCGACTGACCTCCACAAGAGCAAACTGGAGGCCGTTCTGACGGAATCGGGGCTCGCCTCTCAGCGCGGTTCCCTTCGTATTGAATCGCGAGCCTGGGATTGGACCCTTCCTCCACCCCCGGAGTGGATTGGCGCATTCGATGCGGTGCTCGTGGACGCGCCGTGCACGGGCCTCGGCACGCTTCGGCGTCGCCCGGAGATTTTGCGACGCCTTTCGGCCGAAGACCCGGCACGTCTTGGGGAGCTGCAGACCCGACTCCTTGAAAACGCGAGTAAAGCTGTGCGGCCCGGAGGTCGCCTGGTTTTTGCGACGTGCAGCGTCCTCCCGGAGGAGGGGGAGGGGGTGCTCTCGCGCGCGGAAACCGCGCTTGTGTCCGGACCGTCGCTGGGAGGTCTAGCCAGCCTACCTTTTGCGGGAGAGGCGCAATTTCGGCTCTCCCCGCGGCTGGGTGGGTCAGACGGCTATTTCTTGGCGTCTTTGCGGGCGCCGGACTAGCCGGCCTCTGAAAATCACAACTTCGCGCGTTCGGAGGAGCTCGGGGCTTGAAATAGGTGCCTGCGCCTGCCAAACCCGCGCGGAGCTATGCTGAAGAGGCCCATCGCCGATCGACTTACTGGTGTTTTCACCGCGCTTGTTACCCCTCTCTCCGAGGACGGTCGCAAGCTCGACAAGGACGCTTTTGCGGCTCATGTGGAGCGCCAGGTCGAAGCTGGCGTTTCTGGACTCGTCGTATGCGGAACCACCGGCGAAACGCCGACGCTGCTCGCGAGTGAGATGCACGACCTCGTTCGCATCGCCAAGGACGTGAGCCAAGGGCGGGTCCCGATCGTCGCGGGAACTTGCAACAACGACACGTGGGACACGATCGAGCTCTGCAACGGCGCGCTCGCCGCCGGCGCCGACATGCTCATGATCGTCAATCCGTATTACAATAAGCCTTCCCAGGTAGGTCTGGTGAAGCACATCGAGCTGATCGCCGAGGCGGTCGAGCTTCCGATTCTGCTCTACAACATTCCTGGTCGAACGGCGGTCACCATGACCGTCGAGACGACCCTACGCATCCTAGATACCTGTCCGAGTGTGGTCGGGGTGAAGGACGCGACTGGCGGCCTCACCTACTGTCAGGAGCTTCTGGCTCGCGCGGGAACGCGCACTAAGGTCCTTTGTGGCGATGACGCGCTGGTGGTGCCGATGATGGCTGTTGGAGCGCACGGTGTGGTCAGCGTTACGAGCAACCTATTGCCGCGCGAAGTTCTGCGCGTGACAGACGCCATGCTGAAGGGCGACCTTTTGATTGCGCGCCGCGAGCACCTCAGGCTCTTGCCGGTTCATGCCGCTATGTTCACTGAGCCGAATCCGCAGCCGATCAAGGCTGCTTGTGCTGCACGTGGCTGGATGGGCAGTAGCGTGCGACCCCCGCTTGTGCAGGCCTCTCCAGAATGCGGAGCCGAGCTGCAGAAGGTCCTCGAGGAGTACCTGGCCCGATGAACGAGCTTCGCCTAGCAATCGTCGGTGCCTCCGGGCGCATGGGTCAAGCCGTGGCGCGGCTCGCTATGAATGACCCAAGCATCAAAATCGTTGGCGCCGTGAGCGGTAACGAGGATCCGGCACTCGGTCGGGATATCGGTGAACTGGTGGGACTCGGAACGGCGGGCGTCGAGATCACGGCTGACCTTTCGTCTGGCCTTTTGGGCGCGAACGCGGTCATCGAATTTTCGACGGTACGAGCAGCGACGGAAGTCTTTCACAGCGCGGAACGTAGCGGGATCGCCGTGGTCTCGGGTACGACGAACCTCGACGAACGCGCCCTCGCGGCCCTCGATCGAGCGGCCCAAAAAATCCCGGTGCTGTGGGCGCCGAACATGAGCCTTGGTGTTCAGGTTTTGGCAGGGCTCGTTGAAGCTGCTGTGAAAAAACTGGGCCTCGAGTTCGATGTCGAGATCGTCGAAACCCATCACCGCCGCAAGATCGATGCTCCGAGCGGTACCGCGATCCGCTTGGCGCGTGCCGCACAAGCTGCGCGCTCAGAGCTGGTTGAAATCCGTAGTCGCGACGGCGAAGTGGGAGCTCGACAGCCGAATGAGCTCGGTATGCACGCCGTACGCGGGGGCGACGTGATCGGGGACCACACGGTCCATCTGATTGGCGATAGCGAACGCCTCGAGTTGACCCATCGCGCGACCAATCGCGATTTGTTTGCCCGCGGTGCCATCTCGGCTGCCAAGTTCCTGCTCGGCCGGCCTCCTGCACGCTACACCATTCAGGATGTAGTGAGTGGGATATGAGCCGGGTGGCTTCGGCCCCTCTCACGGCTAGTGCTCGAAAAAGTGACGCGCAGCAGAAGCACACGCGTCACCAAGTTCGCCCCTAGCGCAGCGCTACAACGAAAGCATCGAGCTAGCCCCAAGCATCGAGCTAGCCCTTTTGATGTCGAAAGAGTTACTTCTTCGCGTTGAGATCGAGCTGAATCAGTACCTGATCTTGAATCAGGTCGTCTGGCATACCGGGATAGACGATGCCGAAATCCTTGCGATTGATACCAAATTCAGCCTTGATGGTCGCGCTGTCGCTGCTGGTCGTGATCATCGCGGGGAAACTGATCGACTTGGTGACTCCGTGCAGGTTCAGGTTGCCTGTGACGGAGTACTTGTCGCCGCTCTTTTCAATCTTGGTCGATTCAAAAGAGGCCGTAGGGAACTTCTCTACGTCGAAGAAGTCGGGCGTCATGAGGTGGCCCTTGAGCTTGGGGGGTTCAATCTCCATCGACGCGATGGCAATAGTCACCGTGACCTGGCTTTTCTCCGTAGCGCCCGGGCTGAGCCGGATCTTTCCAGAAAATTCCGTGAACTTCCCGGCGTGTTTGTCCGAGATTTTGGCTCCGACGAAGGCGACGCTGCCGCTGCTCTTGGAGAGGGTAAGTTCAACTTGCTCACTGGCTGCCGGGGCAACAGGCGCAGGTGCGGCGGGTTCGCTGGTCGTCGCTTGAACCTTCCCCTTGGTAGGATCGGTGTTGCACGCAAAGAGGGCCGAAACGAGCACGAAGGCCAGGGGTCGTGTGAGGATCATGAGCCATCAGATACCCATGATGGCGGGCTCTTCAAGGTGCGCTCGAACAAGAGTGCATTTTCGCGAGGACAACGATGCTGGCAGGGCGCTCAGTCCTCTTCGGACCGAGGGCCGGATTCCATCGCGAGGCGCACGGCCTGTTCCAGGACGGAGCGAGCCCGGGGGCGCTTGCCTTCTGAGGTGTCTTTTACGTTACGCACGAGCTGCATAAGGCGAGTTCGATTGGCGATAGGGTATTCTTCTACGAATCGATGCAGGGCTCTTTCACCTTGAACGACGAGGTCCGCGGCGCGCTGCACGTGGGTGGGTAGGGCGCTCTCAGAGTCCATAGGCCTCTGGCCTGCACGAAACTGTTCGGTACGTAAGGCGAGGCTCGTCCAATCGAGGTCCCGCAGGAGGCCACGCACAAATTTCTTGTGCCTCGCGAGCGGAGACGGAGCTTTGATATTTCGGGCGTCGCGCAGCGTATCTTGAATGTGTTCGGGCAGGCCCAGGGTCGTCCAGCTAGCGTCCGTCAGTTTCAGTAACGTGTCGATGAGCTCCGTTAGAGCGGCTTCATTGTGAACCCGCTCGTCTTTCATCGAACTTCGCGAGCGCCGTAGGGACTCCGCGCTGTCAGGCTCTTGATAGGGGTTTTTCATCGCTCTCTTGGGGGCTTCGGCGCTGCGTGGCCGGTTTGGGGTGTTTTAGCTCGGGCGCGCGAAACGAAAGACCGCCGTCCGACGCGAGCTCAAAGATGAAATCGGCCTTGGGCGTTCTGAACTCTAGGGGATTTTCGAGCCGTTCTGCGAGCAAGTCATCAATTCGATGACAGAAGAACGCTGGATCTGCGCTCTGGAATGCCGAATCCGGCAACGTGATGAAGAGACCGCTGGCCCGAAGCGCACGGTGCCCCTCGTACAAATGCTCGAGCAAGGCATGGCCAAACAGGATGGGGACCCTGTGGGTGCTTGGTTCGAAGGGGGCTACCGAGGTCGCTGCCTTGCAACCTTCGAGCCTAGAACGTTCCGCATGACTAACAGCTAACACTACGCCGCCTTCGTCAAAAAGCGTCAAGGCGTCCTGCTCACGGGTGCGGCGACCCGGGAGTCGCGCTGAACGGGTATGTTCAGGCTCGAGCCACTGCTGGAGAGCGTGAAATTGACGCGTATGCAGGGCGCGTTTGGCTCGAGGTAAGGCGGAGAAAATAATGACGTTAAAGAGGTCGTGGTAGCTTTGATCTAGGCAATAAATCTGGCCGCCGAGCGCGATCTTTCCGTCGTAGAGCTCTGAGAGGTTGAGCTCAGTGCGCTTCTGACGTCGGGAGCGTTCGGGGCTCGCAGCTACGCCGAGGGGCTCGAGCTGAGGCGAGGAGCGTGCGCGATGAAGCTCGAGATGTCGGGCGTAGTCCTGCCGACTCGGCCAGTCTTCAGTGCGCAAATCTTTGGCGAAGGACTCAAACACGCGGAACAAAGGTTCGTCTGCCAAAAACTGACGATTCCAGCTTTGCCCCGACTTCGGCATGCGAGCTCCGTACGGAAACCGGGCAGACCTGGCAAGGGGGCGGCTCACAGCGGGCGCCGCCCGCTGAATCAAGAGGGTTGGGCCGAGGAAGCGCGAGCTTGGGCTCCGACTTCGGCCTCTCCACTGATGTCCTCCAGTTCTCGCCCTCGGGTTTCAGGGAGCCAGAGCCAGATCAGGCCGATGGCCACTATGGGGAAGATGGCCGCCACCCGGAGGGGCCCGGCCCAACCGTGGGTCTCGGCGAAGTGGCCAATGACGAAGGGCGAAAGCCAGTAACCCGTGCGTCCGATTAAATTGTTGGCGAGAGCGAAGGCCGAGCTTCGCACGTGGGTCGGGAAGAGCTCGGTCGTGAAGGCGTTCAGCGCGGTCAAGACGGCGCTGACACCGATCACGGCCAGCGTTAAGCTGAACGTCAAGAGACCGCCGGGCGGGAAGCTATAGCTCCCCCAAACGCCTAACGAGGTCAGTAACAAAATCAAGGTAGCGCCGGGTCGGCGACCGATGCGATCCAACAGAGGCCCGGCGAAGAACGCGACCGGCATGGCGACGAGCGCGGCGATGGTCATGGCCATTCCAGCCGCCTTCTCTGACATAGCGAGCTCGGTCATGGCGTAGTCTTTCCATACGCTGACGGCGTTCTGCGTGGCGATGTAAGTTAGAAACCAGATCGCGCCCATGCGGAGCACTTGCTTGCCATAGCGGCCCCGAAGGAGCGCCAAGAGGCCCGCTCCGTTGACGCGGACGAGCTCCGCCGATTTCGCGGATAACGCCTCGAAACGAGCCGTTTCTCGCAGCCCGCGGCGAGCGTAGGCCAAAAGCAGGAGTGGCACGATGCCCACAAAGAACACACTTCTCCACCCGAAGTGACTGGTGAGCGGGGGCACAACTACGACGCATAAGACCGAGCCGAGTCCCGCCATGGCTCCGATCGAGCCCAGTGCTAGGCCGCGCTTCTTTGCGGGAAATTCTTCCGCGGCGACGACCATGCTGAGCGCCCATTCTCCGATCAGGAAGATGCGCGCTAAGAGCTGGAACAAACCGAACAGGAATACGTTGGGTGCAAATCCAGATAGCGCCGAAAAAAGCGCGTAGCCAAGGATGGTGATGGTTAAAATTTTCCGTCGTCCAAAGCGATCAGCTCTACCCACTAGCAAGTACGCGAGCACCGTACCCAGGTTGACGAAGCCGAGGAGCGCACTCGAAGCAGCGTGGTCGAGCGCAAATTCGCGGCGTAAGTGCGGGAGCACCTGGGTCAGCGCGAAAAAATCGTAGCCCTCGAAGAAGGTCGCGACGCACAGGAACGCGAGCAGTTGCTTGTGATGGGGCGTCAACCGCTCGCGGGCTTGGGGCTCTGCCATGGCCCCTTTTGCCCACAAATTGGGTGCCTTGGCTAGCCTTCGTTGGCTGCTTATCTATCAGCGAGAGCGCAGACACCGAGCTAGGGGCGCTGCGCGGCGGGTTTTTTGCTGCGCGGCGGGCTACCGCGCGAGGGATTGCGGCGCAGTGCGTTACCGCGCGGGGGTTTGACACCGGTCGATCTAGGCGGCCGAGGGACTCACCCCCCCAGGTTACTTAGCTTTTGCGTCTGTGAACGCTGGGGACTGCACCAGAGCCAGCATGAGCTCTTTGACAGACGCGCTCGAATCGTGACTTTCCTTCATCATCGACTCGATGAGACTCGTCTCATCGCTGCCGAGATCGCGCGTCAGGCTGTACTCAGCCAGGCGTGCTGCGAAGCACGCGTGGGCCGTGCCGCTATCAGCCAAGATATTCACCATGTCAGTCGCGTTCGAAAACTCCGGGCTATTAGGGATAGCGCCGAATTTCCCTGTCGTGTCGACCGGCTTTCCACCGTCCATCGTGCGAGGTTTGCCAGTCGTATCGAAGCCCTCGAGGGCGAAACCAGGGGGATTGATGAGCGTCGTGTGGCATTCGGCGCAGATGCCTTCTTCGGTGAGCGTGGTGACGGCTTCGCGATTGGTTTGACCCTGTTTGGGCGTGGGCACGGCCGGGATCTGCACTCCTTCTGGAGGATCCAGCTTGGCGCACAGCATGTGACGATTGATGTCGACGCCACGGTGGATAGGATCTGGGTTACTCAAAGTACCGTTTTTCGCGAGAAATCCAGCGCGAGTTATGTACCCAGGGCGCGTCTCGTCTAACTCGACCGCACGCAAATTCGCGCCCGTCATCGTGAGGCCATAAATCGACGCGGTCGACGCGTTTACGAAGGCCGTCTTGGACAAGAAGATGTCGCGGAGACCCAGGTCTTCCGAGAAAATGTGCTCGAAGAACATCACATCCGCGTCGTACAGGGTCGCGGCTGTGGCCTCGGTAAAGTCTGGGAACTTGGTTGGGTCCTTCAGAGCTCGCGTCGTGCCCGTGAGGCCGTAGAGCTGGTTGAAGAAAGAATCCATATCCGTCGTGACGAGCTCTTCTGCGAGCATGTCGCTGGCGAGGGAGGCAAGGCCTTGGTTGGTATCGAGGTTGCCGCTCTCTGCGGCTGCCAGAAGGTCGTCGGTTGGGATCGTGTTGCGAAGCAAGAGGGACAGCTTGGTCGCGAGTTCGAGACCTGAGAGCCTTGAGCCGGCGTCACTGAGCTCGACGCGATCCACAAAATGGACCGATTGAAGCAATGCTTCGAGGAAGATCTGGGCGCCGTCTTGGAAGGCGTTTCCGCTGTTCAGAAACTCGGCGCCCTTATTCCAGAGGGCCAAATAGGCTGCCGATTCGTCGCTCGTGAGCGCCCGGCGGTGCGCGCGTCGACCGATTTCAGCAATGAAACCATCTGCGTCACCCGCGTGTCCGAGGCGGGCCATGGCCGCCGAGTCCTTCACCACTTTTGCCGCCACGGTTTGCGCTGCGCGTTCGTAGTCGAGGCGCAAGGTGTCCGTCATGAATAGGCCGCGCTCGTTGTTGTCGAACAAGAAGCCGTTGAGGGCGTCGGGGAAGAAGCTCCCTGACAAGCCGGGCGCTTCCGTCAACTTCAAAAGGTCTTTTACGCTCGACTCCCACTGAGAATGCGTGAGGCGAACGACGCGGAAGTACTCGGGAGAGCCTTCGAGTTCGAGCCCTTCGATGCTGATCTGCTCGGGCGGCGTCGTGCCAGTGCCACCAACACCTATCAGCCCGCCGCCGGAACTCGAGCCTCCGCCTGGTAGCGAACCACTTGAGCCAGTCCCGCTCCCGCCCGAGTTCGCAGGCGCTGAACCTGAGCCTGAGCCCGAACCTGACCCATCAGCCAAATCGGCGCTGCCGCCGCTGCAGCCGAGTTCAAAAGCAACCAGCAGAAGGGTTGGTAGCCCGTAAGCGAGAGACCTGAAGGAACCCCGCGACTTCCGCTGCGAAGGCCCTCGCACTCGCAGTTCGGAGTGCAAACTCGAGAGGGACCTGAGTTCGTCGGTTCGTGGATCGGGGGTCATGTCGAACCTGAAGAATATCAGTCGACCCAAGGCCCAGACTCTTATTTATAGGTAATTCTTAGTGAAAAAGACAACTTCGAGCGCTTGGCTCGAAAAAATCGATCACTCCTAGATTCCACCATGCAGGGGAGAAATATTGCACATTTACCCATGCTAGAAATTGAAGCTCTCGATGCGTTAAGTGTGGGTGGGCGGGTGTGCTCTCGTGAAGTCTTGGGCCGCTCGTGTGGGTCCCATTTGGGCGCGCGCTCCCGAGTAGTGGTGGGGTTTGCATGGTTGAAGGCCCCGTTCGGGACTATGGCAGGTAGGTGGTGGAGATGCGTCGCGTGCATAGCGCCTTGAGGGGCTCGGCATTCGGTCTGGTCCTTTTCGGCAGCCTGAATAGCTGCGTGAAGGACTTAACGTTCGGGCCTGCATCGGGTGGGCAAGGGGGTGATCCGAGCGACTCGGACGGGGCGGCTCAGGCCACGGGCGGACGGAATTCAGGTGGTACGACCGCCGTGGGTGGCAGCACTGGAGGCGACGGCGCGAGCCTCGGCGGCGGACCCCTCGTTGGTGGCTCTGAGTCGAGCGGTGGAGCGCCAGGCGCGGGAGGAGGAACCCAGTCGGGCGGTGCTTCGAGCACCGGTATTGGAGGTTCTGGGGTCGATTGTAGCTACGACGACTTCAGCGATCCAGCGCTCACCGAGGTCTGCTATCAATCGTATAACGGTGAGGTGCTGACGGCTGGCACCAGCCCTCGCGGCAGTCTCGACGAAGATTTTCCGGGCATAACCTTCCGCCCGCGGGGCGGCGTCGGGTTCTACGACGGTGACACAGGATTTGCCTTGCGCCGCAAGGTAAGCGGTGACTTCGTGCTCGAAGTTCAGGTTTGGGTGATGGAGCCTAAGCCTTCGGAAGAGGCGCCGCCTGCGCGAAACGCGTTCGCCGGGATCGCTGCATTTAGCGAGAAAGACGAGTTCGGGATCGAACCTGTGACGGGTTATTACGCCATCAAGATGGGTACACTCGAGGGCTCAGATCAGGCGGGCTTTTCAGGCGAACACACGCCGGTCGACTCAACAGTGACGGAGCGGCTCCAAGAACCTTCCGATAAGTATTACCAAGGCTCGTACCTGCGCCTGTGCCGCGTGGGGGACCAAATTTGGACCGGCTACAAGCGAGCAGGCGACACAGAATGGCAACCCTTGCACGCGAACGGCGAGGAATATGGTTACGACACCCGAACACTCTCTCCGCTAACCGATACCCTCGACGTTGCGCTTCTGGCCGAAATGCGAAGCAGTGACGAAGCTGATGGTTCTGTTCGAGTCGTCTTTACCAAAGCCGAGTTTGCCGTGCCTGACGACTTCGACGAGTGCCAGCTCTGAAGCGCCGCTCGCTTCGCCAGTAGCTCGTCAGGCGGCCGGTAGCCGACTCGGCAATGCCAAAAAATGGCTCCTCTGCCTGTAACCGCGCCTTGCCTTTCCCGTAGAAGACGGCATGGCGCACGACTACTGCTTCGGTTTGCTTGGGTCCGTCACGTGGGTTGACGTCACTTTCACCTCCTTCACCTTCCTCTTGGGGATCCTGCCGATCTTGGCACTTCCCCTCGTAATCCTGGCTTCCGTTGGGATGGTGGTGGTCGGCGGAAGGGAGCTAGCGATCGTCGAGCGGAAATGGTTTGGGCGCCCGACGCCCCCTGGACGCGTTCTGGCGTTGGCGGGGGAGGTCGGAATCCAAGCGCGGACTCTCGGACCCGGTATCCATTTCCTAGTGCCGTTTCTCTACCGGGTGACGAAGGAGCACCTAGTCCGAATCGGTGAGAACGAAATGGGACTCATCGAAGCTGTCGACGGCAATGCCCTTCCGCCCGGCCGAATCTTTGCCAGGTCGACCCCTGGACACGACCGATTTCAGGACGGCGAAGCGTTCCTGCGCAACGGTGGGCAAAAAGGGCCCCAAGCGGAAACAGTGCCGCCCGGATACTACCGGCTCAATACGGTTCTCTTTCGAGTGGCGATTGTGAAGGCTGTCGTTATCGACGCGGGTGAGGTGGGTCTGGTGAGCGCATCCGACGGCGAGCCGATCTCACCGGGCCGCCTGCTCGCGCAGCAGGTCTCGGGACATGACGATTTCCAAGACGGGGCCACGTTTCTCGAGGCCGGCGGCGCTCGCGGGCCGCAGATCGACCTCCTGCTGCCCGGAACCTACCGCATCCACACTCGACTTTTCCGAACCGAGGTGCGCAAGGCGACACTCGTGCCCGTAGAACAAATCGGCCTCGTGACGGCTCGCGATGGCGCGCCGCTGCCAACGTCCGAATATGTGGCCACGGTCGTCGAAGGGCACCGAGAGTTCCAAGACGGTCCGGCGTTTCTTGCTGAGGGGGGCCAGCGCGGTCCGCAGCTCGGCTTCTTGCGACCTGGGACCTACTACATCAACCCGCTCATGTTCGATGTGCGATTCGATGCCGTCACGATCGTCGAGCGAGGTCATGTCGCGGTCGTCGTCTCGAACGTGGGTTTGGAACCGAACAGCGTCGCTTCAGTTCAGGCTTCCGCAACGCCGGTTGCAACGGGGATCGAGCGCTATGTCGTCAACGCGGGTTATCGGGGCATCCGGCGCGAAGTCGTGGGGCCAGGAACGTACTATCTAAACCGCTTCGCGTTCGTTCCTCACGTGATATCGACCACCAACATCACCGTCGATTGGGCCGACGAACACGGGGAAGGAAAGCGCCCGTGTGGGTTCCCTTCTTTGGCTATCGTGTCCAAGGACGGGTTCGAAATGACGATCTCGGTGAAGGTGATTTTTCGGGTCATGCCGGAGCAAGCCCCGCACATGGTCGCCCGCATCGGCACGATCGATAACCTGATCCACAACGTGATTCACCCGCTGGTCGACTCGTCTTTGCGCAACCAGGCTTCGGCAACGGAAGCCATGAAATTCATGCAAGACCGGCAGGTAGAGCAGATGAAGGCCGAGGACCACATTCGGCGTGAGCTCGAGAAGTACCACGTCACTTGCGTAAGCGCTTTGATTTGTCAGGTCATCTTGCCCACACGTTTGATGGAGACGCTCACCGAGAAAGTGGTCGCCTCCCAACAGATGTCGATGTTCGACGCCCAACGCTTGGCGGAGGATCGGCGCAAAGAGAAAGAGAACACCAGGGCCCAGGCGGACCTCCAAGCGTCCCTCGTGCGGTCTGAAGTCGACGTGCAGATCGCGACCCAGAAGAAACAGGAGATGGTCACGCTCGCCGAAGGGCGTGGACAGTCTACGAAGCTGGAGCAGGAGGGAGAGGCCGCTGGGGTGTTGGCGCTTGGACGGGCGGAGGGGGAAAAGATTCGAGCAACTGGGCTTGCGTCAGCCGAAGCGTACGAACGCCAGGCGCAGGCGCTAGGACAAGCGCAGGTTGCGCTAGTCGAGATCGTGGATCGGATCGCCAGCGGGCACGTCAAGATCACCCCTGATATTTGGGTTGGGGGCGGCGACGGCGGCATGAACGGGACGGGCGGCGCCGGAGCCGGTATTCTGACGGCCTTGGTCGCAAAGCTCATGGCTGACAATCTACGGCCCGCTGCTGAACCTCGGGCAACCCCGACGGAGAACGATTGAGTATGCGTTCGGAGCTCGACCCACCAGCGACGACGTCGCGCGGAAGTTTCGTGACGACTCGTTGGACGATGGTGTTCGCGGCTGGGGGCAAGGTCGACACCGTCGATCCTGCGAGTATGGGCGAGCGGGCCGCGTTGGAGCGACTTTGCCGCATCTATTGGCACCCGGTGTATGCTTTTTTGCGGCGCCAGGGACTCAAGCCAGAAGACGCGCACGACTTGGCCCAGGACTTCTTCTTTCGCTTGATCGAGCGGAAGGGGCTGCGTCTTGTGGATCCCTTGCGCGGGCGCTTTCGAACTTGGCTGCTCTCTTGCCTGAAGAACTTCATGGTTGGTGAGTGGAAGAGGAGCACTGCCAAGAAGCGGGATAGTCGGCGCCTAGTCTGGCTTGATGGCCCGCGCGCAGAGTCGGGGTACCAGTCCATGGGCCAACTCGGAGCCGATCCGGAGTGCCAATACCAACGGGATTGGGCCATGGCCCTCGTCGAGAGCGCCCGCCAGCGGCTCGAGCAGGAGTGTGAGAGCTTGGGAAGAAAAGAACTGTTCTCTCTCGTTCAAGGCTGGCTCGTGGATGGTCCTGAGCAAGGCGGATATGCCGAGCTTGCAGCGCAACTCGGCACGACCCCCGGAAACTTGAAGGTGACGGTCTGCCGTTGGAGGCGACGCTGGGCGGATCTCCTGCGAGAGGCGCTCGACGAACAGCTGGATGGACCCAATGATGGAGCGACGGAAGACGAACTCAGGTGGTTGCTCAGCGCAATTGCGAGTCCGACCTAAGGCGCGCTCATAGGTCGGGCTTCGCTGCTGCGCTCGCCCTTTCGGGTCGAGACTGGACGACCACGAAATAGCCCGTGCGGCCGACCGGTGCGACTGCTGCGAGCCAGTTCCCCTCGAAGCCCGGGAGCGGATCGGTGTAGGAGGTCGACAAGAGTGGCGTTGCGCGCACCAATTCGAACTGGCGGCAGGGGTCAGGAGCGAAAGCGAAGTGGCGATCCAGGAGCGCTCGAGCGGGTTCGTCGAGCTGGTACTCGAGCGAGCTTGGGAGCCCTGAATGAACGAGGTAGATGAAATCTTCTCGCGCCTCTTGGCCGTCTCGCTCGACGCCGCGCGGCCCGAGCAGAGCTGTGAGTTGTTCTCCGTCGGGGTCTTGGAGCTCTACTTCACCGAACGCTGGCGCCGCGACGATACTGGCCATGAGCACTCCCACCCATTGCCCCGTTGCGTCAAGGAGCGGCGCGGACAAGGGAAACTTGATCTGATCGTCTTGTTCTGATCGAAAGGCGGGCGCCAAGTGCACCGCACCTGGACAGGTTTGGGCCAGCAGGCGCGCTGCGCGGAAGTACTCGCGGAATGCGAAACTGTGGCTGAAGTAGGTCCTGTTCACGTTGCGAGAATGCGCGTGGGGATGCCCCGCTGTGTCGAGGATGACCAAACTGTCGAAAGGGCCGAGGTTGCGCCGGAGCGCGGGATGGTCGGGGGCAACGTCGTCTTTTTCGAGTGCGAACTCGACGAGTTCTGGATCCTTGGCTGCTTCGTGGACGCGAGCGGCATACTGACTGAGTTGGAACAGGAGCGCGCCTGCCTGAGCACTGGCAGAAAACTGGCTGAGACTCGCGGCGTGATGTTGGCGCCGCAGCTGCGCATCGCTGGCGAGCCGTGCCTCTCGAATACGCAGCGCTTCTTGAGCTTCGACTTGGGCGCGATCAACGTGACGCGTCCACAGCTCCAGGGCAAAAAGCGGAGTTGTAACTAGAGTCACGGCCGCGACGAGACGAGCTACCTTCGGGTGGCGCCGGCAGAGTCTCTTCAAGCGGTCGAACACGGAAGAGCGCCGAGCGAGAAGGGGTCGATGCGCGAAACCGTTCTCGAGGTCGTCTGCGAACTCGCGGGCGCTCCGATAGCGGGCGCTCGGACGTTTGAGCGCGTGAAGGCAAATGGTCTCCCAGTCCCGATTGAGCGCGGGCCGCAATTGACGAGGGGGGAGCGGATCTTCGGCGACGATACGCTGCAAGACTTCTTCCGCCGTCTTGCCGCGGTGTGGGACGGAGCCGGTCAACAGCTCGTAGAAGATCGCGCCGAGGCTATAGACATCCGTAGCCGGCGTGAGGTCTCCGTACTCAGGGATGAGCTGTTCGGGTGCGGAGTAATGGGCGCAGCCGATCCCGAACTCCTCGCGCGTGAAGCCGCCGTCGGAGCCGATCTTGGCGATACCAAAATCGGAAACGTGCGGCCGACCATGGCGATCGAACAGCACGTTTTCTGGCTTGAGATCACGGTGCAAGACAGGCGGAGTGGAGTTGTGAATGGCGTCCACTGCACGGGCGACAGCGATCATCAAACGTGCCGCCTCTTCGGGCTCCCGAAAGTCGCTCATGCGAGCGCGCAGTGATCCGCCCTCCATAACGGGCATGGTCAGGTAGGCGTAGCCATTGTCGTCCCCGGCGCTTCGGATACCCACGACATTCGGCAAGGAGCCGAGCTTCTCGTAGAGGGAGACCTCTTTGCGGAACGCCTTCCAAGACTTCTCGTCACCGATGGGAAACTTGGTGCGCTTGAGGGCGACCTGGCCGTCCGTGCTCGGATCGAAGGCAAGGTACACGATACCAAATCCGCCCTCGCCCAGAACGTCGAGGATTCGATACGGTCCAATCTGCTGGGGAGTCTGTCTTTCGGCGACCTCGTCGCTGGGTTCTGAGGCGAGAGCCACCCTCGCGGCGCAAATAGCGCACCACACCCGCCCTTGCCCGGGTGGACTCCGTGGGCACCTGCCTTGGCACTCGATACATAGGCGCGGCGATTCAGTGAGAGCTTTGCCAGAACCGCAGTGCGCGCAGTTACGTGCGATCGGCGTAGGGGGGCTGGGCTCGAGAGTCGAACTGGCGGATTCGGAGGCCGGCATCGAAGCGTCTTCTCGTTCTTTAGTTGTCGCGCCCGATCGTATCTAGAATGCGGCCTGTAGCGCTGGGGCGCAAGAAACGGAAAAGCGTGGGCAGATCCGCGGCCGAGTGAATGCCATCATCGTCTCCCTATGGCATGCTGCGCTCAGAAGGCTTTCGAATAGATGCGACTTTTGCGTATTGAACATGTGACGGAGTATCGTTTTCCAAGTCCCGTCAGCTTGTTGCCGCACCGTTTGCTGCTCTCCCCGCTAGAGAACCACCACGTTCGCGTTGTGTCGGCTGAGCTTACCATCAGCCCGAAGCACGAGATCCGCTGGTTACGTGATCCTCTGGACAACTCGATCGCCCTCGTCGCTTTTCAAGAAGCCGGAAAATTGCTGAAAATTGTGAGCGATATTGTCATCGAGAACCACGACCAGGCGCCGCTCGATTTCGTTGTCGACGCGCGCGGCCTCATGCATCCCTTCGAGTACAGTCCGGACGAGTCTGCGCTTCTCGCACCTTTCTTGTCGCCCTCATGGCCAGAGCAACAGCCTCAGGTGCAGAGCTGGCTTCAGCACCAAGGGCTGGGGCTGCTTCAGGGATCGCTTCAAACCTTCACCCGTCTTGATCGCCTCAACGTCGCTATTCGCGATCAGCTTCGCTACGAAGAGCGTCACGAGCCGGGGGTGCAATCACCAGCCGAGACGCTGGCGCGAGCGGCCGGTGCCTGTCGCGACTATGCTGCCCTGTTTATCGAGGGCTGCCGCGCAATGGGCTTGGCCAGTCGCTTTGTGAGCGGCTACCAGCACGGGCCTGTCAGCGAAAGCGGTCATGGTTCTACGCACGCCTGGGCCGAAGTTTATATTCCGGGCCCGGGATGGAAAGGCTTCGATCCTACCCTGGGCCAACTCGTTGGCGATCAGCACATCGCAGTGGCCGTTGCTCGTCACGCCGAGGACGTGCCGCCGGTTTCTGGTAGCTTCCAGGGCCCTCCGGGGTTGCGTGCCGTCATGGACGTGTTTGTGCGCGTGCGTTCGGTGTGAGGTTGCCGCCGTAAGGACGACCGGACGAACCTGGCCATGGCCCGCATCGAGGAGTGACCCTTTCGCCCGCCAAAGCCCTGCTCCCCCATCGCAGATGGTGAATCAGGGCCGTTGGGCGCGCCCGGGTAGACGAGTTTCGAAATGCGGTGCGGCGAGGGGGGCGCCGCCCCTTGCCTGGCGACTCTCAAAATCGAGGGAAAAGTTCGCTGAGAACTGACCCTCGCAGCCATCGCCCTGGCCCGAACTCTGCCCCCTCCAATAAATGGGGGGGAGGAAATTCGCCCCTGGCAGCGTGCTCATACTCGGGGGATCTCCTGAGTCCGGGAGGGGTGTTCGGCCCTGTGTTGGCGTATTCGCCCCGGACTGAACCATCGAGTACTCAATCGACCTGCACGCGTTTGAGTCACCGGCACATCGTCCTACAGGCGCATGATGAAGTCATCATTCTTAGCCAGAAGCTATCGCCCCGTTTACTTCTCAAAAGGCCGGCGGCGCGGGGCGCTGCTGACCGGCGCTGTTCTGGCGTGGGGGGCCTTCTTTGGTTGCTCCGACCCCAATCCTGCGGACTCCGATAGTCCACAAGTGGGAGTCGGCGGATCTGGTGTTGGCGGGGGCGGTAGTAGCACTGCCGCAACGGGCGGCGCAGCTGGGGGCAGTGGCGGAACACCTGGAGCCGGCGGCGGCGGATCATCACCAGGCGGCGGTGGAGCAGCCGCCGGGGGCGAGAGCGCTGGCGGCGTGAGTGGGACCGGTGGCGGGAGCGGCGGCGGCATGACTGGAAGCGGGGGCGAGAGCACCGGCGGCCTGAGTGGGAGCGGTGGTGCGCCCGTGAGCAGCGATCCCACGGTGCAATTGAGCGACGTGCGGCAAACGATCCGCGGCTTTGGTATCAACAACAATTGGCAGGCAATCGCAGGCAATGCGAATCGGCTGTATGGAATGGGCGCCGATGAGCTCGGCTTGAACATCCTGCGCGTCGGCATGGGCACGGACGGGAACCCGTACAACGGCAGCAGCTGCTACAGCGACATCGACAACGTCGCCAGCATCACCGGGCAGCGCGACGAGCCCCACTACATCATGGCAACCTTGTGGAGCCCTCCGGCCAACTGCAAGACGAACAACAGTATTCAGAACGGCGGGCACCTGCTCGAGAGCTGCTACGACTCGTGGTCGACCACGATCGCGAACTTCGCCGACAAGATCTCTCAGAACACCAGCACCACGCTCTACGCGATGTCGCCGCAGAACGAGACCGACTTCGCCTCGTGCGGTGTGAGCGAGCCCTGCAACGGAAACTACGACACCACACTCTTTACGGGCAAAGAGGCCGCTGAGTTCCAAAAGCTCGTCGGACCGAAGCTGCGCGCAAAGGGGGTCATCCCCATGTCCGCCGAGGCTTCGGAGTGGCTCCATACCTGGTCGAACGAGTCGGCTTGTTGCTCCGAACCATCGGGGCTGCCCAGCTCAGACCCGTTCGATTGCGGTGGGTTCAACGGGGGCGCCATTGCGTCGCACTGCACCACAGACTTCGGAGGCTACGACTATGGGCACGCCCTCGCCGCCGATCCGGACGCTTGGGCTGCCTTCGACATCTTGGGCACGCACCAATACGACTCACAGGTTGCCTATCCTTGGCCGGATGATGTTCCTGCTCGCGGGGACAAGGAAGTCTGGGAAACGGAAATGTCTGGTGTGAAGTGGTGGCCCGAACAGGGACCCAGCAGTCACATCGAGAACGGCGTGGCGACCGCTCGTTGGGTGCACAGTGGGCTCGTGGTCGGCGAAGCCAACGCCTGGCTCTGGTGGTGGTACCAGGGCACGAGCACCAACGAAGGATTGGTGCCGCAGGGCGGCGGGACAACGAAGCGTTTCTACACCTTCGGTAACTTCACCCGATACGTCCGCCCCGGCTATCACATGGTGGCGGTGACAGGCGTTTTTCCGGAAAAAGTCCTGGTCAGCGCTACACGCGCGATGCCGGGGAAGTCGTGATCGTTGCCATCAACGAGACGACCGAGGCTCAGAGCATCCCCATCACGTTTGCCGGTGGAACCGCGCCGACCACGATGACGCCCATCGTGACCTCCGCAGGCAAGAACTGGGATGAGGGCACGCCGGTCGCCGTGGCAGGCCCTGTGCTGACGATGGACTTGGAGGCAATGAGCGTGACGACTTTCGTCAGCCAATGAGTTGAAAAGGGCGTCGATTCGGCAGTGTCGAGACGACTCCGCGGTAGGCAACGGTCGAGAAAAGGCGATATGCGCAAGAGAACTACGTGGACCAGAGGAATGGCGACATTGTCAGCGCTCTCGCTGGGAATGGTCACCCTCTATCCCTCCGCTGCTCGGGCGGACAACCCCATCGTGCAAACCAACTACACGGCAGACCCCGCGCCCATGTTGCACGAGGGAACCCTGTACCTGTACACGTCGCACGACGAGGACGTCAGCGTAGACAACTTCTACACGATGAACGACTGGAGGCTCTACTCCACGGAGGACATGGTCAACTGGACGGACCACGGCTCGCCTGCGGGCCTACACACCTTCAGCTGGGCTACTGATAACGCGTGGGCCCCCCAAGGCATCTTTCGGAATGATAAGTATTATCTCTTTGTACCGCTGAACAACAACACGGGCGCCAGGATCGGCGTGAGCGTCTCCGCCAACGTGGCAGGCCCGTTCATGGATCCGCTCGGCAAACAGCTGGCTGCGACCGGCTCCGGCAATATTGATCCGACAGTGTTCATCGACGACGACGGTCAAGCCTACATGTACTGGGGGAACGCAACCCTCCGCTACGTGAAGCTCAATGAAGACATGATCAGTTACTCGGGGAGCCCCACGAACGTAACTTTGTCCGGTTTCACCGAGGGCCCGTGGTTCTACAAGCGGGAGTCGCTCTATTACATGGTCTATGCGGGGATGGGCGGCGGGACCGAGAAGCTCAGCTATGCAACCAGCGATAGTCCGACGGGTCCGTGGAACGTTCGCGGCGACGTCATGGCCTCGGGCAATACCTACACGAACCACCCGGGCGTCGTCGACTACAAGGGTCACTCCTATCTCTTCTATCACAACAGCGCGTTGCCCGGCGGCACCGATTTCAAGCGATCTGTTTGTGTCGAAGAGTTTACCTACGGCGAAAACGGCACCATCCCGACGCTCACGATGAGCACGGAAGGCCCCGATGCTGTCGCCACTCTGAACCCCTTCGCGCAGGTCGAGGCCGAAACCATAGCCAACTCGTCCGGACTCAAGACCGAGGGGTGCGACGACACCGGCGGAGGCATGAACGTCACTCGCATCAGCAATGCTGACTACATCAAGGTGAAGAATGTCGACTTCCTGGACGGCGTTACGTCCTTTGAGGCTCGGGTGTCCGGCGCAACCAGCGACGCGACCATTGAGCTGCACCTCGACAGTAAGACCGGCACGCTGCTTGGGAGCTGTGATGTCTCGGGCGCGTCGTCTTGGACCACGAAAACCTGCGAGGTCAGCGGAGGGAGCGGGACGCACGACCTGTTTCTCACCTTCAGCGGCGCCGGCGATAATCTCTTCAAGTTCAACTGGTGGACCTTCACCGGCCCCACCATGCCGACTGACGGAACGGGTGGTGCTGGGGCTGCAGGCGGTGCCGCTGGGGCAACAGGCGGTGCTCAGGCGGTTGGCGGCGCCGCAAGCAGTGCCGGCGGTGCTGGCGGCGGCACCTTGAATACCGGCGGCCAGCCAGGTGGAAGTGGAAGCGGAGGGAGCATCTCGGTCACCGGCGGCAGTCCCAGCGGCGGTGCGATCTCGGGGAGCGGCGGCTCGGTGGGAGTCGGCGGCTCGACCGCCTCGGGGGGAGGATTGCAACCTAATCCCCCGGGGTCAGACAGTGGCTCTTGCTCGTTCCGAGCGGGGACAAGCCACCGCGACGGCCAATCAAGTGCAGCACTCTGGCTGACAGCTTCCGCACTTCTGCTCCTTCTCCTTCGGCGTCCGCGTCGAGGCGGAATCTTTTGATCGGTCTGCCTCGTTTGGGGAAACACGAACCTATGATGACGCATCGCATATTGCTCACAGTCGCATTGGCCTCGGCAGCTGCCTGTGGGACCTCATCAAGCGGGGATACTCCGACGGATGGCGAGCTGCCCGGGGCTGGAGGTCAGGGCGTAGCTACCGGTGGAACCGGGTCCGGCACCACGGGCGGAACCGGGTCCGGCACCACGGGCGGAACCGCGTCCGGCGGCACTTCGAACGTCGGAGGAACCAGCACCACGGGTGGAACAGCGTCCGGCGGCGCGATTGTGTCGGGTGGTAGCGGTGGGGACGTCGGGACCGGCGGCACCGAAACTGCTGGATCGGGTAGTCGAGCCGGTGCCGGGGGCCAAAATAGCGGTCAGACGGGAGGAGCGACTGGCTCCGGTGGTGGCGGGTCGAACAGCAGCTGCGTCGGCAAAACATGGCCCAGCGCTGACCCCACGAAAGCGGGTCCGTTCCAGGTGACGGCTGACAAGGGCGTTGGGCCCCTGGCAGGGGTCGTCCCTGACCCGATCTACGGCGACGAGCAGCAACGCTTCAACGTCTACCGCCCAAGCAACCTCGCGGAGAGCGGCTACTGTCACCCCATCCTGATCTGGGCCAATGGCTACCGGGACAACCCGGAACAGAATCCCCCGGAATGTATCGTCGACTCGAACTCCAATCAGTGGTGCGGACAGTACGGGCCGATGGTGAATCATCTCGCCTCGCACGGTTTCGTCGTGGTGGCGCCTCTGAGCACCGCCACCGCCGAGGGCAATCCTCTTCCCACCATCGCTGGCCTGGACTGGATCATCGAGCAAGCTGAGGAGTCGAGCGGTAGCCCCTACTCTCAACACCTCGACACGACGAACATCGGCCAGCTCGGTCACTCGTATGGCGGAATGTCGACTTGCATTTCCGCAGCTGAACCTCGCTACAGGGCTCTCGCGACGATTTGCGGTACCCGAGCGCTGAGCGGAGTTCACACTCCGATGCTGTTCTTCTGCGGTGGCAACGACAGTACGGTTGCTTGCTCCGGTGTCCGAGACACCTTCCTCACGGTCACGGACCAGCCTGCCTTCTTCATCAACGAGCGAGAGGCGGACCATGGCAGCTGGGTGTACAAGGGTGCTGGCGGTGTCTCTCTATCCACGGCTGCGGCGTGGTTCAGGGTTCACTTGATGGGGGACACTGCAAATCGCAAGTACTTCTACGGCGCCGATTGCACCTTCTGCACCGACAGCCGCGTGGAGGTCGAGCAAAACCCTCTGATGATGGTCCCTTGATCGGTGGGGGATTGTTTCCTTCGTCCTCGGAACACCCACGGCATCGGTCTGGGGCCTAGGGTGCTGGCGCGCGTGGCAGCAACGGTTGAGGGATGGTGGCGTGACGTTTCAGCCCGCCTTGCGAGCAATGGGCTTTAGGTCCGCCAAGTTCACCTCACACCGAGCATGCCAAAGCTCTCTCGGCCATTTCGCTCTGCGTGAGTTCAAGCGGCACGAGGAACTCTTCCCGTAGCATTTCACCCGGCGATGTAGGCGGACGATGGGGGTAGACCGACTCCCGTTCTCTTCGCTCTTCGCTTCCGCGCTGCGACGCGCCACAAATCTTGGGGGAAGACGGCTCCTGGCCGCTTTGGTGCTCTTGCCGTTCTTGAAGGGCTCGCTTCCACCCGGCCGTCAAAAGCCCTGCTCCCCCATCGCAGATGGTGAATCAGGACCGTTGGGCGCGCCCGGCAAGATTCGAACTTGCGACCTTTGGCTTCGGAGGCCAACACTCTATCCAGCTGAGCTACGGGCGCCCTCTAAAGTGGGGGTCGCTCCCTAGCGCAGGGCTGGCCGTCTGAAAAGCATTTTGGGCGCTTGACGAGAGTGGCTCGCGACTTACTTTTTTGGGGAGCCCACGAGGTCCCCACCGGCGCCGGCAATTCCTCTCCCTTTGGGGTGGGAACCAGCCTGGGAGGAGCCCAGCGGTAGAGAGCGCCGGGGCCGAGAACGCCAAGGGCCAGGCGCAGTACTCAGAGTGCGGTGGTCATAGCGCTGTCGTCAGCATCGCGCCCCTTCTCTGGGCTCGAATGGGATTTGTTTGCTTCGCGTTTGCGCGAAAGGAAAGGGATACGATCATGATTAGTTTATGGAATCAGTTTGATGACCTCTTCAACGACAACGTGCAGAGAGCTCGGCTCGGTCAGGCGCGAGCCTTCGTACCGGCGGTAGACATCGCCGAAACCAAGACGGGCTACGAGCTCGTGGCGGATGTACCCGGACTTTCTCCGGACAGCATCGATGTCACGGTTGAGGACGGCGTGCTCAAGTTGCGCGGAGAACGCAAGGATGGGCGCGAAGAGCAGCGCGATGGGTATCGCCGCGTCGAGCGATCGTTCGGGCGCTTCGAACGCTCCTTCATCTTGCCGAAGGGCGTGAACGCGGAGCAGGTGGCGGCCAGCGTAGAACATGGTCAATTGAGGGTGACTATTGCCAAGCCGGCCCAAGCGAGTCCGCGAAAAATCGAGGTAAAGAAGCTCGATGCATAGTCTCTAGCAACCCATGGTCCCGGGTCGCATCCTCCCCGCGATGGGTCCTCCCCCCTCTCGTATGGAGTCCGACCCGAGTGGTGGGTTGCGGCGGGCGAGGCCGCCCCGGGATTCAACCCCCGGGCGGCCTGTTCGTTTTTTGTGCGTCATACCTGCCGGAAAGCGGGGCAGAATGCCCGCGAGAGACTTCTGCTAGCCTGAGAGCGCCTTTCGCTATGACGACCGAGATCATACCAGTACCCTGTCTAACAGACAACTACGCCTATTTAGTGGGAGCGACCGACTCCAAGGATGTGGTGGTCGTCGATGCTTGTGAAGCCGAGCCGATAGAACAAGCGCTTCGGGAGCGAGGCCTTACGCTTCGGGCTATCCTCTCGACACATCATCATCACGATCATGTCGGGGGCAATGCCTCGCTATCTGAGCGCTACGGCGTACCGGTATTTGGGCATGCCTCTGAAGTCCAACGAATTCCTTGTTTGAGCCATCCGCTTTCGGATGGAGATCGCTTCGAGATTGCGGGACTCGCGTTCCACGCTTTGCACGTCCCGGCCCACACCCGCGGCGCCCTGGCTTACGTCTCGGCTGGCGCCTGTTTTACGGGTGACACCCTCTTCACCGGAGGCGCGGGCAGGCTATTCGAAGGCACACCGGAAGAGCTCCATCGAGCCCTCTATCAAGTGCTTGGGGCACTCTCCCCGTCGACGATGCTTTTTACGGGCCACGAATACACGCTAAAGAACCTAACTTTTGCGCTTCAAGTCGATAAGAAAAATAGCGCGCTTCGTCAGCGGCACCAGGAAGTGGCCCAGAAGAGAGAGCGCGGTGAATTCACGGCGAGCGCTTCGCTCGAGCTCGAACGAGCCACGAACCCATTCTTGCGAGTGGATCGGCCGGAGATCGCCTTGGGGCTCGGTTTGGATGCAGAGAGCGCTCCGGTGTGGGTCATCCAGAAATTGCGCGAAGCTCGAAACCTCTTTTAGAGCTGGCGAGGAGCCTTCTTCGGCAAGCCGCCGTTCGACTAACCGACGTCTTCGACCCGGACGCCCGTCAGCTCTAGCAACACGAGCACCGTTTCGGCCGGTGTTTCCGAGAAACGCACGCCCAGTCGAACTAGGCTGCCTTCGGCCCATGCCACCCAGGTCACATGCCCTTTGAGTCGCAACGGCTCTTCTGTGAGCACCAGGAGCTCTACAGGCTCGCCGAGGCGCAGAGGGGCCTCGGTTTCCACTGAGAGCCCGCCCACCCCCAGGTTCACTACACGAGCCCTTACCGACACACCCCGCGACGTGCGGATCGACGCGTCGAGTAGGACGGGGAACCTGTGGTGAGCTCGGTAGTGTTGAAGGCCCATTTAACCTGAGGAAGCTAACACAAAGGCAATCTTATTCCGAGCGGGCTCCGTAAAGTTCGAGGCTCGTTGACGTTTTTTGCCCCGCATTCTGAAGGGCGCTCAGCGACTTTTCTTCTCGAGAGTGGGTTGAGGTGACTGGCGCCCGGGTCGGGGCAATTTAGCCGTCCCGGCAGCCACCCCTTCGCGCAGCGCCTCCCACCTGCGGTCGCTCATTTCGCTGAGATATGGGCAACTTGCAGGGGATGAGCGTAGGATGCAGTCAGGCATGAGCCAGCACAACCGGAAGGATCCTCGAGCGAAAGTTCTAAGCATGACGGTGCGTTACCGGAGTGCGACGCTGAACGAGTTTATCGAGCATCATTCTTACGACGTGAGCCGCGGTGGGCTCTTCATCAAAACCCCCTCGCCCTTTGCGCCGGGGACCCTACTCAAGTTCGAGGTCAAGATCGCCGAAGACCAACGAGTGATGCAGGGCGTTGGTCGCGTCGTTTGGAAGCGCGATTCGAGCAACGGGCCCGAAGAGCCCGGCGGCATGGGCATCAAATTCATCAAGTTGGACGATGCATCCAAATCCGTCATCGAGCGTTTGGTCCAGAGTCGCGGTCAGCACACTGTGAGTGCTTTCGATCGGTCGCCCGATTCGAGGAGCGTTCAGATGTTCCCGGGACTCGAAGAATCTACGATCTCCGAGGATCCGACCGTAGTGCGCTCGCGGTCAGACGTTTTTCCGGCGGAAACTGCCCAGGCTTCGCCGGAAGGTTCCGCCATTATGGCTAGCATTCCTGCTCCTCCATCAGGGGCGGGGTTAACCTCTATTCCGGTTCCATCGGGCCCGGCCGTTTCGGTGGCCGGAGCAGCCGTCTCGCTTCCTCCCCTTTCGTTGTCACCTAACTCGATGGGCCCCAGTGGAAGTGGTGCAGCATCGAACGCTAATGCTCTGGGCTCCCGAGGCCCAATGGCTCAAGTGTCGGTGCCACCCCGCGCGCCCTCGTCTCTTGGGCCCCGTCCGAGAAGCGGAGCACCTCAAGCGGAGGCTCCCTATCGCAAGCCGGGGCCCGTGCCGGTGAACTCGGCCCCGCCGCCCCGATCTAGCTCAGCCTACGCGTTGCTCGGGCTGGTGGCGGCCCTAGTCGGTGGCGGATTCCTGTATCTAAAACTCACACACAACTCACAGTTAACTAGCGCTCCGGCAGCCGTGCGGCCGGCAGCACCCGTTGTGCCGAGCCCGCCGCCAGGGGCACCAAGTGCAGCCGGCGCAGCCTTGCCGGGGGAGCTCCCAGCGCGCGAGCCTGTGCCGAGCGATCTCGACAAAGCTGGCGAACCATCGCCGGACGCCGCTCCGAGCCAGCCGAGTACCGCGGAGGCACTCGCGGCAGTCGCGAGTAGCCCTGCTGTGGACGCAGGTGCTGCAAGTCCGGGAGCCGCAGCGGCGCTCGCCCCCGCAGTGGCGATCGCCAAGCCGAAACCCAGCCCCAAGTCGAGTGCGCGAAAGGTTGAATCGAAGTCAGCGTCTAGCGAAACGGCACCGAGCGACTCGAGTGCGTCGGCTCCTTCTGCGGCGAGCGAGTCCGGGACCCAGCCGAGCGCGCCGGCCGCACCCAAAGAAGTTGCGCCGGCCGCGGCGCCTGCTGAGGCCCCGCCGGCCGCAGCGTCTGACGAAGAGTTCCGGTGAGAGGTTTGCTCGGACGGAGTAGAAGTCCCAGGCAGCCGAGTTGGGGGAGCCTATGCTCGGTACGATAGTCGGGGAACGGTATCGGATTGTGGCCCCCCTAGGTGAAGGGGCGATGGGGCGCGTGTTCTTGGCCGAACACGTTTTCATGAATCGCAAGGTGGCCATCAAGGTCTTGCACCCAGAACTTACGGCCATTCCCGAGTATGTGCAGCGCTTTGAGCGCGAAGCGAAGGCCGCCGCGCGCATAGTCCACCCCCATGTTGCGCAGGCCTTAGATTTTGGCCGACTCGAAGATCAAAGCCTGTACCTGGTACTGGAGCACGTCGAAGGGAGTGCGCTCTCAGATGTAGTTCGGCAGGGCCCAACCGAGCCGCTCCGCTCTTTGACGATCGCGCTTCAGGTGGCTAGCGCGATGGCGCAGGCTCACGAGAAGCAGATCATTCATCGCGATCTGAAGCCCGACAATATCTTACTATTATTAAATAGTGAGGAGGGTGATTTTGTTAAAATTCTCGACTTTGGCATCGCCAAGGTTGAGTTCAACACAGACGGACGCGAGCGAGCGCTGACTCAAGTTGGCATGGTTTACGGTACTCCGGGCTACATGGCGCCCGAGCAAGGTCTTGGGCAGGAGGTAGACGCTCGGGCTGACGTCTACGCGCTGGGCGTCATCCTGTACGAACTGCTCGCAGGCCGAGTGCTATTCGAAGGGGCCGCGACCGCCATCTTGGGTCAACAGTTGACGCGGAAAGTGCCATTTTTAAGCCAAAAAAACGCAGACTCGAACGTGCCCGCGCAGATCGAGCGGCTAGTTCGCGAGATGCTCGCGGTCGATCGAGAGCAACGCCCGAAGAGCATGAGTGTGGTGGTGACCCGAATCGAAGAGTTACTTCGCGAGGGGGTGCTCAACTCAACCAACGTAGAGCGCCTAGGGCCGCGCGGCGCCTCAAAGGAAACATCGTCTTCCTCCTGGTCGGGTTTGCGCGGCGGAAGCAGGACGACTCGCTCGAAAACGATCTGGCCGGTCTCGGTGAAGACGGCGGGGACGGTGGTCGGCTTCGTCCTATTTGGAGCTGCGCTATCCGTTGCGGTTACCTTGGCTCTAGAGAGTCGGCGCGGCCCCCAAGAAAAAGAGGTCGTAGCTAGCGCCGAGAAAACCCCAGAGCCGGGGCCCCCTCGCACCTTCCTTGACGAATTGGCCCGAGCGAAGCCGCTTGGCGTCTCGGCGCTCAGTGAGCTCGGTCGCAAGTATCCGGCCGAACCGTTGGTGCACGTTGAGCTTTCGCTCAAGCATGCGGTCGAAGGACATTTCCTTGAAGCTGTTGACGAGGCACAGCTCGCCCTCGCGCTCGATCCGGCGCTTTGTCGAAGCCCCAGCCTACGCGGAGCGCTATTTCGTTCCGCACAATCGGAGGAGGCTCGAGACGTAGCCTTTCGCTTGCTGCTGGGTCCAATGGGCCAAGAGGGGACGGAGGTGCTGTTCGACTTATGGCAAGGAGCCGAGGTGGGCGGGGCCACGCGCGAGCGGGCCAGGCGCCTCTTGACCTCAGACCAGGGTAAGAGCTCCGCCTCGGAAGCTGTGCGCCTGGCTGTCGAGCTTGAAATGGCGCGAAGCTGCAAGGTGCTGTTGCCCCTGCTAGAGCGGGCCTCGCTTGCCGGCGACCGTCGGTCGTTACCGCGCCTCGAGGAGCTCGCCAAAAATGAGCGCTGTGTTCGAGGCGGTCAGGTTTGTTACCCTTGTCTCCGCAAGAGCTCGAAGCTCGAGGAGGCTCGCCTTGCCATCGAGCAACGCGAGCTATTGCGCAAATCAGACGCTCAGAGCTGGCCAGACCTCTGAGCGGGTTCGCCAGGCTGGTTGGCTTTTTCAATCCGGAGCAGCGCACGCTCGAAGACGCGCGCCGGCTGGGCTCCCGAAATCACATAACCGACCTTCGCGCCCCTCTTTTGTACGACAAAAGCGGGCGTTCCGTGAATCTCTAGCTGCAACGCGAGCTGCTTGTCGTGCTCGATGCTTTCATCGCGCTTCCCCTCGAGAGCTCGCTTGAACTCTGCCTGGTTCAACCTGAGCTCCTTGGCGTGGGCTTCGAGCTCGTCCGGGCTTACCCGAGAGGTGCTCACGGCCAGCCCAAAGAGCAGGTCGTGCATCTGCCAGAAGCCAGCGTCGCCTTTTTGGCGGTAGGCTTCTCGCCCGGCGCGGGCTGCTGGTAACGCCTTATTGTGGAAGGGCAAAGGCAAATCATGCCAAACCCAGCGCACGGCTGAAGCCTGCTTTTCCCGGAACGGAGTCAGGGTTTGCTCGGCGCGACGGCAAAACGGGCATTCGAAGTCGCTAAAGACGTGGATGACGTAGGGAGCATCCTTGGGGCCTCGACTCGGTTGTGATGTTTCAGTGAGCTGATCGAGAGCTACCAGATCGGGTACGCCAGGGGTGACGCCCTCTCGGATAATCGACTCGTAGAGCGCCTCTCGGGTCGTTCCGCTTTGGACTCTTTCGCGTGCCAGGGCGAGTTCTCCGTCTATAACGGCCTGGAAATGAGAAAGCGGATGCGCTCCCTGCACGCGGCGACCATTGATGAAAAAGGTAGGAGTGCCGTGGGCTTCGAGGTCTTCGGCCAGGTCTTGATCCGCGGCGATGCGCTCTTCGACGAACGCGTTCTTCCCGCCGAGAGCCGCCTCGAGCTCTGGGCCTTGCAGGCCGAAACTCTTGCCCAAGCTGATTAAGGTCGGCTCTGACAGATCGGGAGAGGAATCAAAGAGGCGTCGCGCCACCTCAAAGAAAGCCTCATCGCCCTTGGTTTTTTGGACCAACACAGAGAGCCTAGCAGCGGGCACCGCCATCTTGTGGAAGGGCAACGGTAGATGCTTCCAAGCCACTCGGAGCTCAGCTCCATAGAGCTTCTGCAACTCGACGACGGTATGGTCCCCTCGTTTGCAATAGGGGCACTCGAAGTCGCTAAATGAGACCAAGGTCACAAGGGCTGAGCTCGGCCCCATCGTCGGTGAGGCAGCAACGGGAACTTGATAGAGCCGTGGGTCGTCGGCCAAGACGGCGTCTCTAAGGCTCGACCTCAGGTTGGCCTCGACGCGTTCGGCATACGTTTTGGCCCAGCCCTTCGAGCCGTGTGCCTTAAAATAGGCTAATTCTTCGTCTATCTTGGTTTGAAATTCTGAGGCGGGTACGGCGCCGCGGAGGCCTCGGCCATTGATAAAGAAGGCCGGAGTGCCGTCGATCCCGTGCGACGCAGCCAGCGCCATATCGGCGTGAATTCGCTCACTCGTTTCGGGGTCCTCAACAAAGGCCGTATAGAGCGCCCGGTCGACACCCAGCGCCTTGGCCGCCTTCATGAGTCCACTGCCCGAAAGGTCACGCTCTTCAAACACTGCGCTAGAGAACTGATAGGCAGCGCGCGGCCCGGCGGCTTGCTGAACGGCTTGTGCGGCGAGGGCCGCTGGGTAAGCAGACTTGTGAAACTCGAGTGGGAGTTGTTTGATAGCGATGCGCAGCGATTCCTCGGGATACATCGTGCGTAACTCTTCGAGCGTTTCGAAGCCCTTCATGCAAAAGGGACATTCAAAATCCAGAAAGGCTACGATCGTAACGGGTGCCTCACGGCCACCAACCACGATGTCATCTTCTTCGATCGGCAATGAGGTTCGCGGTTCGCCCCGAGCCAGCGCGCCCAGCGGTTCAGCCGCTTTGTCGCGACTCGTTTGAGGCGCGGGCTTCGGCGTGACTTCGGCAGTACGAGTACATGAGAGCAAGAGCGCTCCCATCATGAGTAGACCAGGCAAGACGTGCTTCATGGGACGGTGCGGGGTCTTAGCGCGCCTAGCGGCGGACCGAGAGGCCTCGCATGAATCGATTTCATTCGAGCGTCTTTATGGATCTCACAGCTATTTTTAGCCAAGGTAGCGCTACCACTCCGTTGGAGAATTCATCCTCCGGCTGGAACCGCCGGGTCGAATCCGCACTTTGGTGCGGGGGCGACATTGGCGCCGCTCGTCGAGACTGACAAACGACCGCATGTCCAAGCTTCTGCATAGCTTATCGGGTGGGCTTTGTATTTTATCGGGAGTTTTCGGCTTCGCCACGGCTTCAGGCTGCGGTGCGAACGTTACGCTGACGCCGAGCAGCGGAGGGAGCGCAGCGTCTGGCGGTTCGTTGAGTGGAGGAAGTCCCGGATCCGCCTCGGGCGGTGCAGCGTCGGGCGGCGCGCTGGGGGGAAGCGTTGGGCTCGGTGGAAGCGTTGGAGGAACGCCTAGCGGCGGTTCAGACAGCGGGGGCTCCACGTCGGGTGGGGTTAGCAGCGGTGGAGACGCTGGCGTTGGGGGTGCGACGGTGGGCGGCAGCGGCGGGTCCAGTTCGAGTTCGGACTTGGGTAACGGCATGCAGGACGGAGCCGGCACCTCGGACGAACGTTACGAGACAGCGTTCATTTCGCGCAACGACGTGCCTTACATTCTCATCACGAACGGTTGGGGCCCTGGATATCAGAGTCATACCATTTCCTGGCTTGGTACTTCATTTACAGTCGAAACAATGGAAGGAACGGCGGGTAGTATGGGGCAACCCGCAACCTATCCTTCGGTTTTTTGCGGCAAGTATAGCGTGATGCAGGTGCCCGAGTGCGGCTTGCCAGCAGCCATTGAATCACTTACGAGTTTGAAGACGGGCTGGCGCTGGACGTCGAACGGCAACGACGACGGCGAGTACAATGCCGCGTACGACATTTGGGTTGGCAACGGCACCCAGCTCCAGGGCTATTTGATGGTTTGGCTGAGGGACCCAGCTAACTATCAACCGGCCGGCAGCAAGACCTCGCATCTGGGGGTTACGGTAGAAGGACTGCCTGGCGTGTGGGACATCTGGAGCGGCACAGTGAACGGACTCCCCATTACCAATTGGGTCAAGGCTGAGGGCGATGAGATCTCAGAGATTGAGTTCGACGTGCTCGATGTGCTGAAAGACGCCCAAATGCGGGGCATTACCTATCCGGGCACTCACATTAACTCGGTCGCGGTAGGCTTCGAGATTTGGGAAGGCCCCGTCGCCGGGCTGAAGAGCGACGACTTCTACGTGAAAGTCGAATAGCTCACGCCGCTCGTCGACCGCCGCTCGTCGAGCGCCGCTCGTCGACTGCCGCTTGTCGGCCGAGCGCAGCCCTAGGCACCTGATCCGCGAGGCCCGGGCGTTCGAAACAACGCCCCGACCCCAAGTGCGCGCCTACTCCACTTCGCAATCGGTGTCCTTGCTATACACAGATTGCCCGGCCGCCCACGCCTCACATTCGTTGGAATAGTTCTTATTGTCGCAGCCGCAAACGGGATCCAAGTTGTCGGTGCAGCCATCCGGTAGCTCGGTGCAAGTCCCCATTTGGTCGCCCGAACCGCACTTGGTCGCGACAGGATAGTTGCAGAACTCGCCTTCATCGCAGGCAACACCTGCGATGCCGCCGCATGCTTTTTGCTCTCCGGCGCACTCGCCTTCTGCGGCGACGCTTATGCCCGCGCTGTCAGCGGAGCAACGGTTTGGATAGGTCTTGCCGTCGCAACCACACACGGGCGCGTAATTTTGAGGGCAAAGCTCGGGCATCACAACGCAGGTCCCCCCCGCATCTGCGACTTGGCACCAACCATCTTCGGCAAGCTTGCAGAACTCACCTTTCTCGCAGCTGAGTCCCTGAATGCCGCCGCAGGGCCTCGGCTCGACGGAGGGTTCGCAGGTTCCATTTCCGATGGTGCTCATGCCCGCGGCGGCTGCAGCACAAGCATTGTCGTACGTGTTCGCATCGCAACCGCAAACCGGCGCGTAATTCTTGTCGCAAGCTTCTGGGATCTGAGTACACACGCCCAACTGATCTGAGTCGCTCAAAAAGGCGCAGCGCGCTCCGAAGTCGCAGAATTCATCGTTCGCGCAAGCGTCGTCATCCTCGCAACCCTCGGGCTCGGGATCCTCATCGCACATGCCAGCTTTCGTTATCGAGATCCCGTAGCTCTCGGCGGTACATTCATTCGGATAGGTTTCGCCATCGCATCCACACATGGGCGAGTATGCGGCGTCGTCACAGCCTTCAGGCTTCGCTTCGCAGGTGCCAGTCTGGCCATCGACTCCGCATTGAGCCTCGCGTGAGAATTTACAGAACTCGTCGTTACCACAGCGCAAGCCGTTTGGGCCGCCACACAGCCCATTGTTGTTACCTTCACAGGTACCGACGGAAGCCACATAGACGCCTTCGGCGTGTGCTTCGCAAAGGTTCGAATAGGTTTGTTCGTTGCAACCGCAAACTGGATCGTAAGCGTCATCGCAAACTTCGGGGACCGGCTGGCAGGTGCCGACTTGATCCGTCGAGCCACAGGTCGCTTCGTTCGGGATGCTGCAATACTCTCCCTCTTTACAATTGTTGCCGGTGCTCCCGCCACAATCCCTGTCATCTTTACCAATATCCCCTTCGCACTCCCCTGCGTGGAGCACAGATTGGCCCTCGGTGTTCGCTGAGCAGGCATTTTCGTACGTCTCGTCATCGCAACCGCAGACGGGGGAGTAAACGAGCGTGCACCCTTTCGGTTTTGGTCTGCAGGTGCCCGTCAGCTCGCCCGAGCCACATAGGCCAACCGGGTCGAAACTACAGAACTCGTCGTCCTGACAGGTGTCCCCGAGATCTGCACCGCACTGAACTTCTCCGGAGCCGACGCTGCCCACTTCGCAGCCCTTCGCCCCCAGAAGAGCCGGCAATGCTAAAAAACTAACGACCCATCCCAGGCGCGCTCGCTCCCCGAGGCGAGAAGAGATTCGAGACAACGTGATAGAAATAATTTTCATGATCGTTTCCTCCGGTTTTTTCGGGAGCGCGGGTCTTTTTGGGGTCGCTGCAAGGTGCAGCCACGAGTTTGGAGCCTAAAGTTTGGAGCCTAGAGCTTGGAGCCTAGGGGTTAGGGGTTAGAGCGAGACGCTCCAGGGTTTGTCGGCGTTCGGGTGCAAGCGCGCCCTCTGGAAATCGTTGTGCGTGTGTGGAGAGAAAGGCTCGCGCTCGGGCACGGTCGCCGCCTCGAAGAGCAACCAAGGCCTGTTCGATCAGCGCGGTCTCTTCCCGCAGGAGACTCGCTGCGACACCCGAAGCCGCCGTACTGTCTACTCGCGGAGCTGGAGTCGTCGCATTCGAAGCGCCGCTGGGGAGTGGCCCATGCGATGTACCGATATCGAGTGATTTGGATGTACCAGAAGGAGCCTCGCCATTAGCGCGTGAACTGGCCGTGCTTGAGCTGGCGGGCCTTGAACTGGCGGGCCTTGAACTAGCAGAGTCGGAGGTCATGCCCTGTGCGCTCAGCGCTGGTGATGTAGCCGCGATTTCCTCTTGCGCGGTCAGCGGCAACTTTTCGAACGCGGTCTGTTGCGGGGGCGCCGACGCTACACGGCTTTGGGGCTCGCTCGTTTGGGCTCCCAGGGAGCTCTCTGGGGCCGAGGATGGCCCGCGATCCATGGACTGCCAAATAGCGGGTGCCGCCACTCCCGATGCGAGCGACAAGGCCACCAGGGTCTTCGATGTCGCGCTGAGGGCCATCAGCTTGGCTAGAACGCCCGTCTTTGGAGCCAAAGGTGCGAGCCCAGACCCGGCCGATAGCCCTTCCGAAAGGCGTGCAGCGAGGAGTGCGGAACCCGTTACGAGAACGCCCGCCGTTTCGAGGTGCGCTCGCACTCGCTCCAGATCCTCGGGCCTCGGCAACTCTTCCTGCAGAGCCCCCACCAGTCCTTCGAAATCGTCGCTCCACTGGCTCATGTCTCACCCCTTGCTCGGTGGGCCGGTGACGCGAGGGCCTCGCTTTCGCTGTTCGCCGACTCGAGGTTTTCATCCGATGGAATGGCTCCTTTGAGCCGAATGGCAGACGAACTCGCGTGTTCGAGCTCAGCTGCGGCAACCAAGAAGGCCTGTCTCGCCGTGCGCAACCGTGAATAGACAGTATTGAGGGGCACTCCCAAAATTCTAACGACCTCGGGGGCGGACAGCCCTTCGATGCACATCAAGACGAATATTTCACGCTTGGTTTCATCGAGCGTTCCGAGCGCCCGTCGGGCAAGCTGCAACCGTTCCTGCTTTTCGACATCGAGCCGCATATCGGCCCGGAACAAGGGGCTCTGGTTTTGCGGGGAGTCGGCGAGGTCCGCGCTTGGGTCGCTTGAAACGAAGCGCCGTGCATGCTCCGCCGAACTGCGACGGGCGCGCCTCGCGACTCGGAGGGCGATGGCGTAAAGCCAAGTGCGGATGTTCGACGAACCATCGAACTCGGCTAACTTGTTATTTACCACCATAAATACCTCTTGGGCTGCATCGTCGAGCTGAGAATCGGGGACCCCGAGCGACTTGAGACAACGCCACACATAACGAAAATTTTCTTCGTAAACGGAATTCAGAGAAGCTGCTGTCGGATCAGGCCCAGCCCGGTTCGGCGATGTTCGGCCCGGGCTCGTCATTCCGCATGAATCGCGTGAGGAGGGTGAATCCGTCATCGTCCGCTCCAAATGCCGTGCAAAAAGATGCCCGCCCCCCCGCGCGGGACGCTGTAAACAAGGCTGCCGTCGTCGAGCTCAAATCTCGGGTTGTTGAGGCTCACAAACCCACGCACCCCAGCCCCCACCGCCCACGTCTGGGTACGAAGAGGTACCACTGAGGCGTCGAGTTCGAGGGCTGCAAGCCAAATCGCGGAGCTCGCGGGGCGGGAGACGTTGACCCCGCGGCCGGATAGCCAACTGAGACTGGGACCCAGCTCGATCGCGAGCCAGGGGAGCGGAAAATAGGCTCCGGCTAGGCGAGCGCTCGCGGACTCGAGTCGTAGACCGGCGCCATCGGCACTGAAACTCTGGGACGGGAAGTGATAGCGAATGAAGAGAGTCGATCCCCATTTCCCGGAGCGAATTCCTCCACCGAGCTCGACGAAAAAGGCCGGCGTAGGATGAAGCGCGAAACTCACCCCGCTTCCCAAAGTCGCGAACGGCACGAAGCGGACTTTCTCTGCGCGGCCGGCTGCCTTTCGGTTTGGGTCGACGGAACGATCGCGCCCGGCGCTCTCGGTGGCGATGAGGGCCTTGGGCGTTTCAGCAGTAAGCAGCGGTGGGCCGGGTTCGGTGAGGGCGTTAGCGTCCGACGCTTCCGATTTCGGCGCCGGCTTATCCGCAAAATCACTCGCTCCAACGGGCTCTTTTGGCGCGCCGGGCTCCGTTAAGTTCGAGTCGTGCGCGGCGTGCACCCAGCTCGCAACAATGACGAGCGCCGTATCCACCAGAGTCTGACAACTGATATCAAAGAGGGAGCGCGAGGACCCATCCTGGGCAACCAGCGTGAGCTCGAAGCGCGCTTCGTTCGGAGCAATGACCAGCCTCGAAAAAGGAACTTCTTCACGGGAGACGTCGTGTTCGCTCTCGAGCACCCGAAAGAACTGCTCACCCGAGAGGCAGGGAGACTCGAAGCTAGCCTCGGCCGCGGGAGCCTCTGGCGCCAGCGGCAACTCTTTCGCGGACGCAGTCGAGCCCCATGCGAGCGCGAGGGGTGCGAGAACCGAGAAGAAGCGCATGGGAGAAGTAAAATTGGCTCGGATGGGCGGTTTTGGGGCGGAGTTTGTTTCCAGTGTATCAGGAATCGAAGCGGCGGGGCTCCTCGGGTCAAGCCTTTCGAGTTCGAGTTGATTTCTGCGCGTGCGTTTTGGCGCAACGTTTCCTAGCGTCCTATCCCCATGAGTGAGACGTCTTTCCCCAAGAATAAGATCAAGGTTCTCCTGCTCGAGAACATCCATGAAAGTGGGCGTGCCCTTTTCCGGGCAGACGGTCTGGACCTCGAGGTGCTCTCAGGTGCCCTCGGCGAAGAGGAGCTTTGCGCGAAGATCGCGGACGTCCACATGCTGGGTATTCGCTCCAAGACGAACGTCACCGAGCGAGTCTTGGCGTGCGCCGAGCGTCTCCTGGCGATCGGCTGCTTTTGCATTGGGACCAATCAGGTCAATTTGGAAGCGGCTCGTGCGCGGGGCATTCCGGTTTTCAATGCGCCGTTCTCCAATACGCGCAGCGTGGCAGAGCTGGTCGTAAGCCATGTGGTCTCGCTGGCACGGCACATCCCCGACAACATCATCGATATGCATCAAGGGCTCTGGCAGAAGAGCGCTACGGGTTCTTTTGAGGTGCGCGGCAAGACGCTCGGAATCATCGGCTATGGCCGCATCGGCCGTCAGGTGGGAGTTTTGGCCGAGTCGATGGGCATGCGCGTGCTGTATTTCGACGTGGAGCAGCAATTGCCCATGGGCAACAATCGCCCGCTCGCTGAACTCGACGAGCTCTTAGCCAGTTCTGACTACGTCACCCTTCATGTGCCTGAGACCGACGACACTAAGAACTTGATGAGCGCAGAGCGCATCGCCAAGTTGAAGAAAGGTTCGTGCCTCTTGAACCTCGCGCGTGGCACCGTGGTCGACATTCCGGCCCTGGCCAAGGCGCTCAAGAGCGGCCAGCTTTCGGGCGCAGCCATCGACGTGTTCCCCTCGGAGCCGCAGGGCAATGGCCCGGGCTTCCAATCTGAACTCGTGGGCGTTCGGAACGTGATTCTTACGCCGCACATCGGTGGCTCGACCGAGGAAGCTCAGTACAACATTGGCCTTGAGGTAGGTGGACGTCTGCTCGATTTCCTCAACTCCGGCATGAGTACCGGCGCGGTGAATTTCCCCCAAGTTGGCCAGCCACTTCTGGCAGGCAAACACCGGATTCTGAACACTCACCGCAACGTTCCGGGCGTGCTTGCGGCCATCAACAGCATCGTAAGCTCTACCAAAGCCAACGTGGCGGCTCAGGTGCTCGCCACCGATCCGGTCGTGGGGTATCTTGTTATGGATCTTGATCGAACGGTCTCCGACGAGGTCAAGCAGCAAGTGCAAGCCTTGGACACGAGCATCCGGACGCGCATCCTCTATTAGTTGTCTAATACTATGGTTCAAAGCCTAGCTCCCGGGATTCTGATCGCCGCGCCTCCGCTCGGCGATCCGAATTTCGAGCGCTCGGTGGTGCTCCTGGCCTCGCACGATGAAGATGGAGCATTTGGCTGGGTGCTGAACGGCGCTGAGCTGATGAAGATGAGTGAGCTCTTGGTGCGCACGGGGGTGCTTGCAGACGGGGCCATGGGCGTCGACAAGACTTGTCCTGGGGTAGTGAGGCGGGGAGGTCCGGTCCTCGAGGGTCAAGTTTGGCTCGTTTATCCGGAAGAGCAGCGTCCGAGCGAGATCGAGAACCAGTTTCGCGTTTCGCCGGGTATTTTCGCCTCGGCCTCGAAGGACTTTTTGGAAGCCTTGGCGCGGGGTGTAGCCGTGCCTTCAGTGCTCGGTCTCGCGGGTTACGCCGGCTGGGGACCCGAGCAACTCGAGCGGGAAATTGGTGAAGGTGCGTGGCTCCCAGGCGCGGCTGATCCCATGCTGGTGTTTCACACTCCCGTCGGGGACGTGTGGCAACGTGCGTATGCCCAGTTCGGCGTTTCGCCAATCGCCTTTACGTCGAAGACAGTGGGTTTGGCCTGAGCTTGGGGATGCTCTTCGCCACGAAGCTCGGCTCGGTGGGGCGCTCAGGGGGCCGGATGTTGGCTGTTTCTGTGGGCGTCGGGAGCGCCCTCGTTCTGTTTTTACCCGAGCCGCGAGCCGAAGCTCAAAGCCAGGAGCCGGCACGAAATTGCCCGCGCGAGATGCTCGGTTTCGCGAACTACTGCATCGATCGTTATGAGATTCATACCGTCGATAACAAGACCGGACAGACGCTGTCGCCGTTCTATCCGCCCGAACCAAAGTTGCTCCGCGTCGCCTATTCTTTTTGGGCTTTCGAGGCGGGTCGCGAGAGCAGTGATCGCGCGAGCCTGGTAGAACTCCCCCCCGTGCCTGCGATCGAGCACGGTGAATTTGAACCGCGCGCGGTGAGTGCGGCGGGCATCTTACCGCAGGGTTACCTCACCTATTATACGGCGAGTGCAGCCTGCACGCGCGCCGGAAAACGCCTCTGCTCGGAGCCCGAGTGGACGCGGGCCTGTCGTTCGGATCGCGGCACCAAGCACCCCTACGGCGACACCTTTGAGCCGAATCGCTGTAACGTCTTTCGAGCTTTGCATCCCGCGTTTGAGCTCCATGGCAACTCTTCTGTTGGGCACCTCGACCCGCGGCTTCATCTCGTGCTGGAAGAAGGAAAGGCGCCCCTGCTCTTACCGACCGCTGCCAAGACGAGCTGCGCTTCGCGCCATCAGGGCGAGGCGCTGTATGACATGGTTGGGAATCTAGACGAATGGATTCAGGATCCGAACGGCACGTTCGTCGGGGGCTTCTACGCGCGTTCAACGCGTGAAGGTTGCGAAGCTAAAATCGAAAACCACGGGCCCGCTTACACCGATTATTCGTTAGGTACGCGTTGCTGTAAGGATCGCTAGTCCTATCTGGGGCCGCCCGTCCGACGGCGAGAGCTATCCTGGAGAGCTTCAGCTCTTGCCAACTTGGCGCAGCCGCTCTTGGAGCCGGTGCAGCGCGGTAGTCAGGGCTGTAGCAATGGGCTTGTCGAGTCCGCGCCCAAAGGTGGAGACGGCGAGCGCGAGTTTTCGTTCCGAGCCACCGGCTGGCAAGGTGCGAAGCACGAGCGCAGCGTCACCCAGCTCCGACCAGATGAGGCACAAGTCACGGCCGACCTCGTTGCAAAGGACCTCGCCGCTCAGCGCTATTTGTGAGGTGAGGCGAAGGTGAATGGCGCTTCCGTTCGCACCAACGTCCTGGTCGGTCGTCCCTAACCATTCTGTGAGCCCGAGCCGAGTAGAGAAATAGTAGTGGATGAGCTCTGCCGGCACATCGGCGCGCCCGAAGAACCAGTGCACTTCCCGCTTCGTATTGGGGTGGCGTGAGGCTGCCAAGTCGAGCAAGGCTAAGGCTAAGGCCCAGGAAGCTCGAAAACCGGGCAAGTCATCGCTCTGATCCAGACCGCGGTGAGTGATGCGCATGAGCGTTGAGGCTGCGCCGAGGGGGGCGAGTGCGAGTTCTACGCGGCTCGCGCCCGCGGTGAGGGTGATCGCTTCTCCAACCTTTACCTGCTCGACGCGTAAGATGAGCTCCGCCCCGAGGGTTGGATAGCGTGCGGTGAACGCGCCCTGGCTGAGTTCTCCGTGGACTTGATCCGCGTGCCAAGCCGAGAGGCCGCGCGAGGTACTGACGTAACTCCACAAGCTCTCGGATGATACGGGGATCACGCGCTCAACGATGACTTCCATCCCGTTTGCCTCAAACGTTGAACGCGTCGTGAATAGCTGCCACCGCTCGGTCGATGCCGGAGATATCGGGCCCCCCTGCTTGGGCCATATCGGGCCGACCTCCCCCGGTACCCCCGACATGCGCCGCGACGCCGCGGATCAAATCAGAGGCCTTGTATCGTTCCGTTAGGCTCTTGGAGACGGTGATAACGAGGGCCGCCTTGTCGCCATCTTGGGCTGCTACGAGCACGACTGCGTTGCCCAGCTTGTCGCGGAGTTGCTCGGCGAGCTCTCGGAGAGCGCCGCGATCGGCTACCTCGACCTTGACCCCGAGCACGTTAGCGTCGCCGTGAACTTTCGCTTGCCCGAGCAGACTCTCGACGCCGCCACCGCTGCCCGTCAAGAGCTTCCGCTGCAAGCTCTCGATTTCGCGCTCGAGCTTCTTTTGCGTGTCGAGCACGCGATTCAACTTCTCGGACAGCTTGTCGGGAGTCGTTTTGGCGAGCTCCGCTGCGCCGATCAGCGTGTCCTCGAGTTCGTGAACTGCCTGGATTGCGCCGAGGCCCGTGGTCGCCAGGATACGGCGCACACCAGCGGCGACGCCTTGCTCCGAGGCCACTTTGAAGAATCCTAAGTCGCCTGTGCGACGAGCGTGAGTTCCACCACACAGCTCGAGTGACGGGCCCATAGAGAGCAAGCGAACGGTGGAGCCGTATTTCTCCTCGAAGATCATCATGGCGCCGCGTTCCTTGGCTTCGGCCATGGTGAGAACTTCGGTGCGAATCTCGTGGTTCTTCAGGATCTCCCCGTTGACTAGGTCCTCGACGCGGCGGAGGTCCGCGGCCGACATGGGGCTCGGGTGGGCGAAATCGAAGCGAAGGCGTTCCGGTCCGACCAAGGAGCCCTTCTGTTGCGCGTGAGCGCCAAGCACCTGGTGCAGAGCCCAATGCAAGAGGTGGGTCGCGGAGTGATTTCGCCGGGTCTGCTCGCGGCGGGTGGTGTCAACCTTGAGCTCGACGTTTCCGCCGACTTGGAGCGTGCCGCGTTCGATGCGTCCACGATGCACCCACAGGCCCGTGATGGGTTTCTGTGTGTCTAAAATGATCGCGAAGCCATCGGGCCAGCTTAGGCTGCCTTCGTCGCCTATTTGACCACCGGACTCACCATAAAATGGCGTGTGGTCGACGACGACCTCAATCTCCGTTCCGGCTTCGGCAGTTTGCACCTGCACGCCGTTCACAATCAGGCTCACTACTCGAGCCGAATCGAGATCGCGATCATAGCCGCTGAAGAGCACGCTTCCACCGGGTACCTCGGCCAGCGCTTCGCGGTACACGCCTTCCACCGCAAGAGCCGCGCCCTTGAACGCGCCTTTTTGCCTTGCTTGCTCCAGGGCCTCCTCGTAGCCCTTCATGTCGAGGGCCAGGCCGCGCTCTTTGCAGATGACCTCCGTCAAATCGACAGGAAAACCGAAGGTGTCATAGAGCTGGAAGGCGGCGCGTCCGTCGAGCTCGTTCGTCCCCGCCGCTTGCATATCGACGAAGCGCTCCTCCAGAAGGCCGAGCCCCCGCTCAATCGTCTGACGAAAACGCCCCTCTTCGGCCTCGGCGACACTCAAGATCAGGTCCCGTCGCTCGACGAGCTCTGGATACACGTCGCCCATGATGGAGACGACTTCGTCAGCTACTTGGTAGAGGAAAGGTTTCTCGATTCCCAAGCGGTGACCATGACGAATGGCGCGCCTCATCACGCGGCGGAGCACATACTCACGCCCCGTTTTCTCGGGCATGATGCCCTCGGCGATGAGGAAAGCCGTAGTGCGAGAGTGATCGGCGATCACGCGCATGCTTACGTCATCGGGTGCCATCGAACCGCCGTAAGCCTTGCCGGAAATGCGCGCGGTGAGCTCAACGAGTTGGCTCAAGATATCGACGCCATAGTTGGAGGAAGCGCCCTGCACGACGCTGGTGAGCCGCTCAAGCCCAGCTCCGGTGTCGATGCTGGGGCGAGGCAAAGCGGCCAGTTGGCCTTGGCCGCCTACGATGCTGCGCTCAAACTGCATGAAGACCAGGTTCCAGATCTCCATCCAGCTCCGACCGGCGGCATCTTTGCCATCAAAGAAGGGGACAGCGCCCGGATCGTCGCCGCGCAGGAAGTAGATCTCGCTGCACGGTCCGCACGGACCGGTATCACCCATGGACCAGAAATTATCTGCTGCGCCGAGCCCGACCACGCGATCATCGCCGAAGCCCGTCAACTTCTTCCACAGATCGCGCGCTTCTTCGTCGGCCGCGACCCCGTTTTCACCTTTGAAGTAAGTGATGGCGAGCCGCTCTTTCGGTAGCTCCAGCTCTTTTGTTAGAAACTCCCAAGCCATCACGATGGCTTGTTCCTTGAAGTAGTCTCCGAAACTGAAGTTGCCGAGCATCTCGAAGAAGGTCTGATGCCGTGGCGACGGGCCTACCTCTTCTAGATCGTTGTGCTTGCCGCTGATGCGAATGCACTTTTGACTCGAAGCGGCGCGTTTGTAGTCGCGAACCTCTTTGCCGGTGAAGACGTCTTTGAACTGAACCATCCCCGCATTGACGAACAGCAGGGTCGGGTCGTTTTGAGGGATCAAGGGCGAGCTTGGGACCACGGTGTGGTCCTGCCGCGCAAAGAACTCGAGGAACGCGCTGCGAACTTGAGAGGTGGTCTTCATGGGGGGCAGGGCGCCTCGTCTAGCACACTAAGCCGCCTCCCGGGCCCCGAAACCAGCGCGTTTCAGGGGTCTGACTTTTTGCCGAGCAACTCTGCGTACAGGTTTTCATAGGCCGCCGCGGCGCGCTCTGGCTCATGGCGCCCCAAATCTGGCTGGGCGGACGGTGGCGTTGATTCTAGCAACGAAAGAATCCTTTCGCTCCAGAGTCGTGAGTTCCAAGCGAGGCGCAGCGCCGGCTCGAGCTCTCGAAGGGGCCCTTCATCGGATACGACAACTGGGGTGCCCAGCCTGAGGGCTTCGAGCAAGACGATCGGGATATCGACCTTGCCGAAGAGGTCTTCGACGGGGAAGAGGATGAGCGTGGCACTCGCCAAGAGCGCGTGGATGAGCGGCGTGTCGGCGATGAAACGAACTCGAGCCGGGTCGAGTCGCGCCTCGAGTTGGGCGCGTCGTTGCGCCGCGCCGGGCGTCTTGTTGCGGTAGGCGAAGACAAAAGTACCCCGCTTGCGCTGCTCCGCGAAGGCTTGGACGAGCTCGGCGATACGCGCTGAACCGCGGCTCATCTCGAGGTCTCCCGGATACACCAGGAGGGGTTCGTCGGCCGTCACTCCGAGCTCGGCGCGTAGGCGTAGTTCCGAGTCTCGGGACGGCCTGGGCACGGCCGGCGCGACCGGGTGAATAACCTCGAGCCGAGGTGCGGTGAGGCCGCGAAAGCCGAAGGCGCCTCGGAATTGGTCTCGTGTCCAGCGACTTTGGGTCACGACGATATCCCCGAAAAGGAGGGCCTCGGGCTCGCTAAAAGAACGGGGCGGGGAGACGACAGTTTGCAAGGTGGGCACACGCCGCAGAGCTCGTGCGAATTGGGCTGCCGAGCTCGAGCGCGGATTCGGAGCAAAGGCGAAGTGCCACAGGTCAGCGCGAGAGCGAAAGATCAACCAGGCGAGGGTCTTGATATTCTCGCGGAGGGCCGGAGAAAATCCGCCAGTCTTGTGGTGCAATGCGACCACCTGCGCGGCCGTGAGTTCGGATGGGCGTTCGCGGCCGCCGAGCACAGCTACCTCGAAGCTATGAACGTGGTTCGTGAGGTCTCTCACGAAGCACTTCGTTCCATCGTGGAACGGAGCCACCATGGGTTTCGAGATGATCTGAACCAAAGGACGCATCTGGGCGCAGACATTTACGACGAGCGTGGCCCGACGCAAGGCGACGCTCGATAGGCCCAAATGCGCAAAGGCCCACCGTCACGGCGGGCCTTTGCGCGGCTAGCTCTCGCCTAGCCTAGCCTAGCTCTCGCCTAGCCTAGGCATCAACGGGGCAACCGTCCGTCTTTTGGGGACCTTTGCCCTTTCCGTCTTCTGGCTGCTCGCTGCACTCGTCCACCTCGTCCAAGATGCCATCCCCGTCGTTGTCAGGATCGGGGCAGCCGTCGGTATCCTCGAAGCCGTCCGTGTCCTCCGGTTGGTCGGGGCACTTGTCGTTCTCGTCGAGCACGCCGTCGGAGTCCGTATCTTTGACGTCGGGACATCCGTCTGCGTCGTCAAAGCCGTTCTTCGTTTCAGGCTCGGCGACACAATGGTCGTTGATATCAGGTACGCCGTCGCCGTCGTTGTCGGGATCGGGGCAACCGTCTTTATCCTCGAAACCGTCGAGGTCTTCGGCTTGGTTCGGGCACTTGTCAGCGCTATCGGGCAAGCCGTCTTGATCGTTATCGAGATCGGGGCAGCCGTCAGCGTCCTCGAAGTTGTCTAAATCTTCGTGATCTTCGGGGCAAGGATCGCGATCATCGGTCACGCCGTCTTCATCGCGGTCGAGGACCTTCGAATCGAACACAATGCCGACCAAACCGCGGCCGACTGGAGTGCCCAGCCCGCGCAGAATGCCAACGCCGCCACCGATCGTAACGGAGATCTTGGAGCTCAAGGGCACGATGCGAACGCCGAGATCCCCCTCCAGTGTGGTACCGCCATTTTCGGAGCCGAAATTGGAGCCGCCGAAAACATCGCCAATGATATGAATGACGGGTGTGGCCGCTACGTCGCCTGCGACGCTGAAGCGAGCCTCAGGACCGATGCTGGTCCCGCCGATGATGGCCTCTTCACGATAGATGCCACCCAAGTTGACGCCCACCGCGAAGATCCCGCTGCGGTAATCGAGCACGGCCGCGCCGCCGCCGCTGACCGAGGCGTTACTCAGGTAGCTGCCAGGTGACATCAAATTCCCAACAGGAAATCCAGCAAACGCGTAAGCACCGAGCGTGAGCGGCGATTCGGCCTTGCCATAGAAGCGACCCTTGACCTCAACCTGAATATCGCCGAGCCCTACAGTATTGATGGCGTCGTGGATTGGAGGTTGGCCGACAGCTTGGCCCGGGATGCCCTGCCCGCTCACCCACGATACAGGCACCTTAAGGCTCGCCTGAATTTCCGGAATGATGGTAAGGGCGCCGATGAAATCGCCGGTCAGCATATTCTCGACGATGGGGTAGCGTTGCGCCTCGACCGCGCCGCCAGCCGCTTGCTTGACCACGAGCGGGCTGTAGCCGTAGTTGGCGAAGAAGCTGCCAGCGAAGCGCATCTTTCCATCCATGCGTAGGCCACGCGTAGTGAGAAAGTTGTTAGCGCCTGGCGCTGGATCAAAGCGTTGCGCTGAAATCTCCGACTGTAACTCTTGGGCGAAGGCTGGTTCGACCGAGAATGCAAGGAGACAGGCGGTGACGGACGGAAGGTGGCGGGCGAATCGAAACTTGGAGAAACAGTTCACTGGGCTCACTCGCGGATTTTGTCTGGATACGGCACTTGGGATTCGTCCCGGAGTCGGGAACGTTTGCCCACGCCTCTCAGGCTCTCACTCCCGTTTGCTTGAAGCAACGGCAATTGTGCGTGTCAGAGCAGGCGGGAGGGCTTCGGCATTGACAGGGCTATTTATCGCGTGCGAAACCCCGCCAGCGGCGAGGGTCTCTCGCTTAGGCAGCTCTTTCAATGCGAAAAATATCTCTCGCGCTCGTTTCACCGCTCCAATCCGGCCTCGGCCTTCCCGGCGCGTTTGCCTTGGCCCTGACGGTTGGCCTTGGGGCCGCTCGAGAGGCGCAGGCCCAGGCGACGACGGGTGGCGCCGCGAACGCCCCTGCTAGTGGTGGCGCTCCGCAAACAAGTTCGCCCGCAGCCGGTGGAGATGCGGCGGCCCCGCCTTCTGAGTCCAGCGCAGCCGGTGGTCAGAGTCCCAGCGACGCTCCAACCGACGCTTCAGCACCTCCTACGACTGAACCTCCACCCGCGCAGGATGTGAGAGAAGAGCCCCCAGCTTCGGAGGATGCGAAGCCCAAGGGCAAAAAGAAAAAGAAGCAACCCGAGGCGAGCGCGGTTGATCCGGCGGCCCAGGGCCAGGGGAGCAGCGAATTCGGATTAGGCGTCTATCCGAGTGCCGACACGCCGACAGAGAGCACAGATTCTGCGGGCGTTGAAGCTTCGAGCGTGGATACGGACCGCATTTTCGCGGAGGATTTCTGGGTTCATACCCGGCCTGCCCTCGAGCTGCACGGCAACTTCCGCGTACGCGCGGACCTCTTCGATCAGTTCTCGCTTGGACGAATCGACCCGCCAGGTGCAGCCATGTGGCCTCGCCCGCTCGACGATAACTATCAAGACACAAGCGGCACCTTGCATGGTCCCGTGGCCTGCATAAACGGCTCGAGTCTTGATACGCTCGTTGGCTGTTCGAACTCGACTCAAGCGGGGGCGAACCTGCGCTTTCGCGTCGAACCGACCATCATCATCTCGAACAATTTACGCATCCGTTCCCAAATTGATCTGCTCGATAATTTGGTGATGGGTTCGACTTCGCAGGGTTACTCGAACTTCCCTGATGAAGGCGGATTCTCGGTCGCTCCTCGCAACGGCTACTATCCGGTGAGCGGCGAGAGCTGGAGCCAAAATGCACCAGTCTCTGGCATAAATAGTTTGCAAGACAGCGTCTCCGTCAAGCGCGCTTGGGCCGAATACGAAACGCCGTTCGGGCAAGCTCGTTTTGGCCGAATGCCCGATCATTTCGGCCTCGGTATCAATCATAACGCGGGCGACGACATCGACGGTGACTCCCAGTCGACGGTGGACCGCATCGCCTTTGCCACCGGTCTGCCCTCGCTCGGCTTACATGCCGTGGGCGCTTGGGACTTTCCCTATGAAGGCCCAACGAGTCAGGCCTTCGTCGACGGGCAACCCGCTTACGACCGCGCTCAGTTCGATGACGTCTCTGCGATGAACCTGATTCTGTTTCGTCGCGTCGACAAGCAGCTCGAGCGTCGCATCCTCGCGCGCGATGGCATCGTCATCAACGGCGGGCTCTATCTAACGTACGCCTTCCAACGTATCGCTAACGACATTCCGGGCACCTGCGCATCGGGTGCGGCCGCCCTCGATTGCTCGCCCGCCCAAGGAGCGGCAGGTTACGTGCGTCGCGGCATGGAACTCTGGACGCCAGACATCTTCGCCGAGGTCAAGTACAAGAAGTTTCGAGCTGGCGCGGAGTTGGTTACCCGGCAGGGGCACTACGACACTCTTGGCGGCGTCAATGACCGCTTCGACGTTAATCAGTGGGGTTTTGCTGGAGAAATCTCGCAGCTCCTGATTGAAGACAAGCTGAAGTTGGGACTCTATTTCGGCTATGCGAGCGGCGATGGTGATGTCGAAGGCATCGTGCCCGGCTCGAATGGGATTCAGCCGCAAATCGGCGACAACACCATCTCGACCTTTCGATTCCACCCCGGCTATCGCGTCGATATGATCTTGAACCGACACATCCTGAGCCGTGTTCAAGGCAGTTATTACGTTAAGCCGCAGGTTCAATACGAACTATTCAAGGACGCTCAAGGCATGCGGCTCGGTGGGCGCGCCGAAGCCATTTGGACGCGCGCTGCGCAGTTCATGCAGGCCCCTGGACATCAAAGCGACCTCGGCATCGAGCTCAACGCTTCGCTCTATTATCAATCTCGAGATGGTGCGCTCAACGACGACCCCGACCTCTTGGGGGGATTCTTCGCCATGTTCCAATACGGCGTCCTCTTCCCTCTCAGCGGCCTCGGTTATCTCTCACAAGAGTTGAGCGGTTCAGGGACGACGCCGCCTGGCCTGCAAACGGCCCAGAACCTTCGCCTGTTCTTGGGCGTGGCCTACTAATAAAAAGATCACCTCTCGCTACGAAGGCCCGTCAGTCGCTTGGTTTTGCGGGCCTCGCCGTGTTGGCTGCCAGCGAGATCGGCTTCGAATCGGCTGACTATCGTGGCCCTGTACGGGTGAGTCGTCTGGACTCAGGCTTGGCTTGGCTTGGCTTGGCTTGGCTTGGCTTGGCTTGGCTTGGCTTGGCTTGGCTTGCCTTGTGCTCGCCCTTGCCTCGGGGTCGCGCTGTGCTTGCCCTGGGCTCGCGCTGTGTTCGCCGGAGAGGAGCGCGGAAGTCGTCGACCCAGATTCGGGATTCAGAAGAGCTTCAGAGCCTCTTGGTGGGTAAGGCGTTTGCCTTCCACGATGTAGCCAGGGGTGCTCGTGATTTTGAGATGGAAGGCCGCGTTAGCTTCAGCTTCGGCGCGCGCCCAAGTCTCGGAACTTTCGATGCACTCGCTCAGTCGAGCGCGGTCTAGACCGAGCTCCTGCGACGCGCGAGCCAGGTCGAGCTCCTTGCGTGGCTCACTCACCTCGAACAAGTAGCGATCGGCCTGCCAAAACTTGCCCTGATCGAGCGCGCAGAAAGCAAAACGCGCCGACTCGCAGGCGTGATTCACGTTGCAGTGCATGCGCGGTTGTTGCCGTCGTACGACCCGCACGTCGCTTGTGGCGGCCAGGGCTCGCAACGTTTGAGCCGAGGCGAGCTTGCAGTGCGGACAGCGGTAGTCGGTGAACTCGTGGATCGTAAGCCTCGGGTTCGACGAGCCAATCCAGGGCAAGCCTTCTTGGGTTACGCCTGTAGGCAGGGTGGGGGGCGCCTTGTAGGTCATCGAACCCCAGTAGCGCGGCAAAAAAAGCCCTAGTGTGATGAGCGCGCTCAGCGGAAGCACGACCCCCAATTGCCAGACAAGAGGACTCTGCGCGTCTCTTACGAGCGACTTTCGGTCGAGGAATAGAAGCGCCGTTGCGAGCCAGGCCAGGGCGTGAGTGGCCTCGCAATAAAGGCAAACCGAACCGATCGCGAATAGCTCGAGCCCCAGCAGCGCTATCGAGCCTACGCTCATGACTAGCCCGAGGCCCAACGCCAAGATCGAGCGACGAGCTGCGAGGAATCCGAGAGTGACAAAGCCCACGAGGCCATAAGCGGCCCAGGGCACCCCAAGAAAGACGGCGTATCGCGAAGCTGCGACTTGGACGCAGTCAAACTTCTCGCCGACCGAGCAGAAGCTCGATGCCGCCGGACTCAAGAATGTGCGCACATGCAGCAGCCAAAGCCAGCCGCATAACAAAACACCAACGGCCGCCAGGTAGACTGGCAGCCGTCGATTTTTTCGATCTGAACCGGGCGTTCTGGAAACCTCCATCACGCCCGGCTTTTACGAGAACTCAGCCCTTGAAGCCAGTGCTGAAGGCGGTGACGAACTCAGCTTGCGCTGCGATGTCTGCCGTGGCTTCGCTGGTCAGCGTACCGAGCATGGTGACCGAGCTTTCGAGAGCGGGGATAACGCAACCGATGCGGCCCGTCGGGATGTCAGCAAACAGGCTGCCGTCGGCGCCAGCGCTGATCACCGTATTGAGCGAAGCGGTCACAACGGCAACCGGAGCGGGATCAAACGCAGCCTTGCCGTTTACTTCGCCCGTGAAGAGCGCGGTATAGTTGGTGAACGCCGAGATCATGAGCGGAGCGTTGAGCTTGAGCGCAGCCATCTTGGCTTCGAAGGAAGCCTGAGCGTCAGCGTCGCCGCTGAACATGAACGAGGCCTGAATCGAGGGCGGCGTACATTCGACGCTCGCGCTCGCTTGAGCCTTGGCCTGGGCTTGGCAATCGGCCGCAGCGTCGCATTCAGCCTTGGGGGGAGTGACCTCGCCCGTGCAGCCGCCTTCGCACTTACCTTCGCACTTCACCTCGGCATCGCACTTGATGTCGACATCCGCGTCGCATTCAGCCGAACCTTGCTCGACGTAGCAGGAGCCTTTGCACTCGCCTTCGCACTTCGCGGCCACAGAAGCCTCGCAGGAGCCGGTGCACATGCCGTCACACTGGCCGGCACACTCTGCCTTGCCGTCAGCGTTCTTCACGTAAGCCGAGCACTCGCCCGAGCACTCGCCCTTGCAGGTGCCTTCACACGCCGCAGAAGCTTCGAGCTCGCAAGAGCCTTCGCACTTGCCTTCACAGGTGACCATCGGTGCTTCGGCCTTGCAGTAGGCCTTGGCCTCACCCGAGCAAGTCGCCTTGCCATCACAGCTTCCCGAGCAGGAGCCCGAGCATTCAACCGAAACGTTGCCGGGGTCGACCTCGCAATCAGCCTTGACCTCGCACTGAGCCTGGGCCTCGACGGCTACGTTGACGTTGGCCGAGCACTTGGCGGGTTCTACCTTTACGGTGAGTCCGGCGCTCGCGTTGGCCTCAATCTCAGCCTTGATGGCGGCATTGATCTTCCCGACTCGTGCGTCGAGCTCGCCACTCGCCTCGACACCGAATGCAGCTTCGAGGTTCTTCAAGCCGAGCTCGAAGTTCCCGCTCAAGGTGGCGGCGGACGAGTTGAGGGTGGACACGGCGGCAAAGAAGCCGTCGAGCTTCGCGTTGCCGGAGATGCCGACGTCGCCGGTGGCGACGCTGCCGCAATCGCCGCATACGTCCTCTGAAACTGCGGCAGGGTCACAGCCCGCTGCCACGAGCGCGCCTACGCCCATCACGATGAGCGGCGCGCTAAAGAAACCTAGCTTCTTGATCATAGACATTTCTATTCAAGCTCCTCTTTTTTTCACTTCTCTGAGGCGAAGGGCTCACTTGAGCCTTTCGCCGGTTCGTTCACGGATTTGGAATCAAAACCTAATGAATTAGGTTGGAATCGAAGTCTGATTTGGTTGGGACTCCCTCGGTCCCGTTCACACCTCGAAACCCTTCGCCTACGTCGCCGTCGTGCGACTTCTTCCACAGGGCTAGAAGAAAACTGTTAGGCGAGTCGGCTTTCTACAGGGAATGAGGGAAGGTGTTAAGCTTTTCTCCTTCGGGGCAGGACGGGCCTTCTCGTAAAGGACGGCACCTGCAGCGCCGCATCTGAGCCGTTGAACGTTTCGTGGCCAGTGCGATGTTGGAAGTGAATCCTCTAGGATACAGAGTCAGCATCGCGGGCTCGCCAATGCAGAAGGCGGGCCACTCTTTCTACGGCCCGCCGCGTCCCCGAATTAGCCTCAATCAGCCCATTCTTCGTCGATCAGTGACGGCAAATTTTGCCTCGCCGGGCGGCGCGTCCGGACACGTTTGTCAGGCCCCTGCGCGAGGTGAGCTAAAGAAAAGATCCTTCACGGTCTTACCTCTAACCACCTTCGCCCAGTTTCGTTCAGTCGATACGCAATCCAGTCACAGAGCGAAGGACGCGCTTTGCAACTGGCGAGCGCGCCGCTGTCACTGAAACGGCCGCGTCGGCTCCTTCGCGCATACCATCGAGGGCAACAGCCACGAACACGCGCCGTGCACCGCTCTCGATGTACCCAACGTACCAACCGACGAGCGGGTCACAAGCGCTGCCCGTCTTGCCGCGCAAGGTATAAATATCTGTTTGGCTCTGAGTGATAATCGAAAGCGTGGTGCTTCGGCTGGCCTCGCTCACAGGCAGCTCAGCTTTGTCTAGCCTGTACAGAAAGTCGACTTGCTCGATGGGCGTGACACGTAGGCCCCCTTCGAGCCAAAACTTCTCGAGCCCGCCCGAGGTGTCTTTGTTGCCATATTCGAGCTTCTCCACCCAGGCCTTTTCGCGTTCATCGCCGAGCTTCTTAGCGATGCTTTGGTAACAGGGCACACACGACGTTTCCATCGCGGAACGCAGCGTATGATCTTGGTTCCAAGCCTCGACGGTGTACGTCTTGCCGTCCCATTTTAGTTCGGTGTCCGCGTTATCGACGACATGTTCTTCGAGCGCAGCCAGGGTGTGGGGGATCTTGAATGTCGAAGCGGGTAGGTAGCCCTTCTTGCAGAGCTCTGGGTTGCTGCAGCGCAGCTTGCCTTCGTTCGTGTCGTAGACGGCAATGACGCCGCTGACGCTCTCTGCGATGAGGTGGGCTTCGAGCCCCTCATCGTGAACCAGCTCCGCGTCTTGGGGGCGCTTGATCGTGGCGCCGGGGGCATCAGGGGATGGAGTCGTGACGTCGGGCGCCTCGGCCGGACTGGTTGGAGTACAAGCAGAGACCAAGAAACACGCTAATAACCAAGGGGGAAGCCCACGCATGGGTGGACCATGCCACAGCCGGCCGGGGGCGAAAATGGCTGAAGGTGCCCTTCCTTGGGGTGCGTAGGAAAGGCGCAGCTCGCGACTTTGCGAGGGCTCTCGTCTGGGGCTGATTTATGCCGAGTTAGCGGGCTACGTCGGGTTGGTCAGAGCGAGCGCAGAGCTTCCGTGGCAACTTGAATTGCATCATCATCGAAACTCCGAATGTACTTCCGGATGTGACCGCGGCTATCGACGAGCACGATGTGCGAGCCGTGCGTGATGCCGAACCCGGGCTGATCGGAGGCATACTTGCCGCTCAAGCCAACTTTGAATCCCGTCTCGGCGGCATCCACGATCTGCTGTTGGGCGCCGGTTAGAAGCGACCAGCCGGGCCCGCGTAGGTCGTATTTTTGGGCATACTCGGCCAGCACGTTGGGAGTGTCGAACTCGGGATCGACGCTGATCAAAGCGACCCTCACCTCAGCGGTTGAGTGCGCGCTAGCTTTGATCTCTTTCAGCCGGGCAACCAAGCGGGGGCACACGCTTGGGCAACGCGTGAAAAAGAACGCCACGAACAAGGGTCCGTCGTGCAAGCTGGCCAGAGGCACGGCGTGTCCTGTCTGGCTGGTGAGCGTCAAGCTAGGGATCGCACCTAGGTCGGGGAGGGGAGCGGTTTTCTCGCGGCAGCCCGCGAGCACCCAAGCCGAAAGACACGCTAAAAAAACGCGGCGCTTCATGTCGATGCGCTCGCGCCTTGGGCTAAGGAGTAGAGGGCCGTCGGACCAGCCTGGGTCTGGCCCCGCGCGATACTCCAGACGAGCTCCTGCGCTGCGGCATTCAGGGGTGTTGGCACGCGCGCCAGCTCGCCCCGGCGCACGATCTCGCCGTTCAAATAATCTACCGCTGGGGCACGCCCACGTTCGACCGCGGCGAGCATGGACGAGCGCAAACGCCGGTAGCGAAACCCGACCATCAAGAGACTCATATGTCGTAGCCAACGACCTAGCGCGCCGCTTCGGAGACCTTGGGCGAGCCACTCCATGTCTAAGGGCGTGACGCTCTCGAGGTGGATGCCTTCTGCATGGGCCACCCGAACCGCTTCGTCGACGATGCCGAGCGCGAGCTTCCGACAAGGTTGGCGGAGCAGGAGCTGGCCCAAGGTTTCGCCGCCGATGGTGCCGAGCGTCGAGATGGCGGCGTTGAGAGCTAACTTGGAGAAGCGCGCGCCGAGTAAGTTTTGGGTGGTTCGAACTTCGCCGATTTGCGCCAATAACTCGCTCGCGACCAGGCTGATCGGCTGCTGAGCGCCGGCTAGTTTGCCGACCACGAAGCCGCCCGCGGACGTACGCAGGTAGTGACCGGGCTTCGGCATGCGAGCTCCCCACATCACCACGGCACCGATCGCCTGCTCTACGCCGACGGCGCGACTGACTTGTTCGTCGCAGAGGCCATTGGTGAGCGTTACGACCTCAGCTCCGGGGGCTAGGTGGGGGACGAGCGCCTCGAGACTCGGTGCGAGTTGGTCTGGCTGGACGGCTAGAAAAGCCAGATCGAAGCAGCATGGGGCCTCTTCGATACGCGTCAGAAGCTGCTCCTCGGGCAAACCTAATGAGAGCGTTTGGTGATTGAGGGTGACCTCGCCTTTAGCCCACGCTTGTCGCACGAGCGCGTTGGGGGTCACGAGATAGATTGAGTCGCAACCATTTTTGACCCACGTCGACGCCAGCACGCCTCCGATCCCTCCAACTCCAACAACAACGACTTTAGGCCCCACGGAAAGCGGGAGAGTGGCCCCGACTTGGCCTTTCGGAAAGGGTACGAGGGTGGGAGATTCTAGAGCGAGCCCAAGTTCGCTCTTCGGCCCCTAGGGACCCCCAAAGGCACACTGTTAAGCAAAAAGAACGCAATAAAAACATATGTTTAGATGTTTTGATCGCGCGCCGACGCGGCCTTTTTGGTAGAGTGCGCGGGAAGATCATGCGAATGAGGAAATTGGGCCCGGAAGGACCCACGGTGAGTGTTATCGGCCTGGGGGGAATGCTGCTTTCGATCACCGGTCGTCCTCCGGATGACCAAGCGATGCGTGTCATCGATTCGGCTATCGACGCCGGCGTTACGCTCTTCGACACGGCTGACGCCTATTGTCTCGACGACAATGAAATGGGGCACAACGAGCGGCTCCTCGCTCGCGGTCTCGAAGGCCAACGGGATAAGGTCACCGTTTTGACCACTGTTGGGTTGAAGCGGCCCGGTGGCGCTTGGACTGTGGATTCTTCGCCCGAGTTTCTGGTGGAGGCCGTTGAGCGCAGCTTGAAGAATCAGGGTGTCTCGGCGCTCGATGTGGCATTGCTCTACGCGCCCGACTCAAAGATCCCCTACGAAGAGAGCGTTGGAACGCTTTTCAAGCTCAAGGAGCAGGGCAAGTTGCAGCATGTGGGCCTCTGCAACGCAGACGTCGAGCATATTCGTCGTGCGGAGACGGTGGGCTCGATCCAAGTGATCGAGAATCGCTGGCACCCCCTTGCACGTGAAGTCGAGAAAAACGGTGTGCTTGAGCACTGCGCTCAAACGGGGAAAGCGTTTATCGCGTATTGCCCCTTTGGCGGCACCCTGGGCGCCCCCACTTTGACGACGCTGGGTAAGCTCAGCGATCAGGCGCGTCGTCGTCGCTTGAGTCCGTATCAACTCGTATTGGCTTGGATGATCAACAAGGCCTCCACGGGTTTCGTGGTGGCAGGGGCGCGTCGCAGCGAAAGTATCGAGGATTCCGCGGGCGCAGGCACGGTGGAGTTCGATTCGGATGCGATTCGGGCGGTGGAAAACACCATCCCGGCTACCGCGTCTTAGAGTAGGTTCAGGCCGTGCCCCATCGCATCGAAGTTGCGCCGAGTGGTCGTGCCAAATGTCGCGCCTGTAAGAGGGCGATCGGCAAAGGCGAACTGCGTCTTGGCGTAGCGGTGCCGAACGCTTTCGGGGAAGGCGATTCTCTTCATTGGTTTCACCTCTTGTGTGGCTCGGAGCGGCGAAGCAAAGAGCTTCTGGAGGCGCTCGATGGGCCTCCGGAGAGCTTAGCCGAAGCTGAAGGCTCACCCTCTGCTGAAGAGCCCTCTGCTGACGAGCCTTCCGTTGGGTCTGGGCCCTTGGACCAGGTGAAGGTGCCTGAAGAAGAACAGGTTAGCCTTCGACAACGGGCCCAAATCGGCCTCGCGCACCCCCGTTGGACGAGACCCGCTCGTGCCGAACGCGCCACGACCGGTCGCGCCAAGTGCCGCCATTGCCACGAGACGATCGCTGGGGGCTCGGTTCGTATCCAGCTCGAATTCGTGGAAGATGGCATGATCAACCCCGCGGGTTTTCTGCATCCTGCCTGCGCATCGAGCTATCTGGGGGCCACCGAGTTCATTTTGGAGCGGCTCACTCGTTCGAGTGACCTATCTCCTGAAGAACTCACAGAGTTGGAACAAGGACTCAAGGTAGAAGGCACGCCCGGAGCGCAGGCTCCAGAGCAGGATAGCGAAACGTAAGTCCTGCCTCGAGCAGACGGCGCGGTACGGCCCGTTGGCCTTTCAAGATGGGTTCAGCCCCTTCGCCAAAGAGCGCGCGCAGGGCGAAAGCTGGCGTTCTAACGAGCGCGGGCCGATGGAGCACTCGGCCCAAGGTTTCGCTGAACTCTTGGTTCGTCACAGCCTCGGGCGCCGTGAAGTTGAAAGGCCCCTCAAGCTCGGGCTTGTCGATGAGGAGTTCCACGCCAGAAAGCAGATCGTCGAGGTGAATCCAGGATAGCACCTGTTCGCCGTCGCCTAGGGGGCCGCCCACGAAGCATCGAAACGGGCGTGCCATGACTTCGAGCGCTCCGCCCGTTCGTGCCAAAATGACCCCAAAGCGTAGGGAGGCCGTTTTGACACCGAGCTCACCCGTCTTGACGACGGCCGCCTCCCAGTCGACACACACTCGGGCCAGGAAATCATCTCCAGGGGGAGCGCTTTCGTCGAGCGAGCGCTCCCCGGGCACGGCTCCATAGTAGCCGACCCCTGAGGCTGACAGCAGCCTCTTCGGCCCGGTAGGGCCGGCTGCAATGATGGAGCGCACGAGGGACTCGGCACTTTCAATGCGGCTCGTTCGGATCTGTTTCTTCGTCGCGCTCGTATAACGAACCCCTACCACAGGCTCGCCCGCCAGGTGGACGACGACATCGAAGCCTCGCAAATCGAGCTGACTTTGGCCATCCCAGCCAACGAATGACGCGCTCGTTGGCTCGATAGGAAGGCCGGGTGTCCCGCTATTCAACGCTAGGCGCGCCCGCTCCGGGTCACGCGTGGCGATCGTTACGTCGACGCCACGAGCTAAAAGCCTCGACCGAAGAGCCCTTCCCACAAACCCGGTGCCGCCAGTGAGGAGCGCCTTCATGCGTTCAAGTTGGCACAGCTCCGAGGGCCGCGATAGAGAACCCCTGGGCGCGCGTGTCCGGCCAAGACCAACTCTACGCGGATTACCCACATTGGCGAATTTAGCCCACGTCTTGAGCCGAGTTGGCTCTAGCGAACATCCCGCGATTGTTGAGGTTTTTTACGCGCCTTCTGATTTGTTTCGGCAATATTACACAGCAAAATGTGAGGTTTCGATGGTTTCATTTTTACTACGAACCTCGGAAAGGTTGCGCTCTGTCCAACTTACTGGATGCTGAAACTGCATCCTGTTGAGTTCGATGAATTGCGAAACGAGCAGCATGAAATGGTAGCGGCCAACACCAACGCGAACCCGATTCCGAGTCACGAAGTCATTCAAGACTCGAGTCTTACTCCCGGTAGTACGGTTGGCGAACGGTTCACTCTCGTGAGACCGCTGGGGCGCGGAGCGATGGGTTCGGTTTGGCTAGCGCGGCACCTCGCCCTCGATATCGATGTAGCGCTCAAGTTCATCGATTCATCACTAGCGTCTCAAACCAACTACGTTGAGCGCTTTCGGCGCGAAGCACGCGCCGCCGCCCAAATTGCCAATCCGCATGTCGTGAGCGTGTTGGACTATGGAACGGACGAGCGAGGTTTTCCGTTCATGGCCATGGAATATCTGAGCGGAACGACCCTCGGTGCGTTCCTGGCAGAGAGTTCTCGTTTGCGGGTTGAGGTGGTGGCCCGCATCGTGACTCACGCAGCCAGGGGGCTGAGCAAGGCCCACGAACTCGGCATCGTTCATCGCGACATCAAGCCAGAGAACTTGTTTCTTTGCGGGAAAGGGGGCGACGAGGCCTTTCAGCTCAAAGTCCTCGACTTTGGCGTCGCTAAGGGCGGCTTTACTGCCAGTGGGCATGGCACGCTCGCCGGGCAATTGATTGGGAGTCCGGCTTACATGAGCCCGGAACAGGCTCGTGGCTATAAGTCGATCGATAGCCGAGCCGACCTCTTCTCGCTGGGAGTGGTGGCCTATCAGTGTCTCACGGGTTGGCATCCTTTCACGGGTAGTAGCGTGGGAGAACTACTCTTGTCGGTATGCACGCTCGACCCCGAACCAGCCACGGCCCTCGTGCCTGGCTTGCCGCTCGCTGTCGATGCTTGGTTCGAGAAAGCGCTAGCCAAGAAGCGGAGTGAACGCTTCGCTTCGGCGCTAGAAATGAGCAACGCATTTTGTGATGCCCTCGGCCCATTTCTGCCCGCGAGTGCTCACTCTAGCTCGTCGTTTCCGGAAGTTGCGCTGAAGACGATGGTGACGTTCGATGGTCGTTCGGAGCAGGTCTCAGGGATCGTCCCCTTGGGTCATGCCGCATCGCCGCGGGGCTCGGAGTCGAGGACTATCGCGGTGGCGACCCAGCCTGCACTTGAACCTGCCAGCCTCGTCGAGGCGCTAGCGCCTCTGGCCCGTATTCCTCATGTTTTGGGTCTCGCGTTGCTGGACGGGAAGGGCGAGTGTCTGCACGCGTTGGGTCAAAAGCCGAACGCCCACGAAGATGCCGTGATCTTCGCTCATGCCCGAGCCGTGGCGGAGACGGTGGAGTCGATTCACGCTGCGCGGCCAGCAACTCACCTCTGCGCTCGATTCGAGAACTTGACCCTCTACGTGCGCTGGATTGGTTCGTTTGCTCTGGTGGTGCGAGGGGACGCTTCGATGCGCGCTCTCTTGCTTACCGTGGGCTCTAACAACCTGGCTAGCAAACTGGAGAGCCTATTCGCCACGACTTCTGCGGAACATGTAGCTCGTGCCTTGGGCGGTTCAGCTCGAGCCCCGGGCGCGCGAGAAACCGAGACGGTTGGGGAGCCGGTCTGCGAGTTCAGCGCTGAAGAAGTTCCGACTCGACGCGAACGGCCGCTCGTGTATCGGGGCAAAGTTGTGGGAAGCAAGTGGGGTGAAGGCGAGCGAATCAACGAAGCCCATCCGCTGCATCTTTCCCCAGCCATGAACGAAGAAGCCCACGAGCGGACAAGGGCCGAACCTGTCGCCAAGCCGACTCGGCAGGAAGCGCAGCCCAAGAAGGAACGCCTCATCCTTTACCGGGGCCAGGTATTGAACTCTCGAAAGGACGACGACAAGCAGGCCGACACCGTGCGGGCCTCGCGTGGCAAGGTGCAAGATGACTGAAGACGAGCTCAACGGACTAGTCTCTGTGGTCGATGGTATTTTCGCGTCAGCTTGGTGCGATTCGAGCGGCATCGTCGAAGGCCGCTCTTCGGGCTTTGATGCCGATGTTCCGTGTGCGGTCGCTGCGGTCTCGAGTAGTCAGCTTCAAGAACTCGGAAAATCGCTCAAGGCTGGACCCTTGCTGGATTGGGCGATTACGACTTCGACGACGAATGTCTACGTCGTACACCGCGGGGCCGCTGCTCTGGTCGCGGTTGGCCCGTCTGACGATAAAGCGCCTACCACGGCCGAAAAGATAGCCCTCGCCCTCAAGGTCTAGAGGGGGAAGGGCTGCCCGCTGTCGTTCGGGATTGCCTCAGCCGCTGCCTATCCGAGTAGGCTATGCTTAGCGATCGCGTAGAGGGCGCGGAAGCCGTCTTTGACGCCGATCTTCTTGCCTTCTGCGTAAGTGCGTCCGTAATAGGAGACGCCGACCTCGAAGATGCGGACCTTGAGCTTCGCAATCTTGGCCACTACCTCGGGCTCGAAGCCGAAGCGATCTTCGGTCAGCACGATTTGCCGCAAGAGGTGGGTGCGGAACACCTTGTAGCCGCATTCCATGTCGGTGAGGTTCAGGTCGGTCATTACGTTGGAGAGGAGGGTGAGGACGCGGTTGCCCACCATGTGCCAGAAATAGACCACGCGATGCGCATCGGCTCCCGCAAACCGAGAGCCGAGCACCACGTCGGCTTTGTTGGCGAGAATGGGAGCGAGTAGTTTGGGGTACTCGCTCGGCGAGTACTCGAGATCGGCGTCTTGGATGAGCACGATCTCGCCCGTGACGGCCTCGATACCGCGACGGATGGCGGCGCCTTTGCCTCGATTTTGAGGCTGCCGCACGAAGATATCGATCTGGTGTTTGAGCTTGCCTTGGCAGATCGCGTCCGTTCCGTCGGTCGAGTAGTCGTCTACGACTACGAGTTCGAAGCGCACGCCGGGCACGCTGACCTGGCGAACGGTAGCGATGACCTCTTCGATGGTTCGAGCTTCGTTGTAGGCTGGGATGACGATCGAGACGACTACGGTGGGCTCGCTCATGGCGGGCTTTTTAAAGAGAGAACGGCGGAAAGTCGACCGCTCCGGAACGTTCTTCAAGACTGCCTGCGACCCGGGCCCTCTTTAACGAGGATCCCAGCCGCCCAGAACGACCGCGGCGTCACGCATTTGGGCGGCCTCACTCGCGCTGAGCTGCTTCGAGCCGGCGGTGCGCCCGCCTGTATTAATGAGACCCCCCGAGGGGTTGCGGCTTTGATACTCCCAGAAGCGCAGGCCCGAGGTGCTGCCGCCCCCTGTGATCGTCCAACCCGCACTCGAAATGTGGCTGCCCATCTCACAATCGATGTAAGCGACGTGGCTTGCGGGGTACGCGCTCACGTCGATTCGCGCCAAGATGTCACCGGAAATCCCGGAGTCCGAGGTGAGCTTCGAGTCGACGAAGACATAGCCATAGCCGCTGCTGCCGTTTCGAGCCTGCACGTTGTAGCCCTGGCGGCCGATCGTTTTGATCTCGACGCGATTGAAGTAGGCCGCGCCCGTACCCCAAATGTAGTCGACGTTGCCCTCGATGCGGCTGTCTTCGGCGTAGAGCCTTCCGGACCAGAGTAGTGTGTCTTGTAGTGAACGAACTGTGGAGTTTCGTACGATGCATTTGTCGCACGAGAGCAAGGCGAGGGCCTCGGCTTGAGAGCCCCCTTGCGGGGTCTCGTTTTCGATTGTGAGATTTTCGAGAACGAGCTCGGAGATACTTTCGGTTCCAAAGAGCGCTCGCCCGCGGGTGCTCGGGTTGAGGTTGTTATTGTTGACACCGGCGATGCGCGTCGTTTCACGGTCAGCGCCGCTCAGTGTAAGGCCATTTTTGCCCTTGAAATAGACGACGCCGTAGTACGCGCCGGGCTCAATCGTGAGCTTAGAGCCCGTCTGGGCGGCGTCGATGGCGCCTTGAAGGGTGCAATATTGCCCGGTGCCATTCAGAGCAACCCGAAGCTGCGACTTGTCGCTAGGTGCCGCCGATGCCACCGTAAAACGCCACTCGTTCGGATCGTCAATCACCACCGCGCCGTCTGGCCCCGAGAGCACTCCGTTTTCTACTGTGATGTAATAGGTATGTCCGCGAGTGAGACCCTTAGCGGGGAGGACGAAGATGGCCTCGTTTTTGTAGACGAAGGCCGGCCGAGGCAGATTAAAGCTCGCTCCTCCGATGGTATCGCTGACGTCTGAAGTGGCCATGTTGATGGTGGCTACTGGCGAGCCTGGGCTTTCAGCGTCAAACACTTTGAGCGAACCGGCTGAACCCAGTGTCGGCCGGCTGTCGAAGCGCATTCGAATCGAAGGGTCCGCACATTGGTCGGTGCTGTCGGGGGCTGGAAAAAGCGGACCTTGGGCTTGGGGGCTGCCTCCGCTGCCAGGACTCCCTCCGCTCTCACTCGGAGTGCCGCCTGCTGAGCTGCCCCCCGTAGCGGCTGAGCCGCCTGCTGCAGAGCCTCCGGTCGCAAGTCCGCCCCCAGCTCCGCCGCTCAAGCCTGAGGTGCCTCCCGAACTCCTGCCGCTGGCTGAAGTTCCGCCCGTCATGGCGTGGGGCCCACCACCACCACCGGAGGTTCGGCCGCCCGTTCCACCCGAGGTTGCGGCGCCGCCGTTGGAGCTTGCACCGCCAGTGCTGGAGGGACCCGTATCGTCCGGATCTCCAGAGCACGCTACGAGCAGGCAGAGCGGTAAGGCGCGGAGCAAGCGGCGAGTCACGCGTTTCAATGCATCGAAAGGCCAGATCGATCAGTTCTTCGTTCCCGCATCACCCGAGGTTCGCGGCGTGGGGAGAGCAAAACCCTAGGCCCGTGCGCACCCAGAAGGCTCGTTCGGGTGGAGCCAGGTGCGATGGACCGGGGCCTCCAACAAAATGAACATCTCGCCGCGCCATTTTCAGACGCGGTAAAGTGAACCGCGCGTGAGGTGAGTCACGCCGTGTTGAGTCACGCCGTGTTGAGTCACGCCGTTGTGAGTCACGGTGAGTCCGCGCCGCGCCATTTTCAGACGCGGTGAGGGACTACGGAGCGATCACTTCGGAGCGGCTCTCGCCGTTCACTTCGAAGGTGACGCCCGACATCTTCACAGTGCCGGCCGTCATATCGTCGATCTCGCTGCCAACCTCGAGGCGCGTGACCCACATTTCGTTCGAATAGCCGCGAGTGTTCACGAGGTAGTCGAGGAACGCTTTCACATCGAGCGTGCCGTTAAAGTTGTTGCTCGCGCCTGCGTTGTCTCGGAACTGGAAGTAACGCCAGCCTTGGGGCCACTCGTCTGGCTTCGCCCAAGCGTCGTCTTGAACCCACAGCTTGTAGGACTTGCCTCCGGAGCTCACCTCTTGACCTGCGCCGTTACCGGTGGGGCCCGGCATCTCGCCGCTATCGGGCCAGCGATTCGGCTGCCAACCCCAGAAGGTCATGAGCTCGGCGTATACACCTGGGTTGGCCTCGAGCGGATTGCGCTCGCTGAGCCAGAACTCGAACGTGACGTTCCAAGATTCGGTTTGCGTCATCATGGCCTGCAGGTTTTCGACCATGACGGTGAGCGAAGTAATATCTTTGATCTGCTTCGGTAGCAGCACTGTCGACGAGTAATCCGGCGACGTAGCGAGGGGGCTTCCCGGACCGAACGGGTGCACACCGAACTCGAGCTGCGGAAAATCGGGCTTGGATTTCGAAGGCGTTGCACCCGGCTCACAATCGCCGCGCGCGAAGGTCCAACCGAAGGTTCGGTCTTGATTCACAAACACGCTCATGGTGCTCGTGGGAGCAAAACAACCGAGGTCTTCTGAGCCCCAGTTGTTGTTGAGGATGCGAATGTCTCCCAGACGCAAGTAATCTTGAGGCTCCGATGACATCGCGCCGGGCGCAGCATTCATCTTGTTACCGGGATCTACGTCGGGCCCACTGCCGCCCGCACTGGGACCGCCGCCCGCGGGGTTCGAGTTCCCGCCGCTACCGTTTCCGCCAACCGTGGCGCCACCGCCGCCACTACCGTTTCCGCCAACCGTGGCGCCACCGCCAACCGTCGACCCGCCGCCGCCGCTCGTTGTCGTTGCACCACCCGCCGCGGAACCGCCGCCAGTTCCCCCTGCTGTACTTCCCGCCCCGCCGACGGTTGCCCCCGTGCCGCCCGCTCCACCTGAAGGAGTGTTGATACCGCTCTCGCCGCAAGCGAGCGAAGCCAGGAGAGGAGCGCAGGAACCGAGGGCAAACAGGCGAGTGTAACGCATGGACATTCCAGAATTAAGTAGAGGATGCGCTTCGCCGCCCTACGACTGCTGGGAAACGGAAGCGTTTCCAGCCTAACAGAAACCACGAGGTTGTGCCCGTTCTCCCCGCTGACAGCAAGCGTTTGCACGCTCCGGTAGAGTCAGATTGAAATTTCACAGCTCGAGTAAGCGCAAGATGGCAAGGCGCCCGGCAGCGCGCTTTGAATCGAGCGCCTCGGGCAAATAGCTACGGACCATGGAGCGCGCGCGGAGCGTGCGCTGCACAGCAGCGCACGCTCCGTACATGAACCACTCACAACCTCATTGATTACTCAGTAGGACCCTGCTCGTACTCGCAAAGGAACGGCGTGAGCGTCGAGCAGGATGAATCGTTGAAGGTGCCGTCGCTCGAATAGCGCTCCACGCAATTTTCACTCGTGCCGCCGTTGGGTTCGCCGTACCCGTACCCGTACCCGTACCCGTACCCGTAATAATAGTTCGTTCGCCACGGCACGCCCTCCCAGGTTTGGCCGTTGACCCATTGAAAGTCGCCCTCCGCGGCTACGTCGTTCCCGCCGATCCAGGCCGAGTTTCCTGGAGAAGGTGTCGCACTCAAGAAGTCGCGAGTGGTTGAATCTGACAGCGAGGCGAGGTCGCCACCCGTGTCTTGGCAGAACTGTCGGGCGTTATCCCACGACATCCCGGTCGGGTAAAAAATGTAACACTTGCCGCTTGGCTGGTCTTTGCTGACGGACCCAACAATATCGCTCTCGCAGCTCGAAGAGCCAGAGCCACCCGTACCCGTAGCGCCGCCCGTGGCCGTCTCGGGTTCGCCACCCAGGTTTTCTTGGCCCCCGAGGTTTTCTTCGCCACCCAGGTTCATCTCACCGCCGAGGTCGATACCGCCGCCCGCAGAGGTGCCACCCCCCGTAGCTGAGCGCCCGCCGCTCGCCGAAGAGCCACCGAGGCTCGAACTCCCACCGGCCGCTCGACCCCCTGCGGCACTCTTTCCTCCGCTCGGACTGGCTGAGCCGCCGTCGCTGCTTGCCTTGCCGCCACTGCTCGAAGGAGAACTTCCGGAGCTCGAATCGTCGGCGTCGTCGAGGTCGTCGCTTTGACCCGGTTCACAGCCAGGAAGGTGCCAAAGAATAGAAGCTAGAGCGAGTGCGGTGATCCGTCGAGTCATATCTTTTTTCCGAGGAAGATGTCGATTTCCCCAGACGACACGAGCACCATGTTCTTTAAGCCTAGATCAAGCTTGAATCAAAAATGGTGGTGATAACGTGATCGAATGTCGTGCGATGTATCGGGCCAAGGGCCTCGGTCTACTCGCTACGGCGCTTACTTGTGAGTGCTTGGTGACCTGAACAGGAGCGCGAAAATTCTAAGGGTGTTAGAAGATTAAAGTAAGGGGAGGTGATTTTGTGCTCATTGGGTTGGTCGGTGATTCGGCGATCGCCTACGAACGTGACCATGCCTCGCAGCGTTTTTGTCGGGTTTGCTGTTCTGCTTTCGAGCGCCGCGTGCGCCCCCCAGGCTGCAGATGGCGAGCCGGGACCCGGGGTGGGGGGAGCGCCGGTCTCGGGAGGTGGAACGAACGCTTCCGGAGGCGCCAGTGGAGGATTGCCGAGTGGCGGAAGCGGCGGTGCGATAGCCTCTGGGAACGGCGGCTCATCCGTGAGCGCCGGTGGCTCGGGAACGACTACGGGTGGAGCAACTTCGAGTGAGAGCGGAGGCTCAGCGTCGGGCGGCGCGGAGTCTAGTGTTGGTGGCGGCGCCGTAGGTGGCGGGCCCGGAGGCGAGCCCGTTTACGACTATGGCGCTGGCGTCGAGAACACAGGAGTGGATTGTGAGGTACCGGCCTTGGCTGAGCCAAGCACCTTGCCCAGCATTGCCAAGCTGCCCGACCCTTTCAAGAAGATCGACGGTACCCGACTCTCGAAGAAGAGTGAGTGGCGCTGTCGTCGTCAAGAGCTGCGTGCCCAAGCTGAGAAGTATGTGTACGGCGAGAAGCCTGCCTTCGACGTCGTCAGCGGGACGGTCGCGACGAATCGAATCACCGTGCATGTGGAGGCGCTCGGCAAGTCTATTGATTTCGCGGCAACGGTAGTGCTCCCTTCGGGAGGAACGGCGCCCTACCCCGCTATCATCAACGTGGGCGCTAAAGGTGGCTTCGGTGGCATCTCTCTTGGAGAGAGTCGCATCCTCGAGCAGGGCGTGGCCATCATCTACTACGATCACTATTTGTTAGGCAAAGAAGGGCAGGCTGAGCAATCACGAGGCAAGCCGAATCCGGGCCTATTTTACGATGTCTACGGCGGCAGTCATTCCGCTGGCCTGCTCATGTCGTGGGCGTGGGGCGCGAGCCGGTTGATTGATGTGCTCCAGGCCTCCGACGGAACCGTGATCGATAGCGGCAAACTCGGCGTTACGGGCTGCTCGCGTAATGGCAAAGGCGCTTTTGCCGTCGGTGTTTTCGACGAACGCATCGCGCTCACCATTCCTCACGAGACGAGCACGGCGGGCGTACCCGTCTTTCGCTTAGTGGATATTCTCAACACCGAGCGCACCGACCACAACTATTTCGGGCTCAACTGGCTCAGCGATAACTTCGAACCGTTTGTTTATGCGAACAACGTCTCAAATGTGGTCAAGCTGCCGCTCGACACGCATGAACTGGTTGCGATGATCGCGCCGCGAGGGCTTTTAGTGCTCGAGAATCCTTCGCAAACGCAGATGAGCGCCCCGGCCGGGCATCTGGCGACCGCGGCAGGCGCTGAGGTTTTCAAGGCGCTCGGTGTGGGAACGAACGTGAGCTACCACTCGAAAGTTTCGGGCGATCACTGCTCCTACAAGAACGAATATACAGACCTCCTCGTGCGGAATATCTCGAGGTTCCTCAAACATGAGGACGCGGTCACAGGAGAATTTGAGGTAGGCGCAGACGGCAAGCTCGCCGACTGGAAGGAATGGGAATCGGTCGTTTTGGCCGACTAGCGCATCCGAAGTTCTCATTCGGCTGAAAATATTCAACTTGGCTCTGGATAAATCGGCGATTTCGGTCGGTCGGGCCCGGATTCGAGACAGTATGGCTGGCCAATGGCATTGAAGCGCATGCTGACTGCCGTGGGGCGAGGGCTGCGAATTCGCGGCGTGTTCGTGGCTTGCTCTGTGCTGGGAGCCTGCGGAGGGTCCGGAGGTATTTCTGGTTCGGGTGGCGCGTCGGCGGTGAGCGGCGGCTCGGAGGCTTCCGGCGGAGCGGCTACGGGTGGATCCGGTCCAGGAGTGGGGGGATTGGTAGGGGGCGCGAATGGCGGAACTCTCAGCAGCGGAGGCGCGCCGCTGACAGGCGGGGGCGGAGCCTCGAACTCGGGGGGGCTTCCTTCGGGCCTTAGCGGCGGTGGCCCGAATGGGAGCGGAGGGGGCAGCACGGGAGGCGTAGCGAACGTCGGGGGCTCGGCAAGCAGCATGCCTTCTTTCTTTCTCGGTGCCGATATCTCGAGTGTTCAGGAGTCGAACGCGTCGTTTATCGATACCGATGGTCAGACCAAGAGCGTGTTCGCCGTGCTCAAGAATCATGGCTTCAATGCCGTTCGGCTACGAACGTTTGTCGATCCGCTAGCGCCTTACGGCTACGCCTCGAGCGAAAACGAGTGCACCGGTAAAGCAGAAGCTTACGGCGATAAAGCGCACGTCATCGCCTACGCCAAGCAAGCTAAAGCGGAGGGCATGGCCGTGCTCCTCGACTTTCATTACAGCGATACTTGGGCCGATCCGGGCAATCAAATCATCCCGAGTGCCTGGCGAAATGCATCTTCGATCGACGCGCTAGCCGCATTGATGAAAGCGTATACGCGCGACGTGCTGGAGACGGCGATTGCTGAAGGAGCCCGGCCCGACATGGTGCAAGTGGGGAACGAAATTACCCCGGGTGTCATGGCTCATGTTCCGAGCAGTCAAACTGACTGCTGGGGCAATAATCCTGGCGTAGCCCCGATCGGTGGGTCGAGCAGCAATTGGAAGAATCTCGGCACACTGCTCAAGGCGGGCATCGCCGCCGTGCGCGAGGTCGATCCTAATATTCTCATTATGCTCCACACCGAGAACACTGACGACCTGAACGGCGTTAAGTGGTGGGTCGAAAACGCCAAGGACCAAGGTTTGGATTTTGATGTCTTTGGCCTCTCTTGCTACACAGCTTTTCAAGGCGCGCCGAGTGTTTGGAAGAATACGTTTGAGCAGCTAGCGAGCGCCCATTCGGATTTGAAGTTCGTGATCGCCGAGTATAACCCCGAGCGAACGGAAGCTAACCAGGTTATGAAAGGTCTAGCGGGCGGCGTGGGGCTTGGTTCGTTCTTTTGGGAACCGACGCAAAGCGGCGAGTGGGGTTCGGCGCTCTTTACCTACGAAAATGGGGCCTTTCGGGCCAACGCTGAAGACTTTGCTGAGTTTGACGCGCTACGAGAGTCCTTGGGGCTCGACTGAGGAGCTCGAGTGACTCGCGGGCTAGAAAGACGTCAGCTCCCGTGCGCGCTCCAAGAGCTTTTCGAGATAGAGAGGGGCCGCCGGGTCGCCTTCTGCTGGCGCCCAAGGCGCGAACTCTTTATCGGTAGCTCTGGTGTAGGGGCCGCTCTTCACTTCGTAAATTACGGTGTCGGGCTCGAGAGCACAAATGGTGTGATAGCGCCCCGGGACCAAATCGACCCCAAAGTGCTCACCGCTTGCGCTGAGAAGCAGGGCCTGATCGATAGCACCGTCTTCCCAAAAACTAGCGAACAAGAGCCTGCCTTGAAGAACAATCCAAGCCTCCGCTTTGGGAGGCTCGAGGTGGCGATGCGGGCGCGCATAGCTACCGGGTTGAATCGCGTTGAACATTCGATGCAAAGGATCATCGAGGTCGCGGTGATAGGGCCGAATGATGCGCTTGCGCGGCGAGTTTCGGCTCTCCTCCACCGTTTCCTGAAGCTCGGTGCGACTGAGAACGACTAGGTCTCCCGTGGGATGCTCGAGCGCGAGTTTCGAAGAGGTCATGAAGGAAGCTCCAGTTAGCTACTTTCCGAGGCCATGCTCCTCAGCGAGCGCGTTGTTTCGTGCTTCGGCTCGCTGCAGCTGCGGACGAGCGGCGAGCAGAGCTGCGTACTCTTCGAAGCGCGGCGCGGGCTCGAGCATCTTGAAGCGCAACATGAAACGGAGAGTGCCGCCGAAGATGACGTCTGCCATCGAAAAATCTTCGCCCAACAGGTAGCGACCTTTGGAGAGCGCATGGTGCATCGTTTCGACGACGGCATCCGAGGTGCCCCAGCCGACGGCGCTCGCGCGGAACTCGAAGTTACCAGCCTTCGCCGCTAGGGCGGGCTCGATGACCGACGGTGAGAAGAGCGCCCAACGCAGGTATTGGCTGCGCGAAAGATCGCTCAGGGACGGTGCTAGGTTGCCGAGCGAATAACGATCTGCGAGATAGAGTCCGATCGCGGCCACTTCGGTGATGACTGCGCCTTTGTCGACCAAGACTGGGAGCTTGCCCATCGGGTTGAGAGCTAGGAACTCCGGCTCCTTTTGGGCGTTGGTCTTGAAATCAACGTATTTGAGCTCGGCGTCCATGCCAAGTTCTTCGAGCATCCAGAGCACGGTCGCGGCCCGAGAATAGGGGTGATGATAGAGTACGAGAGACATCGCCTTCTCTTTAACGCTCGAAGCAGCTGGGCGGCAAGGCAAGCTCGCCGGTGCTACGGGGCTGGGCTCGAGCTGCTCTAGCTGCTTGCGTTCTGCAAAACATTTCGAATGTATTCCGCGCCGGCTTGAAAGCTTCGGTCCGCATTGGGATGAAACGTGGAGATGGCTGGGGCGTTGTGCGGCATGTCTTCGGCGATGATGACTTCAACTTCGGCACCGGCTTTTCGAGCGCGCTCAGCCAGTTCGATTCCCTCATCGTAGAGACGCTCGGCGCTTCCCACGATGATCGCGACGCGAGCGAGTCCGTCGAGCGGAGCGAAGAGAGGCGATAGCTTTGGATCAGTCAGAGAGCGTCCGGCCGCAAAATCTCGAGCATGTTGAAGTAGAAATCGGGTTTGACCGTAGTCAAGTGAGTCGAACATTTGGCACGAAGGGCGACTCGCGCTCAGGTCAACCCAAGGGGAGATGAGGAGCGCCGCTCTGGCCTGAGCGCTCCCCCGCGCGATGAGGGCGAGCTGGAGCGAGAGAGCGAGATTTCCGCCGGCCGAATCACCCGCCACGGCTATCTGGGAGGCTGCGGTTCCGCGCGCAACGAGCTCGTCGAAGACACAAAGAGCGTCTTCGAGGGCAGCGGGGTACGGGTGCTCGGGCGCCAGCCGATAGTCGATTCCGAGCACTCGGGTCCCGCTTCGTTCGGCCAAACCGGCGCAGTATTCGGCGTGCGACGTCTCGACTGAGCCGAAAATATAGGAGCCTCCATGCAAGAAGAGCACGAGGCCGGGGCCTACCTCCTTGGGTGTGAACCAAACACAAGGAATCTCTCCAATCCGCTCGCGCGTCCGGCTCACATGCTTGAGGGACCGACTCGGATAAGTGCGCGCATTCAAATCGCGGCGAAGCTCGCCGTAGCTGATCCTGGAGAGTTCATCGAAATCGACGCGAAGAAAGCGCACTACCCATTCAAAGACGAAGCCCCAGCTAGGGCGCGCCGGCCCTCGACGAAGACGCGACAAGGCTGTTTCGAACAAGGTCACAACCAAGACGCGAAGCAGGCGAAACATGGCTGCTTTCTAGAGAGGCTAGCCGCCTTGCGATAGGCTTCGGACGGGGCAAGTGCCAAAACTATAAGGGCGACCTCCGAGGTAGCCTTGAAATTGTCCATCGCCGCGCGAAGACTGGGGGCAATCCCATGTGCCGCAATATCAAGCCGCTCTTCAACTTTGACCCACCAGCCAGCGAGGCGGAGATCGTGGCTGCTTCCCTGCAGTTCGTGCGCAAGGTAAGCGGCTTTACGCGACCTTCGAAAGCCAATGAAGCAGCGTTCGAACAGGCGGTGTTAGATATTAGCGAAACGGCCCGTCGTTTGCTGGACGGGCTCGTCACTGAAGTCGAGCCACGAAGTCGCGAGGCTTTTGAGCAGAAGCGGCGCGAACTGAACGCGAAGCGTTTTGGAGCGCGCTAAGCGCGATGCGCATTCCAGCGGCCGAATGTGAGACGTGCCGTGATCGACGAGACCGAGCGCATCCGACGAGGCCGAGCGCATCCGACGAGGCCGAGCGCATCCGATCACAGTAAGCTAACTTATTTGAGTTTGAGCATTAAAGAGAGAACGTAGTCGTTCTGGAGCGCCATTTGGTGGCAACCGTTGCACCCTCCCATCGGATCGCCGCCGTAAGTTTCAGCGGTCGGCGGCCCGACGCCGCGCCAACCGATAGCCACTCCACTCGGGCCCTCAACGAGCTCGAACCACTCCCAGTCGACAGCACCCTCGGAGTTGAAGTTGCCGCCGCGCTTCACCATGGCGAACACGCGATTGGCCTTTTCGCCGGTTTGGTTCTTCGACAGCGTCTCTTTGACCAACATCGTTCCCACAGGAAACTCTCTGCGGCCTGCTGGAGGTAATGCGTTGGCAAAAACGGTGAGCCTGCCGCCGGGATGAGTTTCGCTCTGGGCGGGTCGCTCGCCCAGAGCGAGTGAACCCCAGTTGCGAAAGTCGGCAAAGTCAGAGGCCATGGCCACGAAGCGCTCTCGGGCTGGCAAGTCCGATATTTGGGGCGAAGGGTGGGAGCAACCGAGTAGCGCCGTCGCTAAGAGCGGAAGAAAAAGAATGTAGTGTTTCATAGTGCGCAAAAAAGGAAGGCGGGAGTGACCTGGGGCCACTCCCGCTACCTGCCGGACTCGAGCGCGGGCGAAGCTCTTTGAGCTAGACCTGGCTTGGAGTTCGACTATTCGACCGCAGCAGGATCAAAGAAGGCGAACAGTTGACCGCCTTCTACTAGCTCGCTGTCGGCGCCGCGGTGAACCTGAAACGAGCTCAGAAACCACCCTGGTCCGAGTAGATCCGACGCGTCAACTACACCCGAGGCTTCTTCGTCTTGGGTGAGGTAGTTGGGTGCGCCTGACACGAAAAGATTGGAGTCAGCTCGGAGGACTTCTACGAGGGCATCGCTTGCGATGTCGTAACGCCAAACCCGACCGAGGTGAGCGTTGCTGCCCACATCTTCATCGAGATAAACGTGGCCAAGTTTGTCTATGGCAATGTTGTCGATCATGCGCTGGCCCTCGCTGCCGTCGAGCAGCATTTCGATCGAGCCTCCGAGCTCGGGACGAGAAGCATCCACGAAGGCGAGGCGCCAGAGGCGGCTCTTCGTCGCGAAGCTGGCCGTTGTGGCGAAGTAGAAGTGGTCTGGGTTGCTGGGATCCCACGCGCCGTCCTCGGGGCGCTGGAACTTGCTGACCAAGTTAGTGTTGCTCTCCGTTTCGAGCTTGGCGCCAGTCCAGTTCTCGACGTTTCCGAACTCGTACATTTCGAACGGACCCGCTGCCAAGCCAGCGTCGGGATCCTCGGTTGGCCCGCCCACTACGCGAAGGCCATACAGAGTGCCGTTGGTGAGCCCGGCGCGTTCGACGGGGCTTCCACTGTTCGTCTTGGTGCCCGCGTAGAAGTAGACCTGACCGCCGCCACTGTCATCGAGGGAGGCGACGACAGTCGTCTTGCCGGCCTTCGGACTCGGCACCACGTTCTCCCAGCTAGCTTTGCCAGCCCGGGGAATTTCATAGGTTACACCGTCCATGCCGTGAGCGAGCGCGCGGCCTTCGTTGCCCGTCTCTTCGCCGTTGAAGTAGAGGAGCCCGTCGAAGCCGTCCCCGCTGGCGTCATCGAAGAGCGCCGTGGGCAGGGGAAGATCTGCCGAGCAGAATCGACCGAAGTTCACTCCCTTGGCCGGTGTCTTGTAGGCTGACGTGGCCGCGTCCCACAGCACGACCTCTTGAATCAAATCAGACCCTGAGAGCACGGCTAAGTCTGCCTTGCGAACGACCCACTTCGACAAAAATGCGCCCTTCGAGCCGTGTGCGCGTTCGATGCCGCTGGTGTTGCCTAGCTCATGGTTCAAGACCAACGTGAAGGTGCCGTCTCCGTTGTCGAAGGCACCCAGGCCGTCCGGAATACCGACGAGGCGATAAGCGGTTCCATCAGCCTTGGTACCGACCTGGTCGCCCGCGGTCAGAATTGCCTTGGTGCGTACGCCGTCCGCTTGAGGCACCATATAGGCCTTAGCGCTGCTGAAGGAACCGCCTTCTAGCTCGGGTTCCGAGCCAGAATTGCCGTGCTCTTCGTCGAAATCGACGGAAACCGTGGCCTGGCCGTTGTGAACCATAGCTAACGAAATTTGGGTAACTCGGTCGGCTCGAATGCGTGCTGCCACGGCTTCGCTAAACCAAGTCGGCTGGGCGCCGCTACTGACGTCATCACAATCGACGCTGAAAGCATCGGCGGTGACGCTCACCTTGCCGACGGGTAATCCGCTCATGCGGAACACCTGCTTCTTGCCCGTGGTCACTTCAAAGGGACGGCGGTTCGTCCTTTCACCTTGAACTTCTACGACCAGGCAAGCCACATCTTTGGGCGCGTTGGTCAAGGCGACTTCGACCTCGCCGACAGCGTCAATATCGCCTTCTTCGTAGGCATTGCAGTTCATCAAGAGGCCAGCCGCAGCGAGCGGGGGAAGCCAAATGGCCAGAGTTCTCTTTTTCATCTCGTTGTCGTCCTCATGGGGGCTCGCTGCCTTGGCGCCCGTTGGGCGCGCTTGGGGCAACGGGCGGTTGCGCGACGCAAGCTAGGAGATACCGCTCGCCGGTAGGTGACCGAATTCCCAAAACATTGCATCAGTTTCGTGAACGACGAGCTCGCTCAATTGTGTGCCATGTGTGACGAAACGGTGCGCAATTGTGACGAATCCGGGAATTGACTTTCACACGCTGAACTCCGACGTTCGCCGCCGCGTGGCTCCCTGGCTTTCCGTTTTTCTTGCCGTTTTCTTGGTTGGATGTGCGCTCGAGGAACGAGCCGACGAAGAGGAAGATTCTAGCCAAATCGAGCTACAAGCAGCCAAGCGAGTCGTTCGAGTGGACCACTCCGACGCGCCTTTGGCTGGTATTCGAGGCGATACACTCGAGCGCTTTCGGGCGGGTGATGAGCTGTTTGAAGCCGTCTTCCGCGCCACGGATGGCCTCGGGCCCCTCTACTTGCGGAGCTCGTGCAACGATTGTCACCAAGGCGACGGAAGAGGGCCAGCGCGCGTTCGGCGTTTCGGACATTTTGCTGGAGAAGTGTCGCAGGCAGAGCGCGCTGCACTCTTTCCCTTCGGCGATTTGGAGCGTCCGTACGCGCTTGGCGGCGCAGAGCCGATTGTGCTCAAGGCGGGCAACGCACCCCATCAGCGCGTCGTTGAGCGTTTTCCTCCGGCAGTCTTCGCGCGGGGCTACATCGACGCCGTCGACGAGGTAGAAATCGAGCGCTTGGCCAAGGTCGCGGCGGCTCGTTCGGGCCTCATTCGCGGGCGGATAGCCCGTGTTTCGAGTGGAAACTTAGCCAGCGCGCGCGCCGGGAGATTCGGGCTGAAAGCTCGCACGGCTAGTCTAGATGAGTTCGTCGCTCAGGCGCTTCACGATGACATGGGGCTGACTTCGCCCGCCTATCCGGAAGAGGCACCCAACCCGAGCCAGAGGGTCGATGATGAAAAGTCGGGAGTAGACGTCGACGAATCGGTGGTGCGTCTGCTCAGTGACTACGTGCGCTTGTTAGCCATGCCGGAACGAAAGGCGCAAACCTCGGAGGGTGTCCGGCTTTTCGATGAGCTCTCATGCAGCGTCTGTCATGTACCCAGCTTGCGAACGTATCCCGAATACCCGATCGCAGAGCTTCGAGACATTGAGGCTCCGATCTATTCTGACCTCTTGCTTCACGACATGGGCGAAGCTCTTTCGGATGGAGTTAGCGAAGGCACGGCTGGCCCTCGCGAGTGGCGAACCGCGCCTTTAGTCGGCCTGCGGTTCTCTAGCGCACTATTGCACGATGGTCGGGCGCTCAGCCTGCGTGAGGCCATTCTGCTCCATGGCGCTTCTGGCTCAGAGGCGTTCGAATCGGCGGTAAACTTCTCTGCTCTGCCCTTGGTAAAGCAGGAAGCTCTCCTAATTTTTGTTGCTGGTCTCTAATGAAGGCATATTCTTTTTTAGGTCATCTGGTTTCGTGGTTCAGCTTGCTTCTCGTGGTGGCCTGCGGGCGCAGTTCCGCTGCAACGGGCAATAGCGCGGTAGAGCGCGACGCGCGCATTGCCCAAGACATGAAGGGGCTCATCGCTGCCGAGCTGGTGCGCTGGCGCGAGTCCAGCCAAAAAGTGCAAGCCTTGGCCCCTTCTGCCGGTCGAGGCTGGAGCGCCACAGAAGATGCGGGCGCCCTGCGAGATATGAGGCTAGCCTGGGGCTCGGGGCGCGAAGCCTATGAGCTGATTGAGGGCGCGATTGCAGCTACCTTCCCCGAGTCAGACGCTGCCACCGACGCCCGCTATGACGATTTCTTGGCGCGACTCGGCGCCCAAGGCGATGCGAATGCGTTTGACGGCGCCGGCGTGGTGGGGATGCACGCCATCGAGCGTGTACTCTGGGCGCAAGAGATCCAAGAGGACGTCGTGCGCTTCGAACGCGGGCTGTCTGGCTATCGCGCCGCTCGGTATCCAGAGTCTGCGGTCGAAGCTCAAGCGTTCAAGGAGCAACTAGCCGGGCGCCTCGTGGCAGACATCGTCGAACTGGAGCGCGCCTTCACCCCCCTAGAGCTCGACGTCGCCTTTGCCTTTCAGGGGCTCATCGATTTGGCAGCGGAACAAGTCGAGAAGGTAGACCGAGCGGCCACGGGGCAAGAAGAATCGCGCTACGCGCAGACGACCATGCGGGATCTGCGAGCCAACTATCGAGGCTGTTTGAGCGCCTATCGGGTGTTTGAGCCGTGGGTCAAAAAGACGAGCGGCGGAGCCGCGCTCGATAAGCGAGTCTTGGCAGCGTTTTCTCGGCTTGAAGCAGCTTACGCGGCGGTGAAGGGCGACTCCATTCCTCGGCCGCCGAGTGGCTGGAGCAGCATTTCTCCCCAGCCGGAGCATGCAGAGAGCGCCTTCGGCCAGCTCTACATGGTGGTGAAGCGTGAATCTGACCCTGCTCGTGCGGGCTCATTGACGGCCGAGCTGTATGCTGTAGCGAGGGCGCTCGAGCTGCAGGGCGTAGTGATGAAGTAGAGGAGGGCTCGCACGCTCTTCGCTAGGGGCTACCTGGGGTCGCCCCGTTAGGTCGCCACCGCTGCTTGAGGGACTCCCTCGAGCGCCGATGAGCGGCGTGCTCGACTCGCCGCACGCTAGGCATCGACTTGACCTTTCTCGACCGAACGGGCCAAGTCCGTAAGCGAGAGGTGGACTCACGTTGCTCCGGAAAATTCTTGCTCTAGCGCTCTTCATACTCATCGTGGGGCGCATCGTCGTATTCCCCCGCTTCAAAGCGTTGCGGGGTCGAATCGATCGCGCCGTGAATGTGACCTTGGTCATTCTCGCGCTTGCCTACGGCTATGAAGTTTTTCGTTGGCTTTGGAAAGAATGAGCCGCCTCTCGCTCGAGCAGGGCGCGCTTGTTCTCGAGGCCCCAGCGGTAGCCGCCGAGTTCGCCGTTGCCTCTTAGCACCCGATGACAAGGCACGAGTACGGCGATCGGATTTTTAGCGCAGGCACTCGCTACGGCGCGCGTCGCTTTGGGCCGACCGAGGTGAGCGGCGAGCTCCGCGTAGCTCAGCGTCTCTCCTGAAGGGATGGTGAGTAGGGCGCGCCAGACTTGCACTTGAAAGGGCGTACCTAACAGATCGAGCGGTAAGTTAGCGGTTTCTCTATTTGTGCCCTCCAGCGCGGCGAGTACCCGCTCGACTTCGCTGGCATGGCTCGAGCCTTCGACGATCTTGGCTCCGGGAAATCGTAGCGTGAGATCGTTCAAGAGCTGTTTTTCGCCCGCACCCAAAAGGACAGCGCTAATACCCCGAGCGCTCTCGGCTACGAGCACGCAGCCAAACGACGAGCTGCGGAAGCTCACCTGAAGTTTTGTGGAATGGAGCACGGCGCGACGCTCGCTTGGAGTACTACCAAACCACTCTTTCGTCTTGGCATAGAGCTGACTCTTCGATTCGAAACCAGCGGCGTGGGCCGCGCCAAGGAGTGAGTCTTGGATAGGCAATTCGCGATCGAGCCGTCGTCTCAACTGGGCTTCATAGTACTGCTTCGGGCTCAGCTTCATCGCGGCAACGAAGACGCGCTGGGCGTGGCTCGGGCTGAGCCCTACGCAGGCCGCTACGTCGGTGAGGCTCGGACGGAGCGAAGCGCTTTCGATGAAGCGGCACATGGCTTGAACCTGCTCACTCACGGCCGTCGCGAGTCGGTTCGGCGTGCATCGCAGGCAGGGGCGAAATCCTGCTGCTTCGGCTTGTTCCGAGCCCTCAAAGAAACAGACGTTCTCGCGCTTTGGTCGCTTCGAAGCGCAGCCAGGGCGGCAGTAGATGCCCGTCGAGGTGACGCCGTAGAGGAAGGTGCCCGAGGCATCTCGCGCTTCGACGGCTCTCCAAAGGCGCTCAAGGACGCCTTGGGCGGGCAGAACGCCAACTAGCGCCGTTTCTGTCGATTCGGGTTTCGGCTCGAACATGATTCTGGTTCCGCTGAGTCCTGGTGTAACCCGAGCTCAAGACCCCGTCGTCCCGATTCTTGCGCTCCAATTCAAGGCGGCGTTTTTTATGGTTTTGCGGCTCGTACCGGTGCTGGAAACTCCGCGGAAGCGAACGGCAGAGGATCGCGACCTGGAGGAGTTGGGTGCTAGGGAGAGCGCGAGCAGGCGTCGTCATCGTCGGGGGACGAGAGTTCGAGGGTGATGCGCAGGGGCAAATGGTCGCTCACTCGCTCGCGGTATCGCCCAGGACCACCAACTTGGGCGCGCACATCGAGGATCTCTGCGGCGGTGACGAGCTCGGGTGTATCCCAAAAGGAGTAGAGGAGCAGGTTGTCGTAGAGATTTTTGCTGCGTTCGCCTGATGAATTCAAAGTCGACCCCTGCTGACTTTGCACGACGGGTTCGAGCGTCGTGATCGCGTCCAGGTGAGTCGGGTTCAGGTTGAAATCACCGAAGACGAAGATGTCTTTCTCGGCCGGACAGACGTCAACCAACGGCTGAAGTGCCCGATCGAGATGGCGAACCTCGTCCTCGATCACGGCGCGGGAGTCATCGAAGTCGGCGTGGTAGGCGAGGAGCAGAAAATCAAACTTGTGAGCGGGATCGGTCGCCTCGAAACAGCCGAAGGCTGGCTCGCGATCGAACAGGTCGCCTTCACTAGTATCGTCTGGAAGATAGCTGAGTTCGCTAAAGCCGGAGCAAGCCTGTAGCTTGTCTCGCTTCCAAACAAAGCCATAATATTCTGCGTAGCTCTTGGCATCCTTTGGCCGTGCTTCGCTGGTGCGCTGACCTTGCCACCCTTCCCCCAAGCTCTCCAGCAGCGCGTCATATCCGGGAGCCGCGCCACCTTTGCGCATCACTTCGAGCAAAACGGTGGCGTCGCAGTTCGAGTTGAGGATGCTGGCGAGCGCTTCGTAATCTTTTTGATTGTCGTAGCCGAGGTGCTGAATATTGAAGGAGCAGAGGCGCAAGCTGGAGGGACTCGAAGGAGCGATCGATCCCGAACAGCCGACGCAAGCCAGCGCCAGCCAAGTCGGCTGAATCAGCCGCAAGACTCCCCAACCCCGCGCCGAGCGCCGAAGTGAGCCGCTAGCTTTGCCACCAACGCTCGGAAGAAACTCTTTCAACATGGGGATGGAAACCAAAGGGCAGATTCGCCCGCCCGGCGCTTCAGTTGCGCCAGATCGAACCCGTGAAGTCCAGAAAACGGCGGGTCGTCGAATCGAAACTCTACACCCGGGGCTCAGCCATTGGCGAGCCGCGCCTGTCACGAGCGGACATTGATTGACCGATCCAGTTTGGCGGCGTCTTCGGCGGTGAGATAGAGCCGAAGGTCTAGCTCAAACTCATGATACCTCGGCTCCATGTGGCAGCAGAGTTGGTAGAAGGCCTTGTTGTGGTCCTTCTCGCGTAGGTGAGCGAGTTCGTGCACGACAACCATATGCAAGAATTCCTCGGGGAACGTTCGCAACAAGCTAGCTATCCTCAGCTCGTTTTTGGCCTGCAACTTCGAGCCCTGCATGCGAGAGATGTGGGTATGCAGGCCAAGCGCGCCTTGGAGCGAGCCGATTTTATCGTCAAAGCAGATCTTGCTGAGGGGAGGTGCGCGCTTCAAAAACTGGTTCTTGAGCTCGAGCACATACTCGCGGAGTAGATGATCGCTCTTGAGGCGCGTCGGTTGGGGATATTTGGCCACGAGGCGCTGCCCGAGTTCGCCGGACTCGAGCAGCGGGCGCACTTGGTCATGGAGGGTTGTCGGATATGCCGACAGATAGGGAAATTCAGCGCTGCGCACGGGAGGCAAATATCAATTGCGAGAGGCGTAACGCCCGAGCGCCAACGCGGCAAGTCGAGGGGCTCCTCGAAAGTCGGCGCTGGCCACCTTTGTGGCATTCCTGTCTTTTTGGACCAGGCCGCCGGTAGTTGTACCCATAGACGCTCGCGCGTCTGCCCGTTACGACGGTGACAATGAAGAAGACGCTACTCCTTACGCAAGCCCTCGTCGCTTCGGCGCTCGTAGTCCACTGTGCGCCCAAAACGGAGCCGGTACCGCCCGAGCCCGCACCAGCCGTCCCCGTCGAGGAAGCGACGCCTGCTGAAGAGCCTAAGGGAGAGTCGGCTTCGTCTCAGCCGAGCGCAGAGGAGCAGGAACGTGCCGAAGCTTTGAAGCGGCTCGAGGCGGACCGGGCTCGCATGAAGCAAGAGAACGCCATCGAGCTTGCTCGCTGGACGCCCGAGTTGCGCGCCGAAGCCAAAGCGGCGGCTGACAAGAGCTACGGGAGCGGACGCGCCGCGCTGCAAGCAGTCTTGAAAGCCAAATTTAGGAAGCCCGGAAACTCGGAAAGAGATACGCAGCGTCATCCACTCGAGACGCTCGAGTTCTTTGGCCTTCAACCGACCTCAACCGTCCTCGAGTATGGCCCCGGCGAAGGTTGGTACACAGAGCTCTTGGCCCCAGCTCTCGCTAAAAAGGGCAGTCTGCTCGTCACCAATACTGATCCAAAGGGCCCCGCTAGCGAGCGGAACACTTTTTACGGCGAGCGCGTGCAGCTTGTACTCGAGCGTTCACCGGAGCTCTTCGGCAAGGTTCAAACAGTCGTCTTTGATCCGAAGGCGCCCCAGCTTGGCCTCGAAGGAAAGGTAGATTTAGCGCTCGTGATCCGCGGCCTGCATGGCATGGTCAACAGCGGGACCCTCGACGCCTGGCTTCGCGAGATCCACGTCGCGCTCAAGCCGGGCGGGACCCTCGGTATCGTCCAGCACCGCGCCCGCCCCGATGCGGTGGCCGAGGTGAGTTCGAAACAGGGCTATCTGCCAGAAGCTTGGGTGATCGCGAAGATCGAGGCGGCCGGATTTTCGCTCGCGAAGAAGTCGGAGATCAATGCCAATCCCAAAGACACCAAGGACTACCCGGACGGAGTCTGGACGCTGCCGCCCTCCCTTCGACTCGGCGAGGTCGCTCGAGACAAGTATACCGCGATCGGCGAGAGCGATCGCATGACGCTCAAGTTCGTCAAGAAGTAGCGCGTATTGACCATTGGGCCGAGGCTCGGCTGCTTGGCCAATAGCCCAACTAAGAGGTCAATCGAACCACCAGTCAGTAGGCTCAAAGTCCGCTACTGGATCACCGCCGTTAGATCACCGCCGTTAGATCGCCGCTACTGGAGCACTAATAGCAGTTCGAATAAGGAGTTCAGCTTCGAAAGTCTCGCGAAGCTGAGATAGGTCTTGCTTCGTTCGAAATGCTCCGATATTGGCCGTGTTATGGTGGGACGAGCTCTTCTGGTTGTCGTTGGTGTACTCCTCCTGCATGTACAGGTTGCCCATGCAGACTGCTGTCGTCCTGTGACGCAGAGTTGCGATCTCGGGCCAGTCCATCCCGAAGCCCATTGCCGCCTGGGAACGGAGATCACCGACGGAGACTTAGACGACGTTTTCAGCTGTTGGACCGCCGGTTTCATCTTCGTGAGCCCGCTCGATCCCTTCAGCTATCTCATCGCCATCGCCGCTGGGCACGCGTACTGTGACGGGCACTTCACCGAGAACGTCTGTACTTCTCTCGATCATTCGAGCGTCCCTGAGGTCGCGAATGGGAGCGACGACAATTGCGACGGCGTTGGCCTGGGGGACGAATTTTGCGACGGAATCGACAACGACGGCGATGGCCGGGTGGACGAAGACGCAGGCTCCTGCAAGTTGCGCTTTTTGGCGGTGCCAGTTTGCTGGGCCGGAACCGATGCTGATTTCGAGACGACCGTTGGGATCCAAGAAGCAGCCTTCCTCGAGGCTTCGGGCCTAGATAGTTGTCAGCTTAGCAATGTGCATTTTCAGCGGGTTTTGCCCTCCCAGTTGAACGTCGCTTGTACGGGCACCGGGAGCCCATCGTTGCAGAACATCGAGGCCGCCGTCGAGAATGCCGCTCTGCCGGGCATAGACCTCAGAGACTTCGACGCGCTTGGAGGGTTTACCGATCAAGACCTCGACGGATCGACCCGCGGAGCGACGGACACGCGAGGCCGCTACTGGGGCGAGACCCAAGTCATCGGGACCTCCCGTCCTGATATCGTAATGGCTCACGAATTTGGCCATGTTACCGGGCTTGATGACGAATACTGTTCCAGTGAAGGTGGAGCAGACGGTTCTTCGGCGTGCAATAGCAACTCGAGTATCAACTTCTTAGACGTCGCGTTAGCTTGTGATCCAAGCTCTACGAGCTGCTGCGCCGTAGCCTTTCGCAATCCGAATGCAGTTCCAGGCGACTATCGGGACGATCTGACTCCCTGCGCTGGTGAGTACAACGTTTGCTGTTTGGGCAATTCTGCGGTCGCTGATGCCACGGCCTCGACTTTGGCCAATGATCCGAGCGGCCGCTGCGTGATGTCGAGTTCATTCGGCGCCGAACCGCGCCGCTATTGCCAGCATTGCTTGAACCATTTGCGCTCGGCCGGCTTGACTTGTGATGGTCGTCATGGCGCGAACCAACGCATCCTTGAGGTCAACGGCATTTCGGATCCGGGCGCACGCCCAGCCCAAGTAACCGGGTTTGGGTTCTTTGATGGCCGCGCTGGAGCTCAGAACCTGTATCCGCAAACCGAGGGGGACGTCGTCGTTGAGCTGATCGACGTGGCTTCGTCTTCTCTCATTGCACGCCGCGGCCTGACCCTCCCCGGCACCAGAGACTATGAGTTCAGGGCGGATCCGTCGTTTTCGCTGCGCATTCCCTTGCCCGATACAGTCGCGGACAACGACCCGATTCGCCTGGTCACGCATCGAAGTGGAACGCTCTCGACGCAAAGCACTATCAACGGCTCACCGCCTAACGCCAATGCTGGGCCCGATATTGCGATCGAGTGCACCGGCGCGACGACCCAAGTGCTGTTAGACGCGGGTGGGTCGAGCGATGCAGACGGAGACACCCTCATTTTCGGCTGGACGCCCGGTGGGGCGGAGACCCCGCAGATCAGCGTCAATTTAGCCGTTGGCGAATACACCTATACGGTTACGGTAGATGACGGCCTCGAATCGACGAGCGACGCCGTTTCAGTCGACATTCTCGACACGGTGGCGCCCACAGTAGAATTGGTCGAGGCGCAGCCGTACGTCGTTTGTGAGGCGACACAAATCGAGATCCCTCGTCCGCAAGTAGCAGACCTCTGCTCACCCGTTCTACTCGCGGGGTTCGTAGTTCAGAGTACGAACTCAACGCTTGAGCTTCCTTTGGATGTCTCTTCGGGCCTCGCTACACTCTCTGTCGGTACACACACAATCGAGTGGCACGCCCAGGACAACTCGGGCAACGAGACGATTGTCTCACAAACGATTAGCGTCTCGTCCGCCCTCCATGCGACCTCGCGTTTCGACTTGCGCGACCGTGCCCAGCTGCTCAGTCTCGATGGCGGCTTCGCCATGGGGACGTCAGCCGGGAGCTTCGAAGTTGGCTCGCGGGCCGAGGCAGGAACCGTCTTGGCGCCTCAACGCATCTTTGTCCGCTCTTTTGCCACAGTGCACGGAGACGCCCTTTCGGGTCAGGGAGTTGACCTCCAAGCTGGTGCGCGTGTCTTGGGAGACGTTCTAGTCCCCAGTAGCGTTGGCTATCCGGTTGAATTCGCTTCGGTGAGCCATTTGAGTGTAGGCCCATCGACTATCCAAGTTCAGGTGGAGCCGGGGACGACGCGCTCGGCTGCCCCGGGGACGTATGCCCTAATGCATGTCAAGTCGCGCGGACGACTGAACTTAGGGCCGGGAGTCTACTTCGTGCGTCGATTCGTCCTCGAGCCTGGCGCGACCCTATCGGTGCCAGCGGGTGTCACTCTTGTCGCTCAAGATGAGCTAATTGTGCGAGGGACGGTGACTTCACCCATGGCTCTTGCTTTCCTTGGAACCACCATGGTCCCGATCGAATCGGCCTTTGTTGGGACAGTGCTTGCCCCTCGAGCCACGCTCAAGATCACGCGGAATTTCCGGGGCAACGCTGTAGGTTCGTACCTCCTTCTCGAGCCGGACATCGACGTGATTTGTGACCCGACGGCTCCCCGTCCTGCTATCCTCTTTCCCTGATGATCCCGACCTGGAAACGATTTCCGTGGCGTCATTGCGTTCGTCCTATGCTTCGCGTTGTTCTCTCTCTAGCTCTTGTGGGGGCCGCGCCCTCTTGCGATAGCGGAGGCGTCAAGGGTAGCGGGGGCGCAGGAGGAGACGTTGCGAATACCGGTGGTAGTTCGAGCGCTGGGAATGCAAGCACCGCTGGTCGTTCGGGGAGCGGAGGCGGCAATCCGTTCGTCCCTAAGCAAACTTGCGGCGGAGTCACCTGTGAAACGGGTGCAAGTTGCTGCACCGAAGATGACGCTTGCGGATCGAAGTACGGCGGCCAAATCTTCGTCACTCACTGCGTCGATCTCGAAGCACGCGGAGGTGCTCTGTCCTCGGAATGCGCGGACAGCCCAGAGTATTGCAAGGGCGAGCGCTGCCAAGAGTTCCCGGGATGCGTCGACGCCTCTTCAAATTGCGGCTTCTGGGTCGAAGGTTTTGACTTTATCGCTGGAGAAGAAGTTATTCACTTTGCCGCTCATTTGCAGTGTGTACCGAAAGAGGAGTTCATAGAGCCGTGACCGATGTGCAGAGGCGAGTTCGCTATATCGTTGCTATGAGCTTCGTCAGCTATGGAGGGCTCGGTTGCAATAGTTTGGAAAGTGGCAGTCCAGCAGGAAGTGAGCCAACGCAAACTGAATCCGCGTCTACGAGTGCAGAGAAAACCTCCAATACTTCACGTCAACTCTTCACCAAGGAAGACAAGGAGGTTTTTGCTCGTGCTCAGAAAGCAAGAGACTCCCTCTGCCCTTCACTCTGCGAGACTTCGGTGCAGGCAGGTTGTTCTATGAAACAATCGGAGTGCCTCGGGCATTGCGCCAAGCTCGCCGATACAGTGGTTTGCCCCGACGAGAACGCCGCATTCATCCAGTGTTCGGTGTCGAAGCCGGCAACGGACTTCGAATGTTCCCCAGTAGGTTTTGCATCCCTCAAGGGGCACCTGTGCCTGAAAGAGAAGGCAGCCATGATCGACTGTGTTCGAACAGCCATGGCTCCTTGAGTAGAGAGCTATTCGCTGCCCTGTGGTAAGGCCCAGTCGTGTTTTACCCCGCGCTATCAGCCGAAGAGTAAGCCCGGGCAGCCGCGCAGGATTCGCGCAGCGCCTCGGGGATCGGCTATCGAACCACAGATTTAGTCGCACTCTGAAACGGCCGCGCCGTTCCGCGTGACATTGATCCAGTCGATGTTGGGTGGACATTCCTGATTGAAGTTGATGTTCGTGCCCGAGATAGCGATGTTCTCGAGGACGAGGTCGTTCGACATGCGCGTGTCGGTTCCGTACGAAATCATCACATTGCCTGAGTTGACGATGCGGCTCGGCGTACTCGCATTTCCGATCTGGACGTTGGTACACCACTCGAGCCAAATCGAATTCGAGGCCGTATCTTCCAGGTCGACCTCGTCGATGGTGACGCCGCCGCTATCGGTGAGACAGAAAATCCCCTGTCCGTTCGAGCCGCCGGAATCGCGGGCAATGACCTTGCCGACGTGAATATTCATCGGGTGCGTCTCGGTGTCCCAGTCCTTGCCGTTGTCGTTAGCCATTCGAAAGACTGCATAGCCCGCGTTCGGCGAAACGCGCTCACCGTCCACGAGGCCGATCTCGGCGTCGACTGAATTGTTTAGCATCAGGCCAGCCTCGCTCGTATCGCGAGCGACGACTTTGCCGATCGTAATGTCCTCCACGCCATAGAACTCGACGCCCATCGATACGTTCTCAACGTAGACATCGTCGAATTGAAAGCCGGCGACCCGCGCCGCGTTGTTCGAACTATTACCCCAATCGTTGCCCCCGGGGTTGTTGTCGATGCGAATGCCGAGCCCGCCTTCAAGCCGGATATCAGCGATCCCAATGTGAACGTGCTCTGCTTCGCGAAAAAAACAGCCATATTGAGCGTTGCCGCGCAGCGTCAGATGAGGAAGGTCAATATGGCTCGCACCGCGCGCGTAAATCGGGCTGCGATCGGAGCCGCCCGTTGGGTCAACGACCGTGATCGTTCCGCAGGCGTTCAGCACCGTATTGCTGCTCACACGCAGTTGCTCGTTCGAAGGCAGAGTCCCATCGTCAACCAAGAGCACCGTGCGCTTGTCGTTCTCACTCGTGCCACCCGAGCCCAGCGCCGCACGCATCGCCAAAAGAAGCGAAGCGTGATTGCCGCTGCCATTCACGGTCCAATTGCTGCCGGAGCCCGTGACGATCGCGTCGTAGCCCTCCGTGCTGCCATCACAGGGATACATTTCTGCGAGCGTCGAGCCGCTTGAGTTCCCGCCCGTCCCCGAACCTCCACTCGCTGGGCTGCCACCGGCGCTCGACCCGCCATTCGGCGACGCGCCACCTGAAGTTCCGCCTCCGGCCGCGCCACCTCCCGCAGCACCTCCAGCTGAGGTGCCGCCTGAACTCGAGGCGCCCGTAGCGACACCACCCGAGTTCGTGCCGCCTGCGCTAACGCCGCCACTCATGAGGCCCCCCGCACTCGAGTTGTGCCCGCCCGAAGCTATCCCGCCGCTCTGCAAGCCGCCGCCGCTGGTGGACCCGCCGCTCGCGCCACTCGTTCCGTCTGCGCCCGAGCAGGCAGCAAACTCAGCGAGGGTCAGCGCGAGGACCAAGGGTCGGAGGGTTGGCTTGAGTCGGTTCATGGGGGCGGTGGCAAGGATTCTCGTATAGATGCGCGCGCCAGCCCAAGCGATCGCTGAATTCCGAGATCCGCCCCAAGGAGATCGACGTCGCCCGAATGGAGGCGCCGCAGCGCACCTGCGGGAGCAGGGGCGAGACGAAACTTCCCGGCGCATGCCGGGAGGGCGAGCAGTCGCCCGAACAAAGTGGAGGCGCCGGGAATCGAACCCGGGTCCGAAAAGGCTCAACGTCAGCCTTCATTCACGTGCGTAGTCGAAGTACCCCTTCGACGGGGTTAGTGGATTCGGCCACTCCCTATCTCACACTAGTTTCGCGCAGGTTATCGTGAGCACCCTCACCTGAACTAGCCTCCGTAGTTGCGCCCTTCTCTTACTGAGACACCTCAGAGTCAGACGGCTCTTTTAGCTATTTAGGCTGCGAGAGCGATTGCGTTGTCGTTGGCAATTAGTAACGGCCTGGCATTTACGTCGGTCAGACACGACGGCACGCAAACTGCGTTTTGCACTCCTCGTCGAAAGCCCTTCGCCCCCTTTGCGATATGTCATCGCAGTGCGCCCAGGGAGACCTATTTCGGGTCTGCCTATTTGCATCCGAGGTGGCGGACTAACAAAGGCCGCCCCTAAGAACCTTGGCCGTCAACGGGACAAGGCGGGGAAGGTGGGGCGAGCTCGGGGCCGGCCCCGGGCCCAATGTGAGGGTGAACCGTGTAGGGCGCAACCTATTTCGACTGCGGTACAATGTTGGGGGCGCCAGAACGCCACACACTCCTGATTTGGAGCAGGTCGCCAAAAAAAGTAGCCGCGAATTCTCGCAAGCGTCTTATCCCCATCGCTATTGCCTGGCGGGAACGCAGGCAGCGATCGCAGCACCGCGCACGTGCAACAGGAACGGAACCCGATCCCGTCTTTTTACATCGAGTCGATTCCATCTTCTGGGGGTCGGATCGGGCTCAGCCGAGCCCCTCAGCTCGCAATGGAGCTCACATTGCCCCTAGCGTAGTTGGAAGATGCATTGCGATTCGCTCATGTCGCGGCGAGAGCACGATAGAGCCGTGATTCTGGTGAGACTGTCCTGATGAGGAGGGTTCGTCGATTCACAATGTACTATGAGACGCATATTATATTGGCAAGCTGTGACAAAATTGCCGCTTGGCATGCTGTAGATTTGATCTACTTTTTGCTTGCTATGAGAAAACTCACAAAGCGTGCAACATACGGATTCGTCTTTTCCACACTAGCCTTTGCGGTAGCCGCCGGCTGCAGTAACAGCGATGACGGCGGCGAGCCTGGCACCGGCGGTAAGACCATGGCTGTCGGGGGCAAGGGCGGCAGCGGCGGTTCTTTTTCGGGAGGCGGCCCGTCGACGGGCGCTACGGGTAATGGCGGTGGTTTCTCCGGCGGCGGTCCAAGCGTGGGCGGCACGTTCTCCGGGGGCAGCGGCGGGGACGGTGGCGAGGGCGGTGAAGGCGGCGAAGGCGGCGAGGGCGGCGCTCTGTAACTCGGCGCTCTGTAACTCGGCGCTCTGTAACTCGGCGCTCTGTAACTCGGCGCTCTGTAACTCGGCGCTCTGTAACTCGGCGCTCTGTAACGCGTTGCCAATCTGCTGCCGCGCGTGGCTTTGTAGAATACGACGACCGGCCGCCACGACAAGGGGGGTGAACCCAGTGGCGGCCGAACCACGAGCTTCACGGCGCAGCCACAACATCGCCGTTCGCAGGTCAGCAGAATTGGCTTGTTAGACGGCCTTTTCGAATTTTCTCCAATCGCTGGTTCAGCTATCAGGGACGAAGGAGGGCTCCTTCGTCATGCGAAGTATCCTCGCGCCACCACGGAAGACCAGGACGGCGATTGCGATGCCGACGACCAGATCTGGCCACGGTTTGCCCACCAGCGCGACCAAAACGCCGGCGAGGATTACACCGCCGTTGGCGATGACGTCATTGGCGGAGAAGATCCAGCTCGCCTTCATGTGGAGACCACCATGGCGATGCTTAAACAGCAGGGCGAGGCAGGTCACGTTGGCGAGTAGCGCCAACGATGCCATTCCAATCATGATTGGGGCCACTGGCTCAGAGCCAAAAACGGTCCGGCGTGCGACATCGAAAAGGGCAACTGCCGCGAGCAGGATCTGAATCCGGCCGCTTAGCGACGCTGCACGTTTCTGAGAGCCGGAGCCTCGGCCGACAGCATACAGACTGATTCCGTAGATGGACGCGTCAGCGAACATGTCGAGAGAGTCAGCAATGAGCCCAGTCGAATTTGCGATCCAGCCAACGAAAAGCTCAGCGAAGAACATGAAAGCGTTGATGACGAGCAGCGTCTTGAGTATCGGACCTTCGGCCTTGGCAGCGGTCAGCTGAAGGTCCCGTTCCGCCTGCGTCGTTTCCTGACTCTGTTTTATGGGCGCTGACTCCAGAAGCGACGCACCGAAGCCGAGCGGTTCCAACGCACGCAAGACCTTTCGTTCATCCCCCTCGTGATCAACCGTCAATCGTCGAGCGGGAATATCGAAAGTGAGCAGCGCGATCCCTCTCAAGTCGTGAAGGGCAAGTCGAACAATTCGCTCCTCCGAGGGGCAATCCATCTTAGGTATGTCGAATAAGCTGCGGCGCATATGATCGGCGAGGGCGGAGTCAACGAACATCGCGAGGAGGTCGCGAGCGGTGCCAGAATACGCCGCGATGAACCCGAAAGCGATGCGGAAGGCTGTACCAGGGCACTTGGTGCAATCAGGGAGCAGCAGGCACGTGGGAGTCACCGCCGAAACACGGTGCGTCAGGGCTCCTCGGCGCGGCATCCGGGGGCTAGGAAAGGGAGCGAATCGCTCGACCCTGTACGGACGCCCCAATTCGACCGAGACGGTTCCAGCTCGGTCCGTCTAACTCGGCGCTCTGTAACTCGGCGCTCTGTAACTCGGCGCTCTGTAACTCGGCGCTCTGTAACTCGGCGCTCTGTAACTCGGCGCTCTGTAACTCGGCGCTCTGTAACTCGGCGCTCTG